>OBIZ01000234.1_pt1 | contig 9543 bp, 3 predicted proteins | sample 1519801 | NCBI WGS metagenome assembly OBIZ01 (sample SAMN01911456, study PRJEB22533) | soil metagenome | biome: Soil | place: Malaysia | collected 2012-04-30 | depth DG_metagenome m | reverse complement strand
GATTCCGGGAAGACCGAGTGCAACACCCGGTTCAGCTGCTGCGCCGAAGCAAGATCATGGCCGAAGGGTTTCTCTACAATCACCCGGGCCATATCACAGCCTGCACCCGAGGCACAGCCGGTCTCTGCCAGCTGCTTCACGACGGTTTCAAAAAGGGCAGGCGGGATGGCAAGATAATGCGCCGGCCGCTGCGCAAAGCCCAGGGCTCGCCGGATCCTCTCAAACGTAGCCGGGTCCCGATAGTCACCATCGACATACCGCAGCAGGCCACTCAGTTTCTCGAAGGCGGCAGCATCAACACCGCCGTGTTTCCCCAAGCTGTCGTGTGCCCGCGCCCGAAGTTGGTCGAGATTCCAACCTGCCTTGGCCACACCAATCACCGGAACCTTCAAGTTGCCCCGCTCGATCATCGCCTGCAAGGCAGGAAAGATTTTTTTATAAGCCAGATCGCCCGTAGCTCCAAAGAAGACCAAAGCGTCCGAATGGGAATCAACCAATGCAAAACTCCTTAACTTGAGATTATTGTGGAGCGACTTTCTTCCGGAGCCAGACAATTTCCTACTCGCCACCAATTATCACACAGTGACCCTTCAGCGTTACCAGGAGCCTCATGTGTTCTTTTTCGAAGTCCTGTAGCGGCGGATCAGATTGTTTGTGGAACTGTCGTGCCCGAGTGTTGGCTCCATCTTGCTCTCCAGCTCGGGAATGATTCGCTGGGCCAGAACTTTGCCCAACTGCACTCCCCACTGGTCAAACGAGTTTATTCTCCAGATCGTCCCCTGCGTGAAAACGCTGTGCTCATACAAAGCAACCAGTTTGCCCAGTGTTTCCGGCGTCAGCCGCTCAGCCAGAATGGTGTTTGACGGCCGGTTGCCTTCAAACACGCGATGTGGCACAAGCCAGTTCGGCGTGCCTTCAGCCTTCACCTGCTCGGGTGTCTTGCCAAAGGCAAGCGCCTCGGTTTGAGCAAAAACGTTCGCCATCAGCATGTCATGGTGGCGGCCCAGAGGGTTGAGCGCCTGGCTGAAGGCAATAAAATCGCAAGGAATAAGCCTGGTGCCCTGGTGAATCAACTGATAGAAGGAGTGCTGGCCGTTGGTTCCCGGCTCTCCCCAATAGATCGGGCTGGTCGGGTATCCAACCTCCTTCCCATCGAGCGTTACGTGTTTGCCGTTGCTTTCCATGGTCAACTGCTGCAGATAGGCGGGAAACCGCTTCAGGTACTGCTCGTAAGGCAGCACGGCAACTGTCTGGGCGCCGAAGAAATCGTTGTACCAGACAGCCAACAGGCCCATGATCACCGGCAGGTTTCGATCGAACGGCGCAGTGCGGAAATGCTCGTCCATCTGGTGGAAGCCCTGCAACATGGCTCGGAAGTTATCCGAGCCAATTGCCAGCATGGTCGAAAGCCCGATCGCCGAATCCATTGAGTAGCGCCCGCCAACCCAGTCCCAAAAGCCGAACATGTTGGCGGTGTCGATGCCGAACTTCGCAACTTCAGGTGCGTTGGTGGACACCGCTACGAAGTGCCTAGCGACTGATTTCTCATCACCGCCGAGGCCCGCCAATAACCAAGAGCGTGCGGTGTGCGCGTTGGTCATGGTTTCGAGCGTCGTGAAGGTTTTTGAGGAAACAATGAAGAGCGTTTCCAAAGGTTCGAGGCCTTGCACGGCCTCCGCAAAGTCCGTGCCGTCCACATTGGAAACGAACCGGACCGTCAGGGAGCGGTCACTGTAGTGCTTGAGAGCCTCATAGGCCATCACGGGCCCCAGGTCGGATCCGCCAATGCCGATGTTGATGATGTTGCGGATTCGCTTCCCGGTGTGCCCCTTCCAAGCGCCTTTGCGGACCTTGTTGCAGAATTCAGCCATCTTATCCAGGACTGCGTGGACCCGGGGAACGATATCCTCGCCCTCTACCACGATCGATGTTCCTTTGGGAGTGCGAAGGGCCACGTGCAGGACCGCACGGTTCTCTGTAATGTTGATCTTGTCCCCCCGGAACATGGCGTCGATCCGCGATCGCAGGCCCGATTCTCTTGCCAAGCCGGTGAGAAGGCTGAGAGTTTCGTCGGTGATACGGTTTTTGGAATAATCGAGAAAAATGCCAACCGCCTCTGCCGTTAACCGCTCGCCCCGCCCGGGATCATCTGCAAAAAGACCCCGCAAATGTAATTCACGCACCTGCTTATAGTGAGCCTGGAGAACCTTACAAGCCTTTCGCCCTGTCAGCGGTCCGACTCTCTCGCTTTTGACCACTGTTCGTACCGGTCTTGCCATGTCCCTGCTCCTTGTTACTACTGTTTCCTTTTGTCAGGGGCTCTCACCCGAGGATCTTGCGGCGGGCTAGCTTCCAGCGGGACCCCACAAAAATGTAGTGGCGTTGTCGACTTCGCAACATGGCGCCCCCATCTATGTCATGCCCCAATTCTTTATTCCCCGACAGCTTACAAAATCTTTGCGGGTCGCCTTCCCAGATTATAGGAAAGCTGCCACAATTCCGTTGGTTCGATAATATCATCTATAACCATCAAGGATCTTCTCCGTGACTATTCAGGTGAAAGCCATGGAAATTCAATCCTGGTCCTTGCACCGGAATCAGTGAACTGGCACCAATTCTTCGCATCATTCCTTTGAAGACCTGCAACATCCGTGTTCCCTAGTCACGACGGCTATCAGGGGAATCTCTGACGGTATTAGGTCGTGGCGCTGCTTGAATCGCAGTAGTTGTGCCGCGAGGACCAGTGCAGTGAGAGCGCAGGCCGGTCACTGCTGGCTTGTGGGCTCATAGTGAATGAAAAAGGGAACAAGAACAATGCCGACTACCAGAAGAAAACGTAACACCTAATGTGGACCGCGGCCGGCAGCTATAGCAATTGGGGGACAAGAATGGCCGGTGAAAATGAATTGAAGCTGACTTGAACTTGAAGAAACCATGCTTGGACCGGTCCTTGACTATTTGGACTCTTCCGTAAGTTCAATCCCACTTACACATGCATAGTTCACAACCGGAACAAAGTCGAGCACGATCTGTCCCTGGGCATTGGGGGTGAGTCCCGAGAAGGTTTTGTCCAAGGCCCGATCCTCGCCGCCCGCTTCCTTGAAGATATCGAAATTGTGCAGGAGCCGGTGGCCGTTAGCAAGAACGTCGAAAATCCGGGATCCTGCACCGCCACCGCCTGGATTACCCAGCCCAAAGTACGTTTCCGAAAAGCGAAGAGTCAAGCGGTATTTCCCCGGCGCGACCGGCAAGGAATACGAAAAGTTCCCGAAGCGCTGGCTTGAGTATAGACCCGGGTCGAGCGTACCGACACAAACTGCTTTGTGGTGTGCTAGCTGTCCCCCAAGGAAGTAGCAATCGGCAGACCACGTCCTACCCTCGTGGTCAGTGTAAGGATTGTCCCGGGCAATAATCCGGATGGGGTGAGTCTTTCCAGGGTTACTTGGCAGAATTTCCAGCGCGCTCAGCATCGGTTCATCCCGGTAGGGAACAAACTTGAGGTGAAGATATCCGTCCGGCCCCGGCGAGACATTTTTGAAGTCGCGAACGTAGGCGATGTTACTTCCGCCAGCGTCGCAGATCACGTCTAGATCCTGTACCAGGCGTTTCCCATTCAGGTCGATGGAGAAAATCCTGTTGGATTCGCCCCCACCCCTGTAACTCTCCGGCCCGAAAAACAGTTCAGCAAAGCGAAGGCGCAATTCGTAATCGCCTGGTTTCAACGGAATGTCATAGCTGAAATTGCCAGACCGGTAGGACTGGTACAGAGTTGGATCCAACGTCCTGAAAATGAACCTCTCTGGCTCGCTCGCGACCGTTCCTCCCGTGAAGTACCGGTCCCCCTCCCAGACCTTGCCTGAATGGTCCACGTACTCGTTTTTTGAGTAGCCGGCGATAATCCGAACACTTGGCTGGCCGTTGGTCACCGGGGTTAGGCTCGCTTTCTCCGCCATGTGTCCAGAGTCTGCTCCGAAATTTGCCGAAGTCGGCTCGCCTGGCTTCATCAGCATCAGAACACCCAGGATAAGGGTAACCGCGCCGATGACGACGGCCAGGAGAACTCCGGGCCGAATGTTCCATTTTTTCGGTATTGCAGCGACCCGTGATAATCCGTTTGGAAGTTGCGCTACGGGCTGGTTGATCAAGGGCGCAAGTCGGTCTGAAGTGCCAGAAGGTGGTACGGAATATTCTTCCTCCGAAATCTTTGAGACTGCATCAACTTCTGGAGCGAGGGGGATGACGGGATCCCGCCTAATGAATTGCGGAACATAGTGGCCGACCGGTAGCGTGATTTCCAGAGTGTGCTGGGTGCCCTCCGTTTCGTAATACTTCTTAAGCTTTTGTCGCAGCCGGTGAACCTCGACCCTCACCACAGAATTCATTGCTGGGTCGAAGTCAGGTTGTTTTCCCATGGCTTCGACGCCTATGTTGTACTCTTTCGAGTCGGCTGAGCATCCCTCGAAGTACTTGTTGCAGATGTAGCTGAGAAGTCTTGCCAAGCTTGGGGATTTTACAAAGGTATCCGAAGACAGGACTGCCTCGAGTTCTGACTTTTCCGCCTGATGCTTCGACGCTTCAGACATGGTGTTTTGGCGCGATTCTAGGTTAGGAATGGCCAAAAGTCAATGGCTCTTTTACATTTTTTACAGGAATTTTCTCAACATGAGCATCATAATTCGACCTCATATTGAAGTAAAATATTGAAATTAATAGGCTTTTCTAAATGTAACGGTTACATAACCTATTTAGCCTTGCGAAAAAAAATGACGGGTATAAGCTTCTTCTTGGTTGGGCGGTAATCTGTTTCAATTACGTTGGGTTATGTCACACAGTAGAGCTAGTGCTAAGGGCACATTGGTAGGTATTTTAGTTGTCACAGGCCTTTGGCTTTGGTCGGCAACCTGATTGTTCTTTCGGGTCGGTCTATCCCAGTAAAACTTCAAGAATAATGGGGAGGAAAGCTCGAGTTTCGTGGACCGAGCTATTTGAGAGCGATGCGCTCAAGAACGCTGTTCTGCCCCCCCGAGTTAAGAACGATCCACTGCAGGAATAAAACCAGGCCGCCTGTTCAAGCCCAGATTCAAGTGCAGAACTTTGATGGGAGAACGAGGTTTCACGCCCAGCCTTCATGTTCCGAGTCGTGTGCTTGTGAATTTTTGGGGCATTCCCGGCATGGGGAGTTTTGTGTTGCCTGAGCGTTTGTTACAGGAGACGAACCGATGAAAACATTGATAAGACTGGTCCTTGGTGTCGCGTTAGTGGCCGCATTTTCCGGTCCCGCGTTTGGGCAGGGGTTGTTTGCCACTTTGACTGGTATTGTGAGCGATCCTTCAGGCGCGGTCGTGCCTGGCGCCTCCGTGAAGTTGATTAACGAATCATCGGGTTCCGTGCGCGTTACGACGACCGACGCATCTGGCTACTATACTTTCGCCTCCCTGATTGTTGGCGATTTCACATACAAGCTGACCGTCGAAGCCCAGGGTTTTTCCACCTATGAGGCGCCGGGATTGAGTCTCCTGGGTGGCCAAAAGCGTAATGTGAACGTTACCCTCAGCGTGGGTACCACAACCCAGACCGTGGAAGTTTCAGGTGTGGCCTCGGCCGTTGTGCCCGTGGACTCGGGAGAGAAATCGGAAACGCTGACCTCCCAAGAACTCGAGAAATTCGTGCAGGTGGGTACAGACGCAGCCGCGTTTATCTCAATCATGCCGGGATTCGCCATACGAAACGGCACCTCAAACATCACGAACTACTCCGGCGAAGTCATCGGCATCAACGCCAACGGCGATGCGGGCAGCCAGAGCCCCCTGAATAACGCTTACTCTTATAACGGACTGCCCAGTAATTCGCTGGACATCATGGCAGACGGAGCACACGTTTCGGACCCGGGATGTAATTGCGACACACCTGTGAACCCGAATTCGAACATGGTTTCCGAGATGAAAGTAAACATGTCGAATTTCAATGCCGAGAACCAGAAGGGTCCTATCGTGGTGAGTTCGGTGACAAAGGCGGGAGGCAGCCAGTTCCACGGTTCGGGGTTCTTTTCGGCGCGTAACTTCGCGCTGAACGCCAATGATGCCCTGAACAATGCCAACGGCGCGCCGAAGCCGGAAAATAAATATTACTATCCCGGCTTCACTGTCGGCGGTCCGGTGATTATCCCGGGGACGAGCTTCAACAAGAACCGCGACAAACTTTTCTTCTTCACGGGCTATCAGTATTTCTACCAGGTGCTGGATACAGGTTTATTGCGCGCAACGGTCCCCACCACAGACATGCTCAACGGTGATTTCTCGACAGCTTCGTTGGAAAAGATCGGCGATGCCAACAACAGCTACTTCACTGGTTCTGGCGTGCAACCTGGCGTGGACTGTACTTCGGGAGGCGCCTACACACCCTGCCTGAACCCGGCTTGGCTCTCAGTGTATCCAGGCGGCATTATTCCGACATCGGACCTCAATACGAACATGCTCAATCTGATGAAGCTCTACCCGGCCGCAAATGCCGATCCAAACCAGACCGGTGGCTATAACTACGCGGAGTCGCAGATCTTCAACCAGAATAATGTCCAGTGGAATACGCGAGTTGATTACAACATCAGCGACAACACCAAGATGTTCGTTCGCTATAACCTGCAGCGCGAGACCCAGCAATTCCCGGTGGGCCTGTGGTGGCGCAACGGGTCGCAGGTGCCTTATCCGACTCCGGTGCTGGGCAAGAACCGGTCGGACTCGGTATCAGCATCCCTTACTCACGTGTTCAACCCCACCCTGACTAATGAGTTCGTCTTCGGTTACACATTTATTGGTTTCCCGAACGTTTTTGATGATCCCTCGAAGGTTGATCGGACACAACTCGGCGTCAACATCACAGGTCTGTTCAAGAATGGCGTCACTCAAATTCCCTCATTCGGCTCGTTTGGGGGAGAGACGGCGCTTGTGTTCAATCCGGGCGGTTTTGAAGCCGGAGGGCCTTCCGCCGGTTTGTATGCCAACAAGTATATGCCCAGCATCAGTGACACGGTGGCAAAGGTGGTTAGCACCCACACCATCAAAGCCGGTTTTTACTGGGAGTGGATACGAAACGCCCAGCCTGCCAACAACAACACTAATGGGCAATTGACGTTCCAGGCCAGTGGGAACACAAATTCAACTGGCGACGCCTATGCCGACGAAATCCTGGGCATAGCCAATCAATACGTGGAGAGCAATTTCAACCGCATCAATGACATTGCCTATAACACCTACGAGGCCTTCGTACAGGATGACTGGAAAGTGACCAAGCGGCTGACCATCAACCTCGGCCTCCGATTCAGCCACTTCCAACCCTGGGCTGACCGTCTGGGGTTTGGCTATCCGATATTTGATCCTACACAGTACAGCCAAAGCTGCGCAGCTGCGCCCACTTACTGCGGGTTTGTGTGGCATGACAAGGACCCCATCATTCCACTCGGCGGCTTTCCCACGCGAGCTTTGTTCTACCAACCCCGCGTTGGCGTGGCCTATGACCTGTTTGGAGACGGAAAGACCGTCCTTCGGGGCGGCTGGGGCCGGTACTTCTTCCACGCGGGCCAATTTACTAACGGCCTGGATGCCGCAGCCGGCGTTGAGTCCACCACCATCAACCATAACGCCCCATTGACGGCCACCACCACGCAAGCGTTGCTTGTAGATCCCCTCCAAAACTACCCGCAGTCTCCGCCGACGCTCGCGTCGCAGTTCCAGGGCGCTGTAGGGTTGAATTCGTTGCCCTTCAGCGCTGCGGCTGCCGCCCCCGCCGCAGTAGACAGCAGCAGCGACAAACAACCTTATACGGACAGTTACAACGTTACGATCTCCAGGCGCACCCCCTGGTCGAGCCTGCTGCAGGTGGCCTACGTTGGCAATCGCACGCGTGATATCCCAAGCTCGGGTAACGGTGGGACACTGGGCGCCAACAGTTTGAACCTGAACCTGGTTCCGATGGGAGCCATGCTGGCGTCCAATAATGGAGGGGTGGATCCGAACAGCCTGGTGGCAGACCAGTTCCGGCCGTACCTGGGCTATTCCGACCTTTACGTGACAACCATGAATGCCTACGCGAACTACAACTCACTCCAGGTGACGTGGAACCGGACGCAAGGGCGTTATACTCTGGCCTTGAATTACACCTATGGCAAGGCCATGGGAATCCTGGGGTTCTACAATCAGTTCGACATAAACGACAACTATGGCGTACTGGCATCTAACCGTACGCATATCTTCAATGCCGCCTACTCGATTGAATTGGGCAACCCCGCCAAACAGAAGCTGCTGGGAGGGTTTGTCAACGGCTGGCAGGTCTCAGGCATCACGCAGATTGAGAGCGGCGCCAATCTACCGGCTCTGGCCCCTACACCGCAGAGTTTTGGGATGAATGTCAACTCCGCAACGATCCCGGGCACCAGCTACCAGATCAGTAACCTTTCGCTGCTGGGCACACCGGATATCCAACTTAATCCGATTGTGACCTGCAATCCAAGCCAGGGTCTCGCGTCCCACCAGTACATCAACCCAAGCTGTTTCGCACGGCCAACGAACGTGGGAGAGAACGGCCCGACGATCATGCACCCCATCTATGGGCCTGCTTACTTTGGCACCGATCTGGGATTGTTCAAGAACTTCAAAATCACAGAGTCGCAAAACCTGCAGTTCCGCATTGAGGCCTTCAACTTCCTGAATCATCCACTCTGGTCCTTCAATGGATCAAACCTCAATCTGAGCTTCGACCAGACGACTGGGGCGCCGAACAACCCACTCTTTGGAACCACTACGCAGAAGCAGGGTCACCGGATCCTTGAACTCTCGGTCCGGTACCAGTTCTAGACCTCAGAAGCCAGATACTTCGGACTAAGAGGGTGGCCTTGCCGGCCACCCTCTTTTTGTTTAAGCTGGGACTTGTCGATAATGCTTCGCATCGAGACGAGCGCATTTATCTCTGTGATTTCATTCGCGGTTCGGGTTGGGGCTCTCAATGGTTAATTGGCGTCTAACCACTTTGTTTTTCATATTGCTTGCTTTTCCCGCACCGGTGTTCTCCCAGGCCGGTCAAGGTCCTTCGCCGCTTCCTCGGCACGCGCTGGAATTGCAGCAGACCGGCGACTTTTCCGGGGCGGCGGATGCGTATCGCGCCTTCCTGAAGGCGCACCCCGACGATGCAGACGCAATTTCAAACCTCGGCGTGGTACTGGTCAGGCTGGGCCGGTATGACGAAGCCATCGAGGAATACAAAGCAGCGGAGCGCCTGCGCCCGGGGGACTTGCGAATCAAGCTGAACCTGGCGCTCGCCTACCAGAAGAGCGGGAGACTCAACGAAGCAGCAGCGAAGCTCGAAGAATTGCACTCTCAGGCGCCCCAGGTGAAACAAATCAGCCTTCTGCTGGCGGACACCGCTTTGCAACTGGGTCAGAACGATCGCGTCATTACGCTCCTCGAGCCACTCGACCGCGAAGATCCTTCCGGTCTCGCCACAGCTTACATGCTTGGGACTGCACTCATTCGGGAACATCGTATCAAGGATGGC
>OBIZ01000230.1_pt1 | contig 9800 bp, 6 predicted proteins | sample 1519801 | NCBI WGS metagenome assembly OBIZ01 (sample SAMN01911456, study PRJEB22533) | soil metagenome | biome: Soil | place: Malaysia | collected 2012-04-30 | depth DG_metagenome m | reverse complement strand
GTACGGCAGGCTTCCGCAAGGGATGGAATGGAAGATCAAGCAATGGACTGACCAACTATACACGATTCCCGATGAGGACCCCTACGCGCTGGCTCCGGGGGCGAAATTTACCTGGACACGGATGCGTGTGCTTGGTGGACGCACCAACTGCTGGGGGCGAGGTTGTGACCGCTTCGGGCCATTGGATTTCAAGGCAAAAAGTCTCCAGGACGGCTGGGGTGAAGACTGGCCCATCAGCTACGATGACGTTGCCCCTTACTATGATGCGGTCGAGGACTTTATTGGCGTTGCTGGGGGCACAGAAGGCGTTTATAACACTCCAAGCGGGAAGAACCTTCTTCCGCCTTTCAACGCACGCTGCGGTGAATGGCTGATTAAGAAAGGGGCTGAAAAGCTTGGCATCAAAGTACTGCCCAAGCCCCTGGCCGTACTGAACAAGCCTTACCGTGGACGCCCGCCCTGTCATTACTGCGGGGGCTGCAACTGGGGATGCGAAGTGGCAGCGCGTTACGGCAGCGTGGATTCCGTGTTCCCAAATCTCGAAGGCCGGCCAAACTTCACTCTGAAAACCAACGCCGCCGTGCACACTGTGCTGATGGACCGTGCCACCGGGAAAGCTCGCGGGGTTACTTATAACGATTCAGAGAACAAGCAGGAATACGAGGCTTACGGCAAAGCGGTGGTGCTGGCCGCGTCCATGGTGGAGTCTATCAGAATTCTTTTCAATTCACGGAACCGCGATAATCCCAACGGCCTTGCAAACTCCAGCGGCACCTTGGGTCGTTATCTGACCGAACACGTGGCATTCAACAATATCGAGGGGTTTTTCCCGCAGCTTGCGGGCCGGCCAAGCACCAATGACGACGGCCCGGGCGAGTCGTGTCTCTATATCCCGCGATATAACTATGGTCACAAGGACACGAAGAAATATCTGCGCGGCTGGCGTTTCGATTTCTACACGGGTTGCGGCATGGGGCCCGGCCCCGGCGCGAGCATGGCGGGTTTCGGCTCCGCATACAAGAGGAAGATCAAGGAACTGTATCCGGCGGGATTTTCCATCGGCGGCTACGGTGAAGGCCTTGCCTTCGACTGGAACTATGTTGAGATTGACCCTGACGGCTTGCGCGACCGCCTCGGCATTCCCCAGGTGCGCTTCCACACCAATGCCGAATACCCCGAGGCGTTTGCCATACGTGATGAAATGTACGGGCAGATGGAAGAGATTATGAAAGCCTCGGGCGCTGAAATCTTTCCGTACAAGAAAGTGGCGCCTTATCCGTTGGGGAGTGTAACGCATGAGGCCGGAGGGGCGCGGATGGGAGACGATCCAAAAACTTCGGTTCTTGATGAATGGAACCGCTGCCACGATGTGAAGAATCTCGTTGTGGCGGACGCAGCCTGTTTTGTTACTCATCCCGAGAAGCAGATTACTCATACCTTGATGGCTCTTGCTTACCGGGCCTGCGACCATCTGGCAGAAGAATTCCGCCAGGGGAATGTGTAGCAGAATGACCATCCAGCCGAGACGTCAGGGTCTTATTCGTACGGAGCATGCATGAGCTCGACGCCAGTTTATGACGTGATAGTTGTGGGTTCCGGCGCGGCGGGCGGAATCGCCTGCCAGGTGCTGGCCACGGCGGGGCTGAAGGTTTTGTGCCTGGAAGCCGGACGCAGGATTGAATCCGGCAAGGATCTTCGCACGCATACCTTTCCCTATGGCTGGCCCTATCGCGGCAGTGGAAAACCGGGCAAGTACGGCAATCTCCCGCAGGGTATGGAGTGGAAGATCAGCGAATGGACCGACCATCTTTACACGATTCCTGACGAAGACCCGTACGCATTGGCACCGGGCGCAAAATTTACCTGGACACGCATGAGGGCCGTCGGTGGGCGCACGAATACCTGGGGACGGGAATGCAATCGTTTTGGTCCCCTGGATTTCAAGCCGAGGAGCCTGCAGGACGGCTGGGGCGAAGACTGGCCCATCACTTACGACGACGTTGCTCCGTATTACGAAAAGGTTGAGCGGTTCATCGGTGTCTCGGGTGATCCGGAGGGCGCCGATAATTCGCCTCCGGGCCAACATTTGCAGCCGCCCTTTAATCTGCGTTGCGGAGAGTGGTTGATCAAGAAGGGCGCCGAAAAGCTTGGCATCAAGGTTCGCCAGACTTCGCTGGCGGTTTTGAGCCAGCCTCACCTGGGCCGGCCGGCGTGCCACTACTGCGGCGGCTGCAATTGGGGATGCATGGTGGGGGCGCGTTACGGCAGCCTGGATTCGGTTTTCCCCAATCTCGAAAGTCTCCCAAATTTTACTCTTAAGCCCAACGCTGCCGTGCACACCGTGCTGATGGACCGCGCCACCGGAAAAGCCCGCGGCGTTACTTATATCGATGCAGAGAACAAGCAGGAATATGAGGCTTACGGCAAAGCGGTGGTGCTGGCTGCTTCCATGGTGGAATCCATCCGCATTCTTCTGAATTCGAGAAATCGGGATTTCCCGGCGGGACTTGCAAATTCCAGCGGCACCCTTGGCCGCTACCTCAGCGAGCACGTGGCCTTCAACGGAATCCGTGGTTTCTTCCCGCAACTGGCGGGGCGTCCCTCTACGAATGACGATGGGCCGGGTATGTCGAGCATTTTTATCCCGCGTTACAACTATGGGCACAAAGACAAGAAGAAATACCTTCGCGGCTGGCGATTCAACATCAGCACGGGGTGCGGCATGGGCCCCGGACCGGGTGCGAGCCTTCCGGGGTTCGGTTCCGCCTACAAGAAGAAAATCAAAGAACTCTATCCGGCGGCATTCCACATTGGAGGCTACGGTGAGGGCCTGGCATTTGACTGGAATTACGTGGAAATAGATCCCGACGGCCTGCGTGACCGTTTGGGGATTCCCCAGGTGCGTTTTCATACCAACGCGGAGTATCCGCAGGCGTTCGCATTGCTCGATGAGATGTATGGACAGATCGAGGAGATTGTGAAAGCTGCAGGCGGCGAGATTCTTCCATATAAGAAGGTGGCGCCTTATCCCCTTGGCAGCGTGACGCATGAGGCCGGAGGAACGCGAATGGGGGATGATCCGCGTATTTCGGTCCTGGACAAATGGAACCGGTGTCATGATGTGCCCAACCTGCTGGTGGCGGACGCAGCATGTTTCGTCAGCCACCCGGAAAAGTGTACGACAGAAACCATCATGGCTCTGGCCTGGCGGGCTTGTGACCACCTCGCAGAAGAGTTCCGCCAGGGCAATGTTTAGGTTGGCGATTATCCCAATGCTCTAAAGACGCTTTCCAAAGCGCCGGAAGGTAAATGCCATGCAGGACAAACGGATTGGAAGACGGGATGCATTGAAATACTTCGGCCTTATCAGCGCCAGCGCGGCAGGCCGTGAGTTCTTGGGAAACTGGTTGCCGGGAGGAAAGGAAGCTCTTGCCGCCTCCGCGCCGTCGGGGCTGGTGCCGATAACCGGAGCTTCGCAATCCACGGCGGCCTCTGCGAAACCTTATGTGCCACAGTTCTTCAAGCCGGATGAGTTTCGCGCCGTTGAAATTTTGACGGAGATGATTATTCCCGCAGATGACCAACCCGGTGCAAAGGAAGCCAAGGTAGCCGAATTCATCGACTTCGTGGTCTACTCGGCTGCAGAGTTTGAGCCGTCGTTGCAAAAGCAATGGATCGAGGGGCTAGGTGTGCTCAACGAGTTGAGCGGGAAGAAATACGGGAACTCGTTTTCGGACATTTCGCCGTCGCAAAGAGAAGAGTTGTTAACGGAGGTGAGTGTTTCCGAGCACGACCCGAAAATCAAGCACCCGGGGTTTGCTTTTTACCGCTTGTTGAAAGGCATGACGCTTGAAGCGTTCTTCACCTCGAAGGTAGGACTGATTGATTTTCTGGAATACAAGGGGCTTACTTTCCTGACGGAGTTTCCGGGCTGTACGCATCCGGAACACCAGACTTGACGGGTTGCCATTCTTCAACCCGGAGACAATTCAACAGATAATTGCAGGACTTTGGAGGGCCTTGTGCCTCGGCAATTAAAGATACCAGGTGGAATCCTCGCGGGCATTTCCGTATTTATTGCGGCCTTGAGTGTGACCGTTCTTCCCGGGCGGGCGGCCAAACAGCCTCTCACTCCCGAACTGGTGACGCAAGGGAGCCAGGTTGTCGCCCCATCCATCACGCGCATCGTGTGGCGGCCCGGACATGACGAGGTCAGTTACGTGCGGGACGACTCTGGCGAAGGATTGTGGCTTTATGATGCCGCCAGCGGCAAGACCAGGCACCTTGACATTCCGGCGAGCGCGAATCCTGGCACTTATCAATGGTCGCCCGACGGTAACAGTATTCTTTTTGAGGGTGCAGATGATCTCTGGATATTTAACGTCCAGACCGGTGAGACGAAGCGGCTGACGAATGACTCCCAGAAGGAAGAAGAGCCCACCTTTTCTCCCGCTGGCGACGCCATCGCCTTCGTCAGGCAGAATAACATTTATACGTTATCCCTGCAGACCGATAAGACCACGCAACTGACCAGAGACGGGTCGGAATGGGTCTATAACGGGATTCTTGACTGGGTTTACAAGGAGGAACTGGCCGACCGCGCTACAGGACGCTCCTACGAATGGTCGCCTGACGGGAAAGAGATTGCCTATCTGAAGCTCGACGATCTGCACGTTCCGAAGTATCCCATGATCAACTTTCTTGCCCGGCACGTTGAGCTAACGATCCAGCGTTTTCCGCAGTCTGGCGATCCCAACCCGAAGGCTTCTTTCCACGTGGTTCCGGCTGAGGGCGGCCTCATCAGAACCTGGGAGTCCAGGAATTCAACCTCTCCCGTCGAGTATTTTGGTCCGCGGTTCAGCTGGACGCTCGATTCAAAGTCCGTTTCCTTCCTTACGCTGAATCGTGACCAAACGGAAGAGGTGATGCATCTCTGGAATGTGGAATCCGGAGCGGACCGCACCGTGCTGGAGGAGCACGACAAGTACTGGATAAATTCGCTGAATCCTCCTCACTTTCTCAGCGGCGGCCGCTTTTTGTGGCTCTCCGAGCGCGATGGCTGGATGCATCTCTATCTTTACGACTTGAATGGAAAATTGTTGAACAAAGTTACCAGCGGCGATTGGATGATTGATCGGCCGCTTTTTTCCGACCTCCCCATGTTCCAACTGGCAGGAGGTTCCGGCTGGGTCTATTTTCTTTCGACTGCGGCTGATGCGCGCCAGCGCCAGATCTACCGAGTTCGTCTGGATGGCACGGGTCTCGAACGGATTTCGAAGCTATCCGGCACTCATGTTTTCCATCTTTCGCCCGATGGCCGTTATTACGTCGACAAGTTTTCAGATTTTCAAACGCCGCCCATGACGCGCCTCTATGGATCAGATGGCAAAGAGGTTGCCATGCTTGATAATCCCGTTAATCATCTGAGAGATTACGAGCTTGGTGGCACTGATTTCGTCACGCTCGAGACCTCTGACAGGAACCATCTGTACGCGCGCCTGGTGATGCCTCCGGATTTTGATCCACACAAAAAGTATCCGGTGATCGTAAAGGTTTACGGCGGCCCCGAAGTGCAGATGGTGACCAACTCGTGGGGAGTGACTTCGCTTGAAGATCAGCTTTTTGCCGAGCATGGCTACTTGCTCTGGATTCTCGACAATCGTGGTTCGTGGGGCCGCGGCCACGCCTGGGAAAGCGCCATTTTCGAGCATATGGGACAACAGGAACTCAAAGACCAGTTGGCGGGCATCGATTACCTGAAGTCGCTTCCTTACGTCGATTCCAGCCGTATGGGAATCTGGGGCTGGTCATACGGCGGCTACATGACGCTCTACACACTGACGCACGCGCCCGATGTTTTCAAATGCGGAGCGGCGGGTGGTCCTGTCACCGACTGGAAATTTTATGACAGCATTTATACCGAGCGGTATATGCGGACGCCGGATGTGAACCCTGACGGCTACCAGCAGTCATCGCCGCTTGAAGCGGCTGGGAATTTGACTGCCAACCTTTTGCTGATGCACGGCGTGGACGATGACAACGTCCATTTACAAAACACCATCAATTTCATTGAAGCCCTGGTGCGCGATGGCAAACCTTACCAGCTTTATCTGCAGCCGGGAGAAAAGCACGGCTTCAGCGCCTACTCTGCGCGGCTCTACCTTCTTAAAAGGTTGTTGAAGTTTTTTGATGAGAACCTTCACCCGGCAGGCGAGTGAGGTGAGTGCCGCCGGCTACTTTAGCGGCGGTGTTTGTCTGTGAACTCCACCAGCGTTCGCAGGGTTCTCTTGGCTTCACCGGAGTCAATTGCTTCAGCAGCCACCGTAACACCTTCCCGGAAGTCTCCTGCCTTGCCCGCGGCTACCAGTGCCGCGGCGGCATTGGCCAGGATGCAATCGCGTAGAGGGTTTTTCTCCCCGTCAAGAATCTGGACCAGCAGGCGCGCGTTCTGTTCGGGACCGCCGCCGGCCAGCGTTTCACCTGCAGCGCGCGGGAGCCCAAAATCTTCCGGTAGAACGTGGCGAGTGTCAATACGTCCGGAATCGTAGTCTGAAAGCTTGGTTGGTCCGGTAATGGTGATTTCGTCCAGGCCGTCTGATCCGGCCACCACGATCGCGCGCCGTGTTCCTACCGTGCCCAGAGCTTCCGCCATCATTTCCGTCCGCGCCTCGTCATAAATGCCGGTCAGCTGATGCCGGGCTTCGAGCGGATTAGTTACAGGTCCCAGCAGATTGAAGATGGTCTTGCTTTTGATGCTGCGCCGAGCGCCCATCACATGCTTCATGGCCAGGTGAAGGTGCGGTGCAAACAGGAAGACCATGCCCACTTTGTCGAGACAGGCCGGAATGTGGCTGAGCGGCAAGTCGATGGCCACCCCCAGCGCCTCCAGCACGTCGGCGCTGCCGCAGCGGCTTGAAATGGAACGGTTGCCGTGCTTGGCGACGGGTACGCCACAACCGGCTACCACCAGCGCCGTCGCCGTTGAGACGTTCGCGGTGCCTCGCCGGTCGCCGCCCGTGCCGCAGGTGTCGAGCAACGCCTGCGAGTCAATGAATTCTTCAACGTGCACTCCTGCGTCCGCCAGAACCTGCCTGGCCTGGGCGCGCATCACCTCTGCAAAGCCCACCACCTCCGCCGTGCTTTCGCCCTTGTCACGCAGCGCCAGCAGCAGGGCCACGATCTGCTCGTCCGGAACGCGCCCGGAAAGCAGCTCTTCCATCACGGCGTGAGCTTCCTGGCGTTCAAGGCTTTTCCCCAGCTTCAGTTTTTCGATGGCTTCAGGAATTTGCATGACCATCAGGAACGGGCCTTACGGGTGTTACCAAATTGAGCGACATTCAATTCTTCCAGCGGTGCCCAGTATGCCCCGGCCAGGCCGCAGGAGCGCCAAATAGCTGCATGGACGCAGACCGCTGCTCGAAAGCTGCGGGACGCCAGGCGTTTGCTTTTTGGATTCACCTTATCCTATACTGGCAGATTCTGTAGACATCACGCCGCTCTATTGTACGATGGAACGGCATTCTCTGGCAGGAGTTTGGCGCATCGAAGCCCGCGGATCTCGACATCTGCCGCCTTCGCATCGCTTTGGAAAATCTGATTACCACGTTGACCAGCTATGAAGATTCACGAATATCAAGCCAAACAGATTCTGGCCCGTTTTGGAGTTGCCGTTCCCAAGGGTGAGGTCGCATACACGCCGGAAGAGGCCCGCGAAATTGCCACGCGCCTGGGTGGAACGGTGGTGGTGAAAGCGCAGATCCATGCCGGTGGCAGAGGCAAGGCTGGAGGCGTCAAGCTGGCCCGTTCGGCGGCGGAAGCCGAAAGCATTGCAGGCGAGATTCTGGGCAAGAAACTGGTGACGGTGCAGACCGGACCCGAGGGCCGAATTGTGCGGCGCCTTCTGATCGAGGAAGGCCTCGATATTGAACGCGAGTTTTACCTGGGCCTGGTGATTGACCGCATGGCCGCCGCACCGGTCCTTATGGCCTCCAGCGAAGGCGGTGTTGAGATTGAGGTTGTCGCCGCCGAGCATCCGGAAAAAATCCTGAAGGAAGCCATTAATCCCGCTGTTGGTCTTCAGCCGTTCCAGGCACGCAAGATCGCATTCGGGCTGGGTATCGATCCGGCTCTACTGAAGGAGGCAACACAGTTCTTGGCGGCGCTCTATCAGGCCTTCCAGTCGAGCGATGCATCGCTGGCGGAGATTAATCCGTTCGTGCTGACGCGCGACGGGCGCCTGCTGGCGCTCGACGCCAAGATGAACTTTGACGACAACGCGTTGTTCCGCCACAAGGACGTTCGCGAGTTGCGTGACCTGGACGAGGAAGATCCGCTGGAAGTAAAGGCTTCGAATTACAACCTGAATTACATCCGGCTCGACGGCAACGTCGGATGCATGGTGAACGGTGCGGGACTCGCCATGGCCACTATGGACATCATCCAGTATGCGGGCGGCCAGCCGGCCAACTTCCTGGATGTGGGCGGCGGCGCCAACGAGGAGCAGGTCCGCCGTGGCTTTGAAATCATTCTGGGCGACCCCAACGTGCGCGCTGTGCTCATCAATATTTTCGGCGGCATCATGCGGTGCGACATCGTGGCAAGCGGCGTGGTAGCCGCAGCAAAAAGCCTGGGGATCAAGGTCCCGGTTGTCGTTCGACTGGAAGGTACCAACGTGGAGCTCGGGCAGAAGATCCTGCAGGAATCCGGTCTTCGCTTCACCGTGGCCAACGGCATGAAAGACGCAGCGGAAAAAGTAGTTGCGCAAGCGAAAGCCTAAAGGATTTGTTATTGGTGATTGAGCGATTGGGTGATTGAGTGATTGGTAATTGAAGGGCCGGCCTAATGGGGGATGGGGTTTCTACCAGTCAACCGGAGCAGCTTCGGAAGCGGACCAAGCGATTTGCAATTAGAATCGTGACACTCTTTCAAGCCCTGCCCAAGTCGGATGTCGCGAGGACCCTGGGCAGACAGCTTTTGAGGTCCGGGACGTCTGTTGCGGCAAACTATCGGGCTGTTTGCAGGGCGCGTTCAAAAGCCGAGTTCATTGCTAAGATGGGAGTGGTCCTCGAAGAAGCAGACGAAACGGCCTTCTGGCTTGAGCTTCTGATTGAGGCAAAAGTGATTCCGAAGTCCAGGTTGGAAGCTCTGTTGGCTGAGACGAGTGAGCTTGTGCGTATTTTCTCCGCCTCAAGGCAGACGGCCCAAACGCGTCCCCCGAAAAGTTCAAGATCGAAAATTACGGGAGTGGCTGTTCAATCGCTCAATCACCCGATCACTCAATCATTCAATAGCGGATAGGCAATTATGGCGATTCTTGTTGATGAAAATACCAGACTTCTCGTCCAAGGCATTACCGGGCGCGAGGGTGCATTCCACACGCAGCAGGCCATTGCTTACGGTACGAAGGTCGTTGCTGGAATGACTCCCGGCAAGGGGGGATCGAGCGCGGAAGGCATTCCGGTTTTCAACACTGTACGCCAGGCGAAGGAAGCCACCGGAGCCAACGCTTCGGTCATCTTTGTTCCGCCACCGTTTGCCGCGGACGCCATCATGGAAGCCGCTGACGCAGGCATTCCGCTGGTGGTCGCTATTACTGAAGGTATCCCGACGCTGGACATGGTCAATGTCACGCGCTTCCTGGCAGGGACCGGCACGCGCCTGATTGGCCCCAACTGCCCCGGGATCATTTCGCCCGGCAAATGCAAAGTGGGCATCATGCCCGGCTCGATCCACCGGCCGGGGCACGTGGGCGTGATTTCGCGCAGCGGAACTTTGACCTACGAAGCCGTCGGGCAGCTTAC
>OBIZ01000229.1_pt1 | contig 9810 bp, 5 predicted proteins | sample 1519801 | NCBI WGS metagenome assembly OBIZ01 (sample SAMN01911456, study PRJEB22533) | soil metagenome | biome: Soil | place: Malaysia | collected 2012-04-30 | depth DG_metagenome m | reverse complement strand
TATTGCTCCATCTACGCTCCCATCAGCGGTGTTACGGGAGAGCAACTCGTCTCGCCCGGAGCTACCGTAAAGGCCAATGACGCCCCCGTGTTGGTGGTAATCAACCAGGTGGAGCCTATCTACGTTAATTTTTCTGTTCCACAGCAGTATCTGGAATTGATCAAGGAATCTATGGCCAGGTCTCGTTTGCGAGTCAGCGCCACGCCGCCCGGCAGTACCATCGCCGAAACGGGTGTGCTGACATTTGTGAACAACACAATTGATACTACAACCGGCACCATCCAATTGATGGCGACTTTCCCAAATGCCGACCACCATCTTTGGCCCGGACAGTTCTCGAATGTGGTGCTGAACCTCGGTGAGCAACAGGATGTGCTGGTAGTACCCTCACAATCCGTGCAGGCAGGGCAGCAGGGCGATTATGTCTTTGTAGTCAAGCAGGACAAGACTGTTGATGTCCGTGAGGTGAAGGTCGGGCAAACCGTCAACAACAATACGGAAATCTTGCAGGGCCTTACCGCGGGAGAAACAGTCGTAACGGACGGGCAAGTACGCCTGGTTCCAGGCACCAAGGTCTATTTCACCAAGGCCCTGTAGTGAGGCGGGAACGTCATGAATTTCTGCGAACCTTTCATTCGCCGGCCGGTCATGACCAGTCTGGTGATGCTGGCCATTCTGCTCTTTGGCATTATCGGATACCGCTACCTGGCTGTCAGTGATCTGCCCAACGTCGATTTCCCCACCATCGAGGTATCTGCGGGGCTTCCCGGCGCCAACCCTGATACGATGGCCTCCTCCGTGGCGACCCCTCTGGAAAAGCAATTCACCACGATTGCCGGCCTGGATTCGATGACATCGACCAGTTCCCTTGGTAGAACTTCAATCACCCTGCAATTCGATCTCAGCAGAAATATCGATTCGGCGGCGCTCGACGTACAGTCGGCCATCTCTGCGGCATCCCATCAGCTTCCCGCCAACATGCCTTTTCCTCCCACGCTTCGAAAAGTGAACCCGGCCGACCAGGCTATTTTTATGCTCGCCGTGACTTCGCCGACACTTCCGCTCTACAAAGTAGACGAATACGCTGAAACCCTGATTGCAGAGCAGATTTCAATGATTCCCGGCGTGGCCCAGGTTGGCGTGCACGGCACGGCAAAATACGCTGTGCGCGTCCAACTGAATCCCAAAGCTCTTGCGAGCCGCCAGATTGGCATCGACCAGGTTGAGCAGGCAATTCGAAATGCCAACGTTAACATGCCGATGGGGACACTCTACGGCGCCCACAAGGCCTTCAACCTCCAATCCAACGGGCAGCTCTCCGATGCGGCCGTCTATCGCCCGCTTGTCGTCGCCTACCGCAATGGGGCCCCGGTGCGTTTGGACCAGGTGGCAACGGTCAGTGACGGAGTCCAGGACAACTATATTGCGAACTGGATTAACGGCGTCCCCGGCATCATGCTGGCCGTCCAGCGGCAGCCTGGCACCAACACCATCGAGATCGTCAGGAACATCAGAAAGCTCCTTCCACGGTTTTACTCGATGCTTCCTCCGTCTATCCATCTTTCCATCGAGTACGACCGTTCGGTTTCAATCGAAGAGTCCGTCAACGACGTCAAATTTACTCTTCTATTGGCGGTCTTTCTGGTTGTGCTGGTCATTTTCCTCTTTCTGCGCAACGTATCCGCCACCGTGATCCCGAGCATGGCCCTGCCCATGGCGATTATGGGCACGTTCGCGGTGATGTATCTTCTCGGTTACACCATTGACAATCTGTCGTTGCTGGCCCTGACCCTGTCGGTAGGCTTCGTGGTCGATGACGCGATCGTCATGCTGGAAAACATCGTGCGCCACCTGGAGATGGGCAAGACACCGCTGGAGGCCGCACTCGACGGCTCGAAAGAAGTCAACTTCACCATTCTCTCAATGACTTTGTCGCTAGCCGTCGTCTTCCTTCCCGTGTTCTTCATGCCTGGAGTTTTCGGCCGGCTGCTTCACGAATTTGCCGTGGTCATCATTTCCGCAGTTCTGGTTTCTGGCGTCGTATCAGTCACTCTCAGTCCCATGCTCGCCCGGCGCTACCTTCGTCCCCAGCACCATCAACGGCAGGGCTGGCTGTACCGCACACTGGAAAACATACTGGACACCTCGCTCCGCTGGTACGGATGGACGCTCCAGTGGGCACTGCGCCATCGTGTACTGGTGATGATATTCGGGTTTTTCGTATTGCTGGGAACCGCCTGGGAGTTCTGGAAGATTCCGAAAGGGTTCCTCCCGAGCGGCGATTCCGGACGAATTGCGGTAGCAACAGAAGCCAACCAGGGAATCTCCTTTGATGCGATGAAGGCGCATCAGCAAGCCGTCAACCGCATCCTGAAGGCCGATCCGAGTGTGGTTCAATTTTTCTCAGGAATTGGCGGGTCATTCAACAACGGCATGAACAATGGCCGTGCATTCCTTCATCTGAAGGACCGTCCTGACCGCCCCTGGACCCACAACCCGGCCTATGATCGTCTGGTTTCCCGCTACGGGGACGCCGCAATCATTGGGTCTGTGGTCAAGTTCATTCGGCCGCTCTACGAACATCACATGACCATCGACGACGTAATCCAGGGGTTACAGCCACAACTGGACAAGATTCCCGGAATCCGTGTTTTTCTTACGAATCCGCCCTCCATCCGGATTGGCGGGCGTATGACCAAGAGCATGTACCAGTACACGCTTTCCAGCCCGCAGAGTGATGAACTTTATCAGTACGCGCAGAAGTTTGAAGCTCAGATGAAAACTTTGCCGGGGCTTGAGGATGTCACCAGCGACCTCCAGATCAAGAATCCTCAAGCCAATGTGGTAGTCGACCGGGACAAAGCGGCCGCGCTGGGAGTAACACCACAGCAGGTTGAGAACGCTCTCTACAGTGCTTACGGGCAGCGGCTTGTGTCTCCCATTTATACCGCCAGCGACGAATACTGGGTGGTCCTCCAGGTACAGGATAAATTCCAGAGCGATCCCAACATGCTATCCGAGCTTTACATCAGCTCATCCTCCGGCCAGCTCGTGCCTCTCAGCGCCGTTTCCAAGTTTACGACCAGCGTAGGTCCCCTCACCGTCACCCACAGCGGCCAGCTTCCTTCCGTGACGATGTCTTTTGATCTCGCGCCCGGCGTCGCCCTCGGCCAGGCGGTAAGCGAGGTGGAGCAGCTTGCCAGCTCCATGCTGCCCGTTTCCATTACGACAGATTTCCAGGGCGCTGCACATGCATTCAAGGAATCCCTGACAGGTCTGGGTATCCTGCTCATCATGACCGTGCTGGTGATTTATATTGTGTTGGGCATCCTCTATGAAAGCTACGCCCATCCCATCACGATTCTCACCGGATTGCCCGCGGCCGCTTTCGGAGGTCTGCTCACGCTATCGCTGTTCCACATGGACCTTGACCTCTACGGCTTTGTCGGCCTGATCATGCTGATCGGCATCGTGAAGAAGAACGCCATCATGATGGTTGACTTTGCCCTGGAATTGGAACGGAAAGGCAATTACACAGCCAGCGAATCTGCGTATCAAGGCTCGATGATTCGCTTTCGCCCGATTATGATGACCACAGCCTGCGCCATCATCGGCACGTTGCCCATCGCCATCGGGATTGGCGCCGACGCTGAGTCACGACGGCCGCTGGGCCTTTGCGTGGTTGGCGGGTTGTTGTTTGCCCAGCTTGTAACCCTCTACCTTACCCCGGTTTTTTATACCTACATGGATTCGTTCCTGCAGTGGCGCAAGAGCAGGACACGGCAGATGGAATCCGAAGTCGCCGCTGCCCCCCTGGCCGTCCCTGAAGCCGAGCATCTTGCACAAAATTAGCTGGTGCTGCGTGCAGCAAAGGCTCTTTCGTAAGGGAGGGGCTGGCAAAGTCAGTCAAAAACCTCAGTTCAACCGCCCCTCATCTCACATAGAATTCTCCATCAAGAAAGCGTACCGGACCATCCAAGAGTGATGATGGCCAGAATCAGCACCAGCAGTCCGGCGCCCATATACACACGCTCAACCGTGCGCGAGAAGCGCCACTCGCCGGCGAAAATGCCGCACAGGTTTGCAGTGAGCAGGCCGACGGAAAGACTGAGCGGCCAGCCGATTGCCGGACCCAGTTTGCCAAGCTTTGGCGCTGCCGATCCGTAAACAAAAATGCTCCCGCCCCACAGCAGGCCCATCAGAACGGTTAATCCATAAAGTGACGCGGATCTGGGCTGCGCATATTTCGCCAGGCTCCGGTTTTTTCTGAACAGGTATGCACAGAATCCCAGATTTGAAACGGCTCCGCCCGTCAGCATGAGCAGCCAGACCAGGTTTGACCCTGCAAATGCGCTGTCGCCCAGGCTGACTGCCGACTGAACAATGCCCTGGGCCGAACTGTAGCCGACGTTAAATACTGCTGACAAGACGCCCGCACCGGCACAGAGCAGCAGTCCTATCCAGAATGGCCGCGCTTCACCCACCATTTCCTGCCGCACATTTTCGTTCACCTGGCTGCGTTCCTTGAGCTTCGCTGCGTAGCCGCAAAAGGCGATGCCGACAATTGCAATCAGCGTACCGGCAATGATCGCCTCACCCTGGCGCTCAAAAAGCTTACCGGGATCGAGCAGCAGGATCGGCAGGAATGATCCCAGTGAAGAACTGATGGCCAAAACAAACGTGTTTGCCAGGGAAATGCCAATGGCGCTGACACTCTGGCCAAACATCACGGCCCCGAAGCCCCAGGCAAAACCGCACACAATGGCCATAACAATGGCGTGAGTTGGAGCCTGGCGCAGCGCTTCTCCCAGGTTTGAAACCGTGGTGACCGCAATGACAACGGGCATCAACAGGCAGGCAACCAGGATAAAAAGCGCCCAGACGTTTTCCCACGACCAGCGCCCCAGGTATCGCATGGGCAGAGTGAAAGTCCCATTCATTAACCCGGAAACGACCGCGAGTGTGAGACCCAACGTCACCACAGACGAAGTTGCGTTCATAAACCCCTCGGCAGAGAAGTTGCCGGCTGCTTATCGTCCAAACATGACCGGCACAAGTTGGTTGAAATCCGCACCCAGTTCGCTTCGGCGAGTCACCCATTCCAAAGCGCTGAGAGTAGACGACACATCCCTGGAGTACAGCCTACGTTGCATAGACCTATTCGCTCACTTGCGAGCCTTGAACCAGTCAACGTAATCTGTGTAGAGTCTCGTGGATGCGGGAGACCCGCAGAAGGCCGCTGACCCAGGCTTGTTCATCATGCCCTGATATTGGTAGACAAGAATCTTATCAACCCAGGGTGAAACAGACTCGAGCTGCCGGAGCACACGCGAAAACGGAGCCGGAAGCAGAGCACTCTTATAGACTGTTCCTTCAAACTGGAAAATCTCGACGTCCGCCCAAATGGCCGCCCGCTGCGCCCGGTCATGTGCCTTCCTCAAACCTTCGTAAAACTTCGGCGTCTCAACGGGCGTTGACTTTTGAACGCCCACCTCGTCCTGGTAGGCGACGACGTCAACATCGAGAGATTCCAGTTGGCGCACATACTTGTCGTCAGGAACGGCCACACGCGTTCCGTAAGGCGCAATCAGAATTTTCGCGCGTGGTGTCAACCGGCGGGCCAGCCGCGAGCACGTGTTGACGTAGCCGATGAACTCCCGGGAATAGTACCGATCAATGAAAGCCTCGTTGGGCCAATACCACCCGTAGAAACTCTTGTGATGGCCGTAAAGTTGAGCAACCTGTTCGATGGCCTGCAGGCGTTTCTGCCCGGCCGCGGGATCAGACACGATTTTCGGACTCTCCCAATCGCCGTAAAAGCCGCCTCCGATAAAGAATTTGACGCCATACTTGTCCGCCGCCGTCAGCACAGCTTCCATCGGGTCCGCGCAGGCCAGCCGCCAGGGCGGGAAAATCTTCGTCTGAAAAAACGCCCGGTAATAGAGAGCCGTCGCCATCAGTACCAGGTATTCCATGCCCACGTCGGCGATCTCTTTCACCTTGGCGTCCCACTGTGTGCAATCGAAGCCGGCACACTGAGGATTCCAATCTACGCCTTCAACGGTGGCGTGGTGCTGAAATTCGAACCAGCTCCCCGAAATCGGTTTGATGGCTGCGGGCGCAGGCGCTGGCTCCGAGGCTTTTGGAGAGGACCCCAGAAGCACGCCGCTCGCGCCCAGCGCACAAAGAAAGTTACGGCGGTCAAGTTTGTTCATCGGGGCTACCTCCGCTCATCAAGGGTGGTGAGCGGGATTCGATTCTCAACCTTATGCTGCGCATCCTGAGACGGCGCTCAAATGTACCACCATCATCGTGTACATCCCAAGGCCCACACCGCCTACCTTGCGCTCACCATGGTGAAGCTGGCCGTTAATTCCCAGTGCTCGCGTCCCGCGCCAAGTATACCCGCATCAGCCAGTTGGCAAAGGCTGCACGGCTGACCACCCCGGAGGCCCGGCTGCCCTTTGGCAAATCCACTCGCATCTTCCGCGACGCGTCTTGCAACTCTGAAAAAACAAGAGGACGATCGAGACTCGCCCGTGCGTTATCAGTGCTCCGCCAGTAACCCTCCACGACAAGCTCTTGCAGCTCCGCTCCACTTAGCAATGTCGACCACATGTTACTGGCGGGAACCCTTGCGATACCCAGAAGTCGGGCGAGGGCAACCAGCGCCTCCTCGCGTGTGGCCGGCGCGGAAGGTGAGAAGTGCAGATTCCTGTCATTGCCGCCAAAGAAACCCTTTGCAGCGAGAAACTGCGCGGAGCGAAACGACGGGTCGTCAACCTTCAAATCATCGAACCAATAGATGGGCGCACCGTTGCGCACCAGGTCGAGTTGAAGCGAGGAGGTCAGTTGTGCGTCTTCTGCTATTGCCCGGGGCGTCTGTCCGGACCTTACCGCCAGTGCCGCAAGCCTGCCCGCTGTTTCGCCAATGGCCCACTCGATGGGGTGCAGGCGGTAGGCGCCGTTGGTGATATGAGTTGTACCGATGTCTTTGGAAGCGGCAATCAGGTTCTGGATTTTAGCCGGAACCAGCGCGCCCAGCGGCAGCTGGAACGGTTTAGTGCCTGAGGTAAAGTTCTCTTTGGAACAGCTATGGATATCGATGGGGTAAAAGCCAATGCCCACCGAATCCGGAAACCACTTGCTGCGAGGGCCTTTCTGGTAAGCGTCAGAGATGTCCTGTTCCCGGATGGTCTCCATGGCTCGGATCCTGCGCGACTCGCGAATGTAGGGGTAGAGTGATAGGCCGTCGGCTGAACCCATTCCCGATGTCAGGTAGCGAAGCTCCGGATAGCCCTTCCCACCTCCGTCGCGTGGCACATCGTGTTGCAACCAATAGGCCAATCCTAACGCAAGCAGTTTTGCCCGGCGCAACTGTTCCGCCTGCGCATCCGGGTCCGTGGAAAGGAGATCCGAACCGCAGTAGTCGTTGCCGGGCCAGTTGATCAGCGACAGGTCGAGCGGCCGCCGGGGCCCCGCAAAATTCTCGGCTGCCACCAGCCGCCGGTAATCCCAGAAAGAGCCGGGCGTCCCTGGCTTCTTCGAGAACACGCCGTACGTCAGAAATTTCCCATGCCCGTAATCAAGTGTCAACGTGTACGGCTGTTCCTTCAGGTTTGTTTCGTAGCCCTTGGGCCTGGGAAGGATATCCTGGTTGTGAGGGGAACGAGCCAGAACAAATGAGTAGGTAAAACTCTGGTTATCATTGGGATCACCAGCGCCCTCACGGGCGTCCGGCTCGCCCGTCAGGCTGCGTGGCTCAGCACCGGTCACGTATTCTGCCCCGGCCAGCGGCAGCAGGTCTCCAGGATCAGTTGCGTCAAGAACGTATCTGGCGCGAAATCGGAACCACTTGCCCGTGTTGAACTGGTAGGCAAGAACAGACTCAATGCGCCTTCCGTTCATTTGGACTGAAGCCGCTTTGGTTCGCAGGAAGACGCGCAACTGCCCTTTTTGTTCGAATGGTTTGAGCATAGAATCCAGCACGTGCAGGGCAACGGGCGGTTCAAAGCAGAGGGCGCTTACCCAGCAATTTCCGGGATTAAAGTGAGATTGGGCCTTTGCCAGCGGCGACAATACAAAGCGGTCAAGATAATACTGCCGGATGCCGTTCCGCAACCGGTAGTAGGAAGCAGTTCCACCGGCGGTTTCGATGTATCGGTTCTCGTCAAACTCGGAGACGCCCTGCGACGTCATTTGCCCGCCCAGCCATGAGGTTTCTTCGGTAAGGCAGACGTGCGCACCTGACTGGGCCGCTGCCAGCGCCGCGGAACTTCCCCCCATGCCGCCTCCCACCACAAGCACATCACAGCTTTCGACAACTGCCTGCGCAGGTGGCGCGAGGTGCAGCACGGCGGTTGATGCCGGTTTGTCCGCGCGGACGTTCTCAACATCAAGCAGTTGCAATGTATCCTGGGCACGAAGTCGAACGATTGGCTGCAACACACCCACCAGAATGAGCGTGAAACCAGGCACGCACAGTGCAGATCTTCTCTTCAACACACGGAAGTTTGAGTTCTCCATACCGTAACCGAAACCTCAGCTCAGCGTACCCATGGCAAAGGATTGCGGGGATGTTTCATGCAACTCCTGACGCCGGTACGTGAGCCGCCACCCGCCGCAATTTGGTTCCACCGATTCACGCAAGTGAAATATACTAGTGGGCGTTTTGAACAAAACCGGTACGCTATCACAACTAAAGAACGGGCTGATCGTTTCCTGCCAGCCGCGGCTGAATTCTGCGCTCGACCACCCTGAATTCGTTGCCGCACTGGCGGCCGTGGCTGAAGGCCAGGGAGCGGCTGCGGTCCGGATCCGGGGCATGCGCGATATCCAAGCCGTCCTCCGGGCCGTGCACATTCCTGTCATTGGCATTGAAAAGATAAACGATCCCGACTCCGAAGTCTACATCACGCCGACGCTTGAATCCGTCAGCCGCGTTTATCGCGCCGGCGCACAGATCATCGCCATGGACGCCACGGAACGCCCACGCCCCCGCGGCCAATCGCTCGCCGAAATCATCCGAACCGCAAAGGCGAATTGCGACGCCTTATACATGGCCGACATCGCAACCATCCGGCAGGGAGTTGAGGCAGCCAGGCTGGGGTTTGACATGGTGGGAACCACGCTGTGCGGCTATACAAAGGAGACTCAACACAGCAAGGGTCCTGCGTTCCATCTTGCCCGCCAGCTTGTGAAGGAACTTGATATTCCCGTGATTCTTGAGGGGCGGGTGCATGAACCCGATGATGTCCGGCGGGCCTTTGAGCTGGGCGTTTACGCGGTTGTGGTGGGTACGGCCATTACTGATTTCGAGTGGCTCTCGCGCCGCTTTATTGAGGCCTGCCCCAAATCCGGGGCCGGAAGAGCAGGAAGTCGATTTTCACGCACAATTTCCCGAGGGCGCGGCACTGCGAGACCCCGAAGAAGGAAAAAACAATCATGAGGCTCTTTCTCGGCGTAGACGGCGGCCAGACAGCCACCAAGACCGTGGTTGGCGATGAGCACGGGGCAATTGTCGCCCAATCGAGCGGTGGTCCCAGCAACCACACGGAGGAACCCGGGGGACCCGAACGCCTGGAAAGAGTAGTCCTGGCAACCATTGGCGAAGCCTTGGGCTCGATAGGCATCTCCAATCCAGACGAACATACCTTTGCGGCCGCCTGTTTCGGCATGACCGGGGAAACCGACATCAAAACGCGCGTCATCCAGCGAATTGTTCGTACAGAGCGCCTAAAGGTTGTCCATGATTCGGTCAACGCACTCGCGGGAGCAACTGCCGGCCAGCCGGGAATCATTGTAATTGCC
>OBIZ01000228.1_pt1 | contig 9817 bp, 10 predicted proteins | sample 1519801 | NCBI WGS metagenome assembly OBIZ01 (sample SAMN01911456, study PRJEB22533) | soil metagenome | biome: Soil | place: Malaysia | collected 2012-04-30 | depth DG_metagenome m | reverse complement strand
GTAGAGAGACAATCGAAACGCGTCATGCTGAGCCCTTCACCCGTCATCCTGAGCGCAGCGAAGGATCTCTGCATTTACCTTCAAACAAATACGGGGATGCTTCGCTTCGCTCAGCACGACAAGCCGGCATCTTGCAGCATCCTGCTAATACTTCACCTTGGTGCCGTCCGGCAGCGCATAGGCGCCCTGGCCCACAATCAGGTCTCCTGCTTTGAGCCCCCTGGTGACTTGGACCTTGTCGCCCTGCTCGATGCCGGTCTCGACTTTCGTCTGGCGCCCGACGCTCGCGGAATCGATCACCATCACGTACGGCCCAACGTCGGGATCGTTCAGCAGCGCCGTCCGCGGAACTACCAGAGCGTTCGGGACTTTCCTCGCCATCACGGTCACAGTCACCGTGGAGCCGGGCTTCAGTTCACCGCCGGGGTTTCGCGCCTGCACCCACACCTGGACTGTCGTGCTGTCAGGATCGACTGCGGGGCTCACCACCGTCACCTTGCCCGCCACCCGCTTCGATCCGTCGGGGGAAGAAATCTCAGCCTGGTCGCCCACCTTCAGTGCCGCGGCTGCGGCCGCCGGAACGCGCGCCCGCGCCACCACCTCGGACAGGTTCATCACCGTCAGCAGCGGAGTGCTGGTGGTAGCCATGTCGCCCGGGAAGAGCGGGCGGTCGGTAACAACCCCGTCAATCGGGCTGCGGACTTCTGAGTAGGATAGTTGCGCCGCGGCGTTTTCGTAAGCGCCCTTGGCGGCATCCATTTGTCCCCGGGCTGCTTTCAATTGCGCCTGCAACCCCACGGATTGCAGCTTCTCGAGTTGCTGGTCGGCGCTCTGCAGTTGCGCCTGTGCCTGCGCCAATCCCACGCGGGCCTGGTCCAGTTGCTTCCCGGCCAGGGCGCCCTGCTCGTATAGCTTCCGGCTGTTGTCATACAGCTTTTGAGCGGCCGCGAACGCCGCTTTGGCGCTGTCCACGTTCCCTTTCGACTGCGTAATCTGTTCGGGAAGGTTGGCGGCGGAAGTGCTCTCGTAATTCGCCTGGGCCTGTTCGTAAGCGCCTTTGGCGCTGGCGGCGGCCCCGGCCAGGTCTTTGTTTTCGAGCACTGCCAGCAACTGCCCGGCGTTCACGCGGTCTCCGCGCTCCACATAAAATTTCCGGATGGGCGCGCTGATCTTGGGCACGATGGTGGCCTGATGGAGAGGATAGAGCACCGCCTCCGAGCTCACCTGCTGCTGAATCTCCGCCCGCTCAACGCGCAACGCCTGCACCGTAACCAGCGGCTCGGGTTCCGGCGCTTCATTGCCCCCGCATCCGGCCATCAGGATCGCAGCGCTTAGCGCAAGCAAGGGCAACATCCTGTGCTGGGGCAGAAACCTTGGTTGATGTGACATCAATTAGAAGCTCCCCGTGAGCGTCTGAAGATTGGCCAGGGCCGTGCGATAGCGCGCCAGGCCGGCCGCGTAACTGTTGCGGGCCTGCATCAGGGTGTTCTGGGCGTTCAACACATCCAGCACCGTTGCGTCTCCTGACTTGTAGCGAAGCGTGTTCAGCCGGACGCTATCCGCCGCAAGGCTTGTAGAACTCTGCAGCGAGGCCAGCTCCGACCGTGCCGTGCGCGCTTCATTATAGTAGGAATAGAGGTTCTTCAAAACCTGCCGCTGCGCATAGCTCAATTCCACCTGGGCCTGTTGCTTCTGATATTGCGCCTGGTGCAGCTTGCTGAGGTTCGCCCCCCAGTGCCACACCGGCACGTTCAGCGTGGCCGTCACAAGGAATCCGAGGTTGGGCAGCCGGCCTGCTTCCGGGGCCGCGCTCACGCGGCTGCGCAGCGCAAAGGCGTTGGCCTCAATTCCATAATCGACGTCAAAGGAGAGCGTGGGCAGGAAAGCCGCTTTCGCCTGCGACACTCCGTAGCGGGACTCGCGCAGGCCCGCCATCGCGGCACGAATATCCGGATTGTCGGCCTCGGCCATTTTCGTGGCTTCTTCGAGCGTGGGAAGCGGCGGTGATGTATCGAGGTCATCCACCACGTTGAAGTTCTGGTTGAAGTCAGGGAACAGCATCACCGCCAGCGCCAGCCGCGCGTTATCCATGGCCAGCGTGGCTTCCTGGAAGGACTGCTGCTGCTGATTAAATTGAATCTGGAAGGTGATCACGTCACTATGCGCCACCTCGCCGCCCTTTTCCAGTTGCTGGCTGGTCTCAAGCGAGCGCCGGGCCTGGTCAAGAGCCTGCTGGGCGGTGGCATAGCCGCGCTCGGCCACCACCAACCCATAGTAGGCCTGTGTCACCACCACTTTCAGCCCGCGCTGGGCAATCTCCTGCTGGGCCCGGGCCATCTCTTCCGCCGCTGTCGCGGCGCGGTATCCTGCCTGTGTGAAGGTGTCCGCGGAAAACGTCTGCCGGAACACTCCCCAGGCGCGGTACATATGGACGCCGTCATTTGAGACGTATCGGCCGCTCGGGAGAACGCCGTTGCCCTGGTTCAGCATTTCCTGCGTCAGGATGTCCGCCGAAGGCAGCAGTGTGGACCGCGCCTGCACCACGTTGCCCCGCGCCATCTTTGTGGCCGTCACCGCCGCCTGGAACTGCGGGCTGTATTTCTCCGCGCGCTCCAGCGCATCCTGCAGTGTGAGCGTCAGCGGCGCGCTGTTTTTGCTGCTGCTGGCGGCTGCGGGTTGCTGTTGAGACGCCGGCTCGGCGGCCAGCGTGGAGAGAAGCTGCGCATCGGAAACGCGCGACGCCCCGCCCACGCTGTTGCTGTCCGCCGCAACGGCCCGCGCACCTGCAAGTCCTGGCAGCAGGACCAGCGCAAAGGCCGCGAGAACAGCGACGGTCCATTGTACGAATGGGCTTTGCGCTCGCGCCCGATTGCTGCGCTTGAAATTAGAAATGATTGCTGTTTGTTTCCGCCGTTCTGCTGCACTCCGGCCGCTCTGCATGTTCACCTCCTGACTTGTGAATTCTCGCAGATTATTCACCAGGACTCACGCGCTTTTCCCTTTTGGCATGGGTCTTCTCTGTGTCCTCTGTGTCTTCAAACTCAAAAACAGGGGGCAAGGAGCGCCTCTGTGCCCTCTGTGTTAAGGCTTTTCTCACCGTCAGGGAACAGTGCAAAGAAATAACGAAGTCATCTAATTGCGCAATGTGCTCAGGCTTGCGGTCGCCGCCCCTCACGAGTGGTCGTCGTCTTCCACATTCACCACGGCCGCCGGATTTGCTGCCGACGAGACCTTTTCCCAGGCGCTGGTGCGCCAATTGTCAGGGATTGCCCTGGCCGGGCCCCAGGCGGGAAGCGTCATCAGCAGCCGCTCCGCAAAACCAAACAGGTAGGGCTCATACATGGCGCGCAGCTTATCCAGCGTTTCTTCGGCGGCGCGCTCCCTGCACATGGGCGTGCCGCAGGCGCCGAGAATCTTGCGCATTTCGAGGAGAGTGGAGGCCTCAAAGCGGTCGATTGACACCAGCCTGGGCGGAACGGCAACGGCCTGCGCCAGGTCCACCAGCGCATGGCGGCAGATGGCGAAGGTGAGTTCCGCCTGCCAGCGCAACGCACCTTCGGTGTGGGCAATCAGCAGCGCGCAGGCGTCCAGGATGGTGGCCAGCGCCGACACCCACGACTGGTTGTTGTGCTGCGAGCGGAAGTAGCAGAGCACGGGATAGGAAAGGTGGCTTTCCATCAGCTCCGCCGCCCAGCTTTCCCAGGCGCGCAGGTACTGGTCGAGGGCCTCCAGGTTCTGCTGGCGAACGTGCCTTCGCAGCAGTTCAGCCGCGGTGGGCGGCGAGCCGGCTCGCGCATCGAGCAGCGCGATGTTCGCCTCGCGCCGCGAGAACGCTCCGTAAAGCACCGGCAGGTAAGAAATCACCACCGCCAGGAAGGCGAATCCCATGCCGGCCTCGGCCACCGTCACAACCCGCGCGAACGCCGTGTGCGGCGTAACGTCACCAAGTCCCAGTGTGAAAAAACTGGTGCCGCTCAGGTAAAGCTGGGTGCGGAATGACTGCACCGACCAGGGCTCGCCCATCATGTGGCCGTATGCCCATTGCACCATGGCGAAAGTCAGAATCAGCCCGCCGGCCCACACGCCGAAAAGGATGAGCACCGAGAGCGGCCCGAAAATGCCCAGAAAACCTTCGCGCTGCTTTGCGGATTTGATGCGGCGGGCGATCCAATACCACGGCGTTCTCAGGCATTTGTAAAACGCCGCTGCCAGCCGGTAGCGCCGGGTGACGCGCCTCGGCAGAATGATGGTCTCAAACGCGTCCCAGAGGATCGTGCCCAGCAGCACGATTCCCAGCAAACCAATGAAAACCGCCACAAAGATTTCCTTTCCCCAGTGCGCCCGCGAATCAGTTCCCCTCACTCTAGCAGGTTGGAGGAAAGCGTTCTAGTCTGGACAAGCCTGAAGCCGCAGGACCTCTACCATCCGCGCAGATAGAGCAGCATAACTACGGCGGAAGCCGCCAGGCAGTAAATTCCAAACCAATACCAGCGCCCCTGCTCGAGCCAGTGCGAAAGCCACTTGAGTGCGAGCAGGCCGGCGAGGAAGGCGCAGACCATGCCCAGCAGGCTGGGTGCGATCTCCCTGGCCAGGCCGAGATGAATGCCCGCGTGGGCGTTGGCGCGCAGCAGGCGGTAGAATTCGCGGGCGATGGCCAGCGGCGTGATGGCAACGACAAGCGCGAAGCTGAAAGACTCCACCCGGAGTCGGTCGCCACCGGCAAGCAGGGCGCCGGAAATGGTCGATCCTGAACGGGAAAATCCGCGGAAGGGGATTGCGACACCCTGCAAGACCCCCATTATGATGGCTTGCGACCAGGAGACATCGCGCGGCCCTCCGACCGGTTGGGCATCGCCATTGCGTGATTCATTCAGGCCAGCCCATAGAATCAGAATGCCCACAGCCGCGAGCGCCGGAGCTATCCAGTTGAGCTTATGGAATAACACCTCGATTGTCACTCGGTGATTACCGTGGCCGAGGACGTGGTCGACCAGCAGAATCAGGGGAACAGCGGTCGCTCCGCTCAGGAAGCATGCCACGAAAACCATGCGCGCAAACCGATAAAATGCCTCCCACGACGAAAAAAAGGTGTCAACCCACTGCCGCCAGAAATAGACGATCACCGCGAACGTCGTTCCCGTGTGCAGCATGACCAGTAGCAGGGCGTTTTCAGGAGTGGACATGTTGATATGGAGCAGTTCAGCGGTCACGATCACGTGAGCGGAGCTTGAAACTGGCAAGAGTTCAGTCAGCCCTTGAACTGCGGCCAGGATGACTACGTAAATCAAATGCATGTGCGTTGGTTCCTCGTTGTGCTGTCCGGAAAGCAGATTGCCAACCTCTTCGTGCGGCGGCTGGCTTCCCATAAGGCTCGGGGCCACGCTGCTTCAGTCCAGGCTATCGCAATCTGCTCCCCCTGCGGAGCATAGCGGGCATTACTTGCCAGATTCGAACAACCTGGCTTTCGCCGGAAGCTGCATTTCCATTTCATGCACCAACTGCCCGGCAAGTTGCACAACTTGTAATTCCTGCTGGCCGGGTTCGGGCTTGAAGTCCAGCCCGACCGTTCCGATCAGCTTCCCGCTCGCGTCGTGAAACGGCATGGTGATGTCATACACCTCCTTGCCCCCCTCGATTTCTTTCTCCACAAACGGTTTGTTTGTTTTCATCGCGGTGAATTCATCGTTATCGCATTTTTCCCCGACACCCCCGGCCTCGGTTGAAGCGATAGTCACGCACGTCTTGCCGGGTGGAGTGCTGGAAAGTTCGACTGCAGAGACTTGCGGGTATTTGGCCATAGCTTCTTCCACAAGCTGTTGGGCAAAGATTTTGCCCGCAGCTGTGGCGGCGACAGAGATGCCGCCTGCCATGATCAGTACCGTCAGAACTGTTTTTGCTTTGAGATTCATCATTCGTTTGCCCCTTATGTAACTGATTAGTGAATTGGCAGGCACCAAGCCCGCACCTCAATACTGCCTCATGGAGGATAAACGCAGGATGAATTTGCCAGCGGCCCCCGGAAGCCACAGGCCGCCGTTTAAGACGCCGGACTCAACGGGCGGGTGATTTGATTGGGAACCCCGTCAACCGGCAAAGTGATGGCGAAGGTGCTCCCGGATTCGTCGGACTTTCGTAACTCGACTTGTCCGCCGTGAGCTTCAGCAATGCAGCGGGCAATGGACAGGCCAAGTCCAGCGCCACCATCGTCACCTCCGCCGGTGCGCGATCGGGCAGGATCGGCGCGGTAAAAACGCTCGAAGACGTGCGACCGGGCATTTGCCGGGATGCCGCTGCCCGAATCGTTAATGGTGATAACATACTGGTTGTCAACCAACTCCAGCTCGACGCTGATCCTGCCGCCTTGCGGCGTGAACTTGATGGCGTTTTCCACCAAGTTCCAAATCATTTGGCGCAAGAGATCCTCGTCGCCTTGAAACTGTGCTTCCGGCAAGTCGCCGACGTCCAGCACGAGTCCCTTTGAGGCCGCCAAGATCGCCGCGGCGCGTGCGATCTCCAGGAGAAGCTCGTCCAGGTAAAACTTGGTCAAGTGCAAATCCGGGTGTCCTGCGTCCGAACGCGCAAGAGTGAACATATTCTCAACGACTCGTGTTAGGCGCCGGGACTGTTCTTCCACGATGTTCAGGGCTTCCCGGTACTCCTCATTGCTTCGATCCTCCCGCTCAAGCAAAACCGAAGAGGCAGTGCGAATCACGGAGAGCGGTGTGCGCAATTCGTGCGAGGCGTCCGCCATAAACTGGCGTTGCCGGGCGAACGAGCTGTTGAGTCGTGCAAGCAATTCATTGAATGCGGCGGCCAGACGGCCAAACTCGTCGTGGGGGTTGGTAGTCGGCAGACGTTGGTCAAGGTTTTCAGCGCTGATGCGCTGGGCGCATTCCGCCATTGCCATCACCGGCAGCAGGCTCTTCCTGGCGATGAACCACCCGCCTGCTCCTGCAAGAATCAGCATTGCCGGCACGAAGGCCCACAGAACATAAAAAAGCAGGTCCATCTGGTCCTCAAGGGGTTCAACCGACTGGCTTACGATTACAGAGTAGAGGCGTTCGGGAGAGCCGCCCGTGGCGCGCACGAAAGCAGCCCGGCAGCTGTCATCCATGCCGGGGTGGGATTCCGGCAATTCATAGAACTGAGCTGTATTTGAAAACCTGAGCGGCGAAGCAGGGAGGCGAAGCCGGGGCCCTCCCGGCCCGCTTCTTTCAGCCAGCACGCCCCCGCTCGGATCCATCACAGTGACCGTTTGCTTCGGGAAGTGCAAACTTTCCAATGCGCGGTCCAGCGCCCGATTATCAGAAACTGTTTCGATTGTTGAGGATTTCAGAGTGTCTTCAACCAGCTGAAGAGTCGAAGCGAGCCTTGCGTCGAGCCGATCGTAAAGACTGTGGCTCGCGTAGATATAAATACTTCCGCTCAGGACCGTAAGTGCGACGCCGAGCATACCCACGTACCACAGCGTCAGGCGGCTTGAAACTGAGCTCAATAGGCGGCTCATTCTTCCTCGCCTGTAAGCATGTAACCTTCGCCCCGGCGGGTACGCAGCAGCTTCTTAGCCTGGCCATCATCGATCTTGCGTCGAAGCCGCTGAATGTAAACCTCGATTAAGTTTGAAAACGGGTCGAAGCTTTCATCCCACACGTGCTCAGCGATGTCGGCGCGGCCGATTACCTGGTCGGCGTGTCTGGCCAGGAAATCCAGCATGGCGTACTCCTTGGCCGTAAGGTCGATCGGGCGCCCGGCGCGCCATACACGTCTCGACTGGGTGTTGATAGTGAGGTCGCCGATTTGGAGCGTTTCCTTATGGAGTTCCGGGCCGCGGCGCAGCAAGGCTCGCACCCGGGCGAGCAGTTCCTTGAAATCAAATGGCTTGGTGAGATAATCGTCCGCTCCAATGTCCAGCCCCGCGATGCGATCCCCGACGGAATCCCGGGCAGTCAGCATCAATACGGGTACTGAGACACCTTCCGCGCGTAAATTGCGGCAAACCTCAAATCCATTGATGCGCGGCAGCATCACGTCCAGAATAATCAAATCGTAATCGTTAATGCTGGTGCGATAGAGTGCGTCCTCACCGTCCCCAGCGACGTCTACCGCATAGGCGTGTTCCCTCAGGCCCTTGGCAAGCATCCGGGCCGCGCTCTGTTCATCCTCAACGAGAAGGATCCTCACAATCCCTCCGAGACTGCCGCAATTATCGCCGCATTATCCTAACCGGATTCAGTTAAACGCACTATAAACGCCAGCTGGCGCGAATGCTCAATTTGTTGCGGCTGCAGGGGCGCGACGTGCCCACGGCCGGTGTTGCGGTTGAATTTCGAATCTGCCATCTTGGGTTGCCCTTCGGTCCCCGCCACCACGCCCGAACCGCTACGCCTTGAACTGCTCGTCCACTTCAATCTGGTAACCGCTGGCGAGGCTGTTGGTTTCATTCGCCATGCCCACCACGGCCATCAGTTCAGCGAGCATGGCGTCGGACATGCCGGCCTTGCGCGCGCCGGCGGTGTGTGAGGCGATGCAGTAGCTGCACTGGTTGGTGACGCTCACGGCCAGGTAGATCATTTCCTTCGTCACCCGGTCGAGCGCGCCCTCGGACATGATCTCCTTGATGCTCGCCCACGTCCGCCGCAGCGTCGCCGGATCGTGCGCCAGCGCTTTCCAGAAGTTGTTCACCCAGTCCGTCTTGCGCGTCGCCATGATGTCGTCATACACCGCCCGCACATCAGGGCTGGCGTCCTTGTATTCAATCAGGCCCAGCGTTGCCATCGCGTCCTCCCTTGCCGTGATTTTGAAAAACACAATTGTAGCGCAGGAAGCTTCGCGCACACCTCGGGCGGCACCTCCCGCTGCGAACTATTACCCCGAAAAAACTCAACGAACCCCATTGAACTGAGCGTAGAATCTACCTGCTCGTCGAGACGCGGGAGAGGTCACATGGAAACATCCTCCGAACGGGGACCCACGAATTCAAAGGTCGTAGCGCTTCTCGTCTTCCTGATGCATCAGGTTATTGCTGTGGGAATCGTGTTTCCTACGGCGGTCACGGCGGTGGGCCTCGGCGTGGCTTTTCCCGCGATGGTCGGCGTTGGGATTCACCGATCGTTCGTCAGCAGCTTGAGTCACCCGCCTTACTTCCCAGCGGAAACCCTGTGGGCGTTCTTCCTGGGATGGTCGCTTGGCGGTTTTCTGCGGCACCGGACGATGCTTTGGGTTTGGGTGGTCCCGAGCGTGGTGCTGGGTTATCTGTATTTTCAGTTCCCAAATTGCCCAGTTGACTTCTTCAGGAATGGTTGTCTGGACTCTCCGTCTGCTTATTCTCTCTTTTTTGGCCGCGACTGCATACCAGGAGGCTCCTGTCAGTACCAGCTTCTTTTCACCTATCCTTTCTTCGCTGCCGTTGCCTATTCTGCGGGTGCATTGTTGGCACAAAGGATGAATAGGCTCTCGAAGTATACCGACACGATGAGGGACATCAACGTGGGCCGTGTCAGCATGGTGGGCGGAGCCTTTGTCTGCTTCGCTGTGGTAGTGGCATGGGCCTACATCCCCCATAGTTTCCCTTTCCCATTCTGGTACACGGGAGTGCTGTTTCTGTTCCAATTCGCAATAGACTTCGCCGTTGTGACCTACGTCTTTATGGTGGTCATCGGCCTTGTCGGAAGGCGCTTTGCCCTCACACGCTGGTTTCTGGATGAGCCCGTGTCAACAGTGGCGGCTGAACCCAACGGGTAGTGCGGGATGGCAAGGTCAACTCACGTTTGTCCAAATTAGGTTTTGAAAATAGGGGCGGAATCCTCCATAAGTTGAG
>OBIZ01000227.1_pt1 | contig 9826 bp, 9 predicted proteins | sample 1519801 | NCBI WGS metagenome assembly OBIZ01 (sample SAMN01911456, study PRJEB22533) | soil metagenome | biome: Soil | place: Malaysia | collected 2012-04-30 | depth DG_metagenome m | reverse complement strand
GGAAGGCGGAGATCCCACCGTGCGCGACGGCCTGCGGGCCGCCTGGAACCGGCTGTGGGTTATTTTCCAGTGGGCGCTGGTGGCCGCGACAGTAGGCATGATTCTGCGCATGATCGAAGAACGCTCCAACCTGATCGGGCGGCTGGTGGCCGGTCTGGTGGGCCTGGCCTGGACGCTTGCAACATTTTTTGTGGTTCCTATTATCGCCTTTGAAAACGCCGGACCCATCGAGGCGCTCCATCGCTCTGCGGAACTCTTCCGCAAAAACTGGGGCGAGGAAGTGGTGGGGACCTTCAGCTTCGGCCTTATCTTCACTCTGCTGGCGGTGCCGGGAATTCTGCTTCCCATCCTCGGCGGCTCTATCGCCGATGGCTATGGAGTCACGCTCGGCGCCTGCCTCATGGTTATCTACTTTATTTTCCTCTCCGTGGTCAGCGCCTCCACGCACGGCATCTTCCTTGCCGCCCTCTACCGCTATGCCACAACGGGTGAAACCTCTCCGGGTTTCAGACCCAGCAATTTCACCTCTGCCTGGCAGCCGAAGTCGCGTATCAGGTATTAGGGATCAGCGAACAGGGACGGGGATTGCGGATTAGTGGTCATCCCGCTGCGGAGCGTTGCCGTGGGATGGTGCAGCTCGCTAACCTCGCGACAGGCGCGCCGCCCGCTGGCTGAATGAGTGCAGCTCAGCCTCAGCTGCTTGCCCCATATCCAAGGGAAGATTCTCATCATGAGCTTGATGCGTTCGCTGATAAACCAGTCCGGAAAACCCAGGGGTTTGCTCGGCATGCTCAATCTCCGGCGAATGAACCGTCGCCACTCCGGGCTGACGGAGTGGGGATTGGCGCACGTCTCGGTCGGGAGCAAAGATACGATTCTCGATGTGGGCTGCGGCGGCGGAAGGACCGTCGCGCGGCTGGCCGGAATGGCCGCAGAGGGAAAGACGTATGGTATCGATTACGCTGTTACGAGCGTAACTGCCTCTAGAAGGGCAAATCGCAAAGCGGTTGCTTCGGACCGCGTTCGGATTCTGCTCGGGTCCGTGTCACGGTTGCCATTCCCGGAGACGATGTTTGATCTCGTCACGGCAGTGGAAACTCACTATTACTGGCCTGATTTGAACGCTGACGCTCAGGAAATTCTGCGCGTATTGAAACCCGGAGGGACGTTCATTCTTATCGCTGAAGCCTACAAGGGTATTAAATACGAGAAACTGCTTGAGAAGCTCGAAAAACTGCAGGGAATCATGAAATATTCGCTCCTCAGCGCCAACGAGCACCGCGAAATGTTCACAAAGACCGGGTATTGCGATGTGCGGGTGTTCGAGGAGTACGACAAAGGGTGGATTTGCGTCGTGGGAAATAAGCACGGATAGAACCCCTCGCTTCGCGAAATTACAGGGATTACAATTCAAGCATCGGTACTACTCTTCATCCATGGCCCTTACTGGAGGAAGGCCTGGCACGGTCACCGAGGATCGGGGTTGTGTAGTGCAGCATCCGTTGAATTCTGTGTTCGCCACTTTCAAAGGAATTTTAGGCAGCCCCTTTCATCAACCTGTTTGAAGCCTAGTAGAAATGCTTGCTCACTTCGCCAAGCATGATGGTGACCGCGCCGGACCTTGGATGATATTGCAGCATTCAAGGTGGTCCCCTTAGTTGCCGGTGCTGATCTTGGTCGTGCTCACATAATTCACGACAACATCCGGGATGAGACACATAGCCACTATTCTCTTGCGGTTGTCCACAAACACGCCCTTGAAGTGGGGGCCTGGTATGCCGAGGAGGACTATACCAGGGATCGTGAATGTTAGTATGCATTGGCTGTTCACCGTATAGGTGGCAACGTAAGTAACTGCGGAATCGGTATCTGTGGGAATGAAAACGTTGTCAATTCTCTCGGTGTCAGCGATGAGAAGGTTTCCCTTGCCATCGAACGTCAGCGTTCCCACGGAGGAATACGATCCCGGCGGGTAGCCGAGCAGGCTTCCAGGCAGTACGGTCCCAAAACCTACATATCCGTAGGTCCCGGCGACGTTTGCCACAGTGCAGACCGCGGACGAATCACCTTGGCTGTTTTGATCAGCAAATGCAGCCACCGGAAAGAGACCGCAGATGATAACGACAGCGATCAAGATGGGTTTTCGCATTGTTTTACCCTCCTTTGGAGTTCCCCGACCAGCCCCCCACCAAAGAGGTCTAAGTCGGGTGGAACCCTTGGCGAAGCCCTCCACGGTGTTTCTTGAAGAGTGCAGATAGCCTCGCGCATGTTGTCAAAGTAGTTGAAGTGGTGGTGTTTGGACAATGGACGGAGGCTGAATTCCATCTAAAATTTGGGTTAACACGTATCCTTCCGAAAACACGACACTTGACGGTGAAGATCACCCGCAGTATCCTACGACCACAGAGTTCTCCGGAGTCTTACCGTGGCCAGCAGGATCCGCTTCGACTGTTTCGAGGTCGACCTGGCGTCGGGCCAGCTCTACAGACGCGGGGTGAGGATCAACCTCCGCGAAAAGTCCTTCCAGGTACTGGCCTTCTTGCTCGAGCGCCCTGGGGAAGTCGTTACACGAGACGAACTGTACCGGCGCTTGTGGCGGGAAGAGGTGTTCGTCGATTTCGAAAGCAACCTCAACGCTACGATTGCTCGTTTGCGTGAGGCGTTGAACGATTCGGCTGATCGTCCGCGCTATATCGAAACCCTGCCCAAGCACGGCTACCGGTTTCTGGCAAGCACCTCTGAAACGGTCCGGCCGTCAGCGCCCAGCCAGACTCGGAGAACCCGACTGGCGGTACTCCCCTTTGTCAACTTGAGTGGAAATTCTTCTGAGGAGTACTTCAGTGATGCCATGACGGACGATGTCATCTCCGCGCTGGCGAATCTGGCGCCGGAAACTCTTTCTGTCATTGCCCGCACGACGGCCATGCGCTATAAGGGCAGTCACAAGGACATCTCTCGGATCGGCCGCGAATTAAAGGTGGATTATATTCTTGAAGGCAGCGTCCGGCTTAATCAGGATCGAGTTACTATTAACGTGCAGCTCGTCCAGGCCAGCGACCAGGCGCATGTGTTCGCCAGAAAGTACGACTCTGAGTTGCGTGATATTTTCGCGATCCAGAATTGCATTGCGCAAGCTGTTGTTGCCCAAATTCCGCCAACCGTGGGCGGGTTGCGGGCCGGGGCAGCGGCTAAGCGCCAGGCGAGGAAGCCCACAGAAGACATTGGGGCCTATCAGTCATTTATTCATGGACGCTACTACTTGAATAAGTACACTCCGGAAGGTATGGCGAAGGCAAAACAATACTTTGAGGAAGCTCTCGCACGCGATGCCAATTTCGCCCTTCCTCATATTGGTCTCGCCGAGCTTTACTGGTATTTGGCTTTCTACGGGTTTTCACCGCCCAAAGATGCATGTGCATTAGGATTGTTTCACGCGCTCCGCGCCGTAGAGATTGACAACTCTATAGGCGAGACGCATGCTCTGATCGCCTCATTTCGAAAAGTGCCTGACTACAACTGGCTGGAGATCCAGCGCGAACTTGCTCGGGCTCTTGAATTGAGTCCGGCTTCGCCTGTTGTGAGGCTCCGGTACGCGATAATGGGGCTGATGCCACATGGGCATCTCCGGCAAGCCATCAGTGAGATTGAAATTGTGCTCGAGTCGGACCCTTTGTCACTGAATACCCGTCTTTGGCTAAGTATTTTGCACTGGTTAGCCCGCGATTTCGACCGTTGTGTTGAGCAAGCCCGGCTGATGCTTGAAATTGATTCGACCAATTTTATGGGCCACTTGATGCTGGGGGTAGGCCGGACGATGCAGCACTTCCACGAGGAAGCGGCCGCTGCCTTGAAAAAAGCTGTCGAACTGTCCGGGAACTCTCGCATGGTGCTGGCATGGCTCGGACTTGCCCTTGCACAGGGCGGGCGAACCGCCGAAGCGCGTGCCTTGCTCCAGCAACTTCATGCCGCAGCTGCCAAAAGCTATGTGCCGCCTAGTTGTTTCGCGTGGACTCACATCGGGCTGGGCGAAATCGACGAGGCCTTTGTCTGGATGGACCGGGCCATTGACGCACGCGACCCCATGGTGACGCCGATCAGAAGCTACTGCTTTATGGATCCCCTCCGGGCCGACCCACGCTTTGCGGCGTTGCTGCGCAAGATGAACTTGGATTCCTAATCCCTGCTGGGAATATTCAGAGGAAGATCTCTCTCGATCCGCGTGATCACAGGGATTACAATTTAAGCATCTGTGCAACTGCGACAGATGGTCGACCCACTCCGGTTTCTGCCGGGTGCAGAAACCAGCAAGCACTCATGGATTGCCGAATCAGGAGGGATTTTGAAATGTTGAAGACCCAAATGAGACTGATCGTATTGTTTGTAATGACGGCGGGTGTGCTGTTCGCTCAGGAAACGCGCCGGACCAAGGTCAACGCATCACCCAACCCTGCCGATGACACGAAGGCTAACAGCGACAAGATTCCTGATGCGTACGCGATCACAAGTCATTTTGATCGAATTGTTGTTGTGCGTATGAAATACAAAACCTATCTTCTTGCAGGAATGGAGAAGATAGTCAAACAGGAGCATATTCGGAATGGCGTGATTCTGTCGGCGCTGGGGTCAGTGCGCGGTTACGAAATCCATCAGGTCACCAATAATACCTTCCCTCCCCAGGACACATTCGAAAAGAACCCCAATGGGCCGGCGGATGTGCTTGGCATGAACGGTTACGTCGTCAACGGCAGAGTCCACGCGCACATTACGCTGGCAACGCCCGACAAGGCAATCGGCGGGCATCTGGAGCCGGGTACCCAGGTGTTTACATTCGTCGTCGTAACTATCGGGGTGATGAACGAGGCGGATCTCAACCGGGTCGACGACTTTACCTACCGCTGACGCATGGCGGCGGAGCAAGCAGGTTTTCCCTCCGCGCTGGCGGGCGGTGGCGGTGTTGGCTCAGAGAACAGTTAATGGAGGTTTGAAGGCTGAGGGGCGGTGGCACAAAAAAATCTCGGACCTCAAGAACCCAGGGCCCGCGTTACTCGCGCGCTTCTAAGAATCCCTAATCTTACAAGAAAGTAGAGAAGGTAACCAACAACGACTTGCAACCATCTGACTGCCACGGCCCGGCGTTGGACCGAGGGCTTCACGGTCTTTCAGTGAGCAGTGACTGTGGCAGTGTCAGGCCGTCGAGCGAAGAGCCCGAAAATACCCCGAGCCACCTTTTTCCGACGGCTTGGAGCTTCGGGTTCGATCTCCACGGACACTGTTTCAAATGAGTTGGAACTGATCTCAGACAAGCAGGTGAGATTGGGGTCGTTCATTACATCGAAGAGTGGCCCGCTCCGCCGTTCGTACTGCACGATCAGGTTGAAGCCGTGCAGGCCGGCATAACGGATTGCTTCTTCGCGGGTTGGCAGGCTTTCTTGATACTGAATCTGGGCCGTCCACTTGAATTCGGTGCTGGGAACGATTGCGATTGTCTTGTTGGCATTCGCCATAAATTTCCCTCCCGAGACCTATTGAACCAGTATATGCAACTGTTTGCAATTGGCCGATGGTACTACAACCTTTGAGGGCAATTGGGGGTGGGTTCTCCCCCGCTGTAGGGGGAGATTCTGGCAGGCCATGCGCGCGACAACAACAAGTTTAGCTATTTATTTTCTGTAAGATGCATCCGCTGCGGATGGATCGGCCGGCGGCCGTCAATGCAAGCGGTCAAAGACTACCTTGCCCCCCACGACGGTCTTAATGGCCTGGATCCCCCTGATTTGATCCACCGGGCAGGTTAGATAATTCTTTGAAATTACAACCATATCTGCCAGTTTGCCGGGTTGAATGGAGCCCTTCTTCTTCTCTTCAAAAGAGAGATAAGCCCCGTTCAGCGTGTACATCCTGAGCGCCTGTTCGCGGCTGATGTCCTGGACAGGATTAATTATTGTGCCATCCACTGTCTTCCTGGTGATGGCTATCCACATGCCAAGGAAGGGGTTGAAGGGATTGGTGGAGGTATTCGGATCAAACCCTATCATGTGGTCGGAACCGCCCGCCACTACAACTCCGGCGCGGAAGAGCGAAGCCAGCGGAATAAAGTTTGCCATTCGAGCAGGGCCGAAAACATCCTTGATTGCCGGCCCATCCAGATAGAGCCATGCCGGCTGGCAGTCAAAGGAGACTCCCAGGTCTTGGGCCACCTGGATAGCGTGCGGGTCGGGGAAATTTCCGTGGGTTACCGTAAAGCGCAAATTGCGGATGGGCTTTTCCCGGTTCGCCGCCTCATAGGCCTTGAGAAGAACGTCGGTGGCGCCGCCGCCGGTGGTGTGTGCGGTCATCTGCCAGCCGAGTTCGTCTGCCGTCTTTGCCATCGCCACAAGATTTGCTTCCGGCACTCGCAGCACGCCGCGATAAGTTGGGTCATGGTAGCCATAAATCGCCGTGTTGGTTCCGTAAGGCGCTCTTAAATAAGCTGTTCCCATGCAGATGCCGCCGTCTGCGAAGGTCTTCAAAGTCCCGACGCGGTACCAGTCGTCTCCCCAGCCTGTGACAAACGGGATCCGCAGGATTGAGTTTCGCACATCAGCCGGCGTGCCCTGAGCGTTGATCGCGTATGTCACATAGCAGCGGGCGGTCAGCTTGCCGTTCTGGTCGAGCGCCTGGTAGGCACGAAATCCCGGTGGGCCCTCTGCGCGGTCAATAATGCTGGTGATGCCCACCTCGTTGTAATGGTGCAGCATGGTTTGGAGTGCCCAGAGGCGATCCTGAAGTGTGGCGGGCGGTGTGGCCCTGAGCGGCGCCAGGAGTTCCGGAGCTCCAAGGATAAGTCCGGTGGGCTTGCCTTGCGCATCCTTGACGATTTTTCCGTCCGGGGGCTGTGCGGTTTTGCTGGAGATGCCAAGTTCCTTGAGCGCGGGCGAATTCAGTACCGAGGCGTAACCGTTATCCACAATCACCGGCCGGTCTGCTGCGGCTGCGTCCAGCTCGGCGCGCGTGGGGTAACGCCGTTCTTTGAGCCGGGTTACGAAAACGTGAGGGACCAGGATGATTTGCCGGGCCGGCAACACAGACGCTCGACCCCGAATGTAGGCCTGGATGTCGGCAATGGAATGGAGCGGTGGCACCTGGCTCTCCCGCTGGCCAAGTGCTGCCTCGATGGGATGGCAGTGGCTGTCAATGAGCCCGGGCAGCACGCACTGCCCGTGCAAGTCCACCTTGACCGTGGCCGGACCCGCCGTGCGGAGTACGTCCTGATTGGAGCCAACGCTCGCAAACCGTCCCCCACGAATGGCTACGGCCTCGGCAACAGGATACGCCGGCCACATGGTGACGATGACGCCGTTGTAATAGATGGTGTCAGGCGGGCCCTGCGCAAGCAACGGGGCAGTCAAAAATAATGCAAACGCCGCAATCAAGATTCTGGCGGTGGCAAAAACAGCGGGGGAGAATCGTTCAATACATAATCGTGGCATTGTGACCTGATCCTGGGAAGATGTTTAACCGGTCGGCCTGCAAAGGCCCGAACCGACGCATCACCATAACACAACTGCAGCCGTGAAGGGTAACAGAGGAGGGAGGGGATGCGCGTTGTTGTTCAGTAATTTTCCGGCCATTGATCCGCAGAAAGCAGCCATAGAAGAAGTCATTCGGCGAGCGAGAGTCAGAGGTGCTTGCTATGGATGCAAGTGGTATCCTGTTGGGCAGTCTGCTACTGCGGTTTACCGTCACTGTCGATTCATGTAAATGCAAAGGAGGCGACACAGGTGCATAAATACAGTCTCCCCTGGCTGTCAGGCTCGTGGCGATCCTTTGTGGCGATCTTGCTGGCATTTCTATTGGCGGGTTCGACGGTGTTTTCCCAGTCGGGCCTCGGCGGCTGGAAGAATGTGCAGGACCTCGGTCCCGGCACACAGGTGGTGGTGAAAACTGTCGCCAGTGAGAAATACTTTGGCCGGCTGGTGAACGTCACCGGGGATTCATTGTCCATCGACTCCGACGAACGGGCTTTCCCCGGGCGGGTCACCAGGCGGCGTGCCATTCGCAGGGCAGAGGTCAGGGAGGTCCGCTTGCGGCGCCAGGGCGCCTCCATTCTGGCGGGTGGCGCAATTGGCGGCGGCGCAGGCGCGGCAATCGGTGGGGTCATTGAGGCATCCGCAAAGAGCGACGAGGACCGTGGCGTTGCCCTGGTGGTCCTGACCGGATTGGGATTTGCGCTGGGCGCCCTGATTGGACGCCACGCAAATATTGTGAAAGGGAAACGCATTTACGTGGCCCCATCGTCCTCGCCTGCTTCTCCCGGCCCTGACACTGCCGAGGATGAATAGCTATTCCCGCAGAGTTTTGTTTCAGCTTTACACCGTGCATGGCGGCGTAAGTCACATTCCAATTCGGACACCTGCCCCGCGCATCGCAGAAATTCGGCCACACGTATCCGTGAAGAGACGGGTTCCCTAAGGAGGCATTATGAGATCAGACCCTTTTGTCAGAACAATTCTCTTATTGATCACAATTTTCCTTGGCTTAACCGCTCTTGGTCAGCTCACCGCTTCACAGAGGGTTCAGGCCGAGTCGGAAATAAGCCATAGGTTCTACATTGAACCGGGAACCACCTTGCTGACTTCACCCGACGGAAGACAAAATGTGATTGGCAAAGTGGTTGTAGACATGACGAACGGGAATGTCTGGGGCTTTCCCACAAACTGGCCCAAGCCATACCCCACCACAACCGTGGCGGGTAAGCCTCCCGTGGTTACCCCGATGTACCTGGGCCGCTTTGACCTCGAGGCCACCGTCCGATAAATGCTTTGGGATTGAGGGAATGGCAATGTCAGCTCGGGTTGGCCTATCGTAGCGCGACCCTTTCCTCTTCGATCTCGTGAAACGAGGCGCCGCACACGACGGAGGCGGTGTTTGCGATTGGCGGCTTAGGGCGTGAGACGTTGCATGGAATGCAAGCCTGAAAGAAACATCGACTTCGCGGTGCGTCACAGACGGATCGGTGCTATTATCGCGCCAATGGCCGAAACAATTCGCCCGCGGCATCCTGCCCTGGTTCGCGTCACGCACTGGCTGACCACGCTGGCGTTCGTGGCCCTGCTGGTCACCGGAGTGGAGATTCTCATCTCTCACCCGCGCTTCTACTGGGGGGAAACCGGCAACGTCAACATGCAGCCATTGTTTACGCTGCCGATTCCATCCTCGCGCGCCTCGGTTCCTACAGGCTATGGTTATGTGCTTCCTGACCAGAACGGCTGGAGCCGCTATCTACATTTTGAAGCCGCCTGGCTTGCCATTCTGACCGGCCTGCTTTACGTGGCCTATGGCTTCTTCCAGGGCCATTTCCGGCGGCGCCTGCTCCCCGCTTTGTCTGAGCTCTCACCGAGGAGCCTTGGAAGGGCGATCGTCCGGCATTTTCGCTTCCGGCGGGCCGGCGAGGAAGCAGAAAGTTCGTATAATCTGCTGCAGCGCCTTACCTATCTGGCAGTGATATTTGTTCTGTTTCCGCTGGTGATCTGGACGGGCCTGGTGCTGTCACCAGCCATCGAGGGTGCATTTCCGACCGCGGTAATTCTTTTGGGCGGGCGGCAATCCGCGCGCACTCTTCACTTCTTTGTGTCTATCCTCCTGGTGCTCTTCCTTCTGGTTCATATTCTAATGGTATGGCTGGCCGGGTTCCGCAAACGGGTGGGCGCCATGGTCACCGGCCGGCTTCCCAAACTTGAGGAGCGGACATGAGAGATATATCGCGACGCAAACTGATTACCACCGGCCTCTGGGCGACTGCTGGAGTGTCCGGGCTGGGTGTCGCTGCCAAACTCGCCGATCGATA
>OBIZ01000226.1_pt1 | contig 9860 bp, 5 predicted proteins | sample 1519801 | NCBI WGS metagenome assembly OBIZ01 (sample SAMN01911456, study PRJEB22533) | soil metagenome | biome: Soil | place: Malaysia | collected 2012-04-30 | depth DG_metagenome m | reverse complement strand
CCGTGGCAGCAGGTGACCGACGATTACCAGAGCACGCATTCCATGTGGCGCGTGTCAGACCCGCAAACTCTGGGGCGCGTGATTGACGCCATGAAGTCCCGGAAACTGGTGATTGCCGACGGCCACCACCGCTATGAAACTTCACTGGCGTATGCCCGCGCGCGCCGGGAGGAAGCGCCGGAAGACGATCGGGCAAACTACATTATGGCCACGTTTGTGCCGCTCGAAAGCGACGGGCTGCTGATCCTGCCCACGCATCGCGTGGTGCACAGTTTGAAGGACTTTGACTGGGAAAAGCTTTGCTCCCAGGCCGGTCCATACTTTGAGGTTGAAAACATTGCCTGCAGCGGGAACGCGGCACAGGACGCGCAGACCATTCGCCAAGCGCTGGAGAAGGCCGGGGGCAAACGGCCGACAATCGCAGCCTATGTGGGGCCGAAGCATGCGGCGCTGCTGAGCCTGCGAAAGGATGCCGACCTGGCCGGGGCGCTCGGCGAGTTCCCCGAAACGTTACGGCAACTGGACGTCGTACTGCTTCACGGGCTGGTGCTTGAAAAGGTGATGCAGATTGACCGCCAGGCCGTCCGCGAGCAGAAGCACCTGCGCTACGTAAGGGAATTTGACCAGGCCATCGAAGAGGTGAACGCCGGGCAGGCCCAGGTGGCTTTCCTGATGAACCCGACACCCATCCAGGCCGTGTGCGACAACGCCTACGCGGGCCTGCCGCTGCCGCAGAAGTCGACGGACTTCTATCCCAAGCTGTTGTCAGGCTTGACGGTCTATTGGATGGATAATCCCGCAGGCCTCTAGGGTAGCGCGTCGCAGATGGGCGAAGCACATGCGACTCCCGCCGTCATGCTGAGTGAAGCGAAGCATCCCCGTATTTCGCGGAAAAGGAATGCAGAGACCCTTCTCCCGCGTGGCGGGATCAGGGTGACGAGCAATGGGGCGTTACACTCTCTTCAGTGTTACGACACCGGCGCCATCCAAACAACTAGCGGAAAGACTTCACCGCGGCCGCCACGTCGTCATGGACGCTGAAAATCGTCACCAGCTTGGTGATGTTGAGCAGTTCGCCGAACCGCTTGGTGACACTGGCCAGGCGAATCTCGCCGCCTTCATTGCGGGCGGAGGTGTACGCGGCCACCAGAGTGCCGAGACCCGCGCTGTCAATGTAGTCGACTCCGCCAAGGTCAAGCACCAGGCGCTTCTTCCCGTCCTTCAGGAGTTCCTTAATCTTGTTTCGCAACTGGCCGCTTTCTTCGCCCAGCGTCACGCGACCCATCAGCGACAGTACCGTCACTCCATCCACTTCCTTCGCAACAACGTGCAGTGCCATTTTGCGCCTCCTCAGATTGTCGGCCTGGGCCCCGGCCACCGTGAGTCAACAGGCCCCCTCCCGAGCACCGTGTTCCATGCGTGGGACAAATCTACTCGAACTCCGAGCAGGACATGAAATAACCGCACCGGGAACAGACCATCTTGCAATGGCTCGATTCCAGCCGCTTTCCGCACACCGGGCAGAATTGGTTAGGAAATTCCTGCGGCGCCGCCCGCTCTTCGTTTCTGGATTCAATGTCTCCCACGATAACCCTGCAAGCGAGATTACCTTGACCGGAATTCCGCTGAACTGAACTCGGTTGTGATAAGAATATCGCGATAAGGCCGGGACCGCAATTGCTGGTCTCCGTCTGCTTGTTCAAGGCCTGCGCGACTGAACAAGCAAACGGAGACAAAACACTGATCTCCAGAACAGGCCTGTTTTCAACCCCTTGTTGCTTCAGCCGGGCCTTGTACCGCCCCGGAACAGCCCGTCCGGATAGGCATAAGTGCGAATCTCACGGCCAGTGCTTTTCAAGGTAGGCCGTGATCTTGCCAAGCGCCGGCTCAAGAATCTCCTCGGGCGGCAGGAACACGATGCGGATGTGCCGCGTCCCAGGGGCCTGGCCAAAACCTCCGCCGTTCACCACCAGGACGTGTTCCTCCGCCAGCAGGCCGCGCACAAAGTCGTCATCGCTCTCGGGAATATCCAACCGTGGAAAAGCATAGAACGCCCCACGCGGGCTCACGCAACTTGCCCTCCTGGTCTTTTCGCTCCATTCCATCACCAGGTCGCGCCGGCGGCGTAGCTTGTTCACCGTTTCCTGCAGGTGATCCTGCGGTCCATGGAGCGCTGCCGGGATTGCGTACTGCAGCGGATGGTTTGCGGACAGCCGCGCCCGCAGCAGCTTGTGAATGCCCTGAACGTATGGAGTGACCACGGCAGGATCGCCGCTCACAATTCCCCACGCCACCCGCCAGCCCGGAGCCAGATACTCCTTGGAAAGTCCGCCGAAGGTGACCACGGGAACGTCAGGCGCCAGGGTGGCAATCGAGATGTGAGGCTCGCCGTCCAGAATCAGTCTCGCATAAATTTCGTCTGAGAAGATAACCAGATTGTGCCGCCGTGCAACCTCCACAATCTTTTCCAGCTTGGCCCGCGAGTAGACCGCGCCCGTGGGGTTATTCGGATTGATCACCACCAGCGCGCGGGTTTTCGGGGTGACCTGGCTCTCCAGATGCTCGATATCCGGTTGCCAGCCATTGTTCTCATCCAGGTTGTAAGAATTGGGCTGCGCGTTCAGCTTTGCCAGCACCGCATCGTAGAGCGGGTAGTCCGGCGACGGCGTCAAAACGCTCTCGTGCGGCTCCAGCAAGGCTGTCAGAACAATGTCCACGGCTTCACTGACGCCCTCGGTAACAAAAACGGTCTGAATGTTCCGGATGCCTCTCGCTTCAGCCTCTGCCCGAATCGCTTCAAGCGCCGGTTTAACGCCCAGCGACGGGGCGTAACCGTTGAAGCCGTCGCGCATGGCTTTGGCGGCCGCCTCGATCAGGTGCGCAGGGGTCTGGAAATCAAAGATAACCGGGTCGCCGATGTTGAGCGGAAGGATCTGCTTGCCCTGGCGGGTCAAATCCTCCGCCAGCACAGCCAGGTCGCGAATGGCATAGCGAACGTGCTCAAGCCTTGTGGCAGCAAGTATTTCACGGGTCTGTGGAAGTGTGCGTGGCATAGCTCCTGTTCCAAGAGAATTCTGACAGAAAAACCTCTGCCGGGTCAACAAATCCGCCAGGCCAAGCCCTTACCGCCGTGGGCCGGGAGGTTTCGCCGGGAAACATGTGTTGAAGATGAGGGATGGGAACTATATAGTGCTTATCTTATGAAGAAAACGTCATTCATAAGGCCAATTTTCCTCTATGTGATCCTCGCGGCATGCATGACCGTCCTGCCGGTGCGCGTGGTCCCTGCGCCGGCCACAAAAACGTCCACCAAAGTTCAAAAGATTCTGCAGTATATTTCCAGCGGCTGGGGCACTCTTACACGCTCCATGACAGAGTGCCGGACTTATACCGACCCCAAAACGAATGAAAAGTCCGCGCTCTACCTTCCCGCAGGTTTCCCGGAACCCGACGGCCTGAAGACCGCCGCCGAGGGCTGCCAGGTGCAGGTCAGTCACTTGCCGGCGGTCATCAAGCAACTGGGAAATGTTGACCTCAGTGCCATCAAGTCACACGGCCTGCTTTATCTTCCCAAGGCTTATATCGTCCCCGGCGGCATGTTCAACGAGATGTATGGCTGGGACAGTTATTTCATTATCCGGGGGCTCATTGAAGACGGAAGGCTCGACCTGGCACGAAATATTGTTGACAACTTCTTCTTCGAAATCGACCACTACGGCGGAGTCCTGAATGCCAACCGGACTTATTACCTGACGCGCTCGCAACCGCCGTTTCTGACTTCCATGATCCGGGCAGTCTACGAGGTCGAGAAAGCCAGGGGCCAATCGGACCCCACCTGGCTGCGGAACGCCTATGACCATGCCGTCAAAGACTATCACTTTTGGACGGAATCTCCTCACCTGGCAGGAGACACCGGTCTCTCTCGATTTTACGGCCTTGGCGAGGGCCCGGTTCCTGAACTCGGTCCTGCAACAAATGCTTATTATGAGACTGTGGCCCGTTATTTTCTGCTTCACCCGCAGGGGAGCCAGCCTTACCTGCAACTGGTTCCAAAGAATGCCAACGGCCCTCAGGCAAACGTCATAGGACCGGAGTTTACCCTCAACCTCGATTTCAGGCGCAATCAGGAAGGGTCCAAAGAGCAGGATGAAACCCTCGACAAATTGGCTCTGACGCCCAGATTTTACAAGGGTGACCGGAGCATGCGCGAATCGGGGTTTGACGTGTCTTTCCGCTTTGGTCCATTCGGAGCCAGCACCCAGGATTTTGCCGCCGTCGGGCTGAATTGCCTGCTTTACAAGTCCGAACAGGACCTGGAGTGGATGAGCAGTGAGCTCGGCCTGAAAGAAGCATCCCTCGAATGGCATCACCAGGCAGCAACCCGCCGCCGGGAAATTGACCAGTACCTATGGGCCCCTTCTTATGGTCTTTATTACGATTACGATTTTGTGAACAAGGCCCAGTCCAGGTATTCCTACGCGACGACCTTCTATCCTCTCTGGACCGGCCTGGCTACTCCCGAACAGGCAAAAGCTGTTGTCAGGAATCTGACAGCATTTGACCGGCCTGGCGGGATTGTGATGAGCATGGCCCAAACCGGGGCCCAGTGGGATGCCCCGTACGGTTGGGCGCCGATTCAACTGATTGCCATTGAAGGTTTGCGGCGATATGGATATGAGGCCGAGGCTAACGGCATTTCACTCCAGTTCCTGTCTATGGTTCTGGATAACTTTCTCCAGGACGGGACCATCCGCGAGAAATACAACGTGGACACCAGGTCCTCCGAAACAAACATTCAGGTGGGATATAAAGCAAACGTGGTGGGTTTTGGATGGACTAACGGCGTCTTCCTGGCTCTTTACAACGCTCTCCCCAAAGCGGCACAGGAACGCCTGGCCCAAAACTGATGCCCGCTTATCAACGCAGGATTCCAGGCCAGGCCGCCCTGCTCTGAACAGGAGATACCCTCAAGGACCAACAACGGGATTAGTCAGCGTCCCCAGCCCTTCAACCGTGACGCTGGTTACATCGCCGGCCTTCAGGAAAACCGGAGGCTTGCGAAATACTCCGACTCCGGGCGGCGTACCGGTTGAAATCAAGTCGCCCACTTCCCAGGTGGCGGACTGTGAGAGGTAACTGATCAAATAAGGGACGCTGAAAATCAGGTTTGAAGTGTTCGAATCCTGCATGACCTCGCCGTTCAGCGTGAGCGAAATGCGCAGCTTGTGCGGGTCCTTGATTTCGTCCCGCGTAACGATCCAGGGGCCGGTTGGGGCAAAGGTGTCGCAGCTTTTGCCGCGATACCATTGGCCGTCAGAAAATTGCAGGTCGCGCGCGCTGACGTCGTGAAGGATCATGTAGCCCGCGACGTAATCGTATGCCTCCGCCTCGGGAATGCGGCTTCCTCTCTTCCCGATGACGACGGCAAATTCGGCTTCGTAGTCCACCTGCGAAGAATTCGGTGGCAGTTGAATAGGGTCGCCCGGGCCGCAGATCGTGTTCCCGGACTTGAGAAAGAAGATCGGCGATTTGGGAGGCTCGTGGCCCTGCTCGCGGGCGTGATCGGCATAGTTCAGGCCAACGCAGGTGATCTTGCCCGGCTTCGGGATTGGAGCCAGCAGGCGCGCGTTGGCGAGTGGAGTAAAAAGTCCCCGCGGCGCTTTGGCCGGGTCAATCCCCTTGGCCAGCGCAGAGGCGACCGCAGCGAGCGATTTGCCCCAGGCCTGTCCGCGGCCGAGCAACTCGATCATGTCTCTTGGCGCCGCTCCGGCATCCAGGACCCGGCGCGCAGCATTTTTGAAGCTCGCACCCTGCGCCAGCGCGCGCGGCACCCGTTTCTTCTGCAGCAGTTGCATCGCCGGACCGACGCCGACGATTCGATCTTTCACGAGAACTCCCAGGGCAGGTTGTTTGCCCGATTCGTAAGCGACTAGTTTCACAGTTCGTCCTTTCTTCTGAATAAAAGTAAGAATCGTGCACGGCTGGCAGGTTATTCTCCGGTCAGGAGAAAATGATAATAGCCTGAGCCGGCGCTGAACTCAATGGCGTGGCCGCGGGCCGTTGCGGCGGTGATCCCGGGGTCGCCCGGAACAAACTTGCCGTTTTCCCACACAACGTGGCCGCCCTCGCGTATGGTCCAGTTCGTCATTTCTTCTTCTGCTGGAACCACAATTTTGGCATCGCTGTTTGCGGGAATAACCACCTCCATGGAGACGGCTCCCGCTTTCTTATTCCAGGCACAGGACACCTGGCCGCGGACGGTTTCAATCGAGGCGCTTGCCCAGTCAAGGTCCTCAACCAAGTTGGGTTCAACCACGATGTGCCGGTAACCCTCCCCCTCCGGGCCCAGGTTGATGCCGCCGAGGGCACTATAAAACCAGGCGCCAAGACTTCCCATCATGATGTGGTTGTGGGAGTTCATCGAGGGCCCGATCTTGGACTGCCAAAGTTCCCACAAAGTGGTCGCGCCCTCCGCGACCATGTACCCCCAGCTGGGATAAGTTGTCTGCGTGGCCAGTTCATATGCCAGATCGGCATGTCCATCGCGGGTGAGCACCGGCAACAGATACTTGACGCCGATAAAACCCGTAGTCACGTGCGTGTTGTGCTCATAAACGATGTTGTTGTAAAGCTTGCCCATCACTCCGCCGCGTTCTTTTTCCGGAACCAGGTCCAGGAACAGGGGCATGACTTGCGCGGTCTGGGTGCCGTTTGCATACTCGCCCGTTTCGGCGTTGAAGAATTCTTTGTTGAAGGCATCTTTGATTTCGCCGGCAAGCTTCGAGTAGGCTTCGGCATCCTCATTCTTTCCCAGGATTTTTGCAATGTCTGCAAGGATCCGCGTGTCGTAATAGAAGTATGAATCTGAAACCAGCGCGCCGGGCGTATGTTTGATGGCGACCCAATCACCGTAATAACTGTACCGGAGAACGTTGTCCTTTGCCCTGGTGCGCAGGAATTCAACATACTTCTTCAACCCGTCGTAGTTTTCCTGCAGGATGCGTGTGTCGCCGTACTGCTGCCACATGTACCAGCACAGCAGCGGGTAAGCCGTACCCCAGGCCGGGTCTGCAGGATATCGGCCGTATTTGTGAGGCACGGTGTCCGGGACCTCGCCGTCAGGCATCTGGGCGTCGCGGATATCCCGGACGAAGTTGGTGTAAAAGGCCGCCATGTCAAAATTCATCATGGCTTCTTCCGCTGAAACCTGAGCATCGCCCATCCAGCCCTGGCGCTCGTTGCGCTGGTCGCAGTCGGTAGGAATACTGTGAAGGTTGGAAAGCTGTCCCCAGCGGATAAGACGCTGAATCTCATTCAGAACTTGTTTTGACGCCACAAAGCTGCCCGTGGTTTTGACCGCGCTGTTCACCACCCGGCCGCGAATGGAATCCAGACTCGGAGCGCCCGGATAGCCTGTCACCTCAACGTATCGGAACCCGTGATAGGTAAAGCGTGGCTCATATTTTTCAACCCCGCTTCCCCGCAGGATGTAAATGTCGCGGGCCTTGGCGCTGCGAATGTTCTGGCGATTGATCATACCGTTCGGATAGATCAGTTCACTGAAGCGGAGCGTGACTTTCGAACCTCGCGGTCCTCGAACTCGCAGACTGGCCCAACCGGCAAAGTTCTGGCCGAAGTCGTAAACGTAGACTCCTGGCTCAGGGTTTGTCATGGAGCGCGGAACCAGCTCGTCCGTCACACGGATGGGCGGCATCATCTCCGCCGAGATTTCTCCCGCCGTGCCCTGCTCCTGCCGGGACGGGGCCCATCCCAAATCATCGAACCCCGGCCCGTCCCATCCAGGCTTTTCCTGCCGCGCGTCATAAACTTCCCCGTCGTAAACACTGTCACTCACAACAGGTCCTGCGGACGTCTTCCAGGAAGTATCACTTGAAACACTGACCGTTTTCCCGTCGGCCAGTTCGATGTTCAACTGGAAAAGGAGCGCCGGCGCTTTGTAGTAAGCAGGGCCGCCTGCCTCCTGGGTGGCCCAGCCGCCGCCGAGCATCACTCCGATGGCGTTGGCGCCGTCCTTGAGTACCGAGGTGACATCATAGGTGGAATAAAGCACTCGCTTCGGATAGACCGTCCAGGCCGGGTCCAGCACCTTGTCACCGATCTTCTTTCCGTTAATGTGCAGTTCATAGTAACCGAGGGCTGTCACGTAGGCCCGGGCGCGGACCACTTTGCCCGCCAGGCTGAATTCCTTGCGAAGCAGGCCGTCCCCGCCAATCCACCGGCCTTTCCAGTCCTGCCGTTCCAGCAACCCCATTCCAAACCTTGAGGGCTGGCTGTAGGCACTCGCGTTCCCCTGGCCGTCCCACGTGCGGACCTTCCAGTAATAGGTGTGGCCGCTCACAAGCGGTTTCCCGCTATAGGCCACCCGGGCTGATTCTGCGGATTCAACTTTCCCGCTGTCCCACACGTCACCGCGGTCGCCGGCCAGGTTGGCGGCGCTCGACGCAACAAGAACCTGATAGGCGGTCTGCATCACCCCACGGCGCGAATTGTCGAGCACCCACTGGAACCGTGGCTGGCGCACATCTATCCCGGTGGGGTTTGTGAGGTATTCGCAGCGCAAGTGTCCGGGCGCTCCCGCGCCATTCTCCGCAAAACAGAGAGTGATAAAGAGGAAACCGGCCGAAATCAAGACCAGGACAAGCCGCAGAAGTTTCTTGGATGCGCGCATCTTGACACCTCTGATTGTGAATTGCCAGGAAGGCTTTGGGAATCCGGCCTAGCTGGAAAGTTTTTCCCACCGCTTGCGGAAAGGCACGGGATCGGGCGCCGGGAAGTCGCGTCCCCTGGTCCAGTTTGAAAAGGGATAGAACGGGAGCCGCGAAATCCACTTTTGCGCGCCGTTCCCACCCGCCGAGGGAAGCCAGCGAATTCCGAACCGGGCAGCAGCGCCACCCAGTGAAAACAGCCAGGGCCGCTTCATCGCCCAGGCCCACAGGCGCATGCCTTTCCGTTCTGAAACAACTTCTCCAGCGTGGTGCGTTGCAGGAACCCGCTCCTGGGCATTTCCACGCAGATGGAGCAGCAAATCTGGAATATTAATCTTGACGGGGCAGACTTCCCGGCACGCTCCGCACAACGAAGAAGCGAAAGGCAGTTCACGGGCCTGGTTGATTCCGACGAACTGCGGCGTGATGAGAGCGCCGATCGGTCCGCTGTAAACCCATCCGTAAGCGTGCCCGCCGATTTTTCGATAAACCGGGCAGGTGTTGAGGCACGCCCCGCAGCGGATGCAGTAAAGGGCTTCGCGCATCTTCTCGTCGGCCAGCGCTCCGGTGCGGCCATTGTCGATGAGGACCACATGCATTTCGTCCGGACCGTCTTCACCCAGGCGGCGCGGCCCGGTGAGAATAGATGTATAGGAAGTCAATTTCTGGCCAGTGGCCGAGCGCCCCAGCAGGCGCAGGAAAACGCCAAGGTCGGAAAAGCGGGGAATGATCTTTTCAATGCCGACCAATGCCACGTGGACGCGCGGCGCAGTGGTGCAAAGGCGAATGTTACCTTCGTTTTCGATCGTAACGATGGTGCCCGTCTCCGCCACCGCAAAGTTGGCGCCGCTAACGCCTACTCCGGCGCGGGCAAATATTTCGCGCAAGGTCTTCCGCGCGATGGCCGTAAGCTGCTCAGGGTCCTCGGTCCGCTCGGAGTGTAGCTTTTCAACAAACAGGTCAGAGACATCGTGGCGGGTCTTATGTATGGCCGGGGCGACGATGTGCGCAGGACGCTCCCCGGAAAGCTGGACGATCATTTCTCCCAGGTCGGTTTCGATGGGATCAATGCCAGCAGCTTCCAGCGCATGGTTCAGCTCAATCTCCTCACCCACCATGCTCTTGCTCTTCACC
>OBIZ01000225.1_pt1 | contig 9926 bp, 10 predicted proteins | sample 1519801 | NCBI WGS metagenome assembly OBIZ01 (sample SAMN01911456, study PRJEB22533) | soil metagenome | biome: Soil | place: Malaysia | collected 2012-04-30 | depth DG_metagenome m | reverse complement strand
GCTTGGGATCCTTGAGCTCGCCGTCCACGACGTGGAGGTCGGTGCGGCAGACCCCGCACGCCACGACGCGCAGGAGCACCTCTCCCGGCCGCGGCTTCGGAACCGCGACCTCCTCGTGCCGCAGCGGCTCACGGGCAGCGTGCAGCACCATCGCGCGCACCCCGCCATCGTCTCACGCGGGACAGGTACGCTCGCGCCCGATGGAGACGACCCTCCCGTACAGCTGGTACTCCGACCCCGAGATCCTGCGCCGCGAGCAGGAGCGGATCTTCCGTTCTGCCTGGCAGTACACCGGCCATCTGGGGCAGCTGCCGCAGCCCGGCAGCTTCTTCGCCTCCACCTGCGGCAGCACGCCGGTCGTCGTCACCCTCGCCCGTGACGGCGAGCTGAGAGCGTTCCTCAACATCTGCCGGCACCGGGGCTTCCCGGTCGCGGAGGGGGAGGGCCGCCGCGAGACGATCCAGTGCCCGTACCACGCATGGACGTACGGGCTCGACGGCTGCCTCCGCGCCGCGCCGCGCTCGGAGGAGGAGCCGGACTTCCCGCGGGAAGAGCTCGGTCTCGTCCCGGTAGCGGTCGGTACCTGGGGGCCGTTCGTCTTCGTGAACATAGGACCCGATCCCGAGCCGCTCGCAGACGCCCTCGGCTCTATGCCGGCACAGGTCGCCGAGCTCGGGCTCGACGTCGACGCACTCGTCCATCACACGCGCTGGGAGGCCGAGCTCGAGGCGAACTGGAAGATCGTCTGCGAGAACTTCCTCGAGTGCTATCACTGCCAGGTCGCCCATCCCGGCTTCGCGGAGGTGATCGACGTCGCCGCCGACGCGTACGCGCTCGACGCGAGCGGCCGCCTCGCGAGCCAGTACGGCCCCGTCCGCGAGGCGGGACGCGCAACGATGGACGTCGAGGGCGAGTTGCCCCGGAGCCAGTTCCACTTCCTCTGGCCGAACCTGACGGTGAACATCTTCCCGGGCCGCCCGAACATCTCCATCGGCCCGGTGGTCCCGCGCGCCCCGGACCGCGCGTATCGCTACCTCGACTACTTCTTCGGCCCCGGCGTCGACGAGCGGTGGATCGACGACCTGAAGGCGTTCGACGACCAGGTCGGCCGCGAGGATCGCGTCCTCGTGGAGGGCGTCCAGCGGGGCGTCGCGTCCGGGACGATCGACCGTGGAGTGCTGCTCAGCCGCAGCGAGCAGCTCATCGGCCATTTCCAGGCGCTCACTGCCTCTGCCCTGGCGGAGTAGATCGAGGCAGCGGACCGCGGTACAGTTTCCCCTCCGTTTTCCAGCCCAGAGGAGGGTGATTCGTGAAGCGTCTTCTCCCGCTGCTCGCACTCGCAGCGCTCGTCGCCGTGCCTGCAGCATCGGCCGGTCGACAGGCTGTGCCGGTGATGCACTCCGGCCAGCTCGTCGTCGCGTTCGGCGACCCGGCGCCCGGCTTCGCACAGGGTACGGTCCGCGGCAACAAGATCACGAAGCCGCGCGGCTACGAGGTCGACCTCGCCAAGGCGATCGCGGCCCAACTCCATCTCAAGCCGGTCTGGGTCTACTCCCCGTGGAACAGCCTCTTCGCTCCCGGGCAGAAGAAGTTCGACATCTCCTTCCAGGAGGCGACGATCACCGCCCAGCGCAAGAAGACCGTCGACTTCACCAGCTCGTACATGAACGCGAACCAGGGCGTCCTGCTCTCGAAGAAGGCCTCCGTGCCGCACAGCCTCGCCGACCTGAAGAAGATGCAGGTCTGCGGCCAGACGAACACGACGGGCCTGCAGTGGATCCAGGACCAGCTCAAGCCGGACAAGAAGGTCCTGACCTTCCCGAGCCTGACGGCCGCGTTCCAGGCGGTGACGATCAACCGCTGCGACGCGTTCATCATGGACGTGCCGATCGTCAGCCTGCAGAAGAAGCAGACGCCGTCCCACTTCGGCCCCGTGGCCGGTCAGATCGTCACGCACGAGCAGTACGGCGCCGTCCTGCAGAAGAACTCGAAGCTGACACAGAAGGTCGACGTCGTCCTCGAGAAGCTGACGAAGAACGGCACGGTCGGCAAGCTGCAGAAGAAGTGGTTCAGCATCAACTTCGCGAAGGTCCCGGTCCTGAAGTAGCCCACCAGCCATGCACGCGCTGCACCAGGTCCTCCACGCGTTCTTCAACCTGCACAGCTTCACGCTGGCGCTGCCGGACGTCTGGGCCGGCTTCCAGGTGAACCTGAAGATGATGGTGATCGCGGAGGCGCTCGTCCTGGTGTTCGCGCTCGGGATCGCGATCGTGCGCGGTCTGCCGGGGCCCGCGGCCAAGCCGCTGCGGGCCCTGGCGATCGCCTACACGGACTTCTTCCGCGGCACCCCGATCATCATCGTCGCGTTCTTCATCGGCTTCGGCCTGCCCGGCCTGCAGCTGGGGTACATCTCGGGCCTCTCGTTCACGACGTACGGGATCATCACGCTCACGCTCGTCTACACCGCGTACGTGACCGAGGTCTATCGCGCGGGTATCGAGTCGGTGCACGCCAGCCAGCGGGCGGCCGCGCGCTCGCTCGGGCTCACGTACTTCCAGGCCATGCGCTACGTCGTGATCCCGCAGGCCGTCCGACGGGTGATCCCGCCGCTCCTGAACGACTTCGTCGGCCTCCAGAAGGACACGTCGATCGTCTACGTGATCGGCGTCACCGAGGCCGCCTCGCTCGCCCAGCAGTTCTCCAACACGAACGGCGACTTCCCCTCCTACCTCGTCGCCGCCGTCTTCTTCATCCTGATCACGATCCCGCTCGCCCGCTTCACCGACCACCTGGTCGCGATCCGCGAGCGCCGCGAGCGTGCACAGGCGTTTTGAGCGTCACCGGTAACGGCTCGTTCGTCGACGTCCGCGGGGTCTCGAAGTGGTTCGGCGACCTCCAGGTGCTGGACAAGGTCGACCTCACCGTGCCCGAGCACCACGTCGTCTGCCTGATCGGCGCCTCCGGCTCTGGCAAGTCGACCTTGCTCCGCTGCCTCAACCTGCTCGAGCACGTCGAGGAAGGCGAGATCCACGTGGACGGCCAGCTGCTCACGGGCACGAAGGTCGACGTGAACGCCTTGCGCAAGAAGATCGGGATCGTCTTCCAGGCGTACAACCTCTTCCCGCACATGACGGTGCTCCAGAACGTCACGCTCGCGCCGCGCAAGGCCCGCAGTCTGGGCCGCGACGAGGCGGAGGCCCGGGCACGGCTGCTCTTGCGGCGGATCGGGCTGGAGGCGAAGGCGAACGAATACCCCGACCGGCTCTCCGGCGGCCAGCAGCAGCGCGTGGCGATCGTGCGCGCACTCGCGATGGAGCCGAAGCTGATGCTGCTCGACGAGATCACGAGCGCCCTCGACCCACAGCTCGTCTTCGAGGTGCTGGCCCTCGTGCGCGAGCTCGCCGAGAGCGGCATGACGATGATCCTCGCCACGCACGAGATGGGCTTCGCACGGGAGGTCGCCGACAAGGTCTGCTTCCTCGACGCGGGCTGCATCTGCGAGGAGGGACCGCCCGCGCAGATCTTCACAGAGCCGCGAGAGCAGCGCACCCGTGAGTTCCTCTCCCGCGTGCTCGAGGCGGAGAAGCTCGCGTGAGGCGGCTGCGGATCTCCTGGCTACCGAAACCGGAGTCGAGGGCGCCGCTCGCGATCGCCGCCTTCCTCGGGATCCCGCTCTTCTTCTCCTCGTTGATGGCCTCCGCGCTCGCGCAGGAGAAGCCGCGGGTGGTCCAGTGGAAGGGAGGCCGGACGGGCCTCTTCACGACCTGGCACGACCCGACCACCGGGACGGAAGCCCGCATCTGGCTCTGGGCCATCCTGCCGCCGCTCGTGCTCGTCGTCGTCGGCTGGATCGCCAGTCGGCTGCCGCTCGGCTTCTACGTCTCCTGTGCTGCGGCGATCGTGATCGCGATGGCCGTCGTGCACAAGACGGCGACGTGGCAGCGCCACCACACCGCCCGCTTCCCCTGGGGCGTCGACCTGATCCCCGCGAACCAGCCGCAGTCGAATCACTGGGACCCCGGCCAGTGGGAAGCGGAGGCACGCTCCACTGCGGTCAGCCTCCAGCACTGGACGATCGGGGTGGCGATCGCGGCCGCCGCCGTCATGGCGTTCCTGTGGCTGCGGCAGCGCTATCTCGCCCGCCCGCGGGACCTCCTCGAGACGCCGCTCGAGGGCATCCACGCCCCGGACGCGACGACACCGGGTCTCGACTAGCGGTCGAGCAAGGCCCGCGCGGTCTCGGCTGCCGTCTCGTCGTGCTCGGCGTACAGGCGCTCGGCGAGGAAGCCGAACACGTCGCGCATCGACACCATGCCGGCGAGGTTGCCGTCCTGGACGACCGGGAGGTGCCGGAGCTTGCGCTCGCCCATCAGCTGAGCTGCCTCGAGGATGCCGTCGTCTGCGGAGATCGTGAGCGGGTTCGGCGTCATCGCCGACCCGAGCCGCACGGCCTCGAAGTCCGCGCCGGCGCCCGCGAGACGGAGCACGTCGCGCTCGGTGAAGATCCCCACGGGCGCGTTGTCCTCGCACACGACGACCGAGCCGACGTTCGCGCCGAGCATCCTCCGGATCGCCTCCGCAGCGCTCTCGTCCGGGCCGGCCGTGACGAGCTGTACTCGCATCACCGCTCCGATCTGCATCCGCCTCGCCGCCTTTCCTCGCCTGCCTGGTGACGATCGGCACGATAACCCGCCGTACGCCCGCGACGCCAGAGCTCCATCGGCATGAGTTGCATCGCGCGGCGGGATGGGTAGAGTCTGCACCGTCAGAGGGGGTGGTTTGGTGGCGGACGTCGTCTTCGACGACAACGCGAAGGTGTGTGCCTACGGCAGGAAGGCAACGGGGTCGCCGTGGTCGGAAACGTCGGAGGCCTGCGTAGACGGACTCCGGCGGCAACGCCGCGCCTGCACCTCTACGAGAAAGGGGTACGTACAGTGAAGCGTCGAGTAGTCCTCCTCGTTGCATCGACGGCCGTCGCGGCCCTCGCGGTCGGTCTGAGCGTGGCCGCCGCGGGAACCCGGGGTTCGGCCGGCAAGCATGCAGCGGCCATGATGAAGGCCCCGAAGGTCCCGAACGCGGCGGCGATCAAGGCGCAATACGGCGGGCAGTCCATCACGTTCATCGGCGACTCGGTCGGCGGCGGGCACACGCGCGACATGGCGCTCGCGACCGAGTTCACGAAGGACACGGGCATCAACGTCAAGGTCGTGCCGCACCCGACCGCGTCGGACGCCTCGTACTCGCAGCTCGCGCGGGTGTTCACATCGCACGGGTCATCGTTCGACGTGGCGATGATCGACGTCGTCTGGCCGGGCGCGTTCGCTCCCTACCTTCTCGACCTGAAGCCGAAGCTCGGCAAGCAGGCGAAGCTGCACGCGGCGGGGATCGTCGCCAACGACACCGTCGGGGGTCACCTGGTCGCCATGCCGTGGTTCGGCGACTTCGGGATCCTCTACTACCGGACCGACCTGCTGAAGAAGTACGGCTACAAGGCCCCGCCCAAGACCTGGAGCCAGCTCTTCGCGATGGCGAAGAAGATCCAGGCCGGCGAGCAGGCGTCCGACCCCAACTTCTCCGGCTTCGTCTTCCAGGGGAACAGCTACGAGGGTCTCACGTGCGACGCCCTCGAATGGATCGCCTCCTCCGGCGGCGGCCAGTTCATCGACAACGGCAAGGTCTCGATCAACAACGCGAAGGCGGCGGCGATTCTCGACATGTTCCGCCAGAACATCGGCGTGACCACGCCGCGCGGCGTGACCTCGTACCAGGAGGGTGAGGCGCACACCGCCTTCGTCACCGGCGAGGCAGCGTTCATGCGCAACTGGCCATATGCGTACTCGATCGCGGCCGACCCGAAGCAGTCGAAGGTCGTGGGCAAGTTCAGCGTGACCGTGCTCCCGCACGGCCCGGGCGGCCACTCCGTCGGCACCGTCGGCGGCTGGCAGCTCGCGGTCAACAAGTACTCCAAGCACCCGGACGCGGCGATCGAGTTCGTCCGCTACATGACGAGCCCGGCCGTCGAGAAGTTCGACGCGATCACGAACACGAACGTTCCCACGATCCCGTCGGTGGCCAAGGACAAGGCCGTCGTGAAGGCGAATCCGTACCTCAAGCCCCAGATCGCGACGGTTGCGCGCGTGACGCGCCCCGCGCGCTACCTGGGAACGCACTACAACGAGGGCTCGAAGGACATCTACCAGGGGATCAGCCAGATCCTCAACGGCGCGTCCGCGAAGAGCGTGCTGCCCTCGATCCAGTCGAAGCTACAGAAGCTCGTCAAGTAGACGAGCCTGATCCGAACGGGGAGGATGGCGTCCGCCGTCCTCCCCGTCCTCTCCCATGAGCTCCGTCGCCACTCCCGCTCCACCCACCGGCCGCCGTCGCCGTACGACGAAGCTTCAGCGCCGGCAGACACGCCTCGCGTGGCTGCTCATGGTGCCTTCGCTCGCGGTGGTCGCCTTCGTCGCGATCTACCCGCTCGGCAAGACCGTCTACCAGAGCTTCACCGACCAGGAGTTCCTCGCTCTCGAGCCGACGCACTGGGTAGGCCTGCAGAACTACCGCGACCTCTGGCACGACACGGTGTTCCGGAACGCCATCTGGAAGACCGTCGAGTTCACGCTGATCACCGTCGGCTTCGAGTTCGTGCTCGGACTGGCCATCGCCCTCGTCGTCAACTCGAGCTTCAAGGGGCGCGGCGTCATGCGTGCCGTCATGCTCGTTCCGTGGGCGATCCCGACGGTGGTCGCCGCACAGATGTGGAAGTGGATGCTCGACGACACGTTCGGCGTCATCAACGACGCAGGCACGCGGCTGCACATTCTCTCGCACTCCCACGCGTGGATCTCCAACCCGAGCACGGCCCTGGCCTCGGTCTGCGCCGTCGACATCTGGAAGACGACGCCCTTCGTCGCACTGCTCCTGCTCGCCGGGCTCCAGGTGATCCCCGGCGACCTGTACGAAGCCGCGGAGGTCGACGGCGCCAGCACGCTGCAGAAGTTCTGGAAGATCACGTTGCCGCTCCTCGCGCCGGCGATCCTGGTCACCCTGATCTTCCGGACGCTAGACGCGCTCCGTGTGTTCGACGTCTTCTACGTCTTCTTCGGCAACCGGCCGGACACGCAGACGATGGCGATCTACAACCAGGACACGATCGTCGGCAGCGGACATGTGGGCTACGGCGCCGCGATCAGCGTGGGCATCTTCCTGATCATCGCGCTCTTCGTCGTCATCTACGTGACCGTCATGCGGGTGACGGAGGAATGACGTGAGCGCGATCTCGGACACCGTCGAGCACGTCGCGCGTCCAACCAGCCGCCTGCGTGCATTCCGGCGCAGCCGCGGGGGCCGTGGCCTGACCAGGATCCCGTTCTACCTCTTGGTCGCGGTCATCTTCGTCTACGCGCTGTTCCCGTTCCTGTGGGCGCTGCGCTCCGCGTTCACGCCCGACAACGCGCTCTTCTCCACGCCGCTCCAGTATTTCCCGAAGCACCCGACGTTCGACAACTTCAGGGCGGCGATCGAAGCCTCGTTCTTCCGCCACGCCCTGCTCAACTCGACGATCGTCGCCGGCTCCGTGACGCTGCTCTCGTTGCTGATCGGCTCGCTCGCCGCCTATGCGATCGGACGATTCCGCTTCCGTGGCCGCTCGGCCCTGATGTACCTGATGCTGTCGATGACGATCTTCCCGCAGATCGCGATCCTCGGGGCGCTCTACACGATGATCAGCGGCTTCCACATCGTGTGGTTCATCCACTTCCCGCAGCTCTACGACACCCGCTGGTCGCTGGTCTTCACGTACCTCATCTTCACGCTGCCGTTCACGGTCTGGGTGCTGACGAGCTTCATGCGCTCATTGCCGGGAGATCTCGAGGAGGCGGCCTACGTTGACGGGGCGACTCCGATCCAGGTCTTCTACAAGGTTCTCCTGCCGCTGATCGCGCCCGGTCTCGTGACGACGGGCCTGCTGGCCTTCATCGCGGCGTGGAACGAGTACCTGTTCGCCCTGTCGTTCATCCAGACTCCCAACAACTACACCGTCCCGATCGCGATCACGTCGTTCGTCGGGAAGTCGGGCAGCGCGTTCCAGCAACCGTGGGGTGAGATCATGGCCGCGACGATCATCGTCACGCTGCCGCTGATCATCGCGGTCCTCGTCCTGCAGAAGCGCATCCTCGCCGGTCTGACGGCCGGCGCCGTGAAGGGCTAGAGCGCGTCCCGCGTCTGCGGGTCGAAGAAGTAGAGGCGGCTCGTATCGACCGCGAGTTCGGCGTCCCTGCCGATCGCGATCCTCGTGCGGGGGCTCACGCGCGCACAGAGGCGAGTCTTGTCCGTCTCGCCGCCGTCGCCGCTGCCGAGCCGGACGTCGGCGTCCTCGCCCACATCGGCTGCTGTGGCGCTCGAGACGACGCCCGTCGCCGAGGTGCCGAAGTACACGAGGACCTCGGCTCCGAGCGGCTCCGTCAGGTCGCAGGTCACCTGCATGCGCCGGTCGCCGGGCACGTCCGACTCGATGCTCGCGTCCTCGAAGTCCTCGGGCCTGATGCCGAGGATGATCTTGCGACCGATGTAGTCGTTCAGCGTCGGGCGGTTCCGCGCGGCGCGCTCGTCGACGGTCAGGCGGTGCTCGCCGAAGCTGACCGAGAGGTGACCGTTCGTCTTCTCGAGCTCCGCCTCGACGAGGTTGATGGCGGGAGAGCCGATGAAGCCGGCGACGAACTCGTTCCTTGGCTGGTCGTAGAGCGACTGCGGCGTGTCGACCTGCTGTAGACGCCCGGCGTTCATGACGGCGACGCGGTCGCCCATCGTCATCGCCTCGACCTGGTCGTGTGTGACGTAGATCGTGGTGACGTCGAGCCGCCGCTGCAGCTGGTGGATCTCTGCTCGCATCTGCACGCGTAGCTTCGCGTCGAGGTTCGAGAGCGGCTCGTCCATCAGAAAGGCCTCGGGCTCGCGGACGATCGCACGCCCCATGGCAACACGCTGGCGTTGACCGCCAGAGAGCGCGCGCGGCTTGCGCTTCAGATAGTCCTCGATCTGGAGAATCTGGGCCGCCCGCCGGACGCGCTCGGTGACCTCCGCCTTCGGCACCTTGCTGAGCTTGAGACTGAAGGCGAGGTTGTCCTCGACGGTCATGTGAGGGTAGAGCGCGTAGCTCTGGAAGACCATGGCGATGTTGCGCTCCCTCGGCGTGAGGTCGTTGACGATGCGGTCGCCGATGCGCAGCTCGCCGCCCGTGATCTCCTCGAGCCCGGCCACCATGCGCAGAGCCGTCGTCTTCCCGCAGCCCGAGGGGCCGACCATCACCATCAACTCCCCGTCCTCGATGGCGAGATCGAGCGCGTAGACGGCCTGCGTACCGTCGCCGTAGACCTTCGAGACGGAGTTGAACTCGATCTGTGCCACTGAGGCCCCCCTTTACCGTAACGAGCTTACCCCACCTGCGCCGCGAGGCAAGACGTGCGACAGATCGTTTCTGCATCACCAAGCCGTGCTTCTCTGACGGACGACGTCGGCGACCGCGTCAGCCGGACGCAGAAGCTCGAGATCCGAATCGGCGAGCGCGCCGTCGATACCTCGTCGCCATCGGCTATCGTTAACCTAGTTGAACGTTAACCCGGTTAACACTACAACACGGGCCGCAGCGAGGTCCGACGCCGAGATCGTCGCGACGGCGGACGCGATCCGTCCGATCCTGCTGCGCCTCGGCCGCGAGCTGCGACGCGAGGCCCGCATCGCCGGAGTCTCGACCGAGCAGATCGCGATCCTCGTTGCGATCAAGTACTCCCCCGGAATCTGCGCGGGGGAGCTCGCGGCAGGCGAGCGCGTCTCACCGGCGGCGATGTCGAAGCTCGTCTCACGGATCGAGCGCGACGGTCTCGTCGAGCGCACGCCGAGCGACACCGACCGCCGCCGCGTCGGCCTGA
>OBIZ01000224.1_pt1 | contig 9991 bp, 7 predicted proteins | sample 1519801 | NCBI WGS metagenome assembly OBIZ01 (sample SAMN01911456, study PRJEB22533) | soil metagenome | biome: Soil | place: Malaysia | collected 2012-04-30 | depth DG_metagenome m | reverse complement strand
CCTTCATGCTGGGATCGCGCAGCTCTGAACCCTTCTCGTAGCTCCAGTCCACCTGGTCCGGGTCTGGGGGATACCTCACCGGCTTCTCCGTCTTCCACATCCATTGCGGAATGGTGCTGAAGTTGATCATCACCGAATGCCCCGCCTGGGCGTTCATAAAATCTTCCATCATGGGATCAATCAGCGAGAAGTCCCAGGAAGTCTTCCCGTCCGCGGGAGGCTCGAGTTCCGCCACGCCCAGCTTCGGGTAGGGCAGCCAGGGAACGTAGCGCACGTAGTCGGCGCTCAGCGCCTTCAGGTTTTCAAAAACCCGGTCGTGGATTTTCGATCCGCGCCGCAGCGGAGGGTTCACCACCACCTGCAGCGTCGGAGTCGTCTTTGAAACCTCCTCGACCTTGTTCCAGTCCACCTGGACCTTGCCCGTGCTCTGCGCAACCAGGCACGGAGCCAACAGGGCCACAGCAACCCCAATCCATAGGCTCGCCCATATCTTCATGGTCTTCATCCGTCACTCCCTCCCCGCATGTCGTTACCTTGTGCTATTTCTGGCGCCCAGTGTCGTGTTACAGGAAAGAGTGTAACACCCGATCGCTTGTCACCCTGATCCCGCAACGCGGGAGAAGGGTCCCTGCATTTTTTTCAGCGAAATACGGGGATGCTTCTCCCGCTTCGCGGGATCAGCATGACGGCGGGGACTTCTGTGTTTCACTAATTTGCGTAACACGACACTAGCCAACAATACGATAAACTGTACTCATTAACTGTGAAAAATAATAGGTACGGAAACACATTCAACTGTGCTGAGAAACCATGTGTGAGGAAGCAGCCGTTGGAATCTCAGAACCTCGGCTAAGATGATTCCATGAACTACGACGCAATCCTGTGGGTCTCTTTTGGCGGCCCTGAAAAAGAAGAGGACGTTATTCCCTTTCTTGAAAACGTCCTGCGCGGCAAGAATGTTCCGCGCGAGCGCATGCTGGCCGTGGCGGAGCATTACTACCATTTCGGCGGCCGGAGCCCCATCAACCAGCAGAACCGGGCGCTGATACGGGCGCTCGAAGAGGAGTTGGCAGCCCACGGGCCGCACCTGCCGGTCTACTGGGGCAACCGCAACTGGCATCCCCTGCTTACTGAGACCGTGGCCAGAATGAAGGCTGACGGCGTCAAGCGCGCTCTCGCCGTTGCCACTGCCGCCTACAGTTCTTATTCCAGTTGCCGCCAGTACCTGGAGAATATTGAAAACGCCCGCGCCGCCGCGGGCGAGGGCGCCCCGATTATTGACAAGGTCCGGCCCTTCTACAATCATCCCGGCTACATCGCCGCCATGACGGAACAGGTGACCAAAGCACTGGCCCACATCACGGCTGAAAGAAGAGCCGCCGCCCACGTGGTCTACACGGCGCACAGCATTCCGCTTCGGATGGCGGAGAACTGCCAGTATGCGCAGCAACTGCTCGAAGCCTCGAGCCTGGTTTCCGCTGCGCTCGGGAGATCGGGAGATCCGCTCGTCTACCAGAGCCGCAGCGGCCCGCCCACGCAGCCATGGCTCGGGCCCGACATTCTGGAGCATGTAAAAGCCATCAAGAACGAGGGAAAGGTGAAAGACGTGGTCATCGTGCCCATCGGCTTCGTCTCAGACCACATGGAAGTGCTATACGATCTCGACACGGAAGCCCGCCAGCTTTGCGAGGAACTTGGTTTGAATATGGTTCGCGCCGCGGCCGTTGGCACCAACCCCGGCTTTGCCCGAATGATTCGGGAATTGATTGTGGAGAGAATAGAAGATAAATCAGACCGCCCCAGCCTGGGAACTATGGGCCCCTGGCCGGACGTCTGCCCGGCCGGCTGCTGCCTAACCCGGACTTAACCGACGCCTTTGGGGGAGGTTTATTCCCCTCCCCGCCTCCAGCCAGTCGATTACTTTTTGTAGAAGTCTGGAAATTGCTTCTTCAGTGCCTTCAGCTTGGGCAGATCGTTGAACACGATATACGGATAATTGGGGTGGCGCTCAAGGAAGTTCTGATGGTAATCCTCCGCGGCATAGAAGGCCTTGAAAGGAACCACCTGGGTCACGATGGGACGTCTGAACACGCCTGCCTTGTCGAGCTGCTGGATATAGGCCTGCGCAATCTGTTTCTGCTCGTCGTTGGTATAGAAGATCGCGGAGCGGTATTGCGGTCCCACATCCGGCCCCTGGCGATTGAGCTGGGTTGGGTCTGTGGCCACGGAAAAGAAGACCCTGAGCAGCTCGCTGAACCGGACCTGCGAGGGGTCATACGTAATCTTCACCGACTCGGCGTGACCGGTTGATCCCGAACTGACTGTCTCATATTCCGCCGTGCCGGCGTCTCCTCCCGAATAACCGGACACGACGCTTTCAACGCCCTTCACGTGCTTGAAGACGGCATCAACGCCCCAGAAGCAACCACCCGCAAGAACGGCCGTCTGTTTGCCTTTGATAGCGGAAACATTGGCCGGTCCCGAATACGCAGGGACCTGCCCGTTCGCGCTGGTTGAGCAACCTGCCCCCGCCAGGACAGGCAGCGGCAGCAGCATGAGAATAACTTTCCGAAAAAGATTAGCCCAGGAATTCTTCATTTTAATCATCTCCCTGTTTCATCTTTAGATAGTCAATTAGCGTTCAGGGGCCTTGTCATTCCGATCCCGCAGAGCGGGAGAGGAATCTGCATTGGGGTCTGCGACCCCGGCCCCAAAGCCCCACTATGCCAGCTTGACAAATCGCAGGGCCGCTGAATTCATGCAATATCGAAGCCCGGTAGGCTTTGGCCCGTCGTCAAAAACATGGCCCAGATGCGCATCGCAGCGGCGGCAGGAAATTGCCGTGCGGCTCATGCCGAAGCTGAAATCTGCAATTTCACGGACATTTTCTTTGGCAATCGGCGCCCAGAAGCTGGGCCAGCCGGTGCCGGATTCAAACTTGGTGCTGGAATTGAAAAGGGCCGTGTCACAGCAGATGCACCGGTACAAACCCTTCTGGTGGAGGTTCCAGTAGGCGCCCGTAAATGCTCTCTCGGTCCCCGCTTTACGCGTGACTTCGAATTCAATAGGCGTAAGTTGTTTACGCCAATCATCGTCGCTTTTTACGACCCTGGAAACCTCCACCACTCCCCGACGCAAACCATCATTGCCAAATTCCACAATTCGAACCAACTTCGTTTTCCCGACCGATGCGGAGTTCGCGGCTGCCGCCAACGATTCCATCTGGTGCGCCAAGGCAAATCCAGCCAGTGCAGTTGCGGAACCGCGAATAAAGGCTCTTCGGCCAACCCTTAGCCCAAGTTCGATTTCTTCAAGTTCAGATTTCAACGCCCCGCCCTCCCGGAAATCGAAGTAGAAAAGCGCGGCTCGACCGTCGCGGCCGCTCATTTATGAAATACCGAAGGACAGTCAATTTATTCCCGGAAAATTAAGGTTGCCTTTCTAAGAGGTTGCGCGCTTCGTGAACCGGGGAACGGGATCAATCGGTGGAAATTCTGCCCGGCGACTCGCGCGTGACGAGGATGGTGAATGTTGCCACAGCCACGGCCGCGATCATGGGGACCCACAGGATGTTGCGCAGCCCCGTTGCCGCCAGACTTCCACAGATGCTGGGCCCGGCCGTTCCGCCCACCAGCGACACGGCCATGATGGCGCCAAACACGGTTCCTGTCTGGCGGGGAAAGCGGTCACCCGCAACGCCCAGCGCGGTGGGAAAAATGGACGAGAGGCCCAGTCCGATAACGCACATGCCCAATACTGCAACGGCAAACTCACGGCTGTTATAGGCCAGCATGGCGCCCGTCACAGTAACGGCGGCGGAAAGCAACATGGTTCTCCGGCTGCCCAGCACCCGCAGCAGGAAGGCCGCGCCCAGACGCCCCGCTCCGATGGCGGCGCTGAGTCCCACCAGGGCCCAGTTGGCACGCTCAGGCCCCGAGTGGAACACCCCGGCCACCATCTTTCCCGCCCAGACGAACATGCTGTTTTCACTGCCCGACTCAAAAAAGAGCAGCGCACCAAACAGCCACACCAGTGGATTGTTGAGCACTCGCAGCAGTTCCACCAGGCGCGTTCCTGCATAACTGGCGGCCGGGAAGCGGAAGATCAGCACCGGAACCAGGATGAGGCCCGTGCAAGTTGCCAGAATATGCAGCACCGCAGGGGCACCAAATCTTCCGCCCACGGTCGACATCAGCAGGGGGGCCGCCAGCGCACCGAGGCTGAATGAGAGTCCCAGCAGATTCAACGCCGCCCCGCGCCCCGAAGGGCTCAGGTCCGCCACCAGAGCGTTGGTTGCCGTATTCAGCACACCTCCGCCGAATCCGTAAACCAACGCCGCCACCGCCAGCGCCGGGAAGGTGTGAAGCGAGGGCATCAGCCCCACCGCGCCCGCCACCATCGCCAGGCCGGTGGCCAGCACGGGCTTCGCTCCCACGGTATCCAGCACCGGCCCCACCAGGACGGTCGCAACCAGAATGCCCGCCAGAGGGAACGATCCCAGTCTGCCTGCCTGAACGTAATCGACCTCGAGTGACGGCAGCAGCGATCCCATCAGCAGCAGCACCACGCCAAACACAAACATGCAGGCGTTGGCCGTCAGCACCAGGGCAAAGCGGCGAATCTCAGTGTTGTTGGTCATGTTGTTGCGCAGGCTGGACCCGTAGCGCCGGGTTTCAACCCGGCACGGTGCGATCACTTCTCACAATAGTCAAACGCCAGTTTGGCCGCGCCCAGCAGGCCCGCCCGCGTGCCCAGGCGGCTGCGCACCACGCGGACCTGTTTCACTGCCAGCGGCTGCCCCCATTGTTTCATCGTTTTGCGCGCCACGTTGAGGATCATGTTTCCCGCTGCCGCCACGCCGCCGCCAATCACTATGACTTCCGGATTCAGCACGTCCACCAGGTTCGCGAGACCCAGCCCCAGGTCATGGCCTGCGCGCTCCAGCAAGTCCTTTGCTTTGCGATCGCCCCGCCGCGCAAGGGCAGTGAGTTCGCGGGCGGAGAGTGTGCGGCCCAATTCTTTGCTTGCCGCAAGGCCAATTCCGGTGCCACTGGCGTGGGCTTCAAAGCAGCCGATTGACTTGTAGATGGGCTGATACTGATTGCGTAGCGCCATCCATCCCACCGATCCGGCGAGTTCTCCGTGCCCGCGCAGCAGCCGCCCGCCGGCAAGAATTCCCGCGCCGATACCGGTTCCCACAGCCAGGAAAACCACGTCACGGCATTTACGGGCGGCGCCCTGCCAGGCTTCACCCACCACAAAAGCGTTGCGGTCGCTCTCCACCAGCGTGGGCAGTCGGAAGCGCTTTTTTAGGGCCGGGCCCAGGGGCATGCGCTTCCAGCCGGGTATGTTTGGAGCCCATACGCGGCCGTCCGGCCAGGCGAGGCCGGGAACGTCAACTCCGATGGCGCCGACGTTTTCGGCTGGCATGCGCTCCAGCAATTCCACTACAGCTTCCACTACTTTGCGCCCGCCGGCGGAGGGCGTGGGGATCTCGGCGTAGCCGGACAGCTTGCCATTCCGGCTGACGCGCGCGGCAGCGATTTTTGTGCCGCCAATATCCACCGCCCATACTACACGAGGCTTTTGCATCATGATTTCGCCGCGGGTCGCTGCCCTTTAATGCGTCGCGATTCCGGGGTGCCCCTGCAGACGCAAATGCAAGTGCTGCTAGGTTCTTGCGTATTTCAGCCACTTCAGGATTTCGGGCAGGGTTGGGCGCTTCCCGTACATCAGTACTCCGACGCGGTAGATTCGTGCGCCGAGGGCCATAGTCCCGGCAGTCGTCAGTGCCAGCAGCAACAGGGACAGCGCGATCTGCCAGAAGGGCGGCGTCTGGACAACGATCCTCACAAACATCAGCAGAGGCGAGAAAAATGGAACCATCGATAACCAGACAACAGCCGCGGTCTCCGGCGTGCGTACGACGGTGACCATCATAAGGAGAGAAATGACCAGCGGAATGACAATCACAAACTGGAGCTGCTGGCCTTCCTGTTCCGTGGTCGTGATCGCTCCAACCACCGCGTACAACGCGCTGTACAGCAGGTATCCCAGAAGGAAAAAAACTCCAAACGCCACCAGCACACCCGGCTGAATATCGAGATCACTCAAGGCAGGATTCATGGCTAAAGATGGCAGAGCGACGGCGCCGGCCATAACGGACCATACAAGGACCTGCGTCAGACCCACGGCTGCTACACCAAAGAGTTTTCCGGTCATCAATTCCGTGGAGGTTGCCGAAGAGAGCAGCACCTCAAGAACACGCGAATTCTTTTCTTCCAGCACAGAACGCATCACGGAAATACCGTAAAAAAGAACTGCCGTGTAAAGGAGGATCGCCATGACCATGACTTCCAGGAACTTTCCGCCCCCGCTGCCTTTGACTTCCCGTCCATCTTCAATCCGGACCGAGTTGATTTTGACCGGCTTGAGCATCTGATTAACCTGATCAGGGCCCAGCCCGTTCCTGGTGAGCCGCGCAACCAGAATGACGCGGTTAAGTTCCCCGCTCAGGAATGAGCTTTCTCCGAAGTCTACGAGGTTGCGGCTGTAATACGTGACCTTTCCTGCCGCAATGGCCTCATCGGTCAGCCAAATATAGCCGTCGATGGCGCCGGAGTCGACCTTCCCGCGCAGCAAGGCGCCTTCACTGGGCGTGGGATTCGCGTCCACGTCAATGGTGTCCGGCCTTCCGTCTCTCCGTTTTGCGGCCGGGTCCGTTTCGGGCTTTTCTTCTTCGGATGGCGTGCCAGCAGACAACAATTGCTGGCGGACGATCTCGCCGAAGTGCGCGCTTGAGGTCACCAGCACAATATGCTGCGACTTCTGCCCGACGGTGGCCAGCTTTGCGGGCAGCACCATCATTACGGTCATGATGGCGGGAATCAGCAGTGTGAGAACGACAAACGACCGCGTGCGCACACGCTCCAGATATTCCCTCTGAACAATCAACCAGATGTTATGCATTGGATGAATTCACCGCTTCAATGAAGATTTCTTCCAGCGACGGTTCCATCAATTCAAATCGTGTCAGCCTGGCGCTCGACGATGCCGCGTGCAACAGCTCCTGGGCGTCGGCGCCCGGAGCCAGCCGCACCTCCACGTAATTCCCGTAATCGTTAAAGGACTCCACCAGCCGGCTTTGCTGCAGGAACCGGGCGTCACCTTCGTACTTGATCTGGACATGGCAGTGGCCACGTGCCGCCTTGATTCGGCCCAAATCACCTTCGAGTACGGCACGCCCGCGATTGATAAGGCAGATGGAACTGCACAGCCGTTCCGCCTGGTCCATGCGGTGAGTTGACAGCAGGATCGTCTTGCCGTTCTTGGATGATTCCAACAGCACGTCTTTCAGGACAACGGCGTTTGCCGGGTCCAGCCCCGAAAAAGGTTCGTCCATGATGATCAGGTCCGGATCATGAAGGATGGCGCCGATAAACTGCACCTTCTGCTGCATGCCTTTGGAAAGTTCCTCCACTTTTTTCCCGGTCCAGGACCCCAGGTCCAGACGGTCGCACCAGTACCGTGCGCGCTTCAATGCTTCCGCGGGCGCCAGGCCCTTCAGCCGGCCTAGAAACGCCAGGTGCTCCAGCAGCTTCATTTTCCGGTAAAGCCCCCGCTCCTCCGGCAGGTAACCGACGCGCCGAAGGTGCAGGCGCTCGAACTGCTCTCCAAAAAGGGAAATGCGGCCGGAGTCAGGCACGATGATGCCAATCACCATGCGCAGCGTGCTGGTCTTGCCGGCCCCGTTGGGCCCCAACAGGCCGTAAATGGTGCCGGGCTTGATGCAAAAAGAGAGATCGTCAACGGCTACAAATTCATCGTAGCTCTTGCGGACGCTGGTTAGTTCAACGCTGCTGGGAGCGCTTGTTGAAACCGTGATGGGTGCTTGGGCAGACACCGTGGCCCCTGGGTGAAAAGAATAATCCAACAATTGCTCCTGTTGTAAGAAAAATGAAGGCGGGATGCAAGTTACCCGCCGCCGCTCAGCTTCAACACCAGGAAATCGCCGCCTATCATGTTCCTTTCCAGCACTACGTCTCCTTGCGAGTCTTTGAAGGTGACCGAGCGGCCGGTCACGACGTCACGCGCTTCGTGGACGCTCCATGGAACGTGAATCGAAATGGAAGCCCGCGCGGGTTTCTGAGCGTGGTTGAAGATGAAGACCAGTTGCTCCCCGGAACTGACCAGGCGGCGAACCTCAACTTCATTTGTTCCCTCGCCTGAAACGGTCACTTCCGCCTTTACGCCGGCGGCCTGCGCGAGTGAACGCAAAAGCCGCCCGGTGGATGGATCATGCTCGCGCTCGTAAGAAAGCGCCAGAAACGTTCCGGCCAGAATGGCTTTCCCCTTGCCGACAGATTTTTCAACCATGGCGGGCTGGCCGTTGGCAAAGCGCGCCAGCACCTTCGCACCTTCCAGCGGTTCAAGCTCTTCTTCAAAGCTGTCTCCGCGCACGGCCTCACCAGATTTCATGCCGGGCAGGCTGGGCGAGGCCGTCACAAGCAGCCGCGCAACCTCAACCGGCCGGATGATCTTTTCGCGGGCGCCGAAAACCTCCGCAAGGCCGAAGCCGGGAATCACGTCGCTGGCAAATCCGCGGGCGTTGTTCCAAGCCAGCCGCGCGCCGGCCACGGCCGTCCCGCCCTGCTCGACGTAACGCTTGATACCCTCGGCCACCTGTTGCGAGATCATTACTGCGTAAGGTAGAAACAGAACCTTGTAAGCTTTCACCCGGCCGTCGATCACCTCCTGAGTGCTGACAAAATCCACCGGGATCTGTTTTTCCAGAAACGCGCGGTGCAGGCCCTCGAGCGAATCGCGCTCGGCGTTCCCGAGCGTTGAAAGCGAAGGCTCCGTTCCGCCCACCATGTAAGAGAGCCGGTTGTAAAGGATTGCCACCTCGGCCGGGGCTGGAGTGGCGTTGTTGATAGAAGCGGCGTGTTGCGCAATGGCTCTTGCGGTTTCGCCGGCAACATGTGAACGCGGCGTGAGGGTGCCGTCCAGGTTGATCAGCCCATAGCCGTTTGATTCGTAGCCGGCGTTCATTGGGTACCAGGCATAGACGGCGATTTCGCGCGCGCCGTGAGCTACCACCTGCCACATCCAGTAGGCTTCATCGTGTCCGGTGACGGGCGCCGCGATGCGCATCCCGGTGACGCCCTGGCCCGCCTGCAATTCGCCAATCCAGAAGCCTTTGCCGAAGCTGTGCCCGGCCGAGCGCGAGAAGTCGAGCCCGGCGGAGAGGTGCTGGTAAGACCACGGGCTGCGCGAAGCTGCGTGCTTGGGGTAGAGCGAGGTGCCGAAGAAGTCAGCGCTGCCCGCCATCAGGAAGTCATCCGGCTCGCCGTAGCCGTCGCGCGGATCGGTGAAGAGGCCCGGCACTGCGGCGTGGCTCGTGATGGCATGCAGATGGTCGGCGCTGCGGACAGCATCGACACGGGTTTTGAGATCGGCGGCCAGCTTGGCGGTGATGAAGTCTCGCCAGTCAAGATAGTCGGTGAAGGAAAGGATGGTTGAGAAGCGCGGCGGCATCACATCGTCCCAGCTTGTGAATCCCCGGTACCACGCCTTGTTGAGCGCCGCCAGGGTCTGATATTTTTCCTTCAGCCACTCGCGGAACCGCGCCTGGGTGTAACGGCAGTAGCAGAACTCGGGGTTCTGGAGATAATCAAACCCCGCCCAGTTCACCAGGTGCGGCTCGCTCCACACGTCCCAGCCGTAAAGCGCGTTGTAACGGTTGGCATCCTGCGAAAGCGCCTCAATGAACTTCACAACCTCATTGCGAACGGCTTGATCGTCGATACAAAAGCCGGGCGCAGCCTGGGAATCGATCACCGCTCCGGAACGGTCAACGAAGCGCGCATCTGGAAAGCGCCGGCTCACCCAGTCGGGCGCGGAATCCGTATAAATTTGCACAATCACCCGCAGGCCACGTTCCTGCGCGAGGCGCAGCAGCAGGTTGAGATTCTGAAATTCAAACTGGCCG
>OBIZ01000223.1_pt1 | contig 10031 bp, 6 predicted proteins | sample 1519801 | NCBI WGS metagenome assembly OBIZ01 (sample SAMN01911456, study PRJEB22533) | soil metagenome | biome: Soil | place: Malaysia | collected 2012-04-30 | depth DG_metagenome m | reverse complement strand
ACGTGGAACTGTGGATTCACACCTGCTGGGGCAATCCCAACATGCAGCGCATCCGGGAAGACACGAGTTACGCCAACTCGATTGAAATTTACCTTGAACGCTGCCGGGGCGACGTGTGGACGCTTGAGATGAAAGACCGCAACCAGCAGGACCTGGAACTTTTCGAGCCTTTCAAACACGACCTGAAAAAGAAGATTGCCATCGGGGTGGTGAGCCACAGAACGCTCCAGGCCGACCGGCCTGAAGAGGTCGCAGCTGAAATTCGCAAGGCGCTGAAAGTCATTCCGCCCGAGCGGCTGATCGCCTCAAGCGATTGCGGCTTTGGCCGCCAGGGCGCAAACCGCGAGATCGCCTTCTACAAGGCGAGCGCAATTGCCCAGGGTGCAAACATCGTGCGGCATGAACTCGGCCTGGCTGAAACTTACGTGCCCGCAGCCGATCCCGCTTTGCAGGTTGACACTGTCCCTGGCCGCGACGCGGCGCCCGCGGATGGCAGCCAAGATTAAGCTGACAGCGCAGCAGGAAATGGCGAGAAGGTAATGAAGGAGAACCGTGGCAGAATAAAACGGCGCAGATTCCTGAAAGGTGCTGTACTGATGCCGGTCGCCACTTTGATGGAGACGCTGCCGGAGACTTCGAGCGAAGCCTGGCTACTCGGTTGCCCGGTGGACCAGGCGACCGCTGTCCGCTTTTTCTATAACCCGGAGTGGGCGGAGTATTTTCATTTTCCCCTCGTCTTCCGAGTGGTTCCTGCCGGCGACTCACGGCTGAACACAGCGCCCATGCGCCCTGAAGGTCGGACTGCCTACATTGCGCACGAGGATATGAAAGGTATACTTCGTGCACTAGCTCGGCCAGGCACTTCCTGGACCGTGTCTTCGAAAGTGGAGCTGCTGGACGACTTCCACACAATGGTTCGTCACCTTGGGCCCGGCCCTGCCGTCCTCAGCATAGATGTTGTGTGTTCAAAAGGGAGTGCGCGGGGGAACGTTGAGCCTGCGAAAATCTGCAAAACTCTGGCTCCGTTGGACACCGCCCTGAAGACGCCGCGGGCCCTGTGGGAGTTCCAGGCACTGCGTTTCAATTACGGATGCAAGGTCCCGGGATTTAAGGTGGGTGCCTACCCGGAAAGTCGTTGAAAGATCGACAGCCATGAGGCTTGTTATAAATGGCAGGTGGCACATCCAGCGAGTGCCAGCAGTAGGATAACGCCTCTTACGAAGACTAGGAGGGACAATGGGCAAAAACAGCAAGCTAGACCGGCGGAAATTTTTGCAGGGCAGTGTGTTGATGCCTGCCGTGGCAGCGCTGGGCATGAGCAGGGAAGCGTCCATCGCCGCGGGTGTTCCTCAAGCTGACGAAAATAGTGCGGGGGGCAACGCGCACGTCTGGGAAAAGCAGGAGCTTACCTTTACCGCCTCGCAATCCTATGCGAACGCCTACACGGATGTCACGGTGTGGGTTGATCTGAGCGGTCCCAACTTCAGCAAGCGCATTTACGGATTCTGGGATGGCGGCCAGACGTTCCGGGTGCGAGTGGTGGCCACCGCTCCGGGCGTGTGGAAATGGCGCAGCGGGTCAACGCCGGAAGACGCGGGGCTTTCCGGCAAGACGGGCAGCTTTACGGCGGCGGACTGGACGGATGAGGAGAAGCAGCAGAACCCGTTACGGCGGGGATTTCTGCGCGCCTCGGCCAACCGGCACGCGCTTGAAACCGCCGACGGAGAACCATTCTTCGTTCTGGGGGACACGTGGTATTCGGTGGGGGCCAACCGCTTCAAATGGTATGACGATGACGTGGAGCGGCCGATGGGGCCGAAGGCAGGATTCAAGGATTACGTGCGCTACAGGAAAGCGCAGGGCTACAACTGGGTGAACATGATCGCCGCGTTTCCCAACTGGGAGACCGACGGGCTGCCGTGGCACATCAGGATGAAAGACGGAACCACGGTGCGGTCGGCCTGGCTTGAGTTCGGCACCGGCAGCGCCAAGAACATGGACAACGAAGGCGGCCGGCCGTTTCTGTTTCCCGGCAAGGTTCCCGGATTTGAAAATGTATTTGCCGATGTCGACCGCGTCAATCCCGAATATTTCAAGTATGTGGACCGGAAGATTGATTATCTCAACGCCCACGGATTTGTTCCGTTCATTGAGGTTTCGCGGCGCGACGCGAGCGAGTGCTGGAAAAAGTATTACGACTGGCCCGATTCCTACGCGCGTTTCATCCAGTACGTCTGGTCGCGCTATCAGGCCAACAATACCGTCTTCAGCCCCATTCACCTGGACATCCTTGACGAAAGCATCACGGTGCCGGATTTTATGGAAGCCATCAACATGGTTCTGGACAAGTTCGGGCCGCCGCCGTTTGGAACGCTGCTTTCGGCCAATGCCAACCCTTCAACGCTGGTCAACTGGGGAGACAACTCCTGGGTGACGCTCCACCAGACCGGAAACGAACGCGAGCACGAGTACTACTGGTACATGACGGAGATCTTCCGCGAGGCGCATCCTCCGCGGCCTGCGCTCAACGGCGAGCCCTATTATTCGGGTTACGTGGACGCACGGGGGCTGGATGGTGGATACAAATACGGCGCGCCGGGCGGAACCCCGAGGGACGACCAGTTTGTCCGCTCGGCCATGTATGGCAGCGTGCTTTCGGGAGGACTCGCCGGACACGTATACGGCGCCGAAGGAATTTGGGGCGCGGACATCGAGCCCACGGCTCCCATCAAAATGTGGGACGCCTTCCAGTGGAATTCCGCCACCCAGATGCAGCACCTGCGGACGTTTGTGTTTTCAATCGGCCGGCAATACCAGGATCTCAAGCCCGATGCCGGGCTGGTTGTGCCCAGCCAGACTCACGCCGTGAAGGGATACGAAGGCTGGGCCTATGCCGCGCGGACTCCCGACAAGAAGGTCTTTCTTACCTACTTTGAAAAAGACTGCCCGCGCAGCCTGGTGCGCGGCGCGCTGCTGAGAAGCGTGTACCGCGCCCAATGGTTCGATCCGCGCAATGGAACGTGGTCCGAGGTGGGCAGCGGCACGGTGGAATCTGACATTACCGGTGAGATCGAGCTTCCTGATTTTCCCTCCAACATCGACTGGGGCCTTAAACTCGTCTATGAGCGCACCCTGCCGATGCCAGAGCACTTTTAGTGGATCGGTGAGACCGGAAAGGTTTCAGCCGCTTTCCCGTTCCAGATTGTTTCCGGTCCCGTTCGCCTTCAGCGGTTGCGTCCTATTCATGAACCACGGCCAGCAGATTCAGCCTTGCGTCAATGCTGACGCTGCTGGGGTGGAAGGGAAGTTGAAACTGTGCCTGGCGGGTGGAAGATCCCTTCATCTGCACGAAGCCGATTCGGCCCGTCTTTCCTTGATAGGTCACGTAGAGCGGAACGCCCATCTGGAATGAATCCGAGACACCTGACTGCGTCAATTTGAAGGAGACCGCGGTCTTTCCGCCCCCTGCATCCTGCAGTTGATAGCTGAAGTTGTAGGTTGGGGTTTCGCCGCCGTAGACCCATTCATTAAAAAACCAGTCCATCGACTGGCCCACGTGCTTCTCCACAATGTGCTGGAAATCGGCGGTGCTGGCGTTCTTTCCCGCGTAGGTGCTGGTGAAATCGCGCAAAATGCCGATGAAAGCGCCATCGGGATTCTTGGACCTTGTGTCCTCCAGGATCATCCGCAGCATTTCCAGCACATAGGCGCCTTTTTCGTATATCAGGTGCTGGGATGCCGTAGGTTCGAGATAAGAATCCAACTGGTCGTTGAGGACGATGGGGCCGATGTCCACCGGCCGCATCCCCGCGCGGTCTTTGCCGAGGAGCCATTTGCGCTTGAGGTCCCAGAAATCGTTCCACTTTTTGGGCTCTGTCGCATCGAGGTAAAGGGCGGAGGAAAATTCCGCAAAGCCTTCTGAAAGCCACTGGTCACGGTAGGTTTTCCATCCCACCAGATGCCCCCACCACTGGTGTGACATTTCATGGGCTGCCAGCAGGTTGTAGAACTCCCTGGCCTCCCCCGTGTCCTGCAAGTGCAGGTTGTTGCGGGTGGTGGAGTCCAGCAGGGAGTCATAAGGAAGAAAGATGAGCGTGGGCCAGCTCTGGCCGTAGCCGCGGACGGGCTGTTCGGTAACGGAGATGGTTTTGAAAGGCAGTGGGCCGAAATAATTCTCATACAGGCCCATGGCTGCAAGGCTGACCTTGGCGGCGTATTGCGCATTTGACGCCGTGTTGAAACCGCCAGTCAGGATGCCATATTGGGAGGCGGCATCTCCTCTGATCGCGAGTCCCGCAACGTCCAGTTGGTTCCGTAATTGCTTTAGTTCGTCGGGGATCTCCTTCCCAGCATATGCGGTGACGGTCAGTTTTGGGCCGGACGCTGACTTGGTGACAAATTCGCCGTAGTTAAATCCGGCGACGGGAAAGGGGATTTGCGATTCCCACTCGGTGATCAGCGTGTCGTGGTCCTTCCGGGAGTTCACCTGACGGCCGGTGGCGGCCAGCTCATATTTCTTGGGAGACGTGATCCGCAGGTGAAATTCTGTACGGTCATTAAAGCCGCCGAAGTTCGGGTACCAGGACTCGCGCGCGGTCACATAATAGAGGCCGTTGCCTCTCTGCTTGATGATGTGGCTGTCAGCCGTGGAGTCTTCGACGTAGGCAATCTTGAGCGTGAAGGGGTCACCTGGCTTGGCGGGCGCCGGCAGGATCACCCACGGATCGCTGTCCAGCTTGCGGTCCTCCTGGATAAAATCGAGTTTGTTGCCGGACCCATCCGTTACGGACTCGATCCGCAACACTCCTTGAAGATTGAGCGGAAGCAGCCGCAAGGGGGCCGTGGGAACCTCCGCCTGCATTTCGGCTGTCGCGGAAAGCCGGGCGTGACTGTTGATCACCACGTCAATTGTTTCCCTGGGGCAGTGAGCGAGCAGACTGAGATGCTCAGGCCAGGGGTTTTTGGCATACTCCGGGGAAAGGTGGAACCCTGCCCACCATTCCCAATAATCGCCGCGATTGTAGTGGATCAGGATCTCCTCTTCATCGTTGGACAAAAAGGGGAGAACTGGCGTAGGGCGGTTCCAGCTGATCACAAACAGCAGGTTGCCGGACCGGCCGCCCTTGAAGTCGGCCAGAAAAAAACCACGGCTGGTCGGATCGGTGAGATCGGCCAACATGCGCGCCGGAAGGTTCTGCATCTGGAAGTTGCCTTTGCGAAGGTTGTCAATCCAGTTGTTGAAGCTTTCCGCATATTCTTTTTGCGCGTCGTCCAGCGCCTTGCCTGCCGCCACGGCGTCGCCACGGGGCTTGAAGTCCATGAGCTTTCGGAGTTCGATGGGCGAATCGTCTGTAAAGAGAAAGATGGCCTGGTGGAAGGTGTCATTCAGCTTTGTGTTCTTTGCGAACCGCGCAATCTGGTGCTGTTCGGCAGGGGTGGGCGGGTCAAGTTCAAAGGTCCCATCACCGTTGAACACCGCGCCCAGCACTCGCCCCGCTACGGGGGCCGCCAGCGTCATTTGTCCATTCGCAAAGTGGAACGTCGCCGCGTCTTTTTTCCACTCTGCGTTTTCGGCGGCGGCGGCCAGATTGCTGCCGGCGAGCTGGCGGAGCTGCGCGTAAACCTTCATCAGGACGTCAGCGGGCTGGTGTGTCAAGTCGGCAGGCTGTGAACCGGACTGAGATTCTGCCGGCGTGGATGTTTGAACGTGGAGCGGACGTCCGTTTGCGTTAGCTGCGGGTATGAGGCATGCGAATGCCACCACTAAGAAGACATGCAGGAAATCCTTGCGCATGAGGTTCCTCCCTGGAAATATCAAACGGGTTTAATATTGCTTGCATTGCGGCAGCCACTTCCCGGGTGCCGGCGAAGGCCTGATCGCGCGCAGCCGGATACCGGCAATCAGCCGGTCCGCTGGCGGATGGTCACCGTCGAAAGTTGTTGCAGAAAACGAACACCACCAAAACCTGTGCTGCACTTCACTCGAATCGTTCGTTAAACTGAGGTGGTACACAACCAGATCTTGGTGCGAGGATACTACGGGCCCATGAGGCGATCAAGGTATATCTTGAATCGGGCTCTGGCTGTGCCCTCCGCGTCATTATCCCGGAGGTGGTATTTCGATGGGCGTGATGCCGTGCCGCAGAGGTCCCGCGACACGCAGCCTGGCACGCCATGGCAGCGAGGGACATTGTCACTTCGTTACGTGGCAAAGATCACAGACCACGTACGCCGTGACATTCTATTGTAGATACAGAGTATAGAATGCACGCTGCCTGTGAAGTTACACCGTGCGCCACAAAGCGCCGATACGAACTTGACTGGTTGAGGGCTCTGGCCGTTCTTGTGGTATTTCTCTACCACAGCGCGCGCTTTTTTAACGGCCAGTATTGGGACATCAGGAACACCGGGCGCAATGCCTGGGTGGACCTCGGCGCCGGCTTTGTAGGACTCTGGCTGATTCCGCTATTTTTCCTGGTGTCCGGTGCAGCCACCCGTTTCACGCTGGAAAGGCACTTGCCCGGCGAATATGTCCGGCGCCGGTTCAGGCGCCTGATATTGCCATTCATCTTCGGCACCCTGTTGTTGAGCCCTTTGCAGGCTCTTTTGCTTTCGCCCTCGCCGCGGTCTCTCGAGAATGGGTGGCTCGAGTTCTATGCGGATTTCTTTGCCGCCCGTCTGCACATTGCACAATGGAGCCTGGCGTGGCTGTTTGAAGGATTTGGTTACCACCTTTGGTTCCTGGGGTTCCTTTTCGTTTTTTCCGTGCTGTCGCTTCCTGTGTTTGCCGCGCTGCGCAACACCGGGGCAGGCCGGAACATTATCGATTGGCTTGCCGGGCGCTCCGACAGTTTCTGGAAGTTGCTTCTGTGGTCGGTCCCGCTGGTGATTGTGCAGTGCGCATTAAGGGCAGGCTTCCCTGAATATCTTGGTCCGGCGGATTTTTTCTTCTGGCTTCTCTTCTTCTTGTACGGCTACTTGCTTTATGCCGACCCGCGGATCCTGCATGCCATGGTGGAACAGCGACGGGGTATTCTGATTGTCGCGGTTGCCTGTTTTCTTGCGCTGGCGATCGCGCGTTATTTGGGCCTTGTCGGGGTTTGGCAGCAGCACCCCAGCTATTCCCCCGGTTTCCTGCTGTTCCTGGTCCTCTGGAGTCTGGGCGCCTGGACCTGGCTGCTCTATATTCTGAGTCAGGGAATCCGCCTTCTCAGTTTCGGCAACGCTACGATTCGCTATGCCACCGCAGCGGTGCTCCCGTTCTACGTTTTCCACCAACCGGCCGTTATGGTCGTCGGTCTCCTTGTCGCGGGTTGGAACCTGAACGTTACAGCCGGATGGGTCTGCGTCAGCGCTCTGTCAATGGCGCTCACGCTGGGAATTTATGAAGGTGTCATCCGGCGCATGCGCCCGACAAAGGTGGCGTTCGGAATGGGATAACGCGGCCTCTTCGGTTGCTTGAGGGCCTGTCTGCTGAAGGCAAGCGCGTGCGCATGGAAGCCGGCCCGCATCAGGGCATCGGATGTGCGACGGAATCGGCGTGCGGGATGAGCTGCTGGTAGGCGGAGTTCGGCACGGGAGAATTCCAATGGCCGGTGACTTTGGCGAACCCCGCCAGGCCGAGAAAGAGCAGCGCGATTCCCGCAGCCATGGCCCAGCCGGGCAGGCCCTTCCTCTTCCTTTTTGACTCCAGCATTTGCGGCAATGACATGACAAGCGCGCCTTCCGCCGGGCAAACAGCGACGCACGCCATGCAACCCGTACACTCAGCCGAGCGGACACTGGCCAGCCGGTCCACGGGCAGTGCTGACGGGCACGCACGGGCGCACTTGGCGCAATCAATACACGCTTCAGCGTCGCGCCGGATGCGATGCGGGCTGGCAAGCGAGACCAGGCCGAGCAGCGCTCCGTAAGGGCAGAGATACCGGCACCAGAAGTTCTCAACAAACAGCGACGCCACAGCCAGCACGCCGATCACAACCAGGCCGGTGACACCCATGAAGCGGAAAAAGTTGAGCATCTTGACGGCCGCGATCAGCCCATAGGGTGAGCGCATGAAACTCTCGATGGCCCCCGCCGACATGCCAGCTACAGCCCAGACAAAAAATCCCAGCAACAGATACTTGAGCCCCCGCAGGGGAATATCCAGCCAGCCGGGGAGGCGAAAATTGCGCCCGAACATCTTGCGGCCCGCGCGCCCGAGATATTCCGAGATGGTCCCGACCGGACAGAGCCAGCTGCAGAAAGCCTTGCGAAACAGAAACGCCATGGAAAGGAAAGCCAGCAGCAGAAACATGGCAGCAGGATGCATGGCGGGGATGAGGCCGGTGACCAGCCAGTATTTAAGATTCATCAGGCCGGCAATCGGAAGCCAGCCTTCTACACCTGCGGGCCGGGTGATGGAGATCGATGATCCGGCAACTTCAAACTGGCGCACCCAAAAATAGAACTGACCGCCCAGCCAGACGTTCAACAATAGAAACGCAACCTGGAAACCATGACGAAACTGTTGTGAGTGGTCGCGCAAATGTTTGCGTACCAGTTTCTTCTTCGGCTTGCGGGGAGCCGGTTGTGGCCGTTCGAGCTCATTTGCGACGGACGGGGCCAATATCGTATTTCCGGGCTGGACTTGAACGCCCATTACGCCTCCGTAAGTGAAAAGTCTAAAAGATGCTTCAGCTTCCGGGTATGACTTTTGTCACAGGGCAGTGTGACGCAAACGGAAACGTGCCCGGAACTTCGGAAGGCGTAGTGGATGCAGATGCCCGCGCAAAAATAACCATGTCGTTAAATTTGGCACACTATTTGCTCTGATTTTTGAGGGGCGTTCCCCGCCATAGGGCTGGCGGGGCATGGGGTGGGCCTGATGCCCGAATTGTAGCCTGTAGTGGAGACGAAAAATGCCTGTTCGAAACCTGCCCTTTGTGGCAGTTTCGGGACGAGGCAAAAAGTTGCAGGAAGGCTTAACCGGCTGGGCTACAAGGAATTACGAGAGGCGCGCCATCAAAGGGGAGGAAGTGTTTCAGCCAAAAAAATTTCTTATAGGAGTAACCATAATTTTTTACTTGCGTCTAAAGTAGTATGTAGTGGTAAATTGTCCACTACGAAGCGTGTGTGGGGATGCGCTATGGCTTTTATTAGAAAAAGAGGACAGTCGTATTACCTGGTTCATAATGTGCGGAAGGACGGCCACGTCCACCAGATCCATCTCGCCAAACTGGGCCGCCGGCCGCGCATCAGTGATGACTTAATCAGGGGAGTGGCATCCCGGCACCCTTTTGTGGAAATTGACTGGAAAGGGTTGAGGGAGAAAGCTTCCCAGGAGTTGGTTCAGCCTTTCGAAAACGATTCACACCAGCTGCGCGAGTTACTCGCCAGCGTTCGCAATCTCCATCTCGATATCGGTGACCTTCATTTGCCGGTTCTGGCCATGACGCACGACCGTGAACTGGTGGGGCAACTGACTTCAAGCCTGAAACTGCTTCGCACCACACTTGACGTAAAGTTGAATCAACTGCGTCGGGGAAGAGCACAGCCCTACCCCAGGTAGGGCAGGGAGGACAATGGGATGGCTCAATTTCAAACGCTACTGGACCCAACACTTCACAGCCCTGAGGTAAAGGATTTTGAGCAGGCGCTGATGAAACGCGTGGTAGGCCAGGACCGGGCCATACGGCGGCTGGCAAGAATCTATCAGGTCTACAAGGCCGGGCTGGCGGTGACAGGACGCCCCCTGGCCAACCTGCTGTTTCTGGGGCCGACGGGTTCCGGCAAAACGCGGTTGGTGGAGGCGGCCGGGGAGGTTTTGTTCGGCAGTTCTCACCCGACCCTCAAGATCGACTGCGCAGAGTTCCAGCACAGCCATGAGATCGCCAAGCTGATCGGCTCGCCGCCGGGCTACCTGGGCCACCGGGAGACACAGCCGCTGATCACGCAGGAGGCGCTGGAGGCGCACTACACTGATACGCTGAAGCTCTCCTTTGTCCTTTTTGATGAGATTGAAAAGGCGTCAGACGCCCTGTGGCATCTGC
>OBIZ01000222.1_pt1 | contig 10033 bp, 8 predicted proteins | sample 1519801 | NCBI WGS metagenome assembly OBIZ01 (sample SAMN01911456, study PRJEB22533) | soil metagenome | biome: Soil | place: Malaysia | collected 2012-04-30 | depth DG_metagenome m | reverse complement strand
CGATCCTTCGAGAATCAATCCTCTGGTGCCCGTCGATCTTGTGATCGACCACTCGGTGCAGGTGGACGTTTTCGGCATTCCCACGGCGCTGCAAAAGAACGCAGAAATCGAATTCAAGCGCAATCGCGAGCGCTATGAGTTTCTCCGATGGGGACAGCAGGCCTTTGCTAATTTCCGCGTGGTCCCTCCGGCCACGGGGATCGTGCACCAAGTGAATCTGGAGTTTCTGGCCAAGGTGGTGCTGGCGGGCCGGCAGGGCGGCGAGACGGTTCTTTATCCTGACACGCTGGTAGGGACCGATTCGCACACTACCATGATCAACGGCCTCGGCGTGCTGGGCTGGGGCGTGGGAGGAATTGAGGCCGAGGCGGCCATGCTCGGCCAGCCTGTTTACCTCCTTACCCCCCAGGTGATCGGATTCAAACTGAAGGGAGCGCTGAAGGAAGGCGTAACAGCCACCGACCTGGTTCTGACCGTGACCCAGGAGTGGTGGACAAGTTTGTGGAGTTTTTCGGCGACGGGCTTGCGCAAATGTCCCTGCCTGACCGCGCAACGATCAGCAACATGTCACCCGAATATGGCGCAACCATGGGATTCTTCCCCGTGGATGCGGAAACATTGCGCTACCTGCGCCAGACCGGGCGCACTGGCGAGGAAGTGGACCGCGTGGAGCGGTACGCCAAGGAGCAGGGAATCTTCCGCACCGCCGGGACTCCTGATCCTGAATACAGCGACACCCTGGAACTGCAGCTTGAAACAGTTGAGCCCAGCCTTGCCGGGCCCAAGCGCCCGCAGGACCGCGTTGCGCTTTCAAACATGAAGAGCGCCTTCGAAAAGGCGCTGACCGCTCCCGCCAGGGAGCGTGGCATGGGCGTCGCGCCCGATGCCGTGGACCGCACTGCAACCATCGGTTTTAACGGAACCAGCGCCAAGGTCGGACACGGCGCGGTGGTGATTGCCGCTATCACGTCATGCACCAACACCTCAAACCCTTCGGTGATGCTGGCGGCGGGTCTGGTGGCGAGAAAAGCGGTTGAGCGCGGCCTGAGCGTTCCACCGTATGTAAAAACCAGCCTGGCGCCCGGTTCGAAGGTGGTAACCGAATATCTGAAAGCTGCCGGGCTGCTGGAATCGCTCGAGAAGATCCACTTTGACCTTGTGGGCTACGGATGCACCACCTGCATTGGCAACAGCGGACCGCTGCCGCCGGAAGTTTCAAAGGCCGTCAGTGAGAACGACCTGGTGGCGGCTGCGGTGCTTTCAGGTAACCGCAACTTTGAAGGACGTGTTCATCCGCAGGTTCGCGCCAACTATCTGGCTTCGCCGCCGCTCGTGGTGGCTTACGCTCTGGCGGGAACGGTGGATATCGACCTGCCGAATGAACCGCTCGGGAAGGACAAAGCGGGCAAGCCTGTCTACCTGCGGGAAATCTGGCCGACTCGCGAAGAGGTTGTTGGCGCCATGAACAAGGCGATCCGGCCGGAGATGTTCCGCGAGGTCTACGGAAATGTGTGGAACGGCAACCCGACCTGGAACGACATTCCGGTGGCCGGTGGAGCGATTTATCCCTGGAGCGAAGAATCCACCTACATTCAGGAGCCGACGTTCTTTACGGATATGACGATGGAAGTCCGGCCGGTCGCGGACATTCGCGGGGCGCGCGTGCTGGCGCTGCTGGGCGATTCGATTACCACCGACCACATTTCACCCGCCGGTGACATTCCGGAAGACGGCCCTGCCGGGCGTTACCTGATTGCGCACGGCCTGAAGAAGATTGACTTCAACTCGTTCGGCTCGCGGCGCGGCAACGATCGCGTGATGGTGCGTGGAACGTTTGCCAACATCCGCCTGCGGAACCAGCTGGTTCCCGGCACGGAGGGCGGTTATACGGTCCATTTCCCGGAGCGCGAGCAGATGGCAATTTTCGACGCCGCCACGCGCTACACGCAGGAGGGAGTTCCGCTGGTGGTGCTTGCCGGCAAGGAATACGGTTCCGGCTCATCGCGTGACTGGGCCGCCAAAGGAACTCTTCTGCTGGGCGTGAAAGCAGTTCTTGCAGAAAGCTATGAACGTATCCATCGCGGAAACCTTGTGGGCATGGGGGTTCTACCCCTCGAATTCCAGCAGGGCCAGAACGTAGCTTCACTCGGGTTGACCGGAGAAGAGGTGTTTGACATCACCGGGCTTGGCGAACGCATCCAGCCCCGCTCGGAAATCAACGTGTCCGCTATGGGTCCGGACGGCTCAAAGAAGAGCTTCAAGGCGATTGTCCGCCTGGATTCCGAGGTTGAAGTCACCTACTACCGCAACGGAGGTATCCTGCCTGCCGTCCTTCGGAATTTCCTGCGGGAGGCCTGATCGCGGCCAACGGGCCCTCGGTCAAGCCGTTTCCACCCGCAGGACGCGGTTAAATCTTGATTTAAGCAATGAATGCCCCGGGCCATCTGCCCCTCGTCCTGTTGCGCCCGGCAAGCGTTGAATGTTTACAAAAACCTAACTGAGAGGATTCTTCAGGTATGAAATCGTATAACGGAGTCCCCGTACCCGAAAACGGCAATGCAATCACCTTTACCGGCGGCAAGCTGGTTGTTCCTGACAATCCCATTATTCCTTACATTGAAGGCGACGGCACGGGCCGCGACATCTGGAAGGCCACTGCGCGCGTGTGCGACGCGGCGGTGGAAAAGAGTTTTGGTGGAAAGCGCCGGGTGGCCTGGTTCGAGGTTTTTGCAGGCGAAAAGGCCTTCCGGCAGTTTGGCGAGTGGCTGCCCCAGGGGACGCTGGACGCCATCAAGGAGTTCCACATTGCCATCAAGGGCCCGCTGACCACTCCGGTGGGCGGCGGCATTCGCAGCCTGAACGTGGCGCTGCGCCAGCTGATGAATCTCTATGCCTGCTGGCGGCCGGTGAAATATATTCCCGGTGTGCCCTCGCCCGTGCGGCATCCCACCAACATGGATGTAGTGATCTTCCGTGAAAACACAGAGGATGTCTACGCGGGCATCGAGTGGCGTGAAGGCACGGACCAGGCGCGGCGCGCCATTGAATTTGTCAACACGCTGCTGCGCGAGGACAAGGCCAACAAGCAGGTCCGCGCGGATTCCGGCATCGGCATCAAACCCATTTCCGTTCTGGGGACCAAGCGGTTGGTCCGGCGGGGCATCCAATACGCGCTGGACCATGGACTTAACCGTGTGACCCTGGTACACAAGGGCAACATCATGAAGTTCACCGAGGGGGCCTTCCGCGACTGGGGCTATCAGCTGGCGCGAGAGGAATTCCGCGACAAGATCGTGACCGAGCGTGAAAGCTGGATTATCGGCAACAAGGACAGCAATCCCGGCCTCTCGGTTGAAGAGAATGCGGCGATGGTTGAGCCTGGGCTCGAAATGGCGCCCGATGCCTTCAAGCAGCAGATATTCAAAGAGGTCAAAGACTGCCTGGACGCCATTTACTCAACGCATGGCAACGGCAAGTGGAAGAAGATGATCCTGGTGAACGACCGAATCGCCGATTCCATCTTCCAGCAGATCCTGACCCGCGCCGATGAGTACCAGGTGCTCTGCACGCCCAACCTGAACGGCGACTACCTGTCCGACGCCTGCGCGGCGCAGATCGGCGGGCTGGGCCTGGCGCCCGGCGCAAACATCGGCGATGGCTACGGCGTGTTTGAGGCCACACACGGCACCGCTCCGAAATACGCCGACAAGGACGTGATTAACCCGGCAGCGCTCATCCGCTCTGCCGTGCTGATGTTTGAATTTATCGGATGGCCCGAGGCAGGCGAGATGATTGAGCGGGCGCTTGCCGACACCATCGCGCAGCACCGCGTGACATACGACCTGGAACGCCTGATGAAGATGGAAGGCATCTCAGGCGTCACGAAGCTCGGAACGGCAGCCTTTGCTGATGCCATCATCGAAAACATGGCGGCAGTGAAGGCCGGCGCCGTGTAACAGGCGGCTGAAAATGGTTCTTACGTCTGTCATTCTGAGCGGAGCGAAGAATCTCGGCATTTATTTCCAGGCAAATACGGGGATCCTTCGCTCTGCTCAGGATGACGATGTGGGTGAGGTCTTCCTGCACGGAGCCAGTCGATAAGATTCCCGACATTCGAATTTACCGAAGGAGGTTGAAGATGCGCAATAAGATCACCGTAATCGGCGCAGGAAATGTTGGCGCCACATGTGCACATCGCCTGGCTGACAAGCAGCTTGGCGACGTTGTGTTGATCGACATTCTGGAAGGAGTGCCGCAAGGCAAGGCCCTGGATCTGCTGGAGGCGGGCCCCATTGAGGGTTACGACGTTCGCGTGAAAGGCACCAACGATTATGCCGATACCGCGAATTCGGACGTGGTGGTGATGACGGCCGGTTTTCCGCGCAAGCCCGGCATGAGCCGCGACGACCTGCTGAAAGCCAATTACGACGTTGTAAAGGGTACCATCGAGAAGGTGGCAAAAGTTTCGCCGGAAGCGTTCCTGATTATCGTGACCAATCCGCTGGACGCCATGGCGCAAACCGCGCTGAAGGTGAGCGGCTTTTCAAAGAACCGCGTGATCGGTATGGCTGGCGTGCTGGACACCGCGCGCTATCGGACCTTTATTGCCGAAGCCTTGAACGTCTCCGTACAGAACGTCCAGGGATTTGTGCTGGGCGGCCACGGCGATACGATGGTGCCAATCCCGCGTTACACCACTGTGGCAGGTATTCCGGTCGGCGAACTGATGCCAAAGGACAAACTCGACGCCATCATCGACCGCACCCGCAAGGGCGGCGGAGAGATTGTGAGTTATCTGAAAACCGGAAGCGCGTTTTATGCTCCCTCGGCTGCGGCGGTTGAAATGGTGGAAGCCATCTTCTACGACCGCAAGAAAATTCTGCCCTGCGCCGCTTACCTGGAAGGCGAGTACGGGATCAACGGCCTGTATGTTGGCGTTCCGGTGAAGCTCGGAAAGAACGGCATCGAGGAGATCATCCAGATCAAGCTGACGGCGGAAGAACAGGCAGCACTACAGAAATCTGCTGACTCGGTGAAAGAACTGGTGCAAGTGATTGGCGTCTGAAAAAGGATGAAGAGTGAAGGATGAAGGATGAAAGAAAAGCTCAAGATCGACCGGCTGATATTAGAAGGCGATCGTTCCAATATGCCCTTCGAGCATTGACGCTTTATCGCTATCCGGATGAGCAGAAAGACAGCGCTGGCTGGCTACTTGCAAAACAATATGTGCGGGCGGCAACTTCAATCGGCGCGAACTTGCAGGAAGCGTTATCCGGCGAAAGTCGCGCCGATTTCATTCACAAATACGGAGTTGCGCAGAAGGAGGTAAGAGAAAGCCTATACTGGCTTCAATTGATGGCTGAATCTGGCCTTGTTCCACGAAGCAGGCTTGATCCACTCATCCAGGAAACCAACGAGCTCATTGCAATCATTACAACAATCATCGTGAAGTCGAAGCGTACCAAGGACACCAAAACCAAGGGTCGCTAATTGCCTGCACAGGGTTTGCTTTCATCCTTCATCCTTCATTTCACTTCTTCGATTCGAATCTGCTTGATGACCACGGGTTCGAGGGGTTTATCACGGCGGTCGCGGTTGACCATGGAAATCTTGGTAGCCACGTGCTGGCCCTGGATCACCTCGCCAAAAATTGTGTGATGGTCGTTCAGCCACGGAGTTGGAGCAACGGTAATGAAGAACTGGCTGCCGTTGGTGCCGGGGCCTGCGTTTGCCATGGCCAGCTTGCCAACTCCGTCAAAGCGCAACTCCTTTGTAAACTCGTCCTCAAACTGATAGCCGGGGCCGCCCGTGCCGGTGCTGAGCGGGCATCCGCCCTGGATCATGAAGTTGGGCATCACGCGATGGAAAATCAATCCATCGTAGAAGGGACGCTTCACCGTTTCTCCGGTTTGCGGGTCTTTAAATTCTTTGGCCCCCTGGGCCAGGCCCACAAAGTTTTCCACGGTCTTTGGCGCGTGCTCAGGATAGAGCCGGCAGGTCATGGTTCCGGCGGATGTTTCGATAATGGCGTGAAGCCCGGGCTGCAATTTTTCCATTTGTTCTCCTGTTCCTGTTGCTGAAGGATATTTTCAGATATTGGCGGCGCTGAGGCGCGCTTACCCGGTCCGCCGCGGGACGGGAATTCAGGTGATTAAGGCGCCGACTGCAAAACGGTCGCCGACTTGATGTGGTCGAGCTTGGGAAAGTCGCTGGCCAGATAAGGTTCGCCCTGGCTCTGAATCAGCTCCTGGTTGGGGCCGCTTCCCATGGGAGCGCCCTCGCCATACCCGCTGTAAAAACTCTGGGCAACATCCATTCCCGTGGTTACGGCTCCAAAGGCAGAAAAGCCCTGGGCGTCCAGCCTGCTATTGTCCGCCAGGTTGATAAATATCTGGGTTGTGCGCGTATTAGGCCCGGCCGTAGCAAAAGTGACGGTGCCCGCCACGTTGCTCTGCTTGACGGGATCATCCTGGATGTCAGCATCGTGCCACACTGCGGAAACTTTCGGGTCTGCACTAATGCCAAACTGGACGATGAACCCGGGGATCACGCGGAAAAAACTCGCGTTGTTGTAAAAACCGTTTTTCACCAGGTTATAAAAGCGGTCAGCGCCGATGGGCGCCCAGTCCCGCGTTACCTTAATCACAAAGCTTCCCTTTGTGGTATCGAACTTTGCCCAGTAAACATCCGGTGCCTGTGCATTGAGCGACGACGGATTGCCGAGGGAGGGCTGGCTTGGGGGAGCAGCGGGTTGTTCCTTTTTGGCGGATTCACATGCTCCCAGCACAAGGAGCGCAGGGATCAGGGCTGCCCAGAGAATCCGATTGAGGAGATTTCTGTTTCTCATTGCGAACTTCCTCCCGTCTGCATTTTCTGGGACACCCGGGCTACTTCCCGCATCACCCGCAGGACATTGCCACCCAGGATCTTTTCCAGGTCCTCTTCACTGTAGCCCCTGCGCGCAAGCTCCGCTACCAGGCTGGGGAGCTGCGAAACGTCTTCCATGCCGCGGGGAATGGCATCAACACCGTCAAAGTCTGAACCCAGTCCAACGTGATCGATGCCGCCCACTTTGACTGCGTGGTCAATGTGGTCGGCAATCACTTTATAAGTCGGCTGCGGGAGATTTGCCTGCATTTTCACGCGAATGGCGGTCTCCTCCGCATAAGTCAGCTTCTTGCCTTGCTGTGCACGCTGCTTCCGGGCAGCCTCCACGGCGGCGTCGACCTGGCTCGAAATCTTATTCGCCGCCTCGCGGTATTTGGAATCGAGGAATGCGGAGTAATAATTAATGTCCATCACGCCGCCATTTTTGGCCAGCGCGCGGATCATATCGTCAGTCATATTCCTTGGCGCGTCGCACAAGGCGCGGCAGGAGGAATGAGAAGCGATCACGGGCGCCTTGCTTGCCGCCACTGCATCGTAAAAGGTCTTGTCTGAGACGTGCGAAATATCCACCATCATCCCCAGGCGGTTCATGCGCTCCACCACCTGGCGGCCGAAAGGCGTGAGCCCGTTATGGCGGGGAGTGTCTCCGGAAGAGTCCGCCCAATCCGTGTCCTTGGTATGGGTCAGTGTCATGTAACGGACGCCCAGGCGGTAGAAGTTGTCCAGGACGCGCAGGTCATTGATGATGATGTGCCCGCCCTCCAGCCCCATTAGAATTGCAATCTTGTGCTCGCCGTGGAGGCGAACCACATCGCCGGCGCTGCCAGCCAGGCCGAGGGAGTCCGAGTGCCGCGCCACCTGCTCATTGACCACGTCAATCAGGTCCAGGGCGCGATGGACCAGGTCCTGCTGCGGCCAGTCTACGGGCACCCAGATGGAGAAAAATTCCGCACCCAGGCGGCCTTTGCGCATCTTTGGGATACTGATCATGTAGGGGCTTGACGGGTCCGCAAGATCGTAACCTTCGTCCAGCATCATTTGTGGGGTGTCGGCATGGGTATCGATGATAATGGCGTGCTGGAGCGCTTGCTCCGCGACTTGCCGGGCCTGCGCAGTTGTACGCTGCGCGGCCGGCAAACAGACAGCCGCCATCAGGATTGTGATCTGGACAAGGAAAAGTTTTTTCATAGGACAACGCCAGGCAGCATCGCCGGCTGCTCATCGATTATCCGAACCTTGGCGCGCTTTTGTCAAACGGAGATCAAGATGTCTTGAGTAACCTGGAGAATCTCAGTCGTAATACTCGAGGCCGAGGTGCGTGATCAGTTCCTCGCCCCGCAGGTAGCGCAAAGTGTTCTTGAGCTTAATGAGCTGGATGAACAGGTCGTGCTCCGGGTAAAGGTTGGGAGCGCACATCGGGCTCTTGAAATAGAAGGAGAGCCACTCCTGGATGCCCTTCCGGGCCATTTCAGGGCAACGCTGGGCGAGGTCCATAAACAGGATGAGATCAAGAACGATAGGTGCAGCCAGAATGGAGTCGCGACAAAGGAAGTTGATTTTGATCTGCATGGGATAGCCCATCCAGCCAAAGATATCGAGGTTGTCCCACCCTTCCTTATTGTCGCCACTCGGCGGGTAGTAGTTGATCCGCACCTTGTGGTAGAAGTCCTTGTAGAGCTGCGGATAGATGTCGGGCTGGAGGATGTATTCCAACACCGAAAGTTTGCTCTCTTCTTTGGTCCGGAACGACATGGGATCATCAAGAACTTCTCCGTCCCGGTTGCCGAGGATGTTGGTTGAAAACCAGCCGCTCAGCCCAAGCATTCGCGCCTTGAGCCCCGGAGCAAGGATGGTCTTCATCAGCGTCTGCCCGGTCTTGAAGTCCTTTCCGCAGATGGGGACCTTGTTCTCAAGGGCCAACTGTTGGAGAGCAGGAATGTCCGACGTCAAATTGGGAGCGCCATTGGCGAAGGGGATGCCAAGTTTCAGCGCCGCGTAGGCGTAGACCATGCTGGGCGCGATTCCAGGGTCCGAGGAACGGAGGCCTTTTTCAAACGAGGCAACGGACTGGTGCACCGGTCCCGGCTTCATGAAGATTTCGGTGGACCCGCACCAGATGATCACCATGCGGCTTGCCCCGCTTTTCTCGCGGAAAGCCTGAATGTCCTCCATCAACTGCTTGGCAAGATCCATTTTGGTCTTGCCTCGCTTGACGTTGGGACCATTCAGTTTCTTCACATATTTGCGGTTGAACACTGCTGGAAGAGGCCGAATTTCCTCCAGGAAATCCTTAACTTCACTGAGATGTTCTGGTCTGAGCACACCGGCATTCAAGGCAGCCTGGTAGGAACTGTCGGGAAAAATGTCCCAACCTGAAAAGACGAGATCCTGAAGTCCCGCGAGAGGGACAAAATCCTTAATCAGCGGAACCCGATGCTCCGTGCGCTTCCCCAGGCGAATGGTACCCATCTGGGTGAGCGACCCAATGGGGCGCGCGAGGTTCCGGCGAATAGCCTCCACGCCTGCGAAAAAAGTGGTGGCCACTGCCCCCATTCCGCAGGTCATGACGCCTAACCTGCCTTCAGGCTTGGAGATCTGGATAGTTTTCTTTGCCAATGTGTCGTCCTTTCAGTTATTCCTTGAAAATCGTTAAAGGAAAGTTGCCATAATGCGTTAAACGTGCGAAAATTGCAATCCCTCTCGGAAGCTTGGAGATGACATTTGAAGTCTGTACTTCCCTGGGTTCAAATAATACACCGCCCGCAGGAAGAATGCGCAACAACTTGAAGGATGAGGGCGGAAACTCTTGAATTGGTGCTTTGACCGGGAACCCCAGGATTGTTCCGAAGGCATTGGCAGGCAAAGAGAAGGCCTCCTGCTCTGTAGGTCGGGATAGGGCGCTTGTCTTGATAATCATGTGCCGGGCAGGGATAAATGGTAAGCTGTTAGGAGCGTTCTAATATCCTTTTTTTGCATCTAAGTGAAGTGACAGGGTGGGTTGGTTGTAGGGCGGAATCGAAGAAAGGGTGGTAAATTTTTTCTTGCCATGTTAAAGAAGTCTTGGTATTTGGAGAGATGCTCCAGAACGATGGGGTCCGGCCGGCCGAGTGACTGGGCGGAGTGTTGCAAGTCTTCCACGGCGGAC
>OBIZ01000221.1_pt1 | contig 10068 bp, 10 predicted proteins | sample 1519801 | NCBI WGS metagenome assembly OBIZ01 (sample SAMN01911456, study PRJEB22533) | soil metagenome | biome: Soil | place: Malaysia | collected 2012-04-30 | depth DG_metagenome m | reverse complement strand
CTTTACACCGCGAAAAAATTCTTCACCAGGAAGTGTCACGATGAAGGAAACCATGGCAAAAGCCGACCTCAAGTGGGGCGAGCTTCCGTTCGACTACGTCCGGACTGACTGCCATCTCGAGTACCATTACAGCGACGGCAAGTGGGACGACGGCGCCGTCGTTGAAGATGACAAGATCAGTATCAGCATGGCGTCAACCTGCCTGCACTACGGGCAGGAGTGCTTTGAGGGGATGAAAGTCTACGAGGCGCAGGACGGACGCGCACTTGCGTTCCGCCCCCTCGAAAACGCGCGGCGCATGTTGCGCACGGCGGGCAAGATCATGATGGTGGCGCCTCCCGAAGAACTGTTCGTCGAGGCGATCGAACGGACGGTCAAATTGAACCGGCGCTTCATTCCGCCCTACGGAAGCGGCGCCTCTCTGTACATTCGCCCGCTTCTGATCGGCGTCACCGGTACGGTTGGCATCAAGCCGTCACGAGAGTATCTGTTCGTGGTCATGGTAACCCCGGTAGGCCCCTACTTCCGTGCGGGGCTGAAGACGGTCAAGCTGCTGGTCGAGGAGCATGTCGATCGCGCGGCGCCGGGAGGTGTGGGCGATGTCAAGACGGGCGGCAACTACGCGGCCGGTATTCGCGCCACCTGGGCGGCCCGCGAAAAGGGTTTCAACGAAGTTCTGTTTCTGGATGTGACCAACCAGTTCGTGGACGAGTCCGGCAGCTCGAACTTCTTCGGAATCACGCGCGATGGCACCTACGTCACGCCCAAGTCTCCGTCGATTCTCGGCAGCATCACCAACAAGAGTCTGATGGAGATCGCGCAGGATATGGGCATGAAAGTCGAGCGCCGGCCGGTGCCCGTCTCCGAACTGCCCGAGTTCGTGGAAGCGGGGCTCATCGGCACCGCGACCATCATCGCGCCGGTTTCGGCCATCCAGCACGGCAACCGGTTGATCCAGTACGGATCACCGACCGAGATGGGTCCGGTAAGCACCAAATTGCGCCAGGCGCTGCTCGGGCTGCAAAAGGGCGACGCACCGGACAAGTACGGCTGGACGCACGAGATCCCACTGGATTGAGGGATGGGCGCACCCGCGCCTGCCCGGCAATAGTGGCGGAGGCTCCTTCTTCGGTGAAGGGGCCTCTGCTATTTTCAGGATCATGAACGAAAAGCAGCAACTCACACTCACCTGCGAAGTCGACGCCTACCGGTCCGGTTGGACGATCGTGGAGTTTCTGGCGCACCGTTTTCCGTATCACACGGCCGACGGCTGGGCCAACCGGGTTGAGCAGGAGTGGGTGCGCGTGAACGGCGCCACCGTGCCCGTGACGCACGCCGTTCACAAGAACGACGCCGTGGCGTACACCATCTGGCATTCCGAGCCGCCGGTGGACGACCGCTACGACGTCCTCTTCGAAGACGAGCACTATCTCGCGGTGTCGAAATCGGGCAACATTCCCGTGCACGCGTGCGGAATCTACATCGTCAACACACTCATCGCGCGCCTGCGCGCCGACTACGGGCCGAAGATCAATCTGGCGCACCGTCTCGACCGCGAGACCAGCGGCGTGGTGATGCTGGCAAAGCACCGCGCAGCCAACCGGCTGCTGGCAGGCATGTTCGAGCGTGGCGACGTGGAGAAGCGCTATCTGGCCATCGTCTACGGGCAGGTTTCCGGCAGGGCGGGAAGCACGACTCTGATTGATGCGCCCATCGCAAAAGTCGATGCCCGCTATCAGTATCCGGTGGAGTACGAATTCGGGAAGGCCAACGATCGCGCCACCTATCTTCCCAAACGCATCGTCGCGGAAGGTGGCAAGCCGGCGCGTACGCGCATCGAAGTGGTCGGATATGCGACGCGCGAGCGCGATGAGTTCACCACGCTGCATGTGGTTCCCGAACAGGGACGAACCAACCAGATCCGCGTGCACCTGGCGCACATCGGTCATCCCATCGTGGGCGACAAGATCTATGCGCTGACCGGTGAACTGCGGGACGAAGTGCTGCGCGAGGGACTCACCGGCCGTGTGCGCGAGGCGCTGGTACTCCACCGCCATGCGCTGCACTGCGAATCGCTGGCGTTCCGCCACCCGCTGACCGGTGCGGACGTGGTGATTCGCGCCCCGGTGCCGGTCGATCTGACCGCCTTCACGGTGAGCTAGTTCCGTGGCGCCGTACCGGCGCACACCCCTTGTGTTTTCCGCATGTTCGTCGCATGGTATGGTTGTGGGGAGGGAGGTCATTTCATGCGACGCACATATTTCATCCTCATCATGGGCGCGGTGGCCATCGCGGCCCTGTTGTCCTGTGCCAAAAATATCAAGGTTGGTCCCGCCGAGGCGCGCACCATTGCGAAGGAAGCGTACATCTACAGCTATCCCATCGTGGAGAACTACAAGGTGATGTACGCCTACGCGCTCTACCGGCAGAACCCCCATTTCAAAGCGCCCTTCAACAACCTGGCCGTGCTCACGCCGGATACCACCGTGGCCGACAGCACAAAGAACAGCGACATGGTCCGTCACTCGTACGCGCTCGCATGGCTGGACCTGCGCAAGGAACCCGTCATCATCACGATTCCAGCCATGGACGCGGGGCGCGAGTATGACGTTCGGTTGATCGACCTCTACACGTATCGCTTTGCGGAACTGAGCTCCAGCATATCGGGGAGCCAGGGCGGCAAGTACATGATCACCTTCGGGACGGCGCCCGGTACCACGCCCGAGGGGATCACCAGTGTGATTCCATGCGAAACCGCGATGGCGCTGGCCCTGATCTATGAGAAGCCGCCCGCCGGAGAAACCGCCGAGATCACCAGCGAACATCTGGGGCTGTTCCCGCCGTATTCCGTGGCCACCGTGCGTTCTCCGGGCTTCTTTCAGTATGTGAACTTTGCATTCCGGTTCTGTCCGGTAAACCCCGGTGAAATTCAGGAGCGCGCGCAGTTTGCCAAGCTGGGCATCGCGGCGGGAAAGACGTTCAGCGTGGCATCATTGAGCAAGGACATGCTGGACGCCATCAACGCGGGCATGGCCGACGGCCGCGCCGCCATCGATTCGGTGGCGGCCCGGACCCCGGAAGAACAGGTCATGTATGGCACGCGTGCCGATCTGAAGAACGACTACATGGCGCGCGCGGTGGCGGCGAAACTGAGACTGTACGGTCCCGCGCCCTGGTAGGATTTCGGATTCTCGTTCAAGCAGAAGCACGTGGGCGCCACGCTGGCGTGGTGCTTCTGATCAGTGCAGGGTGAGTTTCAGGATGACGGGTTCTTCGAGCTTGTCGGTGGCCAGGCTGCCGTCGGGCTTGACCGCGTCGAACTGGGCGTTGGCCACGTAGTAGAAATCGTCGCCCACGATGACGCCGGTGGTCGGCTCGTGCATCAGCGGGTGATTGGTCTCGAGCACTTCGTCCAGCACGATGCGCTCATTGGCGCCGTCGAGATGATACCGTTCCACGCTGTTCCCGCGAATACCCAGCAGACTCCCACGGAAGTAATACAGCCCGTCGATCCCGTCCGTATTCACGCCCTCGGGCGCAATCAGCGCCCGTGACTTGCGGCTGGCGATGTCGACGGCGATCACGCCGTCGGCGCCCGCCACAAACAGCGTGCGCTCATCCGGGGTGATGGCAATACCATTGGGGTCTTTCAGTCCCTCCGGCGTTGCAAACACTTCCAGCTTCTGGTCCTTCTGGGTGATGCGATAGATCGCGGCCTCTTTGTACATGTGGGTGATGTACACGTCGTTTCCGCGTGTCACGACCAGGTCGTTGAAGCCGTGTACCGCGCCCGGCTCATCCAGTACCCATTTGCGTATCAGTTTTCCGGTGTCGAGATTGAACGCAAACACGCCGGTCGCGTTGCCATCGTGTTTCTGGTAGCCCTCCAGCCCGTCGCCGTCGAAGCTGCACGCCCACAGCATGCGGCGAGTGGGTTGGATCTTGATCCCGATCACGCTCCACAGACCGTCCTGGCGCGGCCCCACGAAGTCGCTCTCGTTGCCGTTGCGGTCGACGCGCACGATCTTGCCCTTGCGCGTGCTGCCCACGTAAAAGGAGCCGTCCTTCGGGTCGAAGGCGACGCTCTCGGGCAGAAGGTCCTTTTCATGCAGGAAAAACGCCACGTCGCTGGTGTGCGCCGCGTTGACCGCCCTGACCGGCATGGTGACGGAATCACCCAGCTGGAATGTCATCGTGGGCGGGGGCTGCGGCGGTTCCTGCTGCGGCATCGCGTGCGCCACCGACGCACAGGCGTAGAACACCCACGCAACGACTGCTTTGGTGGAGCGATACAGAAACGGGTTCATCGATGCCGGGAGTCCTACCTCACGAGTTCGAAGTTCGTGAAGTCGGCGTGGTGATAGATGATCGCCTCGGTGCTGCGGCGAACGTGGTCGCCCTCTTTGGAATGCACCGCGATCACGTGCATGACCTCGATGGGTAGACCGTGACGGAACGCCAGACCTACGCCCGTGAAGGGATGGCGTAACAGTTCGCTGCGCGGCGCCTTGCGCAGGGTTCCGTCCTTGCGGCGCTCGTATTCCAGAAACTTGCCGACGTCCGCCAGCAGCGCGCCCGCCACCAGCACATCCTTGTTCACCGAGACGCGCTTCCCGTACGACGCAATCAGCGAATCCGCCACGGCGACACACGTGTGGCACACCGCACGCACGCGCTCGAGCAGCGTGATGCTGGCCTGGTCGCCCAGCAGCGCAAAGGGGATCTGCTTCATGTCGTCGACGCTGAACCCCGCGGCCCCCAGGGATTCCTCCCACACGGCGACGACTTTGTCGCGCAGGCCGGTATCCTGGATGAGCGAGAGTTCGGGCAGCGCGGCGATGATTTCATTACGCATTCGTTGGCCCCCCCTTGAGAGGAAGATCGATCAGGGTAAGCGGCGCAGCGGCACCGCGAATGTGAAACACGGCGCCCGCGACGGCGAGCGGCGTGCGGACATAGGCGAGACAGAGCGCACCTTTGAGCATGGGAGAAAACACGGCGGACGTGACGCGACCCGCCGTCGCGTCGTCCGTTTTGCCACCGGATGCGGCCACCAGCTCCGTGCCGGCCGCGGGGACCTCGTCCACACCCGACAGGCCCACCAGTTTCCAGTTGGGATGACCGCGATAGTGCATGCGCGCAATGGTTTCCTGTCCCAGGTAGCAGCCCTTCTCGTAGCTGACGTGGGATTCGAGACCGCACTCGGCGGGAAAGTTGTCCGCCGTCACGTCGGCGCCGAACCACGGCCGGCCGTTTTCCACACGGCGTGTATTCCAGGCTCCACCGCCGATTTCCGCGCCGTCCATTCCCACCGCGCCCTGCACCAGATACGCCTTCATGCGCTCGTAGTACGCGCGCTCGACAATCACCAGCATGCCCTTGTCGCCCACCAGCGAGTGGCGAACCACGGTGGCACGCATGCCCTGGTAATCATTTTCGGTGAAGGTGCCTCCCTCGAGGGGAAGCGGTTCGCGCGGGAAGATGCGCCAGACCAGTTCGCGGCACCTGGGACCTTCCACCGCGATCATGGCGTGCGCGTCGCTCAGGTTTTCCAGCGTGACGTCGTCGGCGATGATGTGCGACTCCAGCGATTCCGCCACCTGCGCCACCGGCCCCTGCAGCACCAGCACCCGCAGGTCGTCGGCGCCCGCCAGCACCAGCAGCTCCGCCACGATCTTGCCCCTGGTGGTGGTCATCAGTGCCGGACACATGTGGCCCGTCGCCAGCGCGGCGACGTCGTTGGTGATCATGGCGTTGAGAAAACGCACCCGGTCTTTTCCGGTCAGGCGCAGCACGCCCGCCGTAGCCAGATCGATCAGGCCGACAGCGTGCGCGAGTGCTTCGTACTCGGTGGCGGGATTCGTGAAAGCGTCGGGAAGGGTGTCAGTGGGCATGCTATACATCCGCAAGCGTGACGGTTTCGAAAAACTCGTAGAATTTGTCCTCGAGGCTGGTGAGTCCGTTCTTCACGGTGCAACGATCTTCGATCGAGCAGCAGCCATCATTGCTGGTGCACATCACCATGTGAACCGGGCCCTCGATGGATTCGAACACCTGGGCCAGCGTAACATCACCGGGGTTGCGCAGCATGCGGTATCCGCCGCCGCTTCCCTTGTACGCCTCGATGATGCCGCTCTGCGCCAGGTTCTGGAGAATCTTGGCCAGCAGGTTGGGCGGCAGGTTGAAGCGCGTCGCGATCTCCTTCGCGTTGGCCAGGTTCCCCTCGGGCAGGGACGCGATGTGTTTCAGGGCGATCAGCCCGTAATCGGTTTTCATCGAGATGCGAATCATGGATCGGGGGGCTCCGGGTCGGTTCGTGCCCGGATCAATAATAAGGACAACGGGCCCCGGCTTCAACCGTCGCTATGAGAATGGCTTCGGGAGCCTCGCGGGGCGTGGGGCCGCGGGGAGGCGGCAGTGGCTTACAGCGCCGCGTGAAAGTCCGCCGCCAGCAGGCGGTGGAAATGCAGTTCACCCTGTTCGTGCTTCACGGAGTAGCGTCCCCGGTCGTATGACGCCGACCCCAGGCCGCGCTGCACCGACTCGCAGATTTCCACGTCTTCTTTCTGCACCACATCGCTGGCGGCCAGGCTTTTCTCCACGAACCCGGAGTCCGCGGCGGTCTCGGGCGTGAAGTAGTAGTCGAAGATGACTTCGGTCTGCTGGTGGCCGCGCGGGATGACCCAGTTGGTGTCCATCATCGGTCCGTAGCGGTTGATCATCAGATTGGGATAGAGCCAGGCATACAGCACGCGGTCGCCGATGCGTTCCGCAAAATCGCTTCCACTCGCGCCTGCATCGCCCGCACCCGCGCCCGACTGGATGGAATACCTGTCGAACACTTCCACCCGGTACGAATCCATGTCGAGTTGCGCGGCCAGGCCGTGGTGCAGATATCCCACGTGGTATCCGCCGTCGAGATAGTTGTCGACATACACCTTCCAGTTGCATTCGAGCGTGTACCTGCGCCGCGCCACGAATTTCAGCCGGTCGCTCTGCATGTCACGCAGACGCCGCCCCAGCTCTTCGAGCTGCGGGGCCAGCGGTGACGGCGACGGTGCCATGCTGATGAACAGCAGATCGCACCACGATTCGACGGCCATGGGGGTGAGTCCGAAGGCGTCGCGGTCGAAGTCGCGCACCGCGCCCAGTTCGGGCGCCTTCAGCAGGCGGCCATCGAGGCCGTAGGTCCAGCCGTGGTACGGGCACACCATGGTATTTGTGCAGCCCGTGCCGCTCATCACCTGGGCGGCATGGTGGCGGCAAACATTATAGAAGGCGTTGAGTTCGCGCTGCTCGTTGCGCACGATGACGTGCGGCTCGCCCGTAATCGCACCGGCCACGTAGTCGCCGATGTTGCGCACCTGGTCCGCGCGGCCCGCAATCAGCCAGTGGTTTCGAAACACGCTGTCGCGTTCGAGCTCGTAGAAGCGCGGGTCGTTGTACCACGACTTGGGTGGAAGCCACGCGGCCTCCAGGGGAGCGGACGCATCGAAGCGCGACACTTCCTCGCGAAGCCACGGAGTATTGCTGGCGGAACGGGTGAACATAGGGTCGGGTCCTTGCGATGGTGCCGCCGGGACGGCGGGTTCCATCGTAGCCTGTTCCGGCGGGGTTTGTCGACCGGTCCGTCGATTGCCGTCCCGGCGTTCATCCTGTAGACTGGCGTCGGTGTCCCACCATCGTATGAAGTCCGAGTTTGAGTTGATCGAGACCTTCACGCGCCGTATCGGCCGCGGGCGCGCGCGTGGTGTGGTGGTGGGTGTCGGCGATGACGCGGCCGTGCTGCGTTTCAGTGCGCGTGAAGACGTCGTCGTCACCGCCGATGCGATGGTGGAAGGCGTGCACTTCGAGCGGCGCTGGCTGGACGGCGCTACGCTGGGTGCGCGTCTGGCGGCCATCAACCTGAGTGACATCGCCGCGATGGGAGGGCAACCGCGCTTTGCGTTGCTGTCCCTGGCGGTGCCCCGCAACACGCCCACGCGTCTCGTGGAAGCCATCGAGCAGGGAGCGATTCGTTCTCTTGCCCGCCACGGGGCGCGTGCGGTGGGTGGAAACCTCACCGCAACGCGCGGTCCACTGGTGTGCGACATGACGCTGCTGGGAACCTGTGCGCGCGGACGCGCCTGGCAACGCGCGGCGCGCGCCGGTGATGCCATCATTGTGGCCGGCCGGCTGGGCGCGGCGGCAGTCGGCGTGCACATGCTGCGCGCGGGCAAGAAGCGTGGCGCGCCGGTCAACGCCTACCGGCGCCCCGTTCCGCGTCTCGACGTGGTACGGGCGCTGGGCGCAACCCGCATGATTCACGGAGCCATCGACATCAGCGACGGGCTGTCGAGCGACATCATTCATATGTGCGAAGCCGGCGACGTGGGATGCGACATCGATGCGCGCGCGCTCCCCATCGCACCCGCGGTGCGGAGCTTCTGTGCCGCGCGGGGCACGGATCCGGTCACCTGGTCGCTGCATGCCGGTGAAGACTACGCGCTGATTGTGAGCGTGGCGCCGCGAAACGCCGCGGCGGCATGCCGGGCCATGGGTCGTGCCGGCGCGCCCGCGGTCGTAGTGGGGCGCTTCACCAGACACCCGGGGATGTATCGCATCGTGGATGCAACCGGCGTGCGCGCGTTTGGGCGCGGTGGGTGGGACCACCTGCGGAGGTCGCGCCGATGAAGGTGCACGTTCCCCACGTCCACATCGAACGTAGGGGATTTCAGTACACGACCATCGGTGTGGTGCTGATCTCCTTTGCGTTGATGGTGGTGGCCGGCCTCGAGAACCGGCCCGCCCCGTGGGCGCCGTTCTACGTGATCTATGCCGCGCTCGCCACGTGGCTTCCCTTGCAGTGGAAGACGGTTCGCTTCGGCCCGGTGCGCGCCGTGCGCTGGTGGATGTGGGCGGCGTGCCCGGTGATTGCAATTCTGTTGCAGGCCATGGACAGTGTGCTGGTCAATGTGGTGTACGCGCGCATCGTGGTGGCGCTGGGCGGTCCCGAGAGCCTGAGCAATTCCATTATCGGCGTGCCCGCCATGTTCTCCGCACTCTTCCGCGCCGGCGGTGCGCACCTCGGCATCAGCGCGAAGACGGTGCAGATGAGCTACCTGGGCTTTCTGGTGGCCTGGGCCGGCTTCGGCGAAGAGGTGTACTTCCGCGGCTACGTGCAGGGAGTGCTGCGGCGCCACCACTCGGCGCGCTACGCCATCACCGTGGCCACGCTGCTGTTCGCCGTTCGTCATTACATGCAAATGCTGCTATTGTTTCCCACCTACCCGGTGTTCGCCGCGACCGCGTGGTGCGCCACGGCCATCCCGCTGGGATTCGCCGTCGGCTACATTTACGAACACACCGATTCGCTGTGGATGCCGGTGACGATTCATTACCTGTTCAACATCATTCCGTTCCTCGCGGGGTGATCATGAAAGGGATGCCATGATCCGCAAAGCCGCCATCACCCTCCTTGTTCTTGCGTCGCTCACCATGATGGTGTCGTGCGGCGGCAAGAAGAAGAGCGCCGCCATCACTCCGCCGACGGTCCATGACTATTCCTATTCGAATACGGGCGAGATCGCCGTGTCGCACCTGGCGCTGGACCTCAACGTGGATTTCGACAAGAAGGTGATTTCGGGCACGGCCGGCTTCCTGCTCGACAACAAGACCGGCGGAAGGGTGGTGACCTTTGACACGTGGGCGCTGGCTATCGAGGGCGTGACGCTCGAGGACGATCAGGGCAATCTGACGGATGCGCGTTTTGTGATCGGCGATTCGCTGCCGCTGGTCGGACGTCCGCTCTCGGTGGTGATCGAGCCCAACACGCGTCGCGTTACGGTGAAGTACCACACCACGGCCGCTTCCGACGGCGTGCAGTGGCTGTCCCCGGAACAGACGGCGGGGAAGAAGCTGCCCTACGTGTACACACAGTCCGAGGAAATACGCGCGCGTTCATGGGTGCCGTGCCAGGACACGCCGGCGATTCGCTTCACGTATACCGCCAACGTGCACGTGCCGCCCGGCATGCTGGCGCTGATGAGCGCCGAGAATCCCAGGGAGAAGGCTGCGGACGGCGTGTAC
>OBIZ01000219.1_pt1 | contig 10094 bp, 10 predicted proteins | sample 1519801 | NCBI WGS metagenome assembly OBIZ01 (sample SAMN01911456, study PRJEB22533) | soil metagenome | biome: Soil | place: Malaysia | collected 2012-04-30 | depth DG_metagenome m | reverse complement strand
CCACAGATACATCAGCACAGCCGGCGCGATACCGAAAGAGAGCATGTCGCACAGCGAGTCGTATTCGGCGCCGAAGGCGGTCTCGGCATGCAGCAGGCGCGCCACCCGCCCATCGAGCATGTCGAACACGGCCGCCGCAACGATCGCCCAGGCAGCCAGTTCGAAGCGCCCCTGGATGGCGGCGATCAGCGAATAGAAGCCGGCAAACAGCCCCATACTGGTGAACAGGCTGGGCAGCACATAGACGCCACGCGCCATACTGTCCTTCAGACGGACATTCATACTCCAACCTCCGGTTTGCGGGCCAGCACGGTTTCACCGGCCACCACCTTGTCCCCGACCTTCACGCACAGCTCGAAACCGGCCGGAATCTCGCAATCGACGCGCGACCCGAAACGGATCATGCCGATGCGCTGGCCGGCCCGCACCGTAGCGCCCGGCTGGATATAGGAGACGATCCGGCGCGCCACGAGACCGGCGATCTGCGTAAAGGCCGGATGCGACCCGTCCTCGGCATCCATCTCGAAACGGTTGCGCTCGTTGACCGCGCCGGCATTGCCGGCGGCGGCGTTGATGAACTGGCCGGTGGTGTACTCCATGCTTGCGATGCGGCCGGACATCGGCGCGCGGTTCACATGCACATTGAATACGTTCATGAACACATCGACGCGCAGGCCGTCGCCCCCCGCCTCTCCAAACGGCTCGGCGCGCACCACACGCCCGTCGGCCGGCGCGATGAACAGGCCAGGCTCCGACGGCGTCTGACGCTCGGGATCACGGAAGAAGTTGAGCATGAAGGCGAACAGCAGGCCGAGGATGGTGCCGGCCACCACCCAGCCGAGCCAGATGAAAAGGACCAGCAATGCCAGAGCCGGAAGCAGGAAGGGCCAGCCCTGGGGGGCCAGCGGTATATGGCCGCGCGGTCGGCCGGTGAGAGCGGATGGTTGAGTCATGGCGGCATTGTACATCCTCGCCGCTCCCGGCCAAGCGGCTTCCAACATTGTACCTTGCTAGGCCAATCGTCTATGCTTTGCGCTATATGGCGTTGCTGCATGATGAGTTGATGGTCGTCTACCGGGACCTGAACAAGATCTTCCCGGAGGATCTGCATATCGCCCGCCCCCTGATCCAGATGTACCAGAGCGATGGCAACATCGACGGTGCCCGCGACCTGGCACTGACAATGGCCCGGCGAATGCTCGCAGGCGGCAGGCCGAGCAGTGCCCTCGGTTTTCTGGAGATGTGCCGTGTACTCGAACATCCGGAGCAGGAAGAGGTCGAGGCCCTGCTGCGCATGGCCCATATCACCAGTTCCGGTCCGATCGACCTCGACCAGGGAACGCAACGCACCTTCGCGCTGATCGACGAACTGGCCGATACCGAGGCACGCGAATTCCTGCAACAGGGACATCTGGTCCGCTTCGAGCAGGGCGAGGCGGTCGTCCGGCAGGGCGATGTCAGCCAGACCTTCTACCTGATCCTGGAAGGCCAGATGTCCGTGCAGCTGGATACGGGCGGCGGCCAGTCCAAGCGTCTGAGTGTCCTGCGGCCCGGCCATTTCTTCGGTGAATTCGCCTGTGTCTACAAGCTGCCGCGTTCGGCCACCGTCAGCGCCATCGAGCCGTCGGTACTGCTGGAGTTCTCCAATCTGACCATCTCGCAACTGATGCAGCGCTCGCCGCTGGCTGGCGAACGGCTGATGCGGACGGTACAGACCCGCATGGTCTATTCGATGACCCACAGCCATCCGGCCTTCAACGACCTTCCCGATGCCGACCGCCGCTGGCTGGCCGAGGAATCGAAGGTCCGTGAATTCAACGACGGCGAAGAGATCCCCGATACCGGCGCCGAGGCCAGCGTCGGCTGGATCATCCTGTACGGAGAAGCCATTGCCAGCCGCGAACACGGTGACAGCAAGATGGAGTTTGCGCTGGGCGTCGGCGACATGTTCGGGGCGGCGAACCGTTACATCACCCTGCCCATCGGCACCGTCGTGCATGCGAAAGGCCAGTGCCTTGCCTGCAGCGTTCCGGAACAGGTGATCCAGGCCTTCATGAACGCCTATGCCAGCTTCGAACAGTGGATCGAACCGCATGGCGAGGAGCGGCACAACAAGCTGAACCTGCCGCTCGAGGAGTGGGATCTCCGATCCTGACCCTTCGCTGATTCCTTAACGGATTTCAGAAATACCAGTCGAGCCGGGCTGCCAGCAGCCGGTTGTATCGTGCGAACTCGGCATCCGGCCGCCCCCCCGGCCACTGGCCGATGAAGCTGAGATCGACATTCTCCACCACCGACCATGTCAGCCGCGGTGCGATGAACCACCCCCGCCGCGTCACATCGGCGATACCCAGCAGATCCAGCCGCCACAGCGGCGTCAGGTCGTAGCCGGCCAGCAGGCCTACCAGCTGCCGGGAGAGGCTTTGCAGGCGATCCGGCTGCGCGGTCAGGCTGATCCCCGGCGCACCGTTGTAGAAATACTCGGCAGCGAGATAGAGACCGTTCGGCAGCCAGTCTGTCGTCCAGGTGTAGTCGATACCGGTGGAGAGCTGCCACGTGGTCCCTGCCACGACTGCATCAGCTCCAGCCGCGCTCCGGCATCACCGACGTTGCCGGTCATATCCAGCCCGGCGACGTTCTCGTCGCCGATGCGTCCGCCCAGCAGCGCCATATCCACCCCGCCGAGCGTGTCGTGCCAGCGCAGCGCCATCTTGCGCGAGGTTCCATAGCTTGCTCGGCCGGGTGCCGCGACCAGCTGTACGGCACCGAAACCGGAATAGCGCCAGGTCAGGTCGGCGGCATCCACGCCCAGCTTCTGTTCCTGTTCGAGCGCCGTCGGCTGTACCGGATTGAAGCGGTCGGTCGGGTTCCAGATACGCCCCGAACCCCAGGCGATGCGCTGCCGGCCAAGGGTCAGCTGCCAGTCGCCGGCGCGGTAGGCGATCCAGCCGCGATAGAGCGTATGCCGCCAGTAGGAGGAGCGATCCCGGCCGAGCACGGCGCTCAGATCGGCCCAGGTCGGGTCCGGCGTATTCAGCTGTGTACGGAACACGGGATCGCGCACCAGTCCGCCATACAGAAGCTCGTGATCGTAGCTGAACTGGTACGACCATGCTTCCCGTTCGTCGGCCAGTGTCAGCCTGAGCCGCTGCAGATCGGTGACCACCTCCCGCTGCGACGAGTTTTTGGTCTGGAAGGCGAGATTGGTGTACTGGCCGGTCAGTTCGACCGCGGCCGCACTTCCGACCCACATCGTGGTTGCCAGCAGTATGGCAATAACAAGGCGCACGCGGCTTACCGCTGCTCCGTGACAGATTCGATGCGGCCGTCCTGCAGCATGATCAGCGTACGCGCCGCGGCGATCACCATCGGGTCGTGCGATGCGACCAGGAAGGTGGTGCCGTGCTCCTCGTTCAGGTGCCGCATCAGATTGATCAACGCCTCGCCGGTCGTGCTGTCGAGATTGGCCGTCGGCTCGTCGGCCAGCACGAGGTCCGGGCCGGTCGCCAGTGCCCGCGCCACCGCAACACGCTGCTGCTGGCCGCCCGACATCTGATCGGGACGGCGGTCGGCATAGCCGGCAAGATCGACCTCATCGAGCCACTGGTCGGCGACCTGGAAACGCCGGCTTTTCGGCATGCCTTGCAGCTGCAGCACGTAGGCGACGTTCTCGCGCGCCGTGAGCACGCGGATCAGGTTGTAGGCCTGAAAGACGAAGCCGAGATGCTTCAGCCGGAAAGCGGCCCGTTCGCTGTTGCTCATGGCCAGCATGTCGCGGCCGGCCACGCTCAGGCTACCGCCATCCGGCTGGTCCAGGCCGCCGAGAATGTTCAACAGGGTCGTCTTGCCGGAACCGGAACGCCCGGCCAGCACGATGAATGCCCCGGTCTCCACCGACAGGTCGATACCGGCCAGTGCCGCCAGCTCCGACTCGCCGCTATGGTAGTGCTTCATCAGCCCTGCAGCCTCGATTAATGCCATGCGGATCCTCCCATCTTTACAGCTCCCTGAGCGCCACGGCCGGCTGCAGGCGCGCTGCCTTCCAGGCGGGATAGAGTCCGGAGACCAGAGCCCCGATCACCGCCGCACCCAGAATCTCCACGATACTTTTCGTCCTCAGCAGCGGATGCACCACCGGGTCCATGTACATGAACGAGAAGGCGACGGCGAAGCGCGTCAGGTCGATCCCCTTGACGCCGTACCACCAGGAGAGGCCGCCGCCAATAAGAAAGCCGATGCCGCTACCCAGTGCCACCAGAATGACCGTCTCCCAGACCACCATGACGAACACCTGCGTCGGCTGCACGCCGAGTGCGCCCATCAATCCGAATTCCCGTACCCGCTCGTGCATGCTCATCAGCATGGTGTTCAGCACTTCGGCGAGCACGACGAGAATCACTACCGCCAGGATGATCCAGGTATAGGCATCGGCGAACTCCGCCCACTGTTCGGCCATCGGATCGATGTCGATCCAGCTCAGCGTCTCCAGCGGTTCTCCTGTTGCCCGAGCCGCCAGCAATTGCCGGATCTGCTGCGTCGCCGAGGCGACAGCATTGAAGTCCTTCACGCGGACGACGATATCGGTCACCGCCTTGCCCAGCCCCAGCCATCGCTGGGCGGCATCCAGCGTCACCACGGCCGTCAGGTCGTCGACGTCCATGACCCCCGAGTGCAGCAGGCCGCGCACCCGGAACACCTCGGAGGCGATGTCCCCCTGGGGCGTCGTCGCCATCAGCACGATCTTGTCGCCCAGCCCCACCTCCAGCGAATCGGCAAGCCCGTCGCCCAGCACGACGCCGCGGTCGTCACCGGGTTCCAGCCATCCCCCCTGACTGACGAAGCCCGCCAGCCGGCTCATCCGTTTCTCGGTTGCCGGCTCGACTCCGTAAACCAGCGCACCGCCGCTTGCGCCGGCACTGGAGGCGAGCCCCGACACACGCACGCGCCGGGTGATCAGCCTGACCTCCGGCACCTGCCGGACGATGTCGAGAAGTGGTGCCGGATCGTCGATGCGGTCGGCCAGCTTGCGCGACTGCTCGAAACCCCTGGCGTGGATCTGGATGTGGCCGGTCACCGTCAGCGCGAAATTGGTCTTGATCTGCTGCATCCAGCCGTCGTTCATCGCCGACAGGAAGGTGAGCGCCGCGATGCCGATGGCGAGAGCCGCCGTGGTCAGGCCGGTACGTAGCGGGTGCAGCCAGAGATTGCGCCAGCCGAGCCGCAGGTAGATGGACAGTGCATCAAACATGCCGGATCGCCTCCACCGGCTGCAGGCGGGCGGCACGGATCGCCGGCCACAATGCAGCGATCGCCGCCGCCGCCAGCACGGCGAGAATCGTGTTGCGCAGATGGCTGGTATCGATCTCGGTATGGATGACCGGATCGACGTAGTAGCGGGCGACGGTGTCCATCTGGCCGGACAGGTCGATGCCGGCGCCGTGGAAATACTGGACCAGCATCAGGCCGGCGAACGTGCCGACGGCCACACCCAAGGCGCCGAGCAGCAGCGACTCGATCACCACCATGCCGGCCAGATGCCCGCGGCCGCAGCCCAGCGCCATCATGACGCCGAACTCGTGAATACGGTCGAGCATGCTCATCAGCACGGTGTTCATAATGCCGGCCGCGACAATCACCAGCACGACGGAAAGGAAGATGTAGTAGAAAGCATTCTCCAGCTCCACCCACTGCTTCATCATCGGGTACATGTCGTACCAGCGCAGCACCTCGTAGCCACCGTCGAGCTGCTGCCTGAGCGCGCTCGTCACCGCCTCCAGGCGCTCCTCCGGCAACTGCACGACGACCTCCGACACGTCGCTTCCCATATCGAACATGCGCTGCATGAAACCGAGCGGTACGATCGCGAGCCCCCGGTCGATGCCCATCTCGCCGCTGGAGATGATACCGACCAGTTTCACCTTTTCCGCCGCCAGCGAGCCGTAGTGGTCCTCGCCGAGCAGCACCACCTCGTCGCCCAGCTTCACGCCGAGATTGCGCGCCGTCGTCGCACCCAGCACGCAGGCCTTCTCGTCGTTGCTTTTGATGAAGCGGCCGCGGTCGACCTTGCCGGCGATGTTCGTCGTCCTCATTTCGCTCGCCGGATCCATGCCGAGCAGCACCAGCCCTTCCGAATTCTCCAACCCGGCGGCGAGCGCGAAGGTACGCAGCCGGCTGGTGTAGCGCTCGATGTGCTGCTGCTGCAACAGAGCGATCACCCGCGCCGGATCGGGCACGGTGCGGTTGAGTTTCGGATGGTGGAAGAATTTGTCGGCATGCACCTGCAGGCTGCCGACGATCGCCTCCTGCAGGTTACGCATCATGTTGTTGTGAACGCCGTCGTTGAAGCCCCACAGGAAGATCAGCGAGGTCAGTCCCAGCGCCACCGCCGATACCGTGATCAGGCTGCGGCGGGCGTTACGGACGATGTTCCGCCAGGCCAGCGCCCACATCTAGCTGCCCTTGCGGCGCAGGTTGGCGCGCGTGAATACCGAGGCGGGAATCTGCGGATTGAAGCGCACCTTCTCCAGGATCAGCTCGGTATGCTTACCCGGCTCGTCGCTCGGCTGGATCGTCCAGTGGCTCGGAATGCGACGGCCGTCCATCTCCCTGACGTCCGTGAACACCAGCTGGCGGATATGCTTGCCGCGCTCATCGTAATAGTCCTCCGTGCGCGGGATGCCGTCGGTGCCGACCACGTGCACGATCTTGCCCCACACCACCGGCGCATCCGGCTTCGGGATTGATTCGATGGTGACGCTGTCGGCGTCGTGCGCGATCAGCCGGTGCGTATAGTCGTCGACCACCGACTCCATCTTCACCAGGTCGTCGTTGGTAAAATCGGAACCCATCCATGAGGAGAGCATCATCGACGGCGGGATGCGGATATCGCGCTCCAGCCGCGGCAGATACATCCACAGGTTGCTGCCATCCTTCAGCCAGGTGGTGTCGGCATCCTTGACCGGCGCCAGGATGCGGATGAAAAAGCGTTTGTGGAGGCGATCGTCCCAGGAGTCGAAGCTCACCTCGCGCTGCCATTCGGGAGTCACGATGCGCATCGTATAGCGGGCGATGCCGGTATCGGCGCGCAGGAGCTCCTGCACCTTGCGGATGATCTCCCTGGCATCCGGATCAGCGGCCTGCGCGGGTGCCGCGACCGCCAGACAAAGCAACAATATTCCGGCCAAGAGGGGGATACGGGGCAGGCGACGCATGCGGCTAGTGTAGCAGAACGACACCAAAGAGCTCCCTGGCATGCCGGATCACACGCGCCTCGACGGCCAAGCGGTCGGCGCTGACACCAAGCTTGCGCATCGAGGTCACCGGCCGGTCGGCCATGCCGCAGGTAACGATGCCGTCGAAGTGGTTGAGATTCGGGTCGATGTTCAGCGCTATGCCGTGATAGGCGACCCATTTGCGACAGCGAACGCCGACAGCGGCGATTTTGAGCTCATTCACCCAGACCCCGATGCCGCGCTCGCTGCGCTTGGCATGGATGCCGAAATCGGCAAGGGTCCGGATGACCATCTCCTCCAGCCGCCAGACGTGCAGATGCAAATCCTGCTCGCCGCGCAGATCGGCGATCACGTAGCAGACCAGCTGCCCCGGCCCGTGGTAGGTCACCTCGCCGCCGCGGCCGCTCTGCTGCACCGCAATGGTCTCGCCGTCGATCTCGGTCTGCTGCACGTCCGACTGCTTGCCGGAGGTGCCAATGGTGAAGACGGGAGGATGCTCGGTGAGAATCAGCGTCGATGAAGCACTCCCGGCCAGGATGTCGGCGACGAGCCGTTCCTGCTCCCGGACCGAATCCGCATACGGCTGGCTGGCATAGCGAATGACGCGCATGCCGGAAAGGTAGTGGCCAACCGCCCCATTGACCATAATCGCAATAGCGGCACAGCTTTTACAATCCGGCGGCATCGCCTAGAGTGTCCGACCTTCCAGGAGGCGCCGTCATGCGTAGCGAACAATCCATCGATCAGCTCTCCTTCGAGGAGGCTCTGGCCCGCCTGACCGAGCTGGTCGAGAAACTGGAATCGGGCAAGCTGCCGCTGGAGGAGAGTGTGGCCGCCTTCGAACAGGGAGTGAAGCTTTCGCGCCGCTGCGAGGCGCTGCTCGACCAGGCCGAGCAGCGGCTGCAGGTCCTCGGACAGGACGAGGCCGGCGAATAACCCGCATGCAGGCACCCGACTTCCTGGCACATCACGCCAGCCACATCGAATCCGTTCTTGCCGCCATCCTCGACCGGCGGGCATCGGCCGTACCGGCCACGCTGCTCGCGGCCATGCGCTATTCTCTGCTGGCCGGCGGCAAGCGCATCCGCCCTGCCCTGCTGCTGGAATGTTTTGCCGCCTGCAGCGGCAAGGATGCCGAACAGGCCCTGCCGGCCGCTGCCAGCATCGAGAGCCTGCACACCTATTCGCTGATCCACGACGACCTGCCGTGCATGGACGACGACGACCTGCGCCGCGGCATGCCGACCTGCCACAAGAAGTTCGACGAGGCGACCGCTGTGCTCGCCGCCGACGCGTTGCAGGCACTAAGTTTCGAACTGCTCGCCGAACTCAATACGTCCGCCGATACCCGCATCGAACTGGTGCGTCGTCTGGCCATTGCTGCCGGCGGCCAGGGCATGGTCGGCGGCCAGCAGCTCGATATCGAGGGCGATGGCCAGCAGATCGACGACGTGCTGCAGGTCGAGCGCATCCACCTGCACAAGACCGGCGCCCTGCTCTGCTATGCCTGCGAGGCAGGCGCCATCCTGGCCGGCGCCAACGAGGCCGAACTCGACGCCTGCTCGCGCTACGGCAAGGCGGTCGGCCTGCTGTTCCAGATCGCCGACGACATCCTCGACGCCACAGCCGATGCCGCGGCACTCGGCAAGACGGCCGGCAAGGACGCGGCGCAGAACAAGGCGACCTACGTCTCCGTGCTGGGGCTGCCCAAAGCGCGCGAACTGGCCGGCGAAATGCGCGATCTCGCCGTCGAAGCATTGGCACCGCTCGGCAAGCGCGCCGGACACCTGCAACAGCTTGCCGACTACATCCTGGAGCGTGGCCGGTGAAGCATTTCCCGCTGCTCGAATCGATCGACGGCCCACAGAGCCTCAAGGCGCTGACGCCCGCACAGTTGCCGCAGCTTGCCCGCGAGATGCGCGAATATATGGTGGAAACACTCGCCCCTATCGGCGGTCACCTCGGTGCCGGGCTGGGTGTGGTCGAGCTGACCATCGCGCTGCATTACCTGTTCGACTCGCCCGACGACAAGATCGTCTGGGATGTCGGCCACCAGGCCTACCCGCACAAGATGCTGACCGGCCGCCTCAAGGGCATGCCGACCATCCGCCAGTACGGCGGCCTCTCCGGCTTCACCAAGCGCACCGAATCGCCGCACGACCCGTTCGGTGCCGGCCACGCCTCGACATCGATCTCGGCCGCCTACGGCATGGCCGCCGGCCGCGACCTGAAGGGCGAACACAACCACGTCGTTGCCGTCATTGGCGATGGTGCCCTGACCGGCGGCATGGCCTTCGAAGCACTGAACCACGCCGGTGCCGACAAGCGGCGCCTCTTGGTGATCCTCAACGACAACGAGATGTCGATCGCCCCGAACGTCGGCGCCATGTCCTCGTATCTGGCCCGCATCATCACCGGCAAGCCGTATACCAGCGCCAAGGGCACGGCCAAGCGCATCCTCGAAAAACTGCCGGGTGCGCTCGATGCGGCCAAACGGCTGGAAGAGCACGTCAAGGGCATGCTGGTACCGGGCACGCTGTTCGAGGAGATGGGTTTCCGCTACATCGGCCCGCTCGACGGCCACGACTTCGACCACCTGCTGCCGACACTGGCCAACTGCAAGGAGCTCGACGGCCCGATCCTGCTGCACACACTGACCCGAAAAGGGCTCGGCTTCTCGCCTGCCGAAGAAGACCCGGAGACCTGGCACGGCCTAGGCCCATACAACCCGGCCACCGGCCAGCCGATCAAGACTGATGGCGGCGCCCCGAGCTACACACAGGTCTTCGGCGACACGCTGGCAGATCTGGCCGAACACGACCCGCGCATCGTCGCCATCACCGCCGCCATGCCCGGCGGCAC
>OBIZ01000218.1_pt1 | contig 10096 bp, 10 predicted proteins | sample 1519801 | NCBI WGS metagenome assembly OBIZ01 (sample SAMN01911456, study PRJEB22533) | soil metagenome | biome: Soil | place: Malaysia | collected 2012-04-30 | depth DG_metagenome m | reverse complement strand
CACGCCAAAGAGCATGCTTGAGAAGGACCGCCGCAGGGAAAACGCCCCGTATCTTGTGACGAGAAGCAAATTTGAACCATAAGTTCGTTTATTCTGGATTCAGACCCCGGCTCTCGTCTTGATTTCCTGGCGGATTCGTCGACCGTTGCTCTGCTGCCTGGCGAATTAACCTCGCAACTTTTCTGGCGAGGTCGCCGGTAGCTTTAAGGTTTCCACCAAACAAGCGCACTTTGCCTTCAACCCGGCGGTCCATCAATGTATTCCCATTCTTCGCGACCAACTGAACTTCCGTCTTGATAATGGTCCAACCAGCCACCGTCGTCACCTGGCGCTTCTTCTCGCTTCCGCGTTTGAAATCCTCCACAGTCGTACGCAAAGTCAACAGGTCCGGCGCGTCGTTTGCGCGGCGATCACCACTGCGATACACGTGCTGAAACCCGCTTGCCTTGGTTATTTCCTCAATCAGGTTCTCGTAGATAGCAACCCGAAATTCCGGTGACATTGCAATGTCGTTGGACTTGGCCAGTTCGATTTGAAGAGCGTCGGTTGAAAAGTTCCGGCCTGGAGCCTGTCCCGAAGCGGACAGAGGGAAAAGAATGGCTTCGCCGGCCGCGAGGATGCACCATGCTGCCATCATCGCGCCAGACCGCAGCCCTTGCGCGCGCTCAATTCTTTTCATGCCAGGCTACCCCCTGTGATTCCCGCTGATGAGGCTTTGCAGTTGCCCCGGGCGCTACGACGGCGTTCGCACCCTGGCCGACGAGAAGGCGCATGAGCGCAGCAGCCTGTCCTTTGGGGAGCGTAAAGATAACACCATGAATTCCGCCATTCGTATCCCGATACTCCAGTGTCAAAATGTCAACCTTCCTGCTCGCCAGCAAGCTCACGATTCGCGAGCTTTCATAGGGCATGGCCAGTTCAACCAGAAGGCCAGTCTTGCCCCTCACCAATTGCTGATTCTCTTCCCCCGTGAAAACATCCTGAATTGACTGAATACTGATCGTAGCTACCGAAGCGCCCGACTCAAACCGCAATTCCTTGCCGGCAATGATTAATCTGCCCTTGGCGCCTCGCTTGAAGTGTTCGAGACCCAGCACATGGGTTGCGTGCGTGGGTGTTTCTTCAGTGGAAGCTGATAGTGCGCCGAGTTGGCGGCCAAACAGAGACGCTGGAGCGCTAGACAGGAACGGCATAACCGCCAAAAGGGCGAACGCAGCGAGCCGAGTATGCCTTTGCCGCGCCGCCGTCCGAAGTCCTGAACTTTTAATCCCCACTGAGAGCACCTGACCAGGTCCCCCCTGCCCATGTTTTCCTTTTTGGCCCTAATTCTACACCCCTTTTGGGGATTCCGATCAAAGACCTTTCTTTTCTCTGCGCCCGAGCGGCACAAGACAGCGCCGCGCAGCGGGCTTCATGCGGGCGCATGCCGCGGGCGACGTTCTGCTCGGCCTGCTTTCCAAGATGGAAGCGCAGTTCGTCGTCCATGTCCCGCTCGGCCCGTTCTTTGTGGAATAGCGCACGAAGGCCGAACACCGGTTTCTCCACTTTGTAGAGGGGTCTTCATACCGCCCGATGGCGCGGTAAACTCGCCGTTACGACAAACCATGTCGGGATGAACCCGCCGCTGCAAAACCCGCGGGAGGGCAGAGCCCTCCCCTACGAAAATCAGAAGCCGCGACATGTGCGCCACCCGAGATCGCTCAACACCCGCCCGTTGATCCTTCATAATTCAAAATTCATAATTTATTTCAATCGCCAATCACCAATCACTCAATCACCGATGGCCTCACTCATACCTCAGCGCTACCATGGGATCGACTTTGGCGGCGCGGCGACCCGGGAGGTTTGGTTGACTAATATGGTAGGAATTCATACAATGATGGTATGAAAACCACTGTGTCTGAAAAAGGCCAGGTGACTATTCCGAAGCGGCTTCGGGAGCGCCTTGGTTTACGGAAGGGGCAGGTGCTCGAAGTAAGCGAACAGCGCGGTCATCTCATCATGACCAAAAAGAGGTCCCGTGACGTTTATGACAAGTATCTTGGCATTCTCAAGCTCGGCCGTCGCACTGACGACATTATCAACGAGCTCCGCGGTGAGGGCCCGCTCAAGTGATCACTGCCGTTGACAGTAATGTCTTGTTGGATTTCCTGAACTACGATCCCGGGTTTGGCATAACTTCGCGCAACGCGCTCCGTTCTTGTGCTACAGAAGGCCGTTTGGTTGCGTGCGACGTTGTCTGGGCGGAGATCGCTGCATGTTTTCCCTCGATTTCGGGTTGCCGGACCGCACTGAGCGACCTGGAAATTGAGTTCAGTGCGATCGACGAGGATTCTGCTTTTGAGGCTGGCGCTCAGTGGGCTGCGTACCGCGGCCGGGGCGGCTCGAGGTTGCGTGTCACAGCAGATTTTCTGATCGGCGCGCACGCTCTGCGCCAGGCCGACCGCCTGCTGACGCGCGACCGGGGCTTTTATCGCACTTACTTTAAAAGGCTTTCCGTGCTTGATCCCAGCACCCGCTGAATGATGAATTCTGCAAGAGACTTGCTCAGTTGCCATTCGTCATTCAACTATCAGCCTTTGGTTTGTCAACCGCCAAACACCGATCACAAATCGCCAATGGCGCGGTAAACTCGCCGCTACGAAAAACCATGTCGGGATGAACCCGCCGCTGCAAAGCCCGCGGGAGGGCAGAGCCCTCCCCTAATTTGGACAGCCGTGGGTTTATCCCGCCATCTGTGGCGGCATAAGGCCGCCTCTACACTTTCTCGAACACCAAGCCTCAGCAGGTGACACACTCCTCCGATCTTGACTTGCGCGACCCGTCTTGGATTTCAAGTCTGAAATTTCAGATCGCAGAACTGATAACCCATACCCGGGAACCACAAAGTCATTCGTAACTCGTAATTTGTAATTGCCGTGGCTCGGCACTTATCACTTACCACTTATCACCAACCACTGCCCTACTCGTACCTCAGCGCTACTATGGGGTCGACCTTGGCTGCGCGGCGGGCGGGGATGTAGCAGGCCGCGAGCGCCACGGTGATCAGAATCAGCGAGACGGCGATGAAAGTAAGCGGGTCCGTGGGCGTGACGCCATAGAGCATGCTTGATAGAAATCGCGTGACGGCGAGCGCTCCCCCGATGCCGATGATGAGGCCCATCAACAAGAGCTTGAGTCCTTGCCGGACGATCAAATTAACAACGTCGCGCTTCTGCGCGCCCAATGCCATTCGAACGCCAATTTCGCTGGTGCGCCGCGCCACCGAGTACGAAACCAGACCAAAAAGCCCGATCCCAGCGAGCAGCAGCCCAAGCATGGCAAACAAGCCGGTGAGCACGGCATCGAATCGTGGCTGTGCGCGCAGCCGGTCCACTCGCGCATCAAGGGTGGAGATTTGTGCAGGCAATGTTGAGTCGAGCGATGCGATTGCGCCGCGCACCATGCTCGCGACGCCGCCGGCTGCCAGAGGGCTTCTCACCAGAAAAAACGCGTGGCGCTGCAGGTCGGGGAAATTCGGCAATCCGAGGTCAGGCGCGTTTTTCCTCACAAGGTAGTATTCCGGATCGGCTTCCTGGATGAGTCCCGCATTCTTCACGTTTCCCGCGATGCCGACCACGTCATGCCAGGGCCCCGGAGGGGGAGTAAACTGCACACGCCGGCCGACGGGGTTCTCCCCTGGAAAGAGCCGGTCTGCCAGGCTTTTGCTCAGTATGATGACGTTCGCCTGTGAACCACGATCGCTTGCAACGAAGCTGCGGCCCTCGATGATGGGAATATCGAGCATCGTGAAGTAACCGGGAGTGACAGCCCGCCAGGCGACCATTCCTCCCGTACCCTTTTCAAACGGCGGATGGCCCTCCGGGTGAAGCACAAAAAACGGCATGCTGTGTTCGGCGCCGCTTGGTGGCAGCGAATCGCACAGAGCTACGCTTGTGACTCCGGGCAAAGCGCTGAGGCGGGTTTCCAGGCGATCAAAAAATCCCGCTGCTTCGCCGGGCCGCACGAAGGTTTGTTTGCCGAAGGTGACGTCGGCCGTAACAACGTGGCTTGTGTCCATCCCCAGGGGAATATTCTCAATGTTTCGCAGAGTGCGCAGCAGCAGGCCGGCGCCAGCCAGCAGCACTACTGACACCGCAACCTGCGCCGCCACCAGCGCCGAGCGAAGTCGCCGTCGAAGCGAACCTGTGGTGCGGCTGCCGAGAAGCAGATGGGCCGGCGGAATGGCCAGAGACGAGCCCAGGCCGCAGAGCACACCGGAAAGCAGCGACATTCCCGTGATGAGGAGGACGCCGGGCAGCGCCAGATGCGCCTGCTCGATGCGCGGAATCCCTGCCGGCGCCAGCGCCACCGAAACGCGCAGCAGACCGAATCCCATCCCCAGGCCGGCAATGCCGCCTCCCAGGCCGAGCAGGGTGCTTTCAATGAGCCGCATTTGCAGAAGGCGCCAGCGGCCCGCTCCCAGCGCCGACCGCACGGCAAGCTCACGCTGCCGGACCTCCGCGCGCGCCAGCATCAGGTTGGTTACATTTGCCGTGGCCAGCAGCAGCAAAGCGAGCGTGGCGCCAAAAAGGACCCACAAGGCCTGGCGAACGGAGCCGACCTGGTCCTCGCGAACCGGGATGATACCCATGCGAATCTCTTTGCGGAACATCGGAGGCGCAGACTGGATGAACTGTTCAAGAAACGGCTGAAGCTGCGCCCGGGCCTGCTCAATGCTCACGCCGGGTTTCAACCGCGCATAAGCTCGCAGCGCCATTCCCGGGCTTTGGCCCTTTGCAACTGGCGGCAGCTTTTCCGGCAGGACAATGTCCACGTGGGCAAGGGTGGGCCATTCGAAATCACGAGGCAGGATGCCGACGACCCTTGTCGACTCACCATCGAGGGAAAGTGCTTGCCCAAGGGCAGCAGGACTGCCTCCGAAGCGGCTCCGCCACATTCCATAAGAGATCAAACAGACAGGCGGGCCGCCGGGCAGGTCCTCTTCAGAAGTGAAATTCCGCCCGAGAACGGGACGGACGCCAAATGTGGGCAGAAAAGTCGACTCCACTTGGGCGCATTCCATACGCTGCGGTTGGGGCGCCGCGGTGTCGCATCCGTGCACGCCGGGCCTCCACGACGCCATTGATTCAAAGGGCGTCTGTTCATGACGCAAACCAAGGTAGCTGAAGCCAAAGAAAAATGGGCGGGAATCGAGCGCCGGAACAACAACTCCGAACATGACCAGGCGGTCAGCGTTAGGGTAGGGCAGCGGGCGTATCAGGTTGCGGTAGAGCACACTGAAAATGGCGGCGTTGGCGCCAATGCCGAGCGCAAGGGTGAGAACGGCGACAACCGTGAATCCCGGGTTGCGGCGGAGTTGCCGCAGGCCGTAGCGAAAGTCGGCAGCAAGTTCCTGGATGAAGCGCGCGCCCCAGGTGTCACGGCATTCTTCTTTCACATGTCCGACATTGCCGAAAGTTCGCAGCGCCGCGAAGCGGGCCTCTTCCTCGCTCATGCCGCGGGCGATGTTCTGTTCCGTCTGCTTTTCAAGATGGAAGCGCAGTTCGTCGTCCATCTCCTGCTCCGCCCGCTTTTTTTGAAATAGTGCGCGCAGGTTGAACATGATGATCTCCCGCTGTAGCGCCGGTCCCTCCCCTGCCCAACCACGGCCAAGATGGCCGTGCCACGGGGAACATCAGGGCGTCACTTCACTGACTTGCCTTTTGGAGTGAGACCGTCCCGATCTCCTGGTTGTCCTCGAACACCTCGCCGCTAAGCTTTGTTCCTTCCAGCCTCATGGTCAGCCGCAAAACTGACGGACCGGGTTTCGCCTCGATTGTGACCATGTCCCCATCGACTCGGCCACTGGAGAGTGGGAATTGCTTTTCGTCCGACGGGCCCATGGTTCCCGAAACCACTTTGCCGTTCTGCTTCAACTGGACATTAGCGGGGTCAGTGCGGCCGGCATTCAGCACCATTGATCCCGTCCATTTCCCCGAAACATCGGCAGCCCACGCCGATGTTGCGACAAACATCAGCAACACGATCCATAGCCCCTGTAGGTATCGCATATTTGTTCTCCTTGAGTAAATAAGCTCCCTTTTGACTTGGAAAAACTTTTGATGGCGCCCCGTTCAACTGCCAAAGCCGTCGCGTCAACACGCGGACCTGTGCTGCAAGCTCGTTCGTCAGGCCGTTTCAAGCACCTGGGCGACGGCGGCCGAGAGCCGGGCCCAGTTTGATGTTTCTCGCTCAAGCTGCCTGCGGCCGGTGGGCGTGAGGCGGTAATACTTGGCCCGGCGGTTATTTTCAGAGGCGCCCCACTCCGCTCGGATCCACCCCTGCTGCTCCAGGCGGTAGAGCGCAGGATAGAGCGATCCCTGCTGCACCTGCAGCACGTCGTTCGAAATTTGCTGGATGCGCTGCGCGATGCCCCAGCCGTGCATGGGTTCGAGCGCCAGCGTTTTCAGGATCAGCAGGTCCAGCGTGCCCTGCAGCAGATCAATCGACTTGCCCATTGTGCACCTCAGGGGCTGAAGCTCCGTAAGGACTGCGGCGTCATGCAGCCCCGATAAGCCGGGGCCTTTTCGCAAAACACCGTCGCCCTTCGCCTCGCATAAGTCGCAAAAGCGGCGACATATGCGCCGGCCGTTCTCAGGATGACAGGCATGGCGGGATAAACCCGCCGGTACGGGCTGAACTGTCCATGCCCCGGCCTTCCCTAGACATTCGACAAGAGGACTGTAATGCCATTCCCCTAGATTGTCAAGGGGAAAGAGTTTCAGTTGTCTTGGCATTGGGCCGGCTGATTTGTTGGGGCATAATTTCGAAGAAATTCCGGATAGGTGTCTTGGCATTGACAAACACCACCGACTGCCGATAGTGTAACTTCCTCCTATGAACGTCCTCGTATTAGGTTCGGGTGGGCGCGAACACGCCCTGGTCTGGAAGCTGCGTGAAAGCCAGCAGACGGACGACATCTTCTGCGCGCCGGGAAACGCCGGCATCGCCCAAATCGCGGAGTGCTTTCCCGTTGATCTCAACAATCCCGCGGCCATGCTGCAGCTGGCGGGAGACTTGAAGGCTGACCTGACCGTGGTGGGGCCGGAAGCTCCGCTGGTTGCGGGTGTGGTGGATGAATTCCAGCGCGAGGGCCGCCGGATTGTGGGGCCGACGATGGCGGCGGCGCAGCTTGAAGGAAGCAAGATTTTTGCCAAGGAATTCATGCACCGCCACAATATCCCCACGGCGCGGTTCGCGGTTGTTGACGACTATGAGACCGGGGTGAAGTTTCTCAATGAGTTCGGGCTGCCGGTTGTGATCAAGGCCGACGGGCTTGCGGCGGGCAAGGGCGTGGTGGTGGCCCGGACGCGTGAGGATGCCGAGAAGGCTCTGGGCGATTTCATGGTCCGAAAATCGCTGGGCGGCGCAGGCGACCGCGTGGTGATTGAGGAGTGCCTGGCGGGCGAAGAGCTGTCATTCATTGTTCTGGCCGGCAAGCAGGGCTGGCTGCCGCTTGTCCCTACCCAGGACCACAAGGCTGTGTTTGACAACGACCTCGGCCCCAACACGGGGGGCATGGGGGCGTACAGCGAAGATTCAATCCTTCCAGAGCCGCTTCAGCAGGACATTATCAGCAATGTGATCGAACCCACGATTGTCGGCATGGCTGCTGACGGCATGCCTTATCAGGGTTTCCTCTACTGCGGGCTGATGCTGACGGCGGAAGGCCCGAAGGTGCTGGAATACAACGTTCGCCTGGGCGACCCTGAAACGCAGCCCATCATGATGCGGCTTCGCTCTGACCTGTGTGAAATCCTGACGGCCTCGCTCGACGGCCAGCTGGCTCCGATGGGGGCCCGCTGGAGCCCGAACCCTGCGGTGTGCGTGGTGCTGGCCTCCAGGGGCTATCCCGCAAAGAGCGAAACCGGCAAGGAAATCTCCGGCCTGGATGCAGCGGAATCGCTGGGCGGGGTCAAGGTCTTTCACGCGGGGACGGTGTTCCGTAACAGCCACCTGCTTACATCCGGGGGACGCGTGCTGGGTGTGACGGCGATTGCTGAAGACCTTCCCACGACCATCGAGCAGGCTTACGCCGCCGTGGGCAAAATTCACTTTGACGGGATGCATTACCGGCGCGACATCGGGGCAAAGGGATTGCGGCGGCTTAAGATGACAAGAAATATCCCCCATCCGGACAACCAGGCGGGCAATCCGTCCCCGGCATGAAAGCAGCAGTGGCAAACCAGCCGCAAACGGTCCGCTTTGCGAAACCAATTCTCAAGGAGAAATGAATGGCTGAAAAGGCGAAAGCATTGGTCGGCATCATCATGGGGAGCGACACCGATCTTCCGGTGATGAAAGAAGCCGCGGCAGCACTCGAAAAATTCGGGGTGGCCTTTGAAATTGACATCACCTCGGCGCACCGGTCTCCGGCGCGGACGGCGGAATACGCGCGCACCGCAAGAGAACGCGGGCTGAAGGCCATCATCGTGGGAGCGGGAGGCGCGGCGCACCTGGCCGGTGTGGTGGCGGCGGAGACCACTCTGCCGGTGATCGGTGTCCCCATGCCTACAACTTCCCTGCAGGGCATGGATTCGCTGCTTTCGACGGTGCAGATGCCTGCCGGCATTCCGGTCGCCACGGTTGCCATTGGCAAATCCGGCGCCGTCAACGCGGCCATCCTGGCGGTGCAGATCATGGCAACGGCTGACTCCGCACTGGCCGGGAAGCTTGCGGATTACAAAAAGGAGCTGGCCAAAAAGGTGCTGGAGAAATCAGAAAAGGTAAAGCGCGAGTTTTCGCTATAGGGAGGCTGAAAAACCTCAGCCCGTCATTCCGAGGGCCGGCGTTGCCAATCGGCCCGAGGAATCTGCTTTTGCCTCAGGGTAGACTCCGCGAAGGATCACTGTTTTTGTTTCAACGGGCGAAATGCGGGGATTCTTCTCCCGGTTTGCGGGATCAGAATGACGTTTGGGTTCTTCAGAAATCCTGCTATGGTTTCTTATCAAATTTGAGGGCGGCAGAATTGATGCAGTAGCGTTGACCCGTCGGCCCGGGGCCGTCAGGGAACACGTGGCCCAGATGGGCATCGCACTTGCTGCAGAGAACCTCCACGCGTCGCATGCCATGGCTTAAGTCAGATTCTTCCCGGACGTTCTCGTCGTCCACAGGGGCAGTGTAGCTGGGCCAGCCGCAGTGCGAATCAAACTTGGAGTCGGAACTGAACAGTTCCGCGCCGCAGCAGACACAGCGGTAGGTCCCCTGGTCGTGCAGATCGGTATATTCGCCGGTGAAGGGCGGTTCCGTGCCTTTCTGTCGCGTCACGTGGTATTGCTGTGGCGTCAGCTCCTTGCGCCACTGTTCATCGGTTTTGTTGACTTTCGGTTCTTTCATGATTGCCCCTCCCAGTAACGTTGCCGGGCGCAATTGGAACGCCCCTTCGCATGCCGCTCCTTCGGTTCATAGTAGCAGATGAAAAGCTCTTAACACAGAGAGCACGGAGGGTCCGAGCGCTCGGTGCCGGGGTTCCTGCAAGGCACAGAGGACACAGAGGCTTTGTGCCATGACATTTGCCACTTAAATTTTTGGGTTTTTCTACAACCAACCGTGGCACAGCCGTCCCGTCCCGTCAAGGCGGGATCATGGGCGGGACGCCCATGCCACTCACAAACCGCCGAACCGGAGACCGGGCCTGGCGATACAAATTCATTGTGCCCGCCTGCTAACGCGCGCCGCGAACTGTTATAATCTTGGCCTCTGCGGAAGCGGGAAAAATCTAACTGAGTGAGACATGATGTTCAAGACAATTGAGTGGACCAGCGATGGCGTCCGGATGATTGACCAGACGCTGTTGCCCGGCGAAGAAACTTACAACACCTACCGGACTTACCCGGAAGTGGCGGAGGCCATCCGTTCCATGGTGATTCGCGGCGCGCCGGCCATCGGAGTGGCGGCGGCCATGGGTGTGGCGCTGGGAGTGAAGACCTCGGGCGCGAAGAGCGTTGCGGAACTGCGCAGCGAGTTTGAAACAATTGCCGATACGATTTCCCGCACGCGGCCGACCGCCGTCAACCTGTTCTGGGCGGTGAAGCGCATGCGCGAGCTGTTTGAA
>OBIZ01000216.1_pt1 | contig 10147 bp, 5 predicted proteins | sample 1519801 | NCBI WGS metagenome assembly OBIZ01 (sample SAMN01911456, study PRJEB22533) | soil metagenome | biome: Soil | place: Malaysia | collected 2012-04-30 | depth DG_metagenome m | reverse complement strand
GGCTTCTTTTTGAACTGTTGCTTCAGCGCCTCGTGGACCTCTTCCATGGGAATGCCCAGCAGCTTGGCGAGCACGCCGTCGTAAATCATGTTGCGAACCAGCTTGCGCAGTTTCGCATTCGGGCAAACTGGCGCCACCAGCTCATCAAAGGGCACGGGATAGAAAATCACGTCGTCCCGCAAGCGTTGCAAATTGAGCTTTTCATCAAACACAACACTCGCGCCAGCCCCCAGCGACATCACGTCTTCCTCTGCCGTCTCGGGATTCATGGCAACCAGGAAGTCAATCTCCTTGCGCCGGGCAATATAACCGTTCTTGGACGCGCGGATCGTGTACCAGGTGGGTAATCCTGCGATGTTGGAGGGAAACAGGTTCTTTCCGGAAACGGGAATCCCCATCCGGAAAATAGACCGCAGAAGAACGGTGTTAGCGCTCTGGCTGCCTGAACCGTTCACGGTGGCCACCTGAATGCTCAAATCATTGATAACTTTCTCCTGCCTGGAGGAAGAAGAGGCAGCTTCCTTGACAGCAAGGTCAGTAGTTCCCATGAATACCCTCGAAAAACAATATGGATGGCCTGCTACTTAAGTCCATTCTTGTTGGCCTTCAAACTAAGTCGGGTTAACGACGACGCCAATAGTCGCCTTGAGCTTCTCGAAGAGGGCTGGGGATGTAAGGCGTCGAATCGTGGCGGGTCCTCTACCTGATTTCCGTCCGGCTCTCTCGGCCGACACGCGGCTGCAGAAGCTCACAGGAAAATCATAGCACAATTATTCGGGCTGTAAATACTGCCGGGCCCGGTAAATCCGCATTGCGTAAACACTCTCCATTCCAGCCAAACGGTGGATAAGAACTCAGCGTTAAACCTCGTTCCCACAATAGCCTGAACGTTTCCGGCAGATTCATGTGGAGTAACAAAGAGTTCGCCTCTTCCCTCGCTTCCATCCCGGAACATTCAGCTTGACACAGGTCTTTTAATAGCGGCAATTTGCAAATGGGGGGAGACTTGCCGGTAAATTGCCCGGCAAAGACGGGCCTACCCACTCTCAGCCCAAGGAATCATGGCGACACTTTCGTCTTACATCTTGCGAATGGGACAGCACGGGGAGCAGACGGCGTTTGTCGAGCAGGGCGTTTACCGCTCACATGAATACAGCTACGGGCTGGTGGTGGAGAGGGCCCTGGCCTTTGCCGCATGGCTGCGCCAGAAGCAATTGGGATCGGGATCCGGGCGTGAGCCTTCGCGAGTGATCTTGTGGGCTGTGCCGGGGGCGCGATGGGCCATGGCCTTTTACGGATGCGTCCTGGCAGGCGCGACCGTGGTGCCGGTAGATGCCGGATTTTCACCGGAGTTTCTTCGCCGCATCTACAGTCGCAGCCGTGCTTCCCTGCTGATTACTGACCGCGCCCGTCTGGATACGCCCGGACTGAACCAGACGGGTGAAGTCGAAAAGTTCTTTGTTCAAGACATCGATGGCTTGCCCGGCGTCAGCTCAAGCCCCGGTGAATTGACTGGGCCCAGCCGCGACACTCTTGCTGAGATTGTCTACACGTCGGGAACAACAGCTGAACCGCGCGGAGTGATGATCACCCACGGCAACCTGCTGGCCAATCTCGAGCCAATTGAGCGCGAGATCCGGCGTTATGAAAAACTCAGCATTCCTTTCCGGCCCATTCGATTCCTCCACCTGATTCCGCTCAGTCACCTGTTCGGCCAAGTGACAGCGCTCTTTATTCCGCAGCTTTTGCGCGGCGAGGTCATTTTTCCGGAGAGCCAGTCACCGGCCATGCTGGCGCGCACTATCAAAGAACGGCATGTGTCCGTGATGGTCTCGGTTCCACAGCAGCTGGAAGCGATGGGCAACTGGGCCAGAGGGCAACTTGCTGAAATCGGCTATGAGGACCCCGAGTCAGAGATTGGGCAAGCCGGAAAGGAGCACTGGTCGATTCCGAAACGCTGGTGGAAATTTCGGCGCCTGCACGGCCGACTGGGCTGGAAGATGTGGGCCTTTGTGGTGGGGGGCGCGGCCCTACCGGCCGAATTGGAGCAGCTCTGGAACCGGTTGGGCTACGCTGTCATCCAGGGTTACGGACTGACGGAAACGGCTCCGGCCATCACCATCACCCATCCCTTCAGGATCCGGAGTGGCGCGGTAGGAAAGCCGCTGCCCGGAGTGGAAACCCGGATTGCCGAGGATGGTGAAATCCTGGTACGCGGCGGCAACGTCTCACCGGGATATTACCAGGATGCCGAGGCAACTCGGGAAAGCTTTGAGGGGGGATGGCTGCACACGGGCGACCTGGGCCGTTTCGATGAGAACGGGAATCTGTTGTATCTGGGCCGAAAGAAGGACGTTATTGTGACGGCGGAGGGATTGAATGTTTACCCTGACGACGTCGAGAAGGCACTTCGCGACCAGGCGCAGATTCAGGAAGCCGCGGTTGTGGGCAAAGAGACCGTCGCAGCAGGAGCGACAGGCGGGGCGACCGCCAGCCGCACGGTGGTCCATGCGGTACTGGTACCAAAGCCGGGCGCAACCGGGAGCGACCTGGAAGCCGCCGTCCAGAAGGCCAACAATGTGCTGGAACCTCACCAGCGGGTGCGTGGTTTCTCGGTGTGGCCGGAAGCTTCCTTACCCCGCACGTTGAGCACTTCAAAACTTCAACGGGCGAGGGTAGCCGCATGGGTTAACTCCCGGGAGGGCGCAGAAAGGCCGCCGGTTGCTCGGGCCGAAGGGGCGCATGACTGGCGGGACTTCCTTGTCCGGCTTGGTATGCCGCCTGAGAGAATTCGGCCGGAGTCGCGCCTGGCTGAGGATTTAGGATTGTCTTCACTCGACCGTGTGGAATTGATGACCTGGCTTGAAACGCGCGGGTATTCATTTGACGAGGAGGAACTGGCAAGCGCACGAACGGTGGGCGACGTGGAGAAGCTGCTTCAGGAGCCATCCGCCCTTGCCGTCCCTCCTCCCACTGTTTTTTCTCCCCCTGAAAAAAAGAAGGCGGGTTCGTCCCACTCTCAGCCGCCGCCAGCTCAGCACGTGCCTGTGCCAAAGATCGCGCGCCCAACGGAGCCCCGCTGGCCTCTTTCCCGCACGGCTGCGGCCGGGCGGGAACTGCTGCAAATGCTGCTGGCATTCCCCCTGCTGCGTTATTACGTCAAGACGGAGGTCCATGGGGCTGAAAAGTTACAGCACCTTCGAGGCCCGGTGCTGTTTGTGTCAAACCACCAGAGCCTGATTGATCCTCCGGTAATCCTGCGGTCGTTTCCTTCGCGGATTCGCCGCCGGGTGGCTCCTGCAATGGGGGAGGCTGCTTTGCGTGGCCATTCCAGGGCCACGCTATTCTGGGCAAGGCTGGCCTTTAACGTGTACCTGATTTCGGACGATCCCAGCCGGGCGCAGGAGGCGTTGCGGCGTGCGGGCAGCCTCGCTGACCGCGGGTATTCCACGCTGCTCTTTCCCGAGGGCGAGCGCACCTGGGACGGCCGGCTGCTGCCCTTCCGGCCGGGCGTCGGCGTCATGGTGGAGCGCCTCCAACTACCGGTTGTTCCCTTGCTGATTCAGGGACTCTTTGAGGTCTGGCCACGAACTAAGGAGCGCCCCGTTCGCGGGACGGCGCAGCTGTGGATTGGGGACCTGATAAGAATCTCGCCCGGCGAGTCCGCTGAAGGTTTTGCCCGGAGGCTGGAAGAGTATTACCAGGTGTGGCGGCCCTGAGTTCGCTTGACGTACCAATTCGCCGTCCCGTAGACTAAAAGTTGATTTGTATTAGGGTAACCCTTCAATATGCGATTCCGTAAGTGCATCGCCGCCACGGCGATAGTTCTGTTGGCGGCTTCCGCTCTCCGGGCCCAAAGCCAGACCCAGTTCTTCCCGCTCAGCGACATTCGGCCGGGACTTAAAGGCGTTGGTCGAACGATATTCCAGGGGAACAAGGTTCAGGAATTTCAGGTTGAATTCCTGGGCGTGCTGAAGAACCTTCTGGCGCCAAAACACGATGTGATCCTGGCACGGCTGTCAGGCGGACCGTTGGCCGAGACGGGAGTGATTGCCGGGATGAGTGGTAGCCCTGTCTACGTGGACGGCAAGCTGGTCGGTGCGGTGGCGCTGGCATTTCCCTTTGCCAAAGAAGCGATCGCAGGGGTGACTCCAATCCAGGAGATGCTCGACGTTGTTCCCGAAGCGCCGAAAGCAGCCTCTACGGAAAAGGCAAAGCAGGCGTCCACTTTCCTGCCCTACAAGATTGCCGGCACAACACTTCATCCTGACGCTTCAGCGAGGTTGATCCCTGATGAGGCCAGCGGTGGGATGATTGATCAGGAGTTGATGAAGTTGCTGCCACCGGCGAGCAGTTCTGGCGGGCTCACAGACTTGCTGCTTCCGCTTCGATTTGGCGGTTTTTCCTCCCAAGCCATGGAATCATATTCTCAATTATTTACCCGGATGGGTTTCCAGCCAATGCAGGGGGCGGCAGTTTCGAGCAGTCCTCAGACGTTGCCGGCAGATTCAAATGGTCCCGAGCCAGGATCAATGGTCAGCCTGTCGCTGGTGAGGGGCGACCTGAACTTGAACGTCGATTGCACGGTGACGTACCGAAGCGGCAATGACGTCTATGCCTGCGGGCACCGTTTTCTGATGGTTGGACCGACCAAGATACCTTTTTCGCAATCTCACGTGCTGGCGTCGGTTCCAAGCGTTGCGAGTTCGTTCAAAATCGACGTGCCAGGGCCGGAAATCGGGACCATCCGTCAAGACCGTTTTGGGGCGATTTACGGGGTGATGGGCGAGAAGGCGCCGATGATTCCTGTCCATATCCATCTGGACTCAACACTGAACACGAAGACCGACTACGACTTTGACATTGTCGAGCAGTCTTTCCTCTCGCCGCTACTCTTGAACCTGGGCATTGTCTCAACGCTGAGCAGCACCGAAAGAGCCCTGGGGCCCTCCACACTGGACCTGAAGGGAAGCATCCGCCTGAAGGGCGGCGAGACCGTCAGCATTGAAGACGTCGCGTCCGGGGAGATCAACACGTCGGCCGTTGCCGGAGCATCGGTTTCATCTCCGCTGAATTATCTGCTGGGCGGCAACTTCCCCGGCTTGAGCGTCCAGCGAATCGACCTTAATATCGTGTCAACAGACGAGAAGCGCGTGGCGATTCTGGAGCAGGTTTGGAGTACCAAGTCACAAGTGAGGCCGGGTGACCATATCGAAGTGACAGGGCTGCTGCGAACACCCTCCGGCGGGACAGTGGTTGAAAAAATTCCGGTCGACATCCCTGAAAGCGTCAGTGACAAGAGACTCTCGCTGATCGTTGGAAGCGGCGCAAGTCTCAACGCAATACAGAACCGCCTGACTCCTATCAGCACAACGCCGCGTGACCTGCACCAGTTGGTGCGGGCGCTGAACCGGATTCGAAGAAACAACCGGCTTTACGCACTTCTGATGACTCCGCAACGGTCTCTGACATTGCAGGGCGAAGAATACCCGTCGCCCCCGCCTTCTCTGGTGCAAACCTTCTTAGCCGATCCGGCCGTCTCCAGCAGCGTTGTCTACGGCAGCGCTTCGGTTGTTGGTGACTACCAGACAAAGCCGACGCAGTATACGATCGAGGGACAAAAGACGCTCTATTTGAAAGTGGAGAACCAGGAGAACTGATGGGGCGCCTCATCGACCACGAAGACGGCGGAGTATAAAATCCATTCCAAGAGCGTGTTCATGAAACTTGTCGCTAAACTGCTTTTCCTTCTTCTGGCAATTGCCATCGTGGCCCCGCTTTCACTCACAGGCGTCGAGACCTCTATATGGCAGGTGAGTGATTTCAAGGAGTTTCTTAAGGGACGGCTGACGGGTGTTTCCATCAGCAAGGACGGCCAGCTGGGACTGGCTCCGCAGGCAAAGATGGTCTTTAACCCTGATGAAGCCCTGGCGCTTTCCCTCGCCGCCGACCGCCAGCACAACCTTTATATCGGCACCGGGCACCAGGGCAAAGTATTCCGCGTAACCGCCGGCGGCAAATCGTCCCTTTTCTTCAAAGCGCAGGAGCCTGACGTTTTTGCCCTGGCGGTGGGCCCTGACGGCGACCTCTACGTGGGAAGCTCTCCCGAAGGAAAGATCTACCGCGTTTCGCCGGACGGGAAGTCGTCGGTTTTCTACGATCCCAACACAAAGTACATCTGGGCGCTGGCATTCGATCCTGAAGACCGGCTGTACGTTGCCACGGGAGACCAGGGACAGATTCTGCAGGTTGACCGGTCAGGGAAGGGCAAAGTTTTCTTTGACAGCAACCAGACCCACATCATGTGCCTGACGTTCGACCGCCACAACAACCTGCTTGCGGGAAGCGTACCGGACGGGCTGGTCTACCGGATTGCTCCTGACGGCAAAGCCTTCGTCATCTATCAGGCGGACCTGCCGGAAATTCACGACCTGGTGGTCGATGCGCAGGGAGACATTTACGCTTCAGCGCTGGGTTCACCGAGCCAGCGGGGCGTTCCGATGATGCTGATGCCTCAGACACCGGCGATAGCCCTTCCGACACAGGTTGTCACCGTAACGGCTGATACCCAGAACGGCATGCCGGAAGACAGCAAAGTGCCTGATCAGACTCCTAAGAAGCCTGTCCCTCCTACGGAGAAGAGACGCGCCGCCCCCAGCTTCATTCGCCCCGGGACAAGCGCTGTGACTCCCACTGGCCTCACCATGCCCCAGGGCCGGGGAGAATTGATCCGGATTTCTCCCACCTCCGCCGTCGAAACTTTGTGGAATTCCAACAGCGAAAGTGCTTACGGGCTGGCGGTGCTGGGGAAAAAGATCGTCTTTTCAACCGATTCAAACGGCCAGATTTTTCAGCTGGACCCGGCGCAATTTGGCGAGAACCTTACCCTGCTGACCGAAACGCACGAATCCGTTGCCACGCGCCTGATACTTGAGGGAAACGACCTGTACATTGCCACCAGCAACGTGGCGAAGCTTTTCAGGATGGGCGACACATCCGAACGCGAAGGGACTTACGAATCACCCGTAAACGACACCAATTTCATCTCACGCTGGGGTGTCCTCAGCTGGCGGGGCAACGTCCCTGCGGGAAGCTCGATCGAATTCTACACGCGGAGCGGAAATTTCAAACGGCCTGATCAAACCTGGAGCGACTGGGCAGGCCCATATCGCGACCAGGACGGTAGCCGGATCACGAGCCCTCCGGCCCGTTACATTCAGTGGAAAGCCGTCTTTCGAGGATCGCCGTCCGCCCAGCCTTCTCTCGATGAAGTTTCAGTGGCCTATTTGAACCAGAATCTGTCGCCTGAAATCGAATCGTTCAACGTCAGCAACGCCGGCGAGCGCACCAGCGCCGGCAGCAGCGTATCGTCTGCAAGCGTCTCCGCCGTCAGCGTCAGCGTGGCGGCGACTCCGCAGATCACCTACACGGACCCGTCTCAGGTGGCTCAGGCCAACACAAAGAATCCGGTAACACTTACCTGGAAGGCGTCAGACCCGAACGGGGACAAGCTGGAATATTCCCTCTACCTTAAATCTTCCGATGAAACCAGGTGGCACCTACTGAAGGACAAGATCAAGACGACCAGCTACACCCTGGATCATTCCACCCTGGCCGACGGCCAGTACACGGCAATGCTGGTTGCCTCCGACGCTCTGTCCAACCCGCCGGCAACTGCGCGGAAAGACCAGCTATTGAGCACTCCTTTCTGGATTGACAATTCTCCCCCGGCGGTAAGCGTGGTACACAGCGAAGTTAGTGGGAACCGTGCCGTGGCCCAGTTCCGGGTTGAGGATACGACCTCGCCGCTCCACAATGCCCAGAGCTCCGTAGGCGGCAACAGCTGGCAGGAGATCAATTCCGACGACGGAATCATTGACTCCCAGGCCGAGACCTTCACCGTGAAAACAGGCGATCTCGCGCCGGGGGAGCATGTTATCACCTTGCGGGCCTATGACATGGCCGGGAACGTGGGGGTCGGCAAGGCCGTTGTGGAGATTGCAGGCAAGCAATAGCGCCACGGCGGATCCGGCTTTTGAACCCTATTGGGGGCCAGAAAAAGGGCCTCTGACCCGTTTGAAACACTGTACTTGAGAGACAACTCCAACTTTCGTCACCGCATCATAAAAGCGAGTCTAGGTGCGGCATCGAGTGTGAACTGTTGAGCCCACAGAGACCTGCGGCGTCAGCGGCCGCTACAGAGACTCAGTTGATTGCGCGCGCCCAGCAGGGCGACGAGGAGGCCTTTGCGGCGCTCTTTGAAGCCCACAAGAGGCGTGTTTATTCGTTATGCCTTCGCATGCTTGGCAATCCGACGGAAGCGGAAGATCTTACTCAGGAAGCGTTTTTACAGCTTTTTCGAAAGATCGCGACCTTCCGGGGCGAATCTGCTTTTTCCACCTGGCTGCATCGGCTGTCGGTGAATGTCGTTCTGATGCACCTGCGGAAGAAGGGGCTAAACCAGATCTCGCTGGACGAAACGGAGAATTCTCAGGGGGAACCGATCAAACGGGATTACGGCGACGACGACCGCCGTCTGGTCGGATCCATTGACCGCATTGGGCTCAACCGCGCCATTGCGGAACTTCCTCCAGGTTACCGGACCGTCTTCATATTGCACGACGTGGAAGGTTATGAACATAATGAGATCGCTGAAATCATGAATTGCTCGATCGGGAACTCGAAATCGCAACTCCACAAGGCCCGCCTGAAACTACGCGAGTGGTTCCAGCAGCATCAAAGCCCGCAGGGAAGGCGTTCTCCTGCGCACGTTGCCAGAGAGGCGAGGGAGGAGCAGTAAGGCCATGGCAGAAGAGAGACAAAAGCAGACCGGGAGTTTTGGGTGCCGGGAATTTGACACAAACCTGCCAGCGTATCTGGAAGGTGATAAGAGCCCTGACATCCGGATGCACGCCGAACAATGTTCGTCCTGCGGATCGCTTCTGGCTGACATCGACTCGATTCTGGTTGCTGCAAGAGACTTGCCAATGGAGTCTCCTCCGCCGCGCGTCTGGAGCAATATCCGGGCGACGCTGGCCGAGGAGGGTCTCATCCGCGAGAGGGAGGGGTTCTGGCGCCGGTGGACTTCATCGGTTTCGCTTGTGCCGCGCTCAGCCCCTGCCGCCGCTTTGGCTTTTGCGCTGGTGCTGGCGGTTATTATGGTTTTCAAAGGCGACATCCAGAAGAATGGGAACCGGAATCCGGGTCTAAGTCCGGCAACTATTTCGAACACAGTCCCGGTTGGCCTGCTGGGGGTACAGTCGAACCTCGCCCAGACCGTGAAAGAGATGGAAGAGAACTACCGGCTCCATGAAGCCTCGCTGGATCCTTCGGCCAAACTGGTTTACCGGGCTGGACTGACTTCACTGAATAATTCAATTCAGGAATGCCTTGATTCGCTCGAGAAGCAACCCCACAATACTCTTGTGCGGGATTACCTGATGCAGGCCTACGCCCAGAAGGCGGAGGTCCTGGCTTCAGCCCTGGAGTATGGCGGTCGGTAATTGGGGGGAGGAAAATTAACACCGTGCTGAGATTGACAAGTTTCCGTATTAGCAGGCACAGGGGAGCTAAGGCCGTCGGAGCACTTTTGCTGATCCCCGCCGGACTGCTCATGGCGCAAAGCCCAGGACAGTCTGAAAAGAGTATTGCGACAACCGCCACTCCTCGGGTGAGCATTACCAACCTGGCAGGCAAAGTGATGGTCAAGGGCTGGGACCGCCTCCAGGTCCACGTGGCTTACACGATTGTGTCGCCGAAGGTTGCGGTTGACACGGAACAGGTTCCTGCGCAGGGGATTGCGGACAAGCTTCATTTCACTTCGTACTTCGTAGATCGCTCCGAAGTGGTACAAAATCCGGTGGTGGACTATGTTGTTCAGGTCCCCTCGGGCGCCAGCCTCGAGATCCATGATCCCCAGGGGATCGTGAAGATCGAATCGGTCAAAGGCGACACCTCGGTTGACTCTCTTGGAGGCACCATCTCCGTTGCCGATGCGGCCGGCCATTTGTCCATTCGCTCAGTTGGAGGCAACATTGAGGTCATCCGCCCTTCCGGCCGCGTTGAGGCCTATTCCATCAACGGGAATCTCCACTTTGTGAACCCCACCAGCACCCGCCTGCGGGGTACGACCACTTCAGGCACGATT
>OBIZ01000215.1_pt1 | contig 10209 bp, 9 predicted proteins | sample 1519801 | NCBI WGS metagenome assembly OBIZ01 (sample SAMN01911456, study PRJEB22533) | soil metagenome | biome: Soil | place: Malaysia | collected 2012-04-30 | depth DG_metagenome m | reverse complement strand
TAGACCGGCCAGCGCTCAAGCGCCTCCGGCAGCAGCGTATGGTTGGTGTAAGCCATGGTGCGGCTGGTGATGGCCCAGGCCTCGTCCCACTCCAGGCCGTACTCGTCCATCAGGATGCGCATCAGCTCAGCCACCGCCACCGTCGGATGGGTGTCGTTGAGCTGGAAACAGTTGAGCTCGGCGAAACGGCTGAAATCCTTGCCGTACTTGTTGATCCACTGGCGGATTACATCCTTGATGCTGGCGGAAGCCAGGAAGTACTGCTGGCGAAGGCGCAGCTCCTTGCCGTTCTCGCTGGCATCGTTGGGATAGAGCACCATCGAGATGTGCTCGGCGGCATTCTTCGCCGCCACCGACTCCGGATAGCTGCCGGCGTTGAACTCGCCGAGATCGAACTCGTCGGTCGCCGCCGACTTCCACAGCCTGAGCGTGTTCACCGTGCCGTTCTTGTAGCCCGGGATCGGCGTATCGTACGGCACGGCCAGCACGTCGTGGGTGTCGACCCAGCGCTTGCGCAGCACGCCCGCGGCATCGCGGTACTGCTCCACGCGGCCGCCGAAATGGACGCGCTGCGCATAGTCGGGCCGCTCGATCTCCCAGATATTGCCGTTGCGCAGCCAGTGGTCCGGCTCCTCGACCTGGGCGCCGTTCTCGATCATCTGGCGGAACATGCCGTATTCGTAACGGATGCCGTAGCCCATCACCGGCAGCTGCAGCGTCGCACAGCTGTCGACGAAGCAGGCGGCGAGCCTGCCGAGACCGCCGTTGCCCAGCCCCGCGTCATGCTCATCGCCGAAGGTCTCCTCGATATCGAGCCCCAGCATGTGCAGCGCCTCGGCGGCCTGCTCGTCGAGCCCGAGATTGAGGATGGCGTTGCCGAGCGCCCGGCCCATCAGGAATTCCAGCGACAGGTAGTAGGCACGCTTGCTGGGGTGCTCGTCCTGCACGAGCTTGGTATTGCGCCAGCACTCCATGAGCCGGTCGCGGATCGCCATGGCCAGTGCCTGGTACTTGTAGTGGTTGTTGTTGGTGGCGCGGTGCTGGCCCAGCGTGCGCAGGTAGTGGCGCTGGATGCCATCCACCAGATCGCGGCTGCTGCTGCCCACCGGAGGCACATCCATGATATCGAATTGGGGGGTCGTCTTATCGTCCATCATTGTCACCTTGTTTCAAAGTCGCCGGCACCCTAATGCGACGGAGGGAAAATACACGTGACATTCCCCACTACCGGCGGGCGCGCATGCGACCTCTCTCCCGTCAGAGGTACTTCATCATGCCCATGTGCAGCGGATGCGACAAATCCGTATGGTACGGGTAGATGCGCACCTGGTAGGTGAAGTCGCCCGACTCCTGCAGCTCGAGATCGGCCGCAAACATGCCGTTCTCGACATGGTCCATCGGCACCACCTTGTAGCGCTTGAAGCCGCCCGAACGGCTCGGACGCATCAGCACCACCTCGGCACGGAAATTGTCCGTCGTGACTCCGTCGCTATGGACCCGGATCCTGACCGACACCGTCTCGCCGAACGGCCGTTCGAACGGTTCGGAGAGATCGCCGACCGCCTCCAGCGTCACCTTGTCCCACACCTTGCGGATCTTCGTTTTCCAGGCGGCAATCTCCTTGGCACGCTTGTAACCGTTGGCCGCCATCTCGACGCCGTGCCGTGAAGCCGGCAGGTAGAAGTGCTTGGTGTATTCGGAAACCATGCGATCGGTATTGAACTCCGGAATACTGCTGATCTGGGCCCGCTTGGCGATCTTCACCCAGGCATCGGAATAGCCGCTCTCGTTGCGCTTGTAATAGGTCGGAATCACCTCGTGCCGCAGCAGGTGATAGAGTGACTCGGCATCCTCGCGGTTGCGCAGAGCATCGTCGCCGATATCGCGCTCGCCGCCGATCGCCCAGCCGTTGTCGCCGTGGAAACCCTCCGGCCACCAGCCGTCGAGGATGCTCAGGTTCGGGATGCCGTTCATCGCCGCCTTCATGCCGGAGGTGCCGGAGGCCTCCATCGGCCGGATCGGGTTGTTCAGCCACAGATCGACGCCGGAAACCAGATAGCGCGCCAGCGTCATGTCGTAGCCCTCCAGCATCAGCACCCGGCCGATGAAACCGGGTTTGCGGGAGATTTCATGAATGCGGCGGATCAGCGCCTGTCCTGGCATGTCGGCCGGATGCGCCTTGCCGGCGAACAGGAAGACCACCGGCTGACCTGCCGATTCGAACAGCAGCGTCGCGCGCTTGTAGGTCGCAAAGCGGCGGGCGAAGCCGATCACCAGCGTGCGTGCATCGAAGTTGGCCGTCATCTGCTTGACCATCTGCGAACTCTCGCCGTTGCGCACGGCCTGGAACTCCAGATGCTGGCGGACGTACTGCAGCATGCGCTGCTTGTTGGTCTGGTGAATGCTCCAGAACAGCGGGTCCTGGATATCGTTGACCTTCTCCCAGAACTCGTGGTCCAGCATGCGGCCCCGCCAGCGTCCGCCCAGCACGCGGTCGAAGGTGCTGAACCATTCTGGCGACAGCCAGTTCACGGCGTGCACGCCGTTGGTCACATAGGTCACCGGATTCTCCTCCGGTGTCAGATCCGGCCAGATCTGCTGGAACATCGCCGACGAGACCTCGCCGTGCAGCTTGGCAACGCCGTTGATGTAGGCTGAACCGTGGATGGCCAGCGCCGTCTGGTTGAAGCCGTCCGAACCGTGACCGAAATCGGCATGGCCCAGCGCGTGCAGCCGTTCGAGCGATACGCCCAGCTCGCCGGCATAGCCAGCCAGATAGCGGTCGAAGAGCTCGTGCGTGAAGATGTCGTGACCGGCCGGCACCGGCGTATGGGTGGTGAATATCGTGCTGGGGCGCACCGCCTCCAGTGCCTCGTCGAAAGACAGCCCCGCGTTCTGGACCAGCTCGCGCATGCGCTCGAGGATCGTGAACGAGGCATGCCCTTCGTTGACATGCCAGACGGTCGGCTCGATACCGAGCAGGCGCAGTGCGCGCACGCCGCCAATACCCAGCACGATCTCCTGCTTGATACGGTTGACGATGCCGCCGCCGTAGAGCTGGTGGGTGATGTCGCGGCACTCTTCGCCGTTCTGCGGCAGATCGGTATCGAGCAGCACCATGCTGATGTGACCGGCCTGGGCCAGCCACACCTTCACGTCCATCTCGATGGCATCGAAGGCCAGGCGGAAAAGCAGTTCCGAACCGTCCGGATTGCGGGCCGGCTGGATGCACAGGTCGTCGAAACGGTTGTCGCGATAGATGGCGACCTGCTGCCCCAGCGCATTGATTTCCTGCGTGAAGTAACCCTGCCGGTACAGCAGCCCGACCGCCGTGAACGGCAGGCCCAGGTCGCTCGCCGACTTGCAATGGTCGCCGGCCAGCATGCCAAGGCCGCCGGAATAGATCGGCAGCGATTCGTGCATGCCGAACTCGGCCGAGAAATAGGCGATATGGTGATCCTGCGCATCCTCGAAGGTATCGACGAACCACTGGTGCTCGTCCGACTTGTAGGCCTCGAAATCGGAAACCACGCCGTGGTACTGCGCCAGGAACGAACGATCCTTGGCCAGATCGTCGAGCCGCTCCTGGTTGACGCGTTTCAGGAAGGCCTTCGGATTGTGGCCGCAGATCGTCCACAGGTCCTCGTCCAGCTGATGAAACAGGGCGCGGGCGCTCGAATTCCACGAGAACCAGAGGTCGGAGGCGATCTCTTCGAGCCGCGACAGCGACTCGGGGATCTTCGGGCAGAGGCGAAGCGAAAAAGCTTGGGCATTATGGCGCATCGGGAGCTCCGGAACGGCTAAGAATTTCTATTAATCGAAGGCTCCACCCCCCTGCCTGCCATGTCAATGAACAACCTCCCCGTTGCATCAAAACATCCTTCTGGCACACCGGATATGGTATGCCGTCCTGGCGCAGCCACAACGGCTGCGGCCACCCTCTCCGCCATGCCCCTGGCATGCCGACAGAGTGCGCCAAGTCGTCGGAATCACGGCCAAACCCTGCCTCCGGCAAACAGCGGGAAATGTGTCATGGGGGAACCCGAATGGCCGACGGCGACGACATGAAACCCGGATAACACCGATGGTCATTGTCACCCGACATGTGCGGATGCACAGGCATCGCGACGGTGCAATGGCCGGCGACGATATGGCCGGCTTCGCCGGCCGCTATCGGGGCCGGGAGACGGTTTGAAAAACCGGTTTTCGCAACTATATTAGGGAACCGGACCCGCTTCGAAGAAGTCCGGGCCACTTCAAAGGAGATTGTCATGAAATTCCCCTCCCGCCTTGCAACCCTTTCCCTGCTGCCGGCAGCCTGTCTGCTCGCCGCCGGCCTGCTTTCCGCCACCCCGGCCGAAGCCGGAGCTCTTTCCGACTGGAAACTGCCGCCGGTGCCGGTGCCGGCCGACAATCCGCAGACCAAGGAAAAGATCGAGCTCGGCCACCAGCTGGTCTTCGATTCGCGCCTGTCGAAGAACGACTCGATGAGCTGCGCCGGCTGCCATCTGCCGTTTGCCGGCGGTGCCGGCCATACGGCACGCGCCTTTGGCCACGGCGGCGAACTCGGCCGCTGGGCGCCGTCGTGGGTCAATGCCGCCTATTACAGCTCACTGTTCTGGGACGGCCGTGCCAACTCGCTGGAGCAGCAGACCGGCCTGCTTCCGGACCACATGGGTCCGGTCAGTGCCCCGGGAGAAATGGCCGGCGATGTCGATGAAGTGGTCAAGAAACTGAATGCCATTCCGGCCTACAAGAAGGAGTTCAACAAGGTATTCGGCGAAGACGCGACGCGGGAGAATATCGCCAAGGCCATCGCTTCCTATGAACGCACGCTGGTGGCCACCGACTCGCCCTTCCAGCGCTACGTCAACGGCGACGAGAAGGCCATCTCGGCCGCCGCCAAGCGTGGCTTCGCGCTATTTCAGGGCAAGGCGCTCTGCATCACCTGCCATACGCCGCCGCTGCTGACCGACAACGGCTTCCACAATATCGGCGTGCCGCAGGTCGGACCGCTGAAGGAAGATCTCGGCCGCTATGAGGTGACCAAGGACAATGCCGACAAGGGTGCTTTCAAGACCCCGTCGCTCTACAACTCGGCATCGTTCACCTTCTTCATGCACGATGGCGCCATGTCGACGCTGGAGCAGGTGGTCGACCACTACAACATGGGTGGCAATCCGAAGGATCCGAATCAGGACAGCCTGATCCAGCCGCTGAAGCTGACCGGCAAGGAGAAGTCCGACCTGATCGCCTTCCTCAAGACGCTGACCGACAAGAAGCTGGACCGTATCAGCCGTCCGTCGCTGCCCTGATTCGCTGGCAACAGCCGTATCCGCAAGGGCGGGCCAAACGGCCCGCCCTTTTTTGTTGCGAGAGTCTCATCAGGTTGCCGCCGATGGGCTATGATACGGGCGTGAAGTTACGGCTTCTTGAGAAGGGAGTGGAGGTGCGATGACGGAGGGAGCCAGCAGCCTGACCTATGCCGTACGTCCGGCCGTGCTGGGCAAGTATCTCGGCCAGCTCGGTCTGATGCTGGCGCTGCTCACCGTCGTTCCTTTCGTCGCCTCGCTGATCTTCGGTGAATACGCCTTTTCCCACCGCTATCTTGCCGTCATTGCCGTGCTGCTGCTCGTGGCAGTGCCGCTGTCGCGCCTGCCCACGCCCGAACGGGTACAGCTGAACGAGGCGCTGGTCATCACTGCTCTCGCCTTCGCCATCGCCCCGCTGCTGATGATCTATCCGATGATGGGTGCCGGCCTGACCGCCATGGATGCGCTTTTCGAAGCCGTATCGGCCGTCACCACCACGGGCCTCTCCACCCTCACCTCGGTGGAGGGCATGCCGCACACCTTTCTGTTCGCCCGTGCCTGGATGCAATGGTACGGCGGCCTGGGCATCGTCGTGCTCTCCATAGCTCTCCTGATGGGGCATCACATCACGGCCCGGCAACTGTCGGAGAGCGTCGGCAGCGACAACCTCGCTACCACGGCACGCACCCACGCCCGGCGCATGCTGATCGTCTACCTCGGCCTGACACTCTTCGGCATCGTCCTTCTCTGGCTGCTGATCGACAACGGGGAGCTGGCGCTGGATTTCATCCTTTCGGCCGTCTCCACCGGCGGCTTCGCGCCGCTTGATCGCAGCCTGGCCGGACTCGACAGTGAAGGCGGCCATGCCGTGGTGACCCTCTTCTCGCTGGCCGGGGCGCTGCCGCTGGTGCTCTACTACCGCCTGTGGAACCGCGACTGGCGCGCTGTTGCGACTGACCTCGAACTGCGGGCGCTGGTGGCCGCCTGCCTGTTCTTCGCGCTCATCCTCACCCTGCTCTTTCACACCATGCACGGTTTTGGCTGGGCGCAGTCCATCCGGCACGGCCTGCTGCTCGGCATCTCGGCGCAGACGACGACCGGCTTTTCGACACTGGATATCAGTGGTCTCGGCAACATGTTTCTGGGTGTCCTGATCGCGGCGATGGCCGTCGGCGGCGGCATCGGCTCCACGGCGGGCGGCTTCAAGATCCTGCGTCTCCTGATCCTGCTGCGCCTCTTGCAGATGGTGCTGCGTCGCTCCTCCATGCCGAGCCATGCCGTCATCGAACCGAAACTGGGCGGGCGCGTGCTCGAGGACGACGACATCGTGCAGGCGCTGTTCATCATCCTGCTGTTCGCCCTCGTGGTATTCTTCTCCTGGCTGCTCTTCCTCTATTTCGGCTATGCTCCCCTGCGGGCCCTGTTCGAGGTGGTATCGGCAACGGGTACGGTGGGACTCTCCACCGGCATCAGCGGACCGGCACTGCCGTCGCCGCTGAAGCTGCTGCTCTGCGCCGACATGCTGCTGGGCCGAATTGACATCGTGGCGCTGCTGGTGGTGCTCTATCCGCCCACCTGGATCGGCCGCCGCGTGGAGGCATGATGCGGGCAGTCTTTATCGGTGCGACCTCACTGGCGGTAATCACAGCCAGGCTGCTGCTCAAACGCGGTCAGGAGGTGGTCATCGTCGAGCAGGACAAGGAGGTCATCGAGGCCCTGTCCGGCGAACTTGACTGCGGTTTCCTGCACGGCGACGGCAGCAAGCCGGCGATCCTGCGCGAGGCCGACCCGGCCAAGACCGACGTGCTCTTCTGCCTGACCGGTAACGACCAGGCCAACATCATCGCCAGCCTGGTCGGTCGGTCGCTCGGTTTTCCGCGCATCGTCACGAAGATCGAGGACCCTGAATTCGAACATATCTGCATCGAGCTGGGGCTCGATGGCACCATCATCCCCGGCCGCACCATCGGCCGCTATCTCGCCGACATGCTGGAGGGCCAGGATCCGCTGGAACTGTCGACGATGATCCGCGAAGACGCGCGCATCTTTTCGCTGGTGGCGCGCGAGGAGAGTGCCGTCCCCCTGCGGGAGCTGAAGCTGCCGAAGCCGACCCGCGTCGTCTGCCTCTATCGCGCCGGCAAGCTGATCATTCCCGACGGCGATACGGAGCTGAAGGTGGACGACGAGGTGGTGGTGATCACCGACCGCAAGAGCCTGCCGGCCCTGCAGGAGCAGTGGGGAATGCCCGGCGCTGCCTGAAGCCCCGCCACCCTCCTCCATACCCGGCCTGCATGTACTCCTCCCGCGGAACTTTTCCACCCTTCGGGAAGGTGGAACCCTGCTATAATGCGAGCAACCACAGGGGGTCTGCCATGAAATATCTTCCCTTATTGCTGTGTCTGGCCCTTGCCGCCTGCGCCACGGACGAACAGCGCGACTCCGCCGTAACGGGCGGCGCCATCGGTGCGGCAGCGGGTGCCATCATCGGTTCCGGCAATGGCCGGGCGGTCGAGGGTGCGGTGGTCGGTGGCGCCATCGGTGCCGCAACCGGCGCCGTGCTGGGGGATCCGCAGCGCGGGGACTACCAGGGTGATTATCGACGCGGTCATCGCGGCGAGCATGAAGACGAATACGAACGTGAAGGCGGTGGCGAACACCGCCATTACCATCGCCACGACCACGACGAGGGTGACGACTGACAGTGGACCGACCGGTGATTGGCCTCGCGGGCCAATCACCGGCGCTGCCAGTTATTCCCTCTTCTCCTTGAGGACGCAGTACTTGGTGTAGTCCTGCAGCTCGCTCATCGTCCAGTCGCCTCTGGGCTTCTTCTCCATCTTCTTGCACCACGCTTCACTGCCCACTTCCGGCGAGCAGGCTGTCCCCACGAATGCGAAGCCTCCCAGGATGGCGAGGATCATCAGCTTTCTCATATCTGTCTCCCTTGTGATATTCCGGTTCCATTCTGTAAGTAGCCACTAAACCTGCAAATGACAACCTTTCCCGAAGATCATTACTCCTTCAACCGCTGCCGGATGGCATCGATATCCACATGCTCCAGATAAGTGATGATGTTGCCGTACATCGAATGATAGTGATAACCGCCGTGCACCAGTTCGTCGATGGCGGCCGCTCTGCTCCAGCCCTGCACGACGATGCGGTACATGGCGATGACCGTGCCGGTGCGGTCGGAGCCGTGCCAGCAGTGCACCAGGATCGGCGCGTCGGAGGCCAGGATGATACGCAGCGCCTGCACCACCTCATCGTCGGTGATATGCCATGTATCGATGGGAATCCGGAACGACTGCAGATGCGTTTTGCTGACCGCTTCCGCATCGCCATGGAATTCGCGCAGGCTCAGCACCCGCCGGATGCCCATCGCCTCCAGATCGGCCATGCCCTCGGCATCCGGCTGCTCGCTGCGGTAAACGCGGTCATCGACCTTGTACCAGTTATGCAGGTGATCCGAAATCACCGGCATGGCCCAGTCGGCGGGCCTGAGCCGCGGCTCGGCGGCCTGCACTGCCGTTGCGGCACAGAATACCGGCAGCAGCAGAACGGCAATATACAGTTGTCGGCAGGCGTTTACCGGTCGGATCGCCCTTCTCCTGCCCGCATGACTGCCGGATCCGGCCGCCGGATCAGAGCCGCCCCATCTTCGGCAGCTTACCGACCAGCGGCGCCACATAGTTGAGCCACTTCTTCGTCACGTCATTGCCGGCGGCATTGATGAACTCGTCCTTCATGTGCGTCGCCTCGCGCGCCACGCTGGCAAGCGGCGTGATGAAACAGGCACTCTCGTAGGGGTTGCTCTTGATGCGCCGGATGGCCACCGAACCGTTCGTGCCGGCCGCCACCGCCTGCTTGACGGCGAACTTGCCGACCATGCGCGCCTCTTTCGCGTCCACCTCGGAGATGATGGTCGGGAAGCTGCGCTGCAGGTAGCCGAAGGTATCGGCACGCACGCGCACCTTCTCGCCCTTGAAGGCCTCCTTCACGAGCGCGGCCAGCGTATCGCCCAGCGCGCCGGTGCCGGAGAGCTGCACGTTGCCGTGCGAATCCTTCTCTCCGGTCGTGGCGATCGGGTTGCCGTCCGCATCGGCGACCCCCTCGGAGACGGCAATCACGCAGCGGCCGAGTTTCTTGTAGACCCTCTTCACGTCGGCCTTGAACTTGTCGCGGTCGAACACCCGCTCCGGCAGGTAGATCAGGTGCGGCCCGTCGTCCGGCGCCTGACGCGCCAGCGCCGAGGCGGCAGTCAGGAAGCCGGCATGGCGGCCCATCACGACGTTGATCTTGATGCCGGCGAGCGCCCGGTTGTCGCGGTCGTCGCCCATGAAAGCCAGCGCGACGAACTTCGCCGCCGAGGCGAAGCCCGGGCAGTGGTCGGTCACCTTCAGATCATTGTCGATGGTCTTCGGGATATGCACGGTGCAGAAATCGTAGTTCGCCTCGCGGGCCATCTCGGAGATGATATGCGCGGTCTCGGCCGAATCGTTGCCGCCGATATAGAAGAAATAGCGCACGTCGTTCTTGCGGAACACCTCGAACACCTTCTCGCACTCGGCCTTGCCGGGCTTCAGCCGCACCGAGCCGAGTGCGGCGGCCGGTGTGTTGGCCACCTTCTCGAGCTGGCCCTTCGACTGCGTGGAGAGATCGATGAAATCCTCGGCCATGATGCCGGCGATACCGTGGCGGGCGCCGAGAATGCCCGTGATTTCGTCGCGCTTGCGCGCCGCCAGCACCGCGCCGACCAGCGACTGATTGATCACCGCCGTCGGCCCGCCCGACTGGCCGATGACCATGTTGCCCTTCAGTTTACCGTGCTTTGCCATCTTAATAGCCCCCCTTTTGGCCCCTTTTGCTGCCGGCCACCGAGTCGCCGCAAGCAAGTGTA
>OBIZ01000214.1_pt1 | contig 10232 bp, 8 predicted proteins | sample 1519801 | NCBI WGS metagenome assembly OBIZ01 (sample SAMN01911456, study PRJEB22533) | soil metagenome | biome: Soil | place: Malaysia | collected 2012-04-30 | depth DG_metagenome m | reverse complement strand
GGTCAGGCTCAGGCACCTATGCGCAGCTATTCGAAAAGCCCGAGCGGTTCCGAAACCTGATTGCAGAGGCCGAGAGCAAAAGCAACATGAAGTTCAGCGAGGTGGCATTGGGCGGTTGGAGCGCGGGCTGCGGCGCGCTCCGGCAGATACTGAAGGACCCGGCGTCTTATGGGCGCGTCCAACGGGTGCTGTGCATCGACGGCGTTCACACCGGTTATGTGAATGGCAAGCCGGGCCCGCAGGAGTCAGAAATTGAAACTGCCCCGCTGGAGATTTGGCTCAGGTTTGGCCGCGACGCTATGGCAGGAAAAAAGCGCTTGATGATTACCCACTCGGAAATCTTTCCCGGCACGTTCGCAAGCACCACCGAAACCGCGGACTATCTGTTGAGGGAGTGGGGCCTTAAACCTCAACCGGTCCTGAAGTGGGGCCCAATGAAAACACAGATTTTGAGCGAGGTGAAGAAAGGTAAGCTGCTCGTGATGGGGTTCGCGGGCAACTCGGCGCCCGACCATGTGGACCAACTGCAATCTCTGCCTGAGTACTTGAAATGGCTGATGCAATGATAAGATTGCGCCTGGGCCTCTTGCCATAATGCGAAGGTCACCCCCGGTCGGCTTCGGCGGCGGTTCGGAGGTACCCAGGCCCGGACAGGTAGCGCAAAGTTGTTCTTTAACTCTGCGGTTTTTGATTTTGAAGAGAAGAACCGCATCCCGCAAGGCGGGACCGCACGGCGGGACAACTCTGCGCTGCCAGCCCCGACTGCCAGCAGACCGGTCGAAGGAGTCATAAATGAAAAGGGATTCCCTGCCGTTGCGTCACTCGCTCGCCACGCTTGCCTATCGGGGCGGCAAAGCTTTGCGCGGCGCGCCCGCCCGGGTTGCGAAATTCCGCGCGTCGCCCACTACACGGACGCCGGCGGAAATCCTGGCCCATGTGGGCGACCTGCTGGAATGGGGCGTCCGGCTCGCCGACGGCCGGCACGTGTGGCACGACTCGAAGCCGCTGGCCTGGAAGAAAGAGGTGGACCGCTTCTTCACCCTGCTCCGCAAGTTTGACCGCCGCCTCGCTTCCGGAAAGCCTCTCGGCTTCCCTGCTGAAAAACTCTTCCAGGGACCCGTCGCCGACGCTCTCGCGCACGTCGGCCAGATCGCTCTGCTGCGCCGCATGGCCGGCTTCCCCGTGCGCGGCGAGAATTACTTTCGCGCAAATATTCAGGCCGGGCGCGTCGGCCCCCGGCAAAAAGCTCCCGTGCGGGAATTTGACTGAGCGCGCTGAGATTGGATGACGGCCGGCTCATCGATGCGCGAGGCGGGGAACACACAGAGGGATATCAGATTGAAGATTCCCAGAATGGGAAAACCCTATGCGGAATCGCGGGGAGTAGGGGGCGAGTGGCAGGGCCGCGTGCTCGCCAGGGGAAGGCGCGCTTCGCGGGCGGCATCGGAGCTTATTATAGTAGGCTACATTAATCCGGCGCCCCCCAAATGGGACGTATGGGACGTTTGGGACGATTTTTTGTAAAATCGTAAGTCGCTGATATTAATGATCTTATATACATCAATCATCTCTTGTTTGCGCAATTTTTCAAATTCCTGTTCAATTCTCGAACAGTGGGAAATATTTACCTGGTGCGCCGGATCTCGGTTCGCGTCGCTCGGTTGCCGGAATCCAGGAGAATAGTTCCCTGCCGAGGTTTAGAATAGAAGGCGGAGGATGGGCGCGGGAAAGTGAACGACAGCATTCAACGACACGTCCGCGGCAGGCGCTGGATCAGGCTGCTGACCGGCACGGGGCTGGTGATCACGGCGGGAGTTGTGCTGTGGACCTACTGGCTGGGCAAAACCACCCGGCAGGCGCCGCTGCCTAAACCTCCTGAGCTTCCAAAGGACGTCAACCAGCAGCTTTCCGGAGTCACCTTTAACCGCTCCGACAACGGGCGGCAGCTTTTTGTGATCCACGCCGCGCGCACGCTGGCGTACAAGCAGGGCGGCTCGACTTTACTGAAAGACGTTTACGTGGAGTTCTTCGGACGCTCGGGAACACGCTACGACATCCTCCGAACTCCCGAGGGAGAATACAACCAGACGACCGGGAATCTTTCAACGCCCGGGGAAGTTGAGTTGGTGTTGAACGCCTCGCCCAGCCAGCTGGAAGAATTGGCCGCTAAGCCCGACCAGCCTATCAATCAGACGCCTGCCGACGCGGATGCGTCACGCCAGCCGGTGTACATCAAAACGTCAAAGGTGACTTCCACCGAGCACGGAACGCAGCTTGAGAGCGACACTCCGGTGCGGTTCCATCTGGGAGACATTTCCGGCTCAGCGCGCGGGGTCATCTACGACAGCGACAAGAGCGATATCACCTTGAAGCAGGACGTGCAGGCGGTGTTCCAACCCGGGAAAGGTGAGAAAGAGCGCGTGCCCATTGAGGTGTCTGCCAGCCGTCTTCACTATGCCGGGCCGGCGGAAGGAGTTCAATTGTGGGGGCCGGTGAAAATCCACCAGGGTGATCGGACGATCACAGCAAGCCAGGGATTGATTTCGATGAACGAGCATAACCGCATTACGGAGATCCTGCTGCAAGGCAATGCTCATGCTCTCGACAATGCACGGGCCGGCCAACTGAAGCTGCAGTCTGACGTGATGCGAGGTCATCTTGATCCCGTGACCAGCCGACTGAGCACGATTGTTGCGGCGGGAAACGTGCGGGGCGAATCCAATCAGGGTGGCGCGCTGAGCCAGTTGGAAGCTCATAAGGTTGTCTTGAATTTCGATCCCGCCACTCACGTTCCGGCCAACGGCGTGGCCATGGGTGACGTCCACCTGACGATCGCTCAGGCAAAGAGTCCGCACGAAGGTCCTTCAGCGTCGCAGACGCCTGGTGGGAAGATTGCGAAGGAAGACCTCGCAACCGAAAAGCTTCTGTTCTCGTTTCGTCCCATGGGGAAGAACCTGAAGGAGGCCGAGACCGCGGGCCCCGGAACGCTGGTCCTTTATCCTGTGGACCCCAAGGCTGGAAACAGAACCGTGACTGCGGCGAAGTTCCTGATGGCCTTTGATTCCGCAAGCCACCTCGAATCACTTCGTGGAACGGGTGGGACGCGGATCGTCGTCGCCCCGCCTGCGAATTCACGGAACCAGACTCCCGCGGTTTCGACCGCACGCGAGATTGTGGCCACATTTGACCCGGCGAGTGAGGTGGTTCAATCGGTCGAGCAGAACGGGGATTTCCATTTCAGCAACGGCACGCTCGAGGCAAAAGCCGACCAGGCGCGTGACTTCGCTCGCGAGCAGAAACTGGTTCTGACCGGGCGCCCGGAGGTTTGGGACTCAAGCACGCGGGCGCGCGCTGAGCAGATAGTACTTCTCCTTGACTCCGACACAGCGGAAGGCATTGGCGGCGTGCATGCCATCCACGCCGACCCGAAAGACCGCGCGGCCCCCCCTACCAACGTGGTTGCTCAACGCATGATCGCTGACCGCCGCAGCCAGGTGGTCCACTACGAAGGGCACGTTCGCGCCTGGCGCGGGACCGATGTGGTGGAGTCGCCGACGCTGGACGTTTACCGGAATGAGCGTCGTGTGAGTACGAACTCCCGTGTGGTAACTTCTCACCTGCAACCCGGGCCTGCCAGGACCGATGCGGGAAAGTCGAGCACGCCAGTCGCGAAACCCATCACCATCCGGGCGGACCGGCTTGACTACTTTGATGAGGGCCGGAAGGCGCGCTACGACGGGAACGTTGAGTTCGAAACGGAAGATACGCGGATTCAGGCAGACCGGCTGGACGTTTACTTCTCACCCGGCAAGAATCCGGCGGACTCAGAAGTTGAAAGTGCCGAAGCGGAAGGACACGTGAAGATTGTACAGCCCATGCGGTATGCTAAGGGTGAGGACGCCGTCTATGATGCGCAGACGGGAAAAGTCGTGATGACCGGAGGACCGCCCACAGTTTATGACACGGAAAAAGGATCGATAACGGGGCAACGTTTGACTTTCTATATTCACGATGATAGGTTGCTCGTCGATGGAAACGCAAATTCCCCCGCGACTTCCAGACACCGTGTCGCGCAGTGAGCGACGATGCACACTCTCTCCACAGTTGACCTGAACAAGGCATACAAAGGCCGAAAGGTTGTCGACAACATCAGCCTGACCATTGCTCAGGGTGAGGTTGTCGGTCTGCTGGGCCCGAACGGGGCGGGCAAAACGACCACCTTTTACATCATCGTCGGCCTGACCAACCCGGATTCCGGCCAGGTGGTCCTCGACGACACGGACATTACCTCCTTTCCCATGTATTTGAGAGCGAGGAGCGGCATCAGCTACCTGCCGCAGGAGCCGTCAATCTTTCGCAAACTGACGGTTGAAGACAACGTCCTCGCCGTTCTCGAAACCCTCCCCCTTACCACACATCAGCGGCGCGAGCGCCTCGAAGAATTACTCGAAGACCTTGGATTGCAACACGTTAGGCGGAGCCATGGGTATCTGCTCTCGGGGGGAGAAAGGCGGAGGGTGGAAATTGCACGTTCCCTCGTTATCTCCCCATCGTTTATACTTCTGGATGAGCCGTTTTCCGGCATTGATCCTTTAACCGTCCTGGACATACAGGAGATCATCATCAGGTTAAAGGAAAGTGGTATTGGGGTATTGGTGACAGACCATAACGTACGCGAGACCCTGCGAGTGACGGACCGCGCTTATATCATCAGTAACGGAAAGATCTTTCGGACCGGCTCTCCTGAAGAGCTCGGCAATGATGCCGAAGTGAAGAGAATCTATCTCGGAGATAACTTCAAGCTGGTAGTGTGATGGGCGGTACTCAACCAAGAATCGGCCTGAACCTCAAGGTGGCGCAGAAGCAGATCCTGACGCCCGGCCTTGTCCAGATGGTCAGCGTCCTGGCCCTGAACAGGCTGGAACTGCGCGAGATGATCAATGAGGAAATGATCGCCAACCCCGTCCTGGAAGAAGTCCCCGAAGACGCCCCCTCGATGGATGAGGTCGCGCAAAAAGTTGATGCCAGCGGGCCTGCGGAGCTCCCTCCTGATGAGAACCACGCCGAGAATGGTAATCGTGATTCCTTTGAGGAGATTGATTTCGGCTCCTTTTTCCGCGATTACCTCGACCCGGGATTCAAAGCCCCCGCCGGCGAAGTTTATGAAAAGACGTCCTTCGAAAACTTCCTCTCTCAGCCTTCGTCATTAACGGACCATCTGGAATGGCAGTTGAGCGTTTCCAAGTGCTCAAAGGCGGTGCGGAGTGCGGCGGACTCGATTATTGGAAATCTCAACGAGGACGGGTATCTGACGACCACCGTGGAGGAGATTGTCCGGACCGGAGACCATGCGCAGTGCGATGTGGAAGCCGCGCTGGGGCTGGTCCAGGAGTTTGATCCACTCGGTGTTGCGGCAAGGGACGTGCGCGAGTGCCTTCTGATTCAGCTTCGCACCATGGCTCCTGAGAGCACCCTCGCGGCCCAGATTGTCTCCGATCATCTGAAACTGGTCCAGAACAAGCATTACCGCGAGATTGCCCGCGCGCTTGACCGGCCTGTTCCGGCCGTCGAGAGGGCCATTGAAATCATCCGCAAGCTTGATCCCCGGCCAGGCCAGCGCTACAACAAGTCGACTCCCCAGCTGATTGAGCCCGATGTCTACATTGTAAAGACAAGCGATGGCTACGTTGTCCGGCTGAATGAAGACGGATTGCCCCAGTTGCGGCTTAGCCGGCAGTACCGGCGCCTGCTCTCGGACGGGGCCGCCACGCGCGAGGTCCGCAGCTATGTGAAGGAGCGATGCAATTCCGCTTTACAGCTCATCAAGAACATCGAGCAGCGCAAGCATACGATTGTGCGGGTGTGTGAATCCATCATTCAGCGCCAGGTGGAATTCCTTGAAAAAGGAATCGACAGTCTGCGGCCGATGATGATCAAAGAGGTGGCCGAAGAAGTCGGCGTTCATCCCTCCACGGTGAGCCGCGCGGTCGCCAACAAATATGCTCACACGCCACAGGGAGTTTACGAGCTCCGATATTTCTTTTCCGAATCCGTCCAGGGGCCGCGGGGAGGCAATACCTCTCTGATCCGCCTGAAGCGGATTGTGAAGAAGATGATTGAAGAAGAAGATCCTTCCCATCCCCTCACCGACGAAAGCATCATGCACCATCTGCGTGAACAGGGTTTCAACGTAACCCGCCGCACGGTGGCAAAATACCGCGAAGACATGAAGATTCCCAGCACGCACCAGCGCCGGGTTAAGGGATGAACAATCCTGCTGCATCGCCAACTCGAAAGACGGTCAAAGGAGGTGCTGTTATGGATGTTGACTTCACAGGACGTCAGGTGACAGTGACCGCCGGACTGCGCCAGTATACTCACCAGCGCCTTAGAAAACTGAGCAAGCTGCTTCCAGGCAATCCCAAACTCCACGTCATCCTTACGGCGGAAAAGCGCGGCCGCACGGCCGAAATCACCGCGACTTTTCCTGACCAGACGCTTGTCAGCGTGATGGCGGCGGGTGACAATCGAAGCGCCATCAAGGGTGCCCTCGACAAGCTTGAGCGGCAGGCTGTGCGGCGCCTGGAGCGGAGGCGCACCAGGAAACGCCGCCCCAAACCTACTTCGAACATTACACTGAATGTTTTCCGGAGCAGCCGGGTAGACCATGAAGAACTTGTCACTGTTGAATCGGAGCGGCTTCCGGTGAAGCCGATGACGCTTGAAGAGGCCATTGAGTCCCTGGGAGCGGTCAAGAGCGGGCTCATTGTCTTTCGCAACTCCGAGAGCGAGCGGGTGAATGTTGTCTATCGCCGGCCCGACGGGAAACTGGGCCTGGTTGAGCCAGAAGCTTGAAAGACCCGGAACGAACCGGTAATTGTGGTGACGCATGCACCGTAGCTGAATGCGATGGATGCGCGCGATGTAATGCAGGCCGCCGTCCCGCCAGGACTGTGGGAAGCCTGTGATGCAAACTGTGCGCCACCCAAATATACAGCGCCCATGAAGAAGAAGGCCCGCTCCAGGAAGACAACCCGCCGGCTTGTTGTGATTACAGGCCTCAGCGGTTCAGGCAAAGGTTCAGCGCTGAAGACCTTTGAAGATCTCGGCTACTATTGCGTTGACAACCTTCCGATCGGACTGATCCCCAAGTTCGCCGACATGTGCGCGGCGCCCGGAAATCGCAACCCGCGTTCTGCCGTGGTGGTTGACATTCGCGAAGGCGAATCCCTCAGCCAGCTTCCCGTTGCTTATCAGCGCCTGGTCCGTGACGGCCTTAATGTGGCGCTGCTTTTTCTTGAAGCTTCTGACGACGCGCTGATCCACAGGTTTGAAGAAACCCGCCGGCCCCACCCTCTGGGCCGCAACCTGCCGGTCCCGGAAGGCATCCGCCTCGAGCGGTCTCTGCTCAAGCCCATGCGCAGGCTTGCCGACACTGTTATTGATACCAGCCGGATGAACGTGCACGAGCTTCGCCAGCTGATTCAGGACCGGTTTGGAGGGCGCCGCCGCAAGACCATGCTGATTTCGGTCCTGTCGTTCGGGTTTAAGCACGGGGTTCCGCACGATGCTGACCTGGTTTTCGACGTTCGTTTTTTGCCAAACCCGAACTTTGTGGCAGGCATGCGCGAAAAGTCCGGGGTCGACCCTGACGTGAGGGAATATGTGGAATCGCAGGCGCTGACGCGTGAATTTATCAGCCGCCTTTCAGACCTCCTGTTGTTCCTGCTGCCGAACTACGTCCGCGAGGGCAAGAGTTACCTGACCATTGCAATCGGCTGCACCGGTGGAAGGCACCGGTCCGTGGCGCTTGCCGAGTACTTCAGCGATTTTCTGGATGAAGAGGGCTTCAAAACCAAGATTATCCATCGCGACCTGCGGCGGAATCACGCTGACTGAAGACCGATGCCTGTTCGACCCTCGCATGCGGACTGAGCAGCACCTTCGAGGGACTCCCACGAGATGAGCAACGTGCTGGCGCTTGATATCGGCGGAACCCACTTCCATGTGGCCCTGTTTGACGCCGGGGGACGGCGGCTACTTCTTTCGGAGGGCCGGACTGAATCCTCCGGCGGGCGTGAATGGATGCTCAATGAGATTCGCGAGCGGGCCCGCCACCTGATCACTAAATCAGACCAGCCTGTCCAGTCCTGCGGCATCAGTTTCGGCGGGCCTGTTGACTACAGGAAGCAGCGGGTCAGTTCAATGCACGTCTCCGGCTGGCGGGGTTTCAGGCTCGCCCAATGGGTGGAAGACAATCTCAGCATCAAGTGCCTGGTGGACAATGACGCCAACGCCGGAGCCCTCGGTGAGTTCCATTACGGGGCCGGACGCGGCACGGAATCAGTGCTGTACCTTACTATCAGTACGGGAATAGGCGGAGGAGTGGTTTGCCGTGGTGGAGTGCATCGAGGCAAGGATTCCATAGCCGGAGAGGTGGGCCACATCCAGGTCTCGGATGCGGGCGCCCTGTGTTCCTGCGGTGGACGCGGTTGCCTTGAAACCGTCTGCTCGGGAACCGCCATCGGACTGCGTGCGCGTGGGTTCGCGCGAAGAAAACCCGAGGTAATGGAGAGGACCATCGAACTTGCCTCCGGCGACCCCGACCGGATTACTGCTGAATTGGTCTTCCGCGCCGCCGGCGAAGGCGAAAAAGGCGCGCAGTTCATCGTGCGCGAAGCGGCCCGAGCGCTTGCCAGGGCGTTGCTGACCGCTATCCGCATTCTGAATCCCGACATGATTATTCTGGGCGGCGGAGTGGCGCTCGCAGGCCCGACACTGCTGGGGCCTGTGCACGAGTATCTTGACGAATTCTCAGCCCCAATGCTCGAACATTCCACAACAGTTGTCCAGGCCGAACTGGGCAATTACTCCCCTTTGTACGGCGCCGCGGCGCTGGCACTGGAGTTGGCTTGAATGTGCCGCAGCCAGAAGACGGTGATAGATCTCTTTAAGACTCCTGTTTTCAACAGATTGCTGATATGATGGAGCGTGCGGCCTGGAGCCCGTGCGCTGCCCCGCGGCTTGACTTCGCTTTCGGCGAAGATTAAGATTCTATTTTTCCACGCCCGGCGGGCTCTCCAGCCTGTGGGTAGGACGCCGGATGAGCCAAGTTCAACGCCTGCTAGGATTTCTCCGACCTTACAGACTGCGCTTCGCCATGGCTGTTGTCCTGATGGCTGTGGTGGGCGCTTGTGAGGCGATTACCGCCCTCCTCATCAAGCCGGTCGGTGACAACGTCCTCAAGCCCGGCGCTGACTCTTCCGGCATCCGGCTTTTCGATCTTCCCTGGAACCATCACACAATCTACCTGCAGGATTTTTTTCCCGGTCACATACATAACGTCTGGACCGTTGTCGCGCTATCGATTATAGGCGTTTCCATTGTGAAGGGTATCTCGCAATACACGGCCACGGTTAGCATCAATTTCATTGGGCAATCCGCCGTTCGGAACCTTCGCAATCAGCTCTACGCTGGAATCGTTCAGCAGTCCATGGCTTTCTTCAAGCGGAATCCCACCGGCCGCCTCATGTCGGCGATCAGTAACGATACCGACAAGATCCAGTATGCGGTTTCCCAGGTGTCCGCGGACTTTTTGAAATATAGCTTTACCCTGATCGGGCTGCTCGCCGTCATTTTTTCGGTTGATTGGAAACTGGCGCTGGTATCGCTCGTGCTGGTTCCTCTGGTGGTCCTGCCGTCGGCCAATATCGGGAGATCGATCCGAAGGTCCAGCCGCTCAAGCCAGGACCGGATGGCCGACATCAACAATCTCATTCAGGAAACCTTCACCGGCATTGGCATCGTGAAGGCATTCGTTATGGAGCACTTTGAGGTGGCCCGGTTCAAGTCAGCCACGCACAAGCTGCTGCACACCAACATGCGCTGGGTGAAAGCGCAGGCCGTCACGGCGCCTTTAATGGAACTTCTGGGAGCGATTACCATCGCCGGGCTTCTGCTTTACGAGCGCAATGAGATTCTTCGCCATGCGCAGACAATGGGCGGCTTCCTCGTTTTCCTTTATGCTTTGATCAAGATGTATGAGCCCATCAAGCGGCTGACGGGCGTCAACAACGCGGTGCAGCAGGCTGTGGGCGCTTCCGAACAGGTGTTTCAGTTCCTGCAGGTGAATCCGGAAGTGAAGGAGAAACCCGGAGCCGTCGGACTGTCCGCTTTCCAGAATGAGATTGCATTTGATCATGTGGACTTTGAATATGAGCCGGGCGTGCCGC
>OBIZ01000213.1_pt1 | contig 10247 bp, 9 predicted proteins | sample 1519801 | NCBI WGS metagenome assembly OBIZ01 (sample SAMN01911456, study PRJEB22533) | soil metagenome | biome: Soil | place: Malaysia | collected 2012-04-30 | depth DG_metagenome m | reverse complement strand
TCAACAAAGTGGTGCTGGCGGGGCAGGTGAAGCACGTGCAGCTTTTCAGTTCCATCAAACCTGACGGCGTGGTTGAGCAGACTTTGAACGGCATGGAACGCAAGAATACCGACGCTCTGATCGGGGCGTTTGTCAGCATGCTGGAGGCGCGGGGCATCCATGTGGTGGATTCGACATTGTTTCTGAAGCCCCTGCTGGCTGATCCGGGCGTGATGACCGAGCGGGCGCCTGAGGAGGGCGAGCTTGCCGACATCGCCTACGGAAGGGAAATCGCCAAAAGGATTGCCGGGCTCGACATCGGTCAGACGATTGTTGTGGCAGACCGTGCCTGCGTGGCAATTGAGGCTATGGAGGGGACAGACGCGGCCATCGAGCGCGCGGCGGGTCTGAGTAACGGAAAACGATTAGTGGTCATCAAAGTCAGTAAGCCGCAACAGGACATGCGGTTCGATGTTCCCGTAGCGGGCGTCAGGACGGTCCGGGTGATGCAGCGCGCGTACGCGCGGGTGCTGGCCGTCGATGCGGGGAGGACCCTGCTATTTGAACGCGAGCAGATGATCGAGGAAGCAAACCAGGCCGGCATTGCCGTGATTGGAATGAAGGATTAACAGTTCTTTTGCCGCAGGGTGAGGTCGCTTCTGCGGGAGACCGAGGAGGCTTATCTCAGAGTTGCAGAAAGTGCCCGTTGCTGTTATCGGTGTGGGAGAGCACGGGAAGAGGCACGCACATGCCATCAAACGCGTTCACGGCGCGGAGTTGGCAGGACAGGTCCGTGATCTGCGGGAAGTGGCGCGGCAATTCGCGGCGGAACTGGGCGTCAAGGCTTTCAAGAGCCTGGAGGAGACCCTCGAAGCCATCGAGGCTGTCACCATCGTGATCCCGACTACGGACCATGCGGCTGTGGCACGCCTGGCGATGGAAGCCGGCAAGGATGTTTTGCTTGAAAAGCCGATTACGCGTACAGTAGAAGAAGCTGATGAGCTGATTGAAACTGCAGATCGTACGGGGCGCATTCTTCAGGTAGGTCATCTCGAACGCTTCAACCCTGGAGCGGTAGCCGCCAAAGCCGTCACGCGCCAGCCCCTTTTCTTTGAGATCCATCGGCTGGGAGTTTTCAGTCCCCGCAGCCTGGACGTGGACGTGGTATTTGACCTCATGATCCATGATCTCGACCTGGTTCTCTGGTTGGCCAACGCGCAGGTGCGTGATGTACGTGCCGTCGGCCTGCCCGTGCTGACCGACCGCGTCGATATCGCCAACGCGCGGGTCGAGTTCGAAAATGGAGCTGTGGCAAACTTTACGGCCAGCCGCGTGAGCACTGAGAAAGTAAGAAAATTCCGCTATTTCCAGCCTCACGAGTATATTTCCATCGACTTCTCCAGGCGGGACGCACTTCTTTTGAGTGTGGGTGCCGACGGCCATAAACCGCAAATTGCGTTTCGCAAATTGGACGTACAGAACACGGACCCGCTGGAGGCTGAAATCGAATCGTTCGCCGATTGTGTGCGGACCAGACGGTCGCCCCTGGTTGGAGGGCGGGAGGGCCGTGCTGCCTTGGTATTAGCCGAGAAGGTCATGTTTTGCATCGAAGAACATGCGACCCGTGTGAAGGTTCCCTTGACAAGGCCGGCAGGGCACAGTGGCGAGTTATAAGTCCGGCCCGGTGATGTTCGGACCCCTGCAGATTATTCTGACGTTATGAGTTTCCAACCCGAGTTTCGGCTTCTGGTTGACCTTGAGACGGAAGTCGCCCGCTGGCGCCGCCGGACGTATTTCCTGCTTGCGGTTTTTCTGCAAACCGCGTTTGGCCTGATCCTGATGTTCTCGCCCGGACTTTTCACCCGGCTGATTGGGATGACCGCCCTCGAGGTTCAGCCTAAGGAAGAACGTCGCCAGCAGCAGACGATGCTCTATTTGCCGCCGGACCTCCAGCGCTCCCTAAAGAAGCCTCCTCCAACCAACAGCCTGTCTGACAAGAACCGTAAGGCCCAGGGTGAATCACCCAAGGTTGATGACAAAGGGTTACACATGCCCTACCTGCGGGGCAACACGCCCCTGCCGGAAATAGCGGGAGGCCATAAACCACCGGCTCCGCCACCCAAACCGCCAGCCGAAAAGCCCGCTCCGAAGGAATTGGCCGAGGCATCCAAGCCATCCCCGCCCGCCCCCCCGGCGCCCAAGAAGGAACCACCCGAAGAGGCTCAGCTTCACCTGAGTACCGTGAAGCCGCCTGACACGAGAGGGACCCCACACATCAGGATTCCATCTGACACTGCCGGCCAGGCGATTCAGCAGTCGCTTCAAGCAGCTATCCAGAACCCGGCCAGCCCGGGGCCAGTGGGCCCGGGCGATTCGACCGCCCAGTTTCAGAACATCGAGCCTAATTTTTCGACTTCGGGGCCGATTATTCTTTCCGATACCCGGGGGGTAAACTTTGGGCCCTACCTGGCCCGGGTGGTTTACATCGTCCGACGCAACTGGTACGCCGTTATTCCGGAATCGGCACGGCTTGGTGAAAAAGGCCGCGTGGCGCTTGTTTTTGAGATTATTAAGGATGGCTCCGTGCCACAACTGCGCCTTTTGGCATCCTCGGGATCACCGGCCCTGGATCAGGCTGCACTTGCCTCCATCCGGGCATCCAATCCCTTTCCCCCTTTGCCTCAGCAGTTTACCGGCAATCATCTGGTGCTGGAATTCATTTATTTCTACAACCTGGGCACGAACTATTGAATGGTTCGGGATGGTCGGCTAGAATTTAAGACGGGGAAATTCAGGGGGCTGAAGAGAGATCGCTTGCGGAGTTGCGTCTCTGATTTTCCACGACATTCGAACCCAATAGTCCTTTCATCGTCTCATGGAGCACCCTTCAAGGCTGCAATTACTTGGAGCTTTCCTGTTGCTTGCCGTGATTCTTTGTATCCTTCTTGGCGGGTATCTGCATCGGGTATGGTTGATGAAGTAGTTCGGGATTATCCGCTGATCGCCATTGCCGGCCCCACGGCTTCGGGCAAGTCTGAACTCGCAATTTTTCTCGCGGCGCGCCTGGGCGGTGAAGTGGTCAGCTATGACTCTGTCCAGTTCTATCGGGGCTTTGACATTGGAACGGGTAAACTGCCGGTTGAAGAGCGAAAGGGCATTCCACACCATCTTCTGGATTGCCTCGATCCCGCGGAGCCATTTACAGCGGGTGATTTTCGCCAACTAGCCGCGAACGTAATTGAGGGAGTTCGCAAGCGTGGGAACCTTCCCATCCTGGCGGGCGGGACGGGCCTTTACCTGCGAGCGCTGCTGATGGGGCTGTTTGAGGGGCCTCCGCGGTCAGAAGAGTTGCGGGCCGAGCTGCGCGCCATAGCAGACCGCCGTGGCCGGGAGTTTGTCCACCGTCTGTTGGGGCGGCTTGACCCTGTGGCAGCCCGCCGCGTTGATCCACGCGACCTTCAAAAGGTGATTCGGGCTGTCGAAGTCTGTGTTGTTGCCCGGCGCGCGATTTCAGCCCTGCAGGCGCGGGGCCGCGAACCGCTGGCCGGCTACCTGTGCTTCAAAATCGGGCTCAATCCAGACAGGGATGAGCTCTATGTGCGCATCAACCGGCGCGTCGAAAAGATGCTCGCCGCAGGACTCGTAGAAGAGACGCGGCGGATGCTGCTGCGGCCGGATGCCGAGGCGATCAAGGGCCTGGGTTCGTTAGGCTACCGCCAGGTCGCGGCGGCATTGCGCGGGGAGATCTCGCTGGATGAGGCCGTTCGCGATACGCAAACCGCCACCCGGCATTATGCCAAGCGCCAGATGACCTGGTTCAGGCGCGAAGCGGGAATGAACTGGTTCCCGGGTTTTGGGGACGATCCTGCACTCCAGCGCAAGGTTTTGGAAGCGCTGAAGGTCTGGTTAGCATCAAAATTTAATGAGGTTCCCTGCTCGCCGAAGGTTGTATCCTTGTAAGTGATGGCAGGGCTGTGAATGCGCCGGCGGATAACAGGACCATTATGGAAAAACAACAGAACATACAGGACGGTTTCTTAAATTCCCTGCGTAAAGAAAAATCGCTTGTCACGATTTACCTGATGAGTGGCGTCAAGCTGACTGGAAGGATTCGCAGCTTTGATAAATTTGCGGTCATTCTGGACAGCAATGGCATGGAGCAATTGATCTTCAAGCACGCGATTTCAACTGTCTTGTTGAATCGCACAAATCACACCTCGGCTTCGTCGGCGTCACCGGGAGGTTAGTTGGATATTCGCCAGCAGCAGGCTTCTGAGAAAGCGTACCTGGTGGGCTGGGTCCAAACGCGGCGGGGAAAAATCGTTGCTGACTATGACCCGGAAGAGAGCCTGGAGGAACTGCGCGAGTTGGCTTCTAGCGCCGGCGCCCACGTGGTGGGTTCAGTGTTGCAGCGCTCGCCGGAAGCTGATGCTGCCACCCTGGTGGGCCGCGGCAAGACGCACGAAATATGCGCTGAAGCCCGCGCGACCCATGCGGATGTCATACTCTTCGATCACGACCTGACCCGGACACAACTTCGTAACCTGGAATCCGCCCTCCATTCCAAGGTGATAGACCGCACGCAGTTGATTCTGGACATCTTTGCCCGGCGTGCCCGGAGCCGCGAAGGCCAGTTGCAGGTCGAACTGGCCCAGTTGACCTATCTTCTGCCCCGCCTTTCCGGCCGTGGCACGCGCCTTTCGAGGCTGGGCGGCGGCATCGGGACTCGAGGTCCTGGTGAACAGCAACTGGAATTTGACCGGCGCCGAATCCGCACCCGCATCCAGCGGCTGACCCGTGGTATCGCCAAGGTGCGCTCCGAGCGTTCTCTGCACAGGGCCCATCGACGTGACCAGCGGTTCCTGACCGTGGCCCTGGTGGGTTACACTAACGCCGGCAAGTCGACACTGTTTAACGCACTTACTCGCGCGCAGGTTTCAACTTCAAACCGGCTGTTTGCAACGCTTGATCCGACCGTCCGGGCGCTTCAGCTTCCTTCACATCGACAAGTGCTGCTGTCCGATACCGTGGGATTTATTCGCAAGCTGCCTCCACACGTTGTCGCAGCCTTCCGAGCCACGCTTGAAGAACTTGAGGATGCCAGCCTGCTCTTGCAGGTGATGGATGCTTCCCATTCCCAACGGCATCAGCATGAGACTACTGTGGAAGGTCTGCTCGAAAAAATGGGATTGGCCGAAACTCCGCGCCTCCTGGTTTGGAACAAGATTGACCTGCTGGATGGATCTGCGCGGTCTCGCCTGCCAAAGAGTGCCGGGCAGGTGGAAGTTTCCGCACGCACCGGTGAGGGTTTCGAGACGTTGCAGGATGCTATCGATTCAGCTCTTGAAGAAGATCCGATTGTTGAGACGGAGTTCGAATTTTCCGCCGGGGACGGCGAGCGTCTGGCCCTCTTGCACCGGGCTGGTAACGTCCTTTCAACCCGGTACAAAGACAACCGTGTCTGGGTTCGCGCACGCCTTGCGCGGTCGCTGAGACAACGCCTTGAATCTGAATCCAACCCCCCTTCACGTCTCCTGGCACGTCATTAAACCCCAGTATTTTCGCGGGTCCGAAACCTGTGGAAAAAACTGTGGAAAAGAAATTGTCCACTCCTCCGTTGGCGGACGTCGTGAATCGAGCCAAAAAGGCCATTTTTCGGGCCATTTTAATTCCGCCCTTTTATTTCAACAGTTTAAGTCTCCACTAATGAGGGCTTCCTTAATAAATGCAGAGGATTTATGGTCTGACGGGGCCAAGAAAGGCCGCCGGAGTTTTGCACAAATACAGGGCCAGAACGTTTCTTGCAGTTGTAGCCTGCCACACCTTATTTTTGCCGGTTAAATCAATCCTTCCGGAATATAGGCTCTTTGGGTAGCCGTAGTCCGCTTGCCACGGCATGACGCGCCAACAGCACTGGACGCGGGAATCCGTGATGGCGTGTCTCGATGAGGAAAGCTGGTTGGTCCAGTCGATGTTTGCACTCGGCAGATGTGTTGAGGGATGCATTTGTTTTTGAACCTTGCGAATTGGATTTAGCCGCGCACTTCCTCGAATGGCAGAGTCAGGAGCGCACACGGTCTGCACCAGAATTTGCCGATCGTCATGCGGAAAAATGAGAGCTGGGCTTTCAATCTGCTTGCCACTATTGGAGATGATTGGTGCACAAAAATCTTTCCAATAGTTTAAGGAGTTTCGTTGACACCCCGCACCTCCTTGGCTATAGTGGGGGTGTCAGTCAGGCTCCCTGCTGAAATCCGTGGATTACCCTGGCGTGTGAGCCTTTCTTCCGTAAAGTTCCGCTGGGGATGAAAACTCCAATTGATATGAATTTGCCTCTTTCACTGACGGTCCTTAGGATCTTTTTCGTTCCCCTCATCGTCGTGCTGATGCTGACGAAGGGCAGCAACATGGACATCTGGGCTGTGGGGGTGTTCCTCCTTGCATCAGCCACCGATCTGCTGGATGGATACCTGGCACGGAAACGAGGGCAGGTGACGGCGCTGGGAATTCTGCTGGACCCGCTGGCGGACAAGTTGCTCACGGCATCAGCGTTTATTTCACTGGTCTGGCTGCACCTGGTCCCGGCGTGGATGGTAGTCATCATCGTGGGGCGGGAACTGGCGGTGACGGGGCTTCGCTCCATCGCCTCGGCGCAGGGAATTCTGCTCCAGGCTTCTGAACTCGGCAAAACGAAAATGGTTTTGCAGGTGGCGGCCATAAGTGTGATTACGCTTGAACCCCGGTTCCCATCCACGTTTCTCACCGGTATGCTCCTGCTGTGGGCCGTTGTTGTGTTTGCGCTGATTTCTGGTACGCAATACTTCTGGGATTTCCGCAGGAAGATGGAAGCCCGACTGAAGCCTCAGGCCCCCGGGCAACTGGTTGTGATTCCGGGCGGCAAGGACAAAGAGGGCGAGAAGGATGCCGCCGCTCACTGAAGACGACCGGAAGATTCTGCTCCAGCTGGCCCGGCAGGCGCTGGAAGAAGGTGTTTGCGGCGCCGCGGAACCGAAGGAACTTCCAGACCCTGCGCCGAACCTTGTTGAGCCCCGGGGAGCTTTTGTTACGCTGCGAAAGCACGGGGAGCTTCGCGGTTGCATCGGGCACGTGCAGACTTCTGCCCCCCTTTACAAGACCATCCAGGAATGTGCCGTAGCCGCTGCACTGTCCGATCCCCGATTCCGACCTGTAACACCTGACGAAACGCCTTTGCTCCACATGGAAATTTCTGTCCTCAGTGCGCCGGAGGAAATTGCTCCCGATCAGATTGCGATTGGCGTGCATGGCCTCATAATTACCCGTGGCTGGCACCGAGGCCTGCTCCTGCCCCAGGTTCCCGTCACCTGGAACTGGAACCGTGAGCAATTCCTCGAAGAAACCTGCGTCAAGGCGGGACTTCCCGTTGACGCCTGGAAAAAGGGTGCGCGAATCGAGGCGTTTACGGCAGAGGTTTTTGAAGAGCCCCCTGAATCCACCGTACAGTCACCTTCTCAGGACAAAATTCCTCACATCACGACGCACTGAAAGGCTTCGTCTTCCAGGTGGTTTCGCCCGGTGTATCCACGGTGATAATCCTCTTGAGAGTTGTGAACAAAAATATCTTGACATTGTCACCCGATATGCTAATATTTTAGCACGATGCTAATAGGTTAGCATAAGGAGGGGCTGTGGCAGATCACGACCATCATATACTCAGCCGCCGCGAGCGCCAGATCATGGACGTCCTTTATCAGCGCCAACGGGCTTCTGCGGCTGAGATTCGCGAATCGCTTCCCAACGCTCCCAGCTATTCGGCGGTGCGTGCGCTTCTGCGCATCCTGGAGGAGAAGGGGCACGTCCGGCACGAAGAAAAGGACCTCCGTTACATCTACTTTCCCACTGCGCCGCGCGGACGCGTACGGCGCAGGGCGTTGAGGCATGTGGTGGAGACGTTCTTCGACGGCTCTGCCGCCCAGGCCGTGGCAGCGCTGCTGGAGCCTTCAACGGCGCGCCTTTCAGACGACGAACTCGACCGAATTTCAGGCTTGATCGAGCAGGCCCGAAAGAGTGGTGCCTCATGAACGGTATTCTCGAGATATGGGTGGAGGGGCCGCAACTTTTCCAGACGATCTCGGGGTGGGGCTTCACGATTCTCATGGAAGTCTTTATGAAAGGCACGATCCTGTTGCTCTTCGCCGCCGCTCTGGGTCTGGCATTGCGCCGCGCTTCTGCTGCAAGCCGACACCTCGTCTGGACATTGGCGCTGGGCTCTGTGCTGGCTTTGCCTTTCCTCGCGCTAATGCTTCCTGCGTGGAACGTGCCAATGTTCGCCTCATCTCCTTTTACTGGCGGGAACGCGCAGATGAGAACAAAGGGAGATTCCCCGGCGAGCCAACTGGACTCCCAGTTTGTCCTATCGTCTGAAGGCCAACCACCGGCGAGCCAGCCATGGGCCGGGTGGGTTCTGATTACATGGGCTATTGGGTCGACGCTCTTCTTAGCCCGAATGGCGGTAGGCGAGGTTCGTGTGAAGAGGCTTGCCGGCCGCTCTCAGCCTTTCCGCGCAGACCTGGCAAACTCAGTCCTGGAGAATGGCTGCCGCAGTCTTCGCATAGCTCGCGGTGTCGCACTTCGGGTCAACCCCGACATCGGTGTTCCGTTTACGCGAGGCATTCTCCATCCGGCAATTTTTCTGCCGGAACAAGCGCGGCAGTGGCAGCGAGAGCAGCTTGAGTTCGTGCTGGCACACGAATTGGCCCACGTCTATCGACATGATTGTCTGACGCAGATACCTGCACAACTTGCCTGCGCCCTGTTTTGGTTTCATCCGCTGGTGTGGCTTGCAGCTTTTCAGGTGCGTAAGGAGCGCGAACGAGCGTGTGATGACATGGTTTTGAACCTGGGCCACCCGGCGGCAGACTATGCGGAATTCCTGGTTATGCTCGGCCGGAGCCTCCGGAGGTTCACCCCCGCGTGGTCAACGAGTATCGCTATGGCCCAATCCTCTCAACTGGAGGTCCGTATGAAAGCGTTGCTTGATCCCAAAATAAATCACGAACCTATGGGGGCAAGACGGGCTCTGTTCGCCGCGATTCTTACACTCGCGTTGTTGGTGCCGGCGGCGGCGATCCATGCCACGGCCAAGAATGAAACGGCTAAGAACAACACAGGAAGCATTTCGGGCACAGTTCGTGAGCCTGGCAAGGGTGGGGTTCCCGGGGCCAGTGTGGATCTCATCAACTTAACAACTCTTAAAGGGATTTCCGTAACGACGGGTGTTGACGGCTCGTTTGAGTTTCTTGACGTACCCATCGGGGGGTACAGACTTGAAATCGCCAAGACCGGATTCACTTCCACCAACACTCAACGGTTTGAGCTGTTTCCATCGCACAACATCATCGTCGTTGTCGTGATTAGACAGAGTGCGGAAGGAGCGCCACCCGGAGCCGGGCGTGCGGAAGGTGGCGGGCCGCAGCGGATCAAAATTGGCGGGCCTGTCGAAGAGAAAAAACTGGTTTATAGCCCTCCACCGCACTATCCTCCGCTTGCCAAAATGGCGCGCATCCAGGGAACTGTAAAGCTGGACGCTACTATTGCTGATGACGGGAAGGTTAAGGACCTGAGGGTTATTGGCGGCCATCCCCTGCTGGTGAAGGCTGCTCTGGACGCCGTGAAAAATTGGCGATATCAGGCAACGCTCCTCAACGGAAACCCGGTGGAGGTCGAAACAACGGTTACGGTGAATTTCACACTTGCTCAGCAATCACACTGATCGAGTGTCCGGAGCGGCCACGGCGTCTCGGGACACTTAGATTCCTCGGGCTTAATCTGACAAGTCATTGATGATGAGGTGCCGGGCGCAAGTAGTCGGTACGGTATCAGCGGTTGGAGAATCCGTCCGACGACGGGGACGAACCGATGTCTCGCGGCGAAACCGCGGGTTGGGTTCGTCCCCGCCTACCCCCGCATCGGTAAGTGAACAGGACCATTTACAGACAGGGGGCATCTCGTTAGACGGATAACCCTGAACTACACCGACGCTCCAGCAGTCCGAGTCCCGCTGCGGCTCCTTGGGTTATCCGTAGGTTTTCTTGCATTCGGGCACACAAAGGAAACGGACTTGCCGATTACCGGCAACTCCAGTGCTCGAATAATGTGCCTGCCGCGCTTGTGTATACAGATAAAAGCGTTTTGAACGACCGAAGCCGCGCTCGACTCCCGGACAAGAAAGATGCCTCTGGGGCCGCCGTGGCGCACACCAAAGATTTCCACGAATTGCATTCCTTTTC
>OBIZ01000212.1_pt1 | contig 10294 bp, 12 predicted proteins | sample 1519801 | NCBI WGS metagenome assembly OBIZ01 (sample SAMN01911456, study PRJEB22533) | soil metagenome | biome: Soil | place: Malaysia | collected 2012-04-30 | depth DG_metagenome m | reverse complement strand
CTTGCAGTCGCGCGGGCAGACATCGCACTGGATGCGACCGTCGTCGAGCTTGTGCCAGTAACGGCCGGGGAAATGCTCGTTGGCCATGACCTACTCCGTTGCAGGTGCTTCGTCGAACTTGTGCACCTGATACCTCGATATTAGCACATCGTCGTGCCAGAAATCGGGCGGCAGGCCCGCCTTCAGTTTCAGATGGGCCAGGAAGCTGTGCGGCTCCGGGAGCTGCTCCCATACCTGCGGCAGGAAGGTGGCGCGGTGCGGGCCGAAGCTGAATACGATGCCATCGGTGCCGGGGCGCAGCATGGCGATGATCGCCTCCTCGCTGCTGTGCGGTGGCAGCGGTTCGAGCGGCCCGAGCAGCGAAACCTCGATACGTACCTTGCTGAACTCCCCGGCCGTCAATGGCGGGAAGCGGGGGTCGTGGAAGGCTGCGTTGACCGCATTCGCATGCAGGTCCTCCAGCAGCGGCCGGTACGCTTCGAGCGAACCGATACAGCCGCGGAGGCTTTCGTCGAGTTTCAGCGTGACAAAACAGGCTCCCCGCTCCTGCAGCCATTCGGCATCAGGGGCGGGAGGCACAAAACCGTCCAGAGAGATTCCCAACGCCTCGGATATGGCGCTCCTGGCGATCGCGATGAGCAGTTTGCCGCGGTCACCGCTCATGGAAGGCGATGGATGTGTAACCGACCACCCGCTCGCGGTCGCCGGCCGTATCGCCGGAATTGCGGTAGTCCAGCAGGCTGGCTTCGAGATGCCTGCCGACGGCAAGCTCCAGCAGGCCGTTGATGGGGGTGGCTCCGCACGCCTGCTCGTGATTCAGCGGTCCTGCATTGTCGAGAATGTCCCGGACGGTGGCCTGGTCGAGCAGCCTGGCCTCGTCGTAGCTGTGATAATGGGAGAGGTCGCTGCTGATGACGATAGCCGTTTCGTCGCCGTCCCAGAGCGCATCGATGACTGAGGCGACCTGCGATGGCGTCGCCATGCCGACACAGAGCGGCACAAGCCGGAACTTGCCGAGCACCGTTTGCAGGAACGGCAGGTGGACTTCCAGCGAATGCTCCATGGCGTGGGCTGCCGCGTTGACGTTGACCCACGGCTGGCTGAGCGACAGTTGCATCGCTTCCTGATCCAGCGGAATGCGCCCCAGCGGCGTCTCGAACACGTCCGCGTCCGGCAGGGCCATGCCCTGGAAGGCGACGCGGTGCGACGGGCCGAACAGCACGACGCGCTCTACCTTCCCTGCATCGAGCGCCTTGTAGGCGAAAGCGGCGGTCGGGCCGGAATAGATGTGGCCGGCGTGCGGCGCAATGATGGCCTTCGCATGATATGTTGGTTCCGGTGCCGCCTGCAGGAAGTCGCGGACCATGGCGGACAGTTCGTTCGCATCATCGGGGTAGAACAGGCCGGCAACGGCGGCAGGGCGGACTTTCATGGCAACGCTCCTCATCCGGAGCATAGACGAACGCAGCGGCTACTGCCCGGTGCCCTCGTTCTTGCGGTTGAGGTGGTTGCTGACGTGCCGGCGGACATGGTGGTGGCCGTAGCGGTAGTAGGTCCAGCAACCGATGGCACCGATGAGTACGACGGCAATGGCCAGGCCCCAGATACCGAACTCATGCAGGATCATCATGCCGGCCACGCCCAGCACGTGGCCGATGGTGTAGATGATGATCGACCAGCTGATGCAGTTGACGATCTGCAGCAGGAAGAATCGCCAGAACTCGATGGTCGAACAGCCGAACAGGATGGCGGCGACGATGCGTGTGCCGTAAAGGTACTGGAAAATGAATATCGACCAGTGGGCGTACTTGTCGAGGATCAGGTTGGCTTTCGGGTAGTGCTCGCGCAGGAAGGGGACGGCAAGGATGATGTCCATGCCTTTCCAGCGGCCGAGCGTGAAAAACACCATGTGGCCGGCAAAGGCACCGCAGGCCGCCACGATGATCACTTTCCAGGTATCCATCATGCCGGCAGCCGCAAGGGCGGCGGCGGCGATAAAGACCGACTCGCCTTCGATGAAGGTCCAGATGAATACGGCCCAATAGCCGAACTGCTCGAGAAACTGATGCGCCCATTCCATGCTTCAGCCCGCCTTCCTTGTGGCCATTATGGAACAGCTGGCAGGCAATCGCGAGCGGTTTCTAGAGCCGGACAGGGATACCCTTCCCGGCGAGATACCGTTTCGCCTGTTCGATGGTGTATTCGCCGAAGTGGAAGATGGAGGCGGCAAGCACCGCATCGGCCTTGCCTTCGGTGAGTCCCTGGGCGAGGTGCTCGAGGTTGCCGACACCGCCCGAGGCGATGACGTTGGCGGTCACCGCTTCGGCGACGGCACGCGTCAGCGGAATGTCGTAGCCGCTTTTGGTGCCATCGGTATCCATGCTGGTGAGCAGAATCTCGCCGGCGCCGTAATCGGACATGCGCACCGCCCACTCGACGGCATTGATGCCGGTCGGCTTGCGCCCGCCGTGCGTGAAACACTCCCAGTGGTCGCCGACCTTTTTCGCATCGACGGCGACGACGATGGTCGAGGAGCCGAAACGCTCGGCCGCCTCGCGCACGAAATCCGGATTGACGATGGCGGCGGTATTGATCGACACCTTGTCGGCACCGGCGTGCAGCAGATTCTCGATGTCGCTCAATGCTTTCACACCGCCGCCGACGGTCAGCGGCATGAAGACGTTCTCGGCCACGTCGGTCACCATGTGGTAGAGGGTGTCGCGGTTCTCGTGGCTGGCACGGATGTCGAGGAAGGTCAGTTCGTCGGCTCCCTGCTCATCGTAGCGGATGGCTGCCTCGACCGGGTCGCCGGCATCGATGATGTCGACGAACTTGACGCCCTTGACGACACGCCCCTCGGCGACGTCGAGACATGGAATGATTCTCTTGCTTAGCATTTGATCCGCCTGCGGGCATCCTGCCCTGCGGCTTTTGCCGCTCCGCAAGCGCGCGAGCTTGCTACGCTTACGAGCTCACGTTGTTCGCTCGCCCTACTTCCTGTAGGGAACCGGGTGACTTCGTTCATGCGTTCAACTCTTTCATTGCTTCGGAAAAGTTAATAGTGCCCTCGTAGATGGCCCGGCCGGTGATGGCTCCGCAGATGCCGTCATCGGCACGCGCTGCGCAGGTACGGACGTCGTCCATCGTGGCGATGCCTCCGGAGACGATCACCGGGATGGAGACCGACTTCGCCAGGTTCACAGTCTCCTCCAGGTTGGGGCCGGAGAGCATGCCGTCGCGTGCGATGTCGGTATAGATGATCGCGGCAACACCGGCATCCTCGAAGCGGCGGGCCAGATCCACCGCCTTCACGTCGGTGACGTCGTCCCAGCCGTGTACGGCCACCATGCCGCCCTTGGCATCGATACCCACACAGATCTGACCCGGAAACTCCCGGCAAGCCGCGTTCACCAGTTCGGGGTTGGAGATCGCTACCGAGCCGAGGATGACGCGATCGACGCCCAGCCCGAGCATGCCGCCGATCATCGACAGGTCACGCAGGCCACCGCCCAGCTGCACCGGGATGGAGAGCCGCTCGCAAATGGCCTGGATCGGGGCACGGTTGGCGGGCTTGCCGGCGAAGGCGCCGTCCAGATCGACGACATGCAGGCGAGTCGCGCCCAGTTTCTGCCAGTGTTCGGCCATGGCGGCCGGGTCATCGCCGTAGTCGGTCGCGTCGTCCATGCGGCCCTGTTTCAGGCGCACGCAGTGGCCGCCCTTCAGGTCGATGGCGGGGATCAGTTCGAACTGCTTGTTCCGATTCAGGGCTGCCATTTGAGGAACGCCTCCAGTAGCGCGAGACCGGCCCGCTGCGATTTTTCAGGGTGGAACTGCACGCCGACGATGTTGTCGCGGCCGATGGCGGCGGCGAAGGGATAGTCGCCGTAGGAACTGGCAGCCAGCAAGTGGTCCGGATTCTCCGGTGCACAGTAGTAGGAGTGCACGTAGTAGACCTGCTGACCCTTCAGCGGTGCGATGACCGGGTGCGCCGGTTTCTCCGACGAGATAATGACGTCGTTCCAGCCCATGTGCGGAATCTTGAAGCCGCGCTCCGGGTGCGATTCCGGGAACGGTTTCACAGCACCCGGAATCAGGCCGAGGCCCCGGTAGGTGCCGAACTCGTAGGAGACATCCATCATCACCTGCATGCCGAGGCAGATACCCAGGAACGGCTTGCCAGTGGTCACGAACGACTTGATCGCCGCATCGAGTCCTTTCGCTTCCAGCGTGCCGATACAGTCGCGGAAGGCGCCGACGCCCGGCAGCACGATGCGGTCGCAACCGGCCAACTGTGCCGGTTCCGAAACGAGATTGACGCTGCCGCCAACATGCTCGAGTGCCTTGGCAATCGAATGCATGTTGCCCATGCCGTAATCAATTAAACCGATGCTGTTTGTGCTCATACGGCTACAGGCTCCTGCCTTCCGCCTTTTGCCACTCTGCAAAAGCGCGGTTTTGCTTCGTTCGCGGGCGCATTGCATTCGCCCGCCACCCGTCCTTGGGCGGGTGGGCGCTTCATCGACACAGGATTACAGCGCTCCCTTCGTGGAGGGGATTCCCGATTGGCGCGGATCGTGCTCGATTGCCATGCGCAGGGCGCGGCCGAAGGCCTTGAACACTGTCTCGATGATGTGGTGGTTGTTTGCACCGCGCAGGTTGTCGATGTGCAGGGTAATGCGGCCGTGATTGCAGACAGCCTGAAAGAATTCCTTGAACAGATCGACATCGAAATCGCCGACGCGCTCCTTCGGGAAATCGACATGGTATTCGAGTCCCGGCCGGCCGGAGAGGTCGAGTACGACGCGCGACAGCGATTCGTCGAGCGGCACGTAGGCATGGCCGTAGCGGACGATGCCGGCTTTGTCGCCGAGCGCATCGCGCAATGCCTCGCCGAGGCAGATGCCGATGTCTTCGACGGTGTGATGGGCATCGATCTCCAGATCGCCCTTGCAGTCGATGGCGAGGTCGACCAGGCCGTGGCGGGCGATCTGCTCCAGCATGTGGTCGAGGAAGGGAATGCCGCTGGAAAGCTCCGACTTGCCGCTGCCGTCGAGATTGATCGACAGGCGGATATCGGTCTCCTTGGTCTTGCGCTCGATGGCAGCGGTGCGCTGGATTCTGGGGCTCATGCAAGGGCCTCCTTCAGTGCCGCAAGGCACGCATTGTTTTCGTCCGGTGTGCCGATGGTGAGGCGCAGGCAGTTGGCAAGCAAGCCGTTGGTGCTGTGCAGGTTCTTGATCAGCACCCCTTTGGCTTTCACGGCATCGAATACCTTGCCGGCCTCCCTGACGCGGATCAGCACGAAATTGGCCTGCGACGGGAATACCTCGACCTTTTTCGGGTCGATGGCGGCCAATGCAGCTGTGACGCGCTCACGCTCGGTACGGATGTCGGCGGCCTGCTTCTCGAAAACCGCGGTATGATCGAGCAGGAATTCGGCAGCCGCCTGGGTCAGCGAGTTGATGTTGTAGGGCAGGCGCACCTTGTTCAGATGCGCGATCAGCTGCGCGTCACCCAACAGGTAGCCGAGCCGGAGTCCCGCCCAGCCGAACTTCGAAAAGGTGCGCAGCACCAGCACGTTGCGGCCGATCAGGTTCGTGTGGTTGCGCTCGGCGAACGGCATGTAGGCTTCGTCGATGACCAGCAGGCCGCGGAAGCTTTCGGCGATCTGCCGGATCGTCTCCTCCGGCCACATGTTGCCGGTCGGGTTGTTCGGGCAGGCGAGGAAGGCGATGCTCGCCTTTTCGCGGGCGCAGACCTGCAGGAACTTGTTGGCATCGAGCGAGAAATCGGCGTTCAGCGGCACGGGGGCTACCGGACGCTTCAGCCAGCGCGAGATCAGATCGTACATCACGAAGGTCGGCGTAGGCATCACGCATTCGCCGGCATCGGCGGCCAGCAGCAGCATCTGGATGATTTCGTCGGAACCGTTGCCGATCAGCACCTGCTCCGGTTTCACGCCGTCGCGCTCCGCGATCCTTGTGCGCAGCGCCAGCATGTCGGCATCCGGGTAGCGGTTGATGGCCACATCGGCCAGGTGCTTGCCGAGAGCCGTGCGCAGCGCATCCGGCAACGGATACGGGTTCTCCATGGCATCGAGCTTGATCAGCCCACTGCTGTCCTGCACATGGTAGGCGGCGAGCGCCTTGATTTCGCTTCGGATCATGCCTTGTCCTTCAGTCTCAGTTCGAGCGTCATGGCATGCGCCTGCAATCCCTCGCGGTGAGCAAGATGTGCGGCGGCCGGACCGATGGCGGCGACACCCGCCGGTGTGGAGCGGATGATGCTGCTCTTCTTCTGGAAATCGTAGACGCCGAGCGGGCTCGAGAAGCGCGCCGTGCGGTTGGTCGGCAGCACGTGGTTGGGGCCGGCGATGTAGTCGCCGAGCGCTTCCGGCACGAAGTGGCCAAGGAAGATGGCACCTGCATGCTTGATGGCGGGCAGCAGCATGTCAGGGTCTTCCAGTGCCAGCTCCAGGTGCTCCGGCGCGATGCGGTTGACTGCGTCGGCGGCGGTTGCCCAGTCGTGTACCAGGATCAGTGCGCCGTGGGTCTCGGCCGAGGCGCGGGCGATGGCAGCACGCGGCAGGGTGGCCAGGTGCTGCTCGATGGCTGCATCGACGGCATCGATCAGGGCCGCGTCGGTGGTGATGAAGATGCTCTGAGCCGCCTCGTCATGTTCGGCTTGCGACAGGAAATCGGCCGCCAGCCACTCGGAGGGGCCGGCGATCATGTCGATGCCGCAGGTGCCGAATACCTGCCGCTTGGCCGCTGCGACGAACTTGTTGCCGGGGCCGACGATCTTGTCCACAGCCGGCACCGTTTCGGTGCCGTAGGCGAGGGCCGCCACGGCCTGGGCACCGCCGATGGCGAAGCCCTTCTGCACGCCGGAAATATAGGCGGCAGCCAGTACGAGCTCGTTCATCTCGCCGCCCGGGGTCGGCACCACCATGACGATCTCCTCGACACCGGCAACGCGTGCCGGCACGGCGTTCATCAGCACGGAGGAGGGGTAGGCGGCCTTGCCGCCCGGCACATAGAGGCCGACGCGGTCGAGCGGCGTGATGCGCTGGCCCAGCGTCAGGCCGGCCTCGTCGGTATACTGCCAGTCTTCCTGCTTCTGCTTCTCGTGGTAGGCGCGGATGCGCGCGACTGCCAGCTCCAGCGCCTTGCGATCCTCTTCGGAAACGCTGCGCCAGGCCTGTTCCATACGGGTATGCGTGATCACCATGTTCTCGGCCGTGCAGGCCCAGCCATCGAACTTCGAGGTGTAGTCGCACACGGCCGCATCACCACGACTCTTCACGTCGGCGAGGATATCGGCGACCAGCGACTGCACGTCGGCACCGGTATCGGTTTCGCGCGACAGCAGTGCGTCGAGCTGGGCGATGAAATCGGGATCGCGCGAATCGAGGCGGGTGATCTTGGACATGGTCAGGCTCCTTTCGCTTCGACGGCCGCCCGCAGACGGTCGATGATGGGCTGGATGCGGTTGCGCTTGGTGGCGAAGCTCGCCGGGTTGACGATCAGGCGGCTGGAGATGTCGTACAGCGTCGCCTCCTCCACGAGACCGTTGGCCTTGAGTGTACTGCCGGTTTCGACGAGGTCGACGATGCGTTCGGCCATGCCGACCAGCGGTGCCAGCTCCATCGAACCGTAGAGGTGGATGATCTCCGCCTGTACACCCTGGGTGAGGTAATACGCTTCGGCCAGCTTGTCATATTTGGTGGCGACCCGGATGCGGCTGCCGCGCGCGGGCTTCCCGGCTGCCACCAGTGTTTTCGGCCCGCAAACGCAGAGGCGGCACTTGCCGATTTTCAGGTCGAGCGGTTCGTAGACGTGCGGCCGGTACTCGAGCAGCGAATCACGTCCGGCCACGCCAGATCCGCAGCCCCCTGCTCGACATAGGTGCAGACGTCGGCGGCGCGGATGATCAGGAAGCGTACGGCATCGCCGTTTTCGAGGCTGCCGTCGACCATCAGCTTGCGGGTGGTGGTGACATCCTCGGCGGGCGCGATCCCTGCGGCGGCCAGGAGCGGCAGCGTCTGTTCGAGGATGCGCCCCTTGGAGAGGGCGATGGTGAGCGGCGGTTGTGCGGGGGTGTCAGGCATAGAGGCGCGCTCCCACCATCCAGCTTTCGCTGGCGCTCTGCCGCTCGATGTTGGCGCCGAGCTTGCGCAGCTTCTCCTCGATGCGTTCGTAACCGCGATCGATGTGGTAGACGCGCGACACAGTGGTTTCGCCCTGGGCGGCGAGACCCGCCAGCACGAGCGATGCGGAGGCGCGCAGGTCGGTGGCCATGACCGGGGCGCCGGAAAGCTTCGCGACACCGGTGACGATGGCGGTGTTGCCGTCCAGCCGGATATCGGCGCCCATGCGCGCCAGCTCCTGCACATGCATGAAGCGGTTCTCGAAGATCGTTTCGCGGATCACGCTGCTGCCACTGGCAAGCGTCATCAGCGCCATGAACTGGGCCTGCAGGTCGGTCGGGAAACCGGGGTGCGGCAGCGTGTGGATATTCACCGCCTTCAGGCGCCCGTCCGGGATGCAGCGGATGAAGTCCTCACCCGTCTCCACCTTGGCGCCGGCCTCGCGGACACGGGCCAGGAAGGCCTCCAGTGCCGTCGGATCGCACTGGCGCACGGTGACATCGCCACCGGTAATCAGGCCGGCCGCCAGATAGGTGGCCGCCTCGATACGGTCCGGGATGACCGTCAGCTCGCCGCCGGAGAGCTTTTTGACGCCGCGGATGACGATGCGGTTCGTGCCGTCGCCGCTGATATCGGCGCCCAGCGAGCGCAGCGAGTCGGCGAGATTCACCACTTCCGGTTCGCGCGAGGCGTTGTCGAGGATGGTTTCACCGTCAGCAAGTGCTGCGGCCATCATCAGGTTTTCGGTGCCGGTCACGGTGACCTGGTCGAAGAGGATGCGGGCGCCATGCAGGCCCTTCGGAGCTTCGGCGATGACGTCGCCCTGCTCGATGCGGATCACCGCACCCATTGCCTCCAGCCCTTTCAGGTGCATGTCGATGGGGCGGGCGCCGATGGCGCAGCCGCCGGGCAGACTGACGCGAGCCTTGCCGAAGCGGGCCAGCAGCGGCCCGAGCACGAGGGCGGAGGCGCGCATGGTCTTGACCAGTTCGTAGGGCGCTTCCGGTTTGTTGGCGCCGGAGGCATCGACATGCAGGCACTGCTGATCGTCGTAACCGACGTCGGCGCCCTGGTAGGCCAGTAGCGTCATCATCGTCGAGATGTCTTTCAGGTGCGGGATGCGCCGGTAGGTGATCTTGCCGTCGGTGAGGATGGCTGTGGCCAGCAGCGGCAGTGCCGCATTTTTCGCGCCACTGGCTTCGACCTCGCCGGAGAGCGGCACGCCGCCCTGAATGATGATTTTATCCATTGAATCGTTCCATTGCCGCACTGCGCATAAACTGCTCGGAACGCTACCTTCTGCGGGGGTGTGCCACAACTAGAGCATGGCCTTCGCCAGGTCTTCCGTTCATGCTTCGCCGATGTCCGTCTACACCGAACTTTCCCGCAACGATTTCGAAACAATCCTGGCCGATTACGAACTGGGCAAGCTGCGCGGCTTCCAGGGCATCGCCGCCGGCATCGAGAACAGCAATTTCTTCATCGATACCCAAGGGGAACAAGGTTCCGGCCGTTATGTGCTGACCATCTTCGAGCGCATGGAACCGTCGGAGCTGCCCTATTTCATGCGGCTGATGAAGCACCTGTCGCATCACGGCCTGGTCTGTCCGGACGTCATGGTACGCCGCGACGGCTCGCTGCTGTTCGATGTGCACGGGAAGCTAGGCTGTATCGTCTCCTGCCTCTCCGGCAAAACACTGGATGCACTGAATCCGGCGCAACTGGTCGCGGCCGGCCATGTGCTGGCCGAACTGCATGCGGCAGGTGCCGATTTCCCCGAACGCCGCCCGAGTCCCACCGGTTACGACTGGCTGACGGCACGGGCGACGGCTATGCAGGCCGATGTCGAAAAACGTTACGGCATTGCGGCGGCAAGCCTGCTCGCTGACGAGCTCGCCTGGCAGGGGCGCCAGAAGCTGGAGGGCCTGCCATCCGGCGTCATCCACGGCGACCTGTTCGTCGACAACATCCTGTTCGAGGGCGATGCCGTCTCCGGTGTCATCGATTTCTACTATGCCCATGATGCCGCCTATGCGATGGATATCGCCATCTCGCTGAACGCACTGGCCGTGCATCTTTCGGCCGATGACACGGCGCGCATGGCGGCATTTCTGGCCGGCTACGAGACGGTGCGGCCGCTGACGG
>OBIZ01000210.1_pt1 | contig 10314 bp, 6 predicted proteins | sample 1519801 | NCBI WGS metagenome assembly OBIZ01 (sample SAMN01911456, study PRJEB22533) | soil metagenome | biome: Soil | place: Malaysia | collected 2012-04-30 | depth DG_metagenome m | reverse complement strand
CCGGAGGCAATGCCCTTCGCCGTCACCAGGATGTCTGGCACAACCCCGGAGTGCTCGCATGCCCACATGCGGCCCGTACGCCCCATGCCCGTCTGGATCTCGTCCACAATCAGCACAATGCCGTAACGCTCGGTCAGCTCGCGGAGCTCCGGAAGAAAACCCGGAGGCGGAATGACATATCCGCCTTCACCCTGAATCGGTTCGACCACTACAGCGGCAACTTCTTCCGGAGGAACCGACGTCTTGAAGAGTTTCTTGATCGCTTCCACCCCGCTACAATCACAATCGCCAGCCGGATGCCGGTTGGAGCATCGGTACGGATTCGGATAAGGAACGTGACTTACTCCAGGAAGAAGCGGCCCAAAACCGTTTCGCTGGACAGCTTTGCTGGCCGTCAACGAAAGAGAGCCGAATGTGCGGCCATGAAAGCATCCCAGAAAAGCGATAAAACGATGTCGCCGCGTGTGGTAGCGGGCCACCTTCATCGCCGCTTCAATCCCTTCCGTGCCGGAGTTGGCGAAGTGAACCCGCTTGTGGAAATCGCCCGGGGTAATGGAAGTAACCTTTTCAGCAACCTGGGTCAGCAGTGGGTAGTAAAAATCCGTCCCCGACATGTGGATAAGGGTTTCGGCCTGTTTCTGGATCGCCCGCACGACGTCAGGGTGGCAGTGGCCGGTGGATACCGAAGCGATTCCTGCGCTGAAATCCAGAAAGACGTTGCCATCCACGTCCTCCACCATCAAGCCGCTGCCGCGTCTTGCCACCATCGGATAATCACGGCCATACGATGGCGAGACAAGGCGATGGTCCAGGTCCAGTATTTTCCGCGCCTCCGGCCCGGGCAGAGGCGTTCTGATTTCAGGCAACCCGTTTTTCATAAAGTTTCCTTGCCAGCATCCTCAGGATCGATACATTCATTCAGGACGCAAGGGAGAGAAATGACTTCGCAAGACAAAAGTTCAGGTTAGTGATGTATGGGAACGCTGATCAGATTCGTTTCCAGCGCGTTCCTGCTTTCGTATCCTCCAGCAGAACTCCACCTTTGAAGAGCTCATCGCGGATCTGGTCACCGCGCTTAAAGTCCCTGTGGCGTCTGGCCGCTTCGCGTTCAGTAATTCGTCTCTCAATTTCCTCATCGCTCAAGGTTTCGACAAGCATTTTCTTCGCTTCTCCGTTCGGAACAGGGACTTCTTCAGATGAGACCTCCTGCTCGCTCTTCACCAAACCGAACTGCCGGAGCTTAACCTGATCGTTGTCTTCAAGCACAGCAAAGATCTGGTCCCATCTCGCCAGTGTGTCCAGGAATGCCGCGCGGTTTCCGTCAAGGAATTTGCCCTGGTCCATGGCCGTGTTGCCTTCGTGGACCATGTCAAAGATGGCCGCCAGCGCCTCAGATGTGTTCAGGTTGTCTGCCAGCGCATCTTCAAATTTCCGCCGCGCGGCGGCCGCACGCTCTTCCAGCTCAGCGGTTCTGCCTGCCGGGAACTCCTCTTTCATCAGTCGAAAATGGAAATTCCTAAGGCGCTCAACAGACTGTTTGGCCTGGTGCAACCCGTCAAAAGTAAAGTTCAGAATGCTTCTATAAGGGACAGAGGCCAGCAGGTAGCGGATCGCCGTAGGCCGGTAGCCCTTACCAATCAGGTCGCGCAGCGTGTACACATTGCCCAGTGATTTGGACATCTTCTTTCCATTCACCACCAGGTGTTCGCCGTGCAGCCAGTACCGCACGAAGGGCTTGCCCGTTGCCGCCTCACTTTGGGCAATTTCATTCTCATGGTGAGGAAAGACGAGATCTACTCCACCTGAGTGAATGTCAAACGTTTCACCCAGATATTTCATCGACATCACCGAGCACTCGATGTGCCACCCCGGACGTCCCGGCCCCAGCGGAGTGTCCCAGAAAGGCTCGCCTTCCTTGGCGGCTTTCCACAGGACAAAGTCCCGAACGTTGGCCTTGTCGTACTCGTCGGCGTCCACGCGAGCACCGGCGCGAATCCCTGAGAGGTCAATCCTGGAAAGCTTGCCGTAATCCGAAAACTTTTCAACCCGGAAATAATAGGAACCCTCGCTCTTGTAGGCATAGCCCTTCTGTTCAAGCGTCTGGATCAGCTTCACCATGTCGTCAATGTGGTCCGTGGCTCGCACCACGATTTCGGGCTTTTCCAGGTTCAGAAGCTGCCGGTCGATGTCGAAGGCCTCAATAAACCGGTCGGTGTAATCCCGCAGGCTGAGCCCGGCGGCGTTAGCGTTCCGGATCGTCTTGTCATCCACATCCGTCAGGTTCATCACCTGGACCACTTCGTAGCCCTGGTATTTCAGAAATCGCCTCAGAATGTCCTGGAAAACAAAGCTTCGATAGTTGCCGATGTGGGCGTATCCGTAAACCGTCAGGCCACAGGTGTAGATCCGAACCCTTTTGTCTTCCAGAGGTTGGAATTCCTCCACCTTGCCTGCCAGCGTGTTGTAGAAACGTAGCGCCATCATATTGATATCACACGGATAGCAGAATCTTTCATTCTATCGGCGCGCTCAGACCCAGTCAAGAATGGAGGACAACGCGGCCGCGCCCTGCTGGCAATTGCCGCGCAGGCACAAAATGATGTTTTGATGTTCCCGATACGGGATTGGCTTGGAAAAGAGACCGCGTTTACTGCTATACGACGTGTACCTTGATTCCAACTTTCTCCAGCGCCCGCAATTCGCTCTTTCCAATTCCGGAGTCTGTGATAACTTCTCCGATGGACGAAGGTGGAACAATCAGGCACAGGCTGCGCCTTCCGAACTTGCTGGAGTCACAAACCATCACAACCCGCCGCGCAATCTCCACCATCACACGGTTTACTTTGGCTTCCAGCAGGTTGGGGGTTGTCAAACCATATTCAACGTCAAATCCGTCAACGCCAAGGAAGAGGATATCTGCCTGCAATTGCCGCAGGGTCTCTTCAGCGAGCGGGCCAACAAGCGAAAACGACCTTTCCCGAAGGATACCGCCAGTCAGGATCAATTCCATGGGCGTGGGGGCCAACTCCGCTGCAATATTGACGGCATTCGTAATGATGGTCAGGTCGCGGTGCTGGCGCAAAGCCCGCGCCACAGCCGTGGTAGTTGTGCCAGAATCGAGCAGCACAGATTGCCCTTCCGTCACCATCTCCGCGGCCGCCTCGCCGATCCTCCGCTTCTCATCCTGATGCACATTTTCTTTTTCCTTGAGGCTGGGATCCATGAGCGTTCCGGCGCCGGCGGGGAGACCTCCACCATGCGCGCGCTGAATAAGTCCCTCGGTATGTAATATTTTGAGGTCATTGCGAATGGTAACGTGCGAGGTTTCAAAGCGGTCGGCCAGCTCGCGAACCAACACCCTGCCTTCGCGTGCAAGAATTTCCAGGATTGCCCGTCGCCGTTCTTCGGCCAGCATGATGTTTTGTCCTTCCGATCGTTCAGATTTTAGTCGTTTTGTTTTTAATGCCTTTCGTTTCATTTGTCAAAGCAATTTACTCTACCCCCTATGCTTGAATCTGGAACACCAGCGACAACCTGGCGCCCAATAGCATTCCTGAAAGCTACACTCAAGTGGCCTGGATCTGGCATGCCAGAAAACGGAAGGCCAACAAACCGCAGTTACCCGTACGACAATATCGCACCAACTTCTTTAAAATGTGAGCGTTATGAGATGATGAAAGGGCGCGGAAGAGAGGAATAGTCAGGACTTTGCGCCTGGCTCATGCTCAAGAATCTGCCGGACTTTCCTTGCCAGTGCGGCTGGCGTAAAGGGCTTTTGCAGGAAGGCCATATTGGGACCGATGGCGCCATGGTGAATGATGGCGTCGTCCGTATAGCCCGAAATATAAAGGACTTCAATTCTCGGGCGGGCTGCCGTGACATGTTCAGCCAGCTCACGCCCGCTCATGCGGGGCATCACGACATCAGCAATCAGAAGGTGGATCGGCTCACTGAACTGTTCACTCAACCGGACGGCCTCCATGCCGTCGGGCGCCAGCAGCACTTTGTACCCGAACCGTTCCAAAGTTTCGCAGATCAGGGTACGCAATGCCACCTCATCCTCAGCCACCAGAATTGTTTCTGTACCCTTCAACTGGTCAGGCTCGTGCTGTATGATAGCCGGCAACTCATTCTGTTCCAGGACCCTTGGAAAATAGATCTTGAAGACGGTGCCAACACCCAATTCACTGTAAACCCAAATAAAACCACCGCTCTGTTTGACAATACCGTAAGCCGTGGCGAGACCAAGCCCGGTACCTTTCCCTGTTTCCTTCGTTGTAAAGAAAGGTTCAAAAATGTGCTTTTGGATTTCCGGGTCCATCCCTGTTCCTGTATCGCCCACTGCGATCATCACGTAGTGTCCCGGCACGCTGGGCATATGAGCGCGGGCGTACTCTTCGTCGAATTCCACGTTGGCAGTTTCAATTGTCAACTTTCCCCCATGGGGCATGGCATCGCGGGCGTTCACCACCAGGTTCATTATGATTTGGTCCACCTGGCCGGGATCTACTTTCACCTTGCCCAGCGAGGCGCACGGAATGGTAACAAACTCAATGTCCTCCCCAATCAGACGTTCGATCATCTTCCTTAGGCTCTCAATGACGGTGTTCAGGTTCAGAACCCGCGGGGCCAGAACCTGCTTGCGGCTGAAGGCCAGAAGTTGCCGGGTGAGCAATGCGGCCCGTTCGCCTGCTTTCTTGATTTCTTCCATCTTGCTCCGTTGGTCTTCTTCCAATGCTTCTGCCCCCAGTAACAACTCGGAGTAGCCGGTAATAATGGTCAACAGGTTGTTAAAGTCATGGGCAATACCGCCAGCCAGCCGGCCGACTGCCTCAATTTTCTGCGACTGGCGAAGCTGTTCCTCCAGGCTCTTTCGCTCGGTAACGTCGATCAACACGCAACCTACAAAAGCCTTTCTTTTCCTGTCGTGAAACGGAAACCTTATGGCCAGCCACTCTCTTGTTTCGCGCCCGGGAAGGACCGTTCTTTCATATTTCTCGATCGAATGTCCGGTTGACAGGACCACCTGGTCCGTCGCAATCAGATCTTCGGCGGACTCTTTGGGCCAGATATCAAAAGGCGTTTTTCCCAGAATTTCAGCCGAGGGCATACCAACGTATTCTTCAAACGCTCGATTGACATATACATAGCGGCCCCGGGTGTCGCGCATCAGGGCGATGATAAAACTGTTGTTCATAAATGTGGTAAAGCGCTCTTCACTCTCGCGAAGCGCACCTTCCATGCGTCTCTTCTGCGTGATGTCGAAGATGAACGTTGTGTAACCGATGATGTCGCCGTCAGCATTTCGAACAATGCCCATGGAAATTTCAGCGTCCACCCATCGGCCGCTCCGGGTCCGGCACCGGGTCTCGCCAAAGTAGCTCCCCCACTGCAGAAGTTCGCCCATCGTCCGCCCAAACTCATCCGTCCCGCCCGCCAGATAATGGCCGGGCGTTTTGCCTGCCAAATCGTCGTCGGGATAACCCAGCAAGGTCCGGTGGGCGACATTCTGTTCTGTAATGCAGCCATCGGCGTCCTGGATGGCAATGGCCGTCTTTGCGTGGGCGAATGCGTGGTAGTACTTGAGACCTTCCTCCTCCGGCGCAGCACGTTTGCCTGTTGCGTTGGAGGGCTCACAGACTTCCAGGCCAGGCTCTCTCGCATGCCCATTTCCGTCCGCCGGCACGAGGACATCCCTTCTCTTCAGATCGTTGATGGTTCTCTGGGCGTCAGCCAGCCTCTCGCGGAGACCAGCGATCTCGTGCAACAGGTCCTTTTTATTTGGCGTCCTGCCTTCCATTTATCTCGCTTTGGACCTCATTTGAGATCCTGGTCACCCATGACAAACAAGAAACCGTCTTGCTGGAGCAGTTCTCAGTTTTCGTGCAGGATGTTCACGGGCCGGCACTGGCTCAAAATCTATGCGGGCAGTCCCTTCCACTGGTGATCCCTGATTTGCCCCAGGGACCTGTCGTTCCTGGTCCCGCGCCGGAAGACTCTCCAGCGAGAGTTTCGAATTTGCGGCCGCATTTGGGGATCTGGGTGCTGCCCCTGAAATGCAAGAGTGGAAACCCGGTTTACTGTTCGACCCCAGGACACACCTCCGGACAGAAGCCTCCGCAGGAGCCGCTTCATATGATTTATCGACTGGATTCATCCCTGCTTTAATACAAACAGGCCATCGTGAGCAGATAGACAGCGCATCATCGCAGGACTAAACTCAACGGAAGAACTGAAAGGAGCTCTGGGTACAATGAAACGCGTCGTGCGCAACCGTGATTCTCTGAAGTACGCTTTTGACCACCGTCATACTCCTGTTCTGGAGGTTGAACAGGACGAGGCCTTTGTTCTGGAGACAGAAGACGCCCCCTCAGGGACCTATCGCAGTCCGGAAGATGCCGCGCACCTGGTGGACGCCTGGTACCTGAAATATTCTCCGCCCAGGGCTAACCCCGTTACCGGGCCTGTCTACGTTCAAGGTGCGGAGCCCGGCGATACGCTGGTGGTAGAGATCGAAAAGCTGGAACTCGACGATCAGAGCGTTACCTACTGGCGCCCGGGCCACAAACCGTTGGGGGATTCCGCCCGTTGGAGGGAGTTGAGCACGCCGACGTTTGCCATCGGCCGCCACGAAAACGGCGATGTGGTCCTCGATGAAGCGGTCACGTGGGAAGAAGGCCAGGCCCGCAGATATCCGCTGGGGCTGCGCTTTCCGCAATCGCCCTTTATCGGCACGATTGCTGTGGCCCCCGAGCGCGAAGTCGCCACTCCCGGACTCGGCCAGGGAAGTTGGGGCGGAAATATGGACGTGCGCGACATCCGCCCGGGCACGCGCATCCTGATTCCCTGCTACCATCCTGGCGCCCTGCTCTATGTGGGTGACGTTCACGCCTGCCAGGGTGACACCGAGTTCTATGGGACCGCCATGGAAACCCGCAGCACGCTGACACTGCGCTGTGGTCTCATCAAGGGAAAGAGCAAGACCTTTGTTCGCCTTGAGAAGCAGGAGAGCCTGATTTCGCTCGCCTGCGCCAAGCCGCTGGAAGAAGCCGTCTGGCGCGCCAGCATCCAGCTGATGGAATGGCTGATGGAAGACTACGGATGCTCCGAGCGAATGGCCTACCTTCTGCTGGGAGTCAATCCTGACTTTCGCGTCAACGTCTACCAGATGGCTCCCATCGCCAGCCTGCAATACACCGCCGGGGCCGAAATTCTGAGAAAGTCGATTCCCGGCCACTTCCCATAGAACCGGGCAGGAAGACGCCGGGCGTATTCCAACGAATTGCCTTTCGCGCAGGCAGTGGCTTGACACTCTATCGCGGGAAACTTAAGATTCACCCTTTACAATATCCTGGCAAAAGCCATCGGCCGTTATTAAGCTCCCGGGTTGGGGTGCAAGTCCTGAACGATTCGGCCGACCAGTCAATAACAACCGATGGCGGTTTTGTCACACCGGGGTTTCGAGTTCCTGCAGATTGGAGATCGCAAGTGGAATCCGACGTTCTTTACCAGGAGAAAAAGCGAAACGGGGGCGAGTGGGCGGAGATTATACTGAACCGCCCGCAGAAAGGCAATGCTCTCACATTGCCGATGCTGGACGAAATCGGGGCCCATGTACAGAGGCTGAAGACGGCACGAAACATCCGTGCTGTGGTTCTGCGCGGGAATGGTCGTTTCTTCTGCACCGGCGGTGATGTCGAGGCGTGGGGCGCGCTTACTCCGGTTGAAATGGCGAATAAATGGATCCTCCGTGGCATCAGGGTTCTTGAGATGATTGCGGGCTTGCCGCAGCCCGTCATCGCCGCAATCTCCGGCCATGCCCTCGGCGGCGGCCTCGAACTCGCGCTGATGGCGGACCTTCGGGTGGGAATAAAGGCAGCCAAGCTTGGAACTCCGGAGGTTGGCTTGGGTATGATCGCCGGCTGGACCGGAGTTCGCCGGCTCTCCGAAATTGCCGGCGTAGTCCGCGCCCGGGAACTTACATTGCTAGGCTCGCCGATCTCTGCCGAAAAGGCTTGCGAGTGGGGCCTCTTGAACGCTCTTGCAGACGACACAGGCGCCATGGACCGCCAGGTCGAGGCGTGGCTTGATCAGCTTCTTTCGAATTCTCCGGCTGCAATGGCGCTGACGAAAAGCCTGCTGGGAACCATGCACGCGGGCTTGGACCTCCATCACGCGGCAGCCGCTGGACTTGCACGGTCAACTGAGGACTGCGCTGAAGGCATCTCGGCTTTTCGAGCCAAAAGAAAGCCGGTGTTTAGGAATCGATAGGTGATAAGCATGAGTGCGACGAAGTTTCTCAGCGCGGAAGAAGCTGCCCTGATGGTAAGGAACGGGGACACTGTGGCCGTCAGTGGCAACGGCGCGGGAATGACTTCAGCCGAGGCGATTTTTGCGGCTATTGAGAAACGCTTTCTTGAAACGGGAGAACCGCGCGGGCTCACTCTCGTTCACTCACTCGGCTTGGGCGACCGCGGTGAGCTGGGGACCAACCGCTTTGCGCACGAGGGAATGCTGGCCAGGATAATCGCTTCTCACTTCACCTGGTCAGCCCGCATCCAGCAGCTCATCCGCGACGAAAAGATTGAGGCCTATTGTTTTCCCGGGGGAGTGGTGCAGCAGCTCCTGCGGGAGATCGGCGCCGGGCGGCCGGGCCTGATCACACACTCCGGGCTGGGCACTTTTGTCGATCCAAGGCAGGATGGAGGCCGCTGCAATAAGCGGAGCACGGCCGAACTCGTGAAACTGATGAACGTCGATGGGCGCGAGTTGCTGCGTTACAAGCCTTTCAAAGTGGACGTCGCCATCATTCGCGGGACCTACGCCGACCGGAAGGGAAATATCAGCCCTGAAGAGGAAGCCGTTGACCTTGACATCTACACCATGGCGATGGCGGCGCACAATTGCAACGGCGTGGTTCTGGCGCAGGTGCGCGAGGTGGTGGAAGCCGGGACGTTGAAAGCAAGGAGCGTGCACGTCCCTGGCATCATGATTGACGCTGTGGTGGAAGACAGCTCGCAGGAACTGTTCTACGGCTTGCCTTACGATCCGACCATCAGCGGCACGCAGCGTGGGCACCTGGAACGGCTGTCCGCCGAACTTCCCGGCAAGCTGGCGCGGCGGATCATTGCCCGGCGCGCGGCGATAGAACTTCGCCCCGGGGCATCCCTCAATTTCGGTTTCGGCATTCCCGGCGGAATCTTTGGCGTGATCGCTGAACAAGGCATCGAAGACGACCTTTGGATGAGCGTCGAACAGGGCACCCACAACGGGCGTATGCTGGATGAGGCGCTGTTTGGGGCTGCGCGCAATCCTGACGCACTGGTCCCCTCAGTGGACCAATTCGATTATTACAGCGGCGGTGGCATTGATCAGACCTTCCTGGGGATGGGTGAAGCGGACGCCCAGGGAAATGTGAATGTGTCACATCTGGGCGGAAACCTGGTGGGCCCTGGCGGGTTCATGGAAATTGCGCAGAATGCGAAATGCGTGGTTTTCTGCGGCACCTTTGACGCCCAGGGCAGTGAGGTCGCATTCGAAGACGGGAAGCTGCGCATCGTCAAGCCGGGCAAAATTCAGAAGTTCGTCAAAGCGGTGGAACGGATTACCTTCTCCGGGCAATACGCACGGCAAAAGAATCAGGAAGTTCTCTATGTCACCGAGCGCTGCGTGTTTCGGCTTGCCCCGGACGGCCTGCGCCTCACCGAGGTTGCGCCGGGAATCGACGTTGAGCGCGACATCTTTCCTTATATGGCGTTCCGGCCCATCGTTGGTGACATCAAATTGATGGACGGCGCGTGCTTTGTGTGATGGGCCAGGCGCAACAAAGCGCAGGCCAGGATAGGCAGGTGAGATAGCTATGGCGACTGCGAATGGACGGCAACTGCCGCCGGGTGAGTATTGGTTTGAGGACCTTCATGAGGGCGACTGGTTTGAAACGGGGCGCATCGTCGTCACGGAAGCTCACATCGTCAATTTTGCCGGGCTGGCTGGAGACTTTTTTGACGTTCACATGGACGATGAGTTTGCGCGCGAGCAGGGCTTCCCGGCGCGCATTGCGCATGGCCTGCTGGGATTGGCGCTTGCCGACGGGCTCAAGAACCGGGCCTCCGCTCGCCTCATGGTAAGTTCATCGCTCGGGTGGAACTGGCAGTTTACAGGGCCCATCCTCGCGGGTGACAGAATCGGCGCCAGGATCACCGTCCAGGAAAAACGCCTGTCCAGCAAGGGAAAAGCCATCCTGACGCTTCACCTTGAAGTGACCCAGCAGGAAGGGAAAGTGGTGAAGAAAGGTGAAACAACTCTCCTGGCAAG
>OBIZ01000209.1_pt1 | contig 10317 bp, 7 predicted proteins | sample 1519801 | NCBI WGS metagenome assembly OBIZ01 (sample SAMN01911456, study PRJEB22533) | soil metagenome | biome: Soil | place: Malaysia | collected 2012-04-30 | depth DG_metagenome m | reverse complement strand
CATCAGAAATTCGACTGTCCCGGCGTTCGTGTAACCAACGTCTTTGAGGGCCCGAATCACTTTGCAGCCCATCTCCCGCCGGGTTTCAGCATCGAGCTGGGTGGATGGCGATTCCTCCAGCACTTTCTGATGGCGCCTCTGGATGGTGCATTCGCGCTCGCCAAGATGGATGACCTTGCCATGCATATCAGCCATCACCTGGAATTCGATGTGCCGGGGTGAGGAAATATACTTTTCGAGGTAGACGTCGGAAGAGCCAAAGGATGCTTCGGCTTCGTTTTGCGCCATCTGGAGGAGTTTCGGAAGCTCCTCGGCGGAGTTGATAATCCGCATCCCTTTTCCGCCGCCACCTGCCGCCGCCTTCACCATGACGGGATAACCGATCTTTTCGGCGGCCCCCAGAGCTTCCTCTTCAGAGCCCAGGATTTCCGTCCCTGGAAGCACCGGCAGGCCGAGTTTCGCCATGCGCTTTCGCGCCATGTTCTTGTCGCCCATCAAATGGATCACTTCAGGCGGGGGACCGATAAAAGTCAGCTTACAGGTCTCGCAGACCTCGGCAAACTTGGGATTTTCAGCCAGGAATCCATACCCCGGGTGGATGGCCTCAGCGCCCGTGATTTCGGCGGCTGAGATGATCGCCGCCACATTGAGGTAACTTTCCGAGCTCCTTGCCGGGCCGATACAGACCGCCTCATCCGCAAATCGAACGTGGAGCGAATAGCGGTCGGCCTCTGAATAGACTGCAACGGTGGGAATCCCCAGTTCCTTGCAGGCACAAATCACCCGCAGCGCGATTTCTCCCCGATTGGCTATCAGAATCTTTCCAAACATACGTCACGCTGGCCGGTACGGCCCCAGGCCCTTTGGCGGCTCGCCAAGGCTCACACTGAAACTTCTCTTCTTAAGAGGGCTTGATGGTAAAGAGGGGCTGTCCGTATTCTACCGGTTGGCCGTTTTCAACGTGAATGCGTACGATCTCGCCGGCGAACTCCGACTCGATCTCATTCATCAGTTTCATGGCTTCAACAATGCAAAGCACCTGCCCCACGTGGACCCGGTCACCCACGTTGACAAACGGGGGAGCGTCCGGCGAAGGCGCGGCAAAAAACGTCCCGACGATCGGCGACTTCAGAACGTGCGCGTTCTCAGAAGGCGCCTCGGGCTGCGGCTCCGGCGCCGCGGGCTCCTGTGAAAGCGCAGGCGCCGGCGAAGCAACAGGCTCAGCCGGCGGCCATGAGGATTCTCCACTTGAATTCGACGGAGACGCCGGAACCGACGCTGGTCCCGTGGATGCCTGCCGCAAGATGCGGATCCGCATCCCATTCTTCTCCATCTCAAATTCTGCAACTTCCCGCTCGATCAGCAGATCTATCAATTGCTGGATCTCCTGGAGTTCCAGGCTCCGTTCAGACTCAGCATCTTCCATGCGGGGTGGTTTCTTACCGGGCATATTTTTCCTCAGAGCTTCAATCCTGACTTATAAACCAGGCGTCTTTCGTGGCCGGGGTCAAGACCTCCGGCTTGCCATCGGTCACCAGGACCGTGTCCTCAATGCGGACTCCGCCTAAACCTTCAAGATAGACGCCCGGCTCTACAGTTATAACATACCCGGGGCGAAGCCGCCCTTTATCACCGCGGCTTACACGGGGCATTTCATGGATCTCAAGCCCTACGCCGTGTCCCGTGCTGTGCGTAAAATACCGCTCCAGCTTTCTCCTTTCCAAGACCTTCCGGGCGGCCGCATCAACGTCTCCCGTCAGCCGTCCCGCCCGCGCAACCTGAGTGGCACGTTCCTGGGCCTCACGTACCCTGTTGTAGAGTGTCCGAACCCGAGCTGGCGGTTTTCCCAAATAAAGGGTTCGCGTCATATCAGCTGCATATCCGCCAAGTATAGCACCGAGATCAAAGATAACCAAATCGTTTTCCTTCAACAACTTGGCAGACGGCCTGGCGTGCGGCCAGGCGCTCCGCTCACCGGAAGCCACAATGGTTTCAAAAGCTGCGCCTTCAGCACCCTTCCGCTTCATCCGGTACTCAATCTCGGCCGCCAGGTCGCTTTCCCTCGCCCCGGGGCGAATCCTCCCCCTGACCTCTTCGAACACTTCGGCGGTCAGCTTCCCGGCTTTCCGAATCCAGTCGGTCTCGCCGGGATCTTTCACAATTCGCAGGTCTTCGACCATGCCCCCTGCCGGGACCCATCGCCGTCTGCGCCCGCCTGCGTGCTCAAGGCTCGCAAAATCACGGCAAGTAAAGACCGCGTCATCGTAGCCCACAGGCCCCAGGCGCTTTTTCCGGACCCAGCCGGCAGCCTCTGTCAGAAGCCCCTTTTTTGCTTCGATGACTTTGACTCCCACTGCTTGTTCAGTCGCCTGAAGCGTATATCGGGGGTCGACCCAGAGGATGCTCTCCGACGGACCAACCAGAGCCACCCCGGCACTGCCGCGGAAACCGGTGAGGTAGTAAATATTGGGCAGGCTGGTTACCAGCAGCGCTGCAATTTTCCTGCGCTCGAACTGCTGCAGCAGGCGCTGCCGCCTCGCCGTGTAATGGTGAGTATTTCCGTTTGAATTCATCGTCTGAAAATAAAACGAGGAAGCCATAGCCTCCTCGTTCATCAAGATAGATTCTACTACGAATTGCGGATGAGGTTCGGGCGGGAAAAGTTTGTCTAGCTCAGAATCTTGGGAGTGACAAAGAACAGCAATTCCTGATCATTGCTTTGTGAGGTCGTGCTCTTGAAGAGATGTCCGAGAATTGGAATGCTGTCCAGCAACGGGACGCCAGTTGACGAATTCGACTTGATGTGGACCGTAACTCCGCCGAACACCACCGTTCCACCGTCCGGCACCAGGACCTGCGTGGTGGCCGACTGCGTGTTGATGGTTGGGCCTGCAAGCGTGAGGGCCGGACCGGGCGTGGAATTCTCAACGTCAATAGTGAGGAAGACGTTGCCGTCCTGCGTCACCTGGGGCGTAACCTTCAACTGCAAGGACGCCTGCACGTACTGGACACTGATCGTGTTATTGATCGTCGTCTGAATGGGAATCTGTGTTCCCTGAATGACAGTGCCTTCCACGTTGTTCTGGGTCACGATGGAAGGCTGCGAAATGGTTTTGGCCTGATCATGCGTTTCAGCAGCCGCAATCGCGGCGTTGATTGCATAATTCCTGCCCAGGTTGGAAAGCACAAACACTCCGAACCCCGTGGCGGGCGAAGTGGTTACTGAAGGCGGGGTGAGCGGTTCGCCGGAAACCGGACTGCCCGTGGCTCCGCCAAGAACAACGCTCCCGGAGCCGTTCCTCTGGGCAAAAGAGAGCGCCGTTGAAAGGTTCCGGGCAAAGTCTGAAGTACCCCGGATAATTCGCGCCTGGATTGAAACCTGCTGCGCCTTCCTGTCCAGTTTGCTGATGACCGACTCGATCCTGGGAACATGCGAAGCAATGTCAGAAATGATCAGGGTATTGCTGCGTTCGTCCACCAGCACGCTTCCCCGCGGGCTCAGCGCTCCCCCTCCAACCCAGGTCTTCAGCAACGCTGCAATGGTGGCCGCTTTGGCGTAACTCAACGGGCGGAAAACGGTGACCAGCGGCGCGGAATCTTCCCTGGCGATTGCCAGTTTTTTCCTGTCCTCCTGCTCGCGCGTCAGCGTCGAGAGCCTGGCAATGCGAAGTACATTCCCTTCCAGGCGGTCGCCCAGTCCATTGTTATTCAGCACCAGAGCCAGCGCCTGGTCCCAGGGCACGTCGTCAAGCACGACCGTCACGCTGCCGGACACGTCAGGGTCAACAATGATGTTCAGGCCGCTGACCTCGTGGATGAGCCGGAAAAAGTCTTTAAGGTCAACTCCCTTCAGGTTCAGTGAGATCCGCTTGCCGGTATACTTCTCACCATTCTGAAGTTCCACGTTCTGTGTAACCGGTATTGCGGCGTGACTTGTTTCTGCTTCCTGCGTTGTAGCGACAACCTTTGCCGCTTTTGCCGCGTGGACGGCGTCTGGAAGCTCCTGTTCCTTCGGGGACCCCGGGTTCGCAGGCGGCGCCGCAGGCGCCTGAATTGGGGCCAACGTCTCCTTATGGATTGGCTCCGCCGGGCCGGGAAGAATTGCGGCCGTCTGGGCCTTTTGCGGCGCAGACTCATCTTCCTTTTTCAAGGCCGGCGGCTTCGGCGCAGTTTCGGCAAGCTTTTGGACGGCAGCAGGCTTGCCCGCAGGTACCGGCTTCTTTTGTGAAACACCGGCATCCACAGGATGAGGCGCTCCTGATTTCGCGCTGCTTCCTTTGGGCGTCAGTTCGATGAGGAATCCGGTGGGTTGCCGCTCAACGCTGTAAGCGGGATTACCTTGAAGGTCTGCAACAACGCGGATAACGCCACCATGTGCGGGGCTGAACCTACCCACCCTGACACGTTCCAACAGCGGTGAGTGAGAAGAATACCTCCAGCGGTTTGTCCCATTCCTGGCGCCTTCCAGGTCCAGCACCAGCCGGTCGGGGTGGTCCATGCGCGTGACGGTGTACATCGTGGGAGCGCTGGTTGAAACCTCAATAGTGGTTCGCTCGCCACTGTCCGCTGACTGGATCGAAACGCCGGTCAACCTGCTCAAATGTGGCTTGTCTGCGGACGGGGCTGCGACATTCTCTTTCGCCCCGCCCGAGGTTTGAGCGCTGGCGACCTCCTTTGACGGGACGCCGGAGGCCTCCACGTTGCCCTGTAGCGCCACCCCCCAGACCAGGCACAACACAGCGAATATTGCCACCAGCACCAAATGGAATTTCCGTTTCATCTTGCCTCCTGCTGCTCAGAGCCCAGCCTCAAGACCACCTCACGGGCATCAGCCCGGCTGCCTGAATCCAAGGGTTTCTGCCGAAAATAGATCGCGTCCGGCGTAATCCTGCTGACCACTCCGTTGTATACATCGTCATGAATATGGAGGAAATAGGCCAGGTTGGCGCGGTTCGTTACCACGGCGATCATGGTCCTGGTCTCCTCGTCTCGCACAATCCCTTTCAGGCGAAGCTGTCCTATCACCAGGCCCCGGACTCCGGGCGGCAGAGGGCCGTCTACATCGTCCCCACCACCATCCATCTTCGGCGGTGGTGGAACTTTGAAAGGATCCCGCTTTTCCGCAACAGCGTTCAACATGGCGCGCTCTTCGGCCAGGCGCTGCCGGCCGTGTTTCGCAGGCGCAGTGCTGATAGCCGCTCCCACTGTCGAAGCCCGGGCGTCCGGACTGGCGTCATTGTCGCCGCCGGCGCGTGCAACGGTTATACCAGTCGGCAGCATCATCAAGGCCGCTGCCAGAAAGGTAAGCGTGCGGGCTAAGGATGAATATCGTTTCGCTTTCCTGGTCATGGCGTACCCCCGTACTATTTCGGCCCCTTTTTTCCCCCGGCTTTCGGTTCGGGCGCGGGCCGGTTGTAGTAGGTTGTAATCACACAATTCGCACCCACCGTCTCTACGACTGAGACTTTGTAGGAACCCATGCCGCCACCCTCCGGACCACTCAGGGCAAGGTTGGAAACAGTTACAATCCGCTGGTCGTGAGCCAGGCGGTCAAAGAACTGAAGTAACCGGTAGTAGGTTCCATCCAGGTGCAGCCGGAAAGGCATTTCAACATACAGTTCTTTGCTCACCAATGGCTCGGATATAAAACTCCGGATGTGCACATCGCTGTTGGCGCCGGTGTCGTATACCGACCTGACAAAGACATCTGTGGAAGGATCGTCGGGCACAATTGATTGCAGGGTCTTCAGTTGCTCGCTGAGCTGGGCAATCCTGTTCAGGTATTCCGTCTGCTCACGCTTGAAGGCTTCGTTGCGGTCATTTTCCGCCCGCAACCTTTTCACCTGTTGCTGGAGGCTGTCGAGCTGGTCCGATTCGGGGAGAGCAAAGTACCAGAACAGGGCTCCAGCCAGTGCAGCCGCTACAACAATGAGGACAGCAGCCTGGACACCGGCCGACAAATCATTAAATTTCAGGGCCATGACGGTCTCCTCCCCTACCTTCCGTTCCCCGGCGGCAGGGCTGACATGGTTGATTTCCCACCGGCCGTCTGGTTCGACGTGCTGGGCGGAATGTAGGAGCAGTCCAGATTGAACTTGAAATTGACGCGCCCATTCTGGTTGTCCTGGTAGTATTGCTTCAGCTTGACATCCGTGAACCGCGGTGAACCCACCAGGGCCTTGATGAACCGTGCGATTGCCGGAACCCGGCCGGCCTCTCCCCGGATGTGCAACATCTCCCCTTCAGGAGTCACTTGCAGCAGGTAAAGGTCCTGGGTCTGGTTCACGCTGTCCCCCAATCCTTCCATCAGGTCGACAGGACCCTGCCGCCTGGCCTGGAGCTTCTGGATGGTCTGAATGCGTTCTTCCAGAGTTTTCAACTGCCTCTGGTATTCCTGGTTCCGGGTCCTGACAGACGCCAGTTCCTTCTGGCGGATCTGCTCGCGCGCCAGCGCGGCCTGTGCCTGGGTGATCTGATGGCTCCAGTAGTAGTAAACAAACCCTACTGTGGTCATGCAGACGGCCAGCGCGACAATAAATACCAGAACCTGGCGCGCCGATTCGGAGGAACCTACCGCGAGCCTGGACTCCGGGGCCTCCTGTCCAAGCAAATTGATCTTCATCATGGCGAATCAAAACTCCTCAGGGCCAGCCCCATCGCCACGCATAGGCGGGGCGCAATTTCCGCTGTACTTCCCACATCAAACCGCCCCGGGTTAATGTTCACGCAGCGAAAGGGATCCATCATTTCAATCGGAACTTTGAACTCTTCCTTTAACAGGCCCAGCAGGCCTGCGACCTTCGCAGTTCCCCCGGCAAGATAAATCGCCTGGATGTTTTCCTGCGAGGTCGTCTGCCGGAAGAAATCGAAGGTCTTATGTACCTCCAGCATCAGAATCTCTGATACGGAACGCAAGTGCGGCGCCGCGGAGTCAGGAGAGACACTTGAAAGTGAATGCCCTTGCTTCAGGCGCTCGGCATCATCAAAGCTGAGGTCCAGCTCCTTCTGGAGCGTGTCGGTGTACTGGTTGCCTCCCACGGAAACGTCACGCGTAAAAAGCGGCGTCCCGTCCCGCACGATATTAATGTTCATGGTGCTGGCTCCGATGTTCAGCAGAGCCACCAGAGCGCCAGGCTGCGGGTCATAATTCGCCTCGAAGGCGTTTTGCAAGGCCAGGGCGTCAATATCAACCACCACCGGGACCCTGCCGGCCTGGCTGAGGACATTGGTGTGGTTCAGGATCTTTTCCCGCTTCGCCGCCACCATCATGACTTCGGTCCCACCTCCCGGCGCCGGCCCCATCACCTGGTAACTGAGATTGACGTCAGCCACGTCAAAGGGGATATGCTGCTGTGCCTCATAAGGAATTGCCGAGGCCACCTCGGCCTCCCCTTCAGCGCTCAACGTCATCCTCTTGACAATCACCGAATGCCCTGACACCGAAGTGGCAACTTCCTTCACCTTGATCTTGTTATCAGCCACCACCTTCTTGATAGCCGAAGAAACCAGCAGCGCATCCATAATCGAACCGTCAACCACAACGTCCTGCCCAAGCGGTTCAATGCCAAGACTTACCAGCTCATAGCCTGCGCCTTTCCGTGCCAGTTCAACAGCTTTGACTGAGCTTGAGCCAATATCGAGGCCCACCAGTTTCTTCGATTTTTTCCACGCCATAGGCTTTGCTCCCTGCCAGAAGCCGCCCCGCGACGGCCAAAAGGTCTGCGACACCAGCGGTTTGAATCTTCTTCCAGCCGTCTATAGACCAAGTCTCCACAGCTTTAAGTTCATTAGCTCCCAGGCACGATTGCGTCCTGGAGGCGCTCCTGCGCCAGTGAAAGCTTGCACATTCGTTTAATACATCGGCAGATAAGAGCTGGAACAAGAGAAGGCCGATGAGCATTTGCAATGACGGGGACGCCTCCTCTCCCATTGCCCTTTTGCGGACTGGTCATTTCACCTGGAGAGTGACCTGGCTGGAATGGCTCAAGGTTTGCGCTGTGGCGGTAATGTCCAGCGAATAGGTGCCGGCCGGAGTCCCAATGTTCGGCGCTGGAGATCCGCCACCACCACCGCCTCCGCCCCCGCCGCACGAAACCAGCCCGAGCGAAATGAGAAGCACAGCCGAGGACGTCTTGAGGGCAAACGCAAGCCGTCGCTTACTGCCCCAAGCCGAAGAGAGCGCGAAAATCAGGAAGAGGCACCAGGCCAGAGCCGCAAACCATGGAGCAGGCAGGCCCCGCCAGTCGCTGGAAGGAGGGCCAACCAGCGACCGTGCCGTGGTCCTCACGGTGAGGGTGTCCTGGACGGGGCCGGAAGCGGTTACCTGCAAAGTTGGGGAAGAAAAAGAACACGTTGCGCCCTGGGGGGCGCCACCGCATAAAAGAGAAACGGAATAATTGAACCCATTGAGAGGCGTAATCGTCAGGGTGTAACTCGCTGACTGCCCGGCCTGGATTGTGTTGTTCGTCAGCGACGCATCAAGAGTAAAGTCCGCGATCTGGACAGTGAGAGCGAGCGCCGCAGTCATCGTCCCAGAGGTTGAGGTACTCTGGCCAGATGTCGTAGTGGAAGACGCATCCACTGTTCCCGTCACTGTAAAATTGATCGAAGATGAAGGCAGGCCGCCCAGGTTGCCCACCGTAAGCGTGCTGGTTTGGCCGGGGACAATCTTGGCGGGATCAAAAGCACAGGAGGCGGGCGCTATGTTGGCGCAGCCAAGAACAATCGAGCCCGTAAACCCGCCACTGGTTGAAGCCGACACAGTAAACTGAACCTGTCCGGTACCCACCAGGACTGTTTCCAGACTTGGGTCCGCAGAAAGCGAAAAAGGCGGGACGCCTGTCCCGGTCAGGGTGATGGACTGTGGCGAACCAAGACCGGTATCCGTGATGGTCACAGTTCCCACGCTGGTTCCCACCGCCGTAGGTGCAAAGCTGATGTTGATGGTGCAACTCGCGCCAGGGTCTACCACACTGCCGCAGGTATTCAACTCCGTGTAATCACCAACCGCCTGCATGCTGGAAATATCGAGCGGCGACTGCGCAGGGTTCGTCAGCGTCACTGACTGCGTGCTGGTCGTTCCCACTACAACCTGACCGAAATCCAGGCTCGAGGATGAAAGGCTGACTGCTCCGCTGGCTCCATTGCCGCTCAGATGGACCGTGTGGGGGCTGCCTGCCGCGCTGTCGGTGATCACCAGCGTGCCCGTTTGCTTGCCCGTTGCGGTGGGAGTGAAGGTCACATTGATGGTGCACTGTGTCCCCGCGGATACGGTCTGGCCGCACTGGCTGGTCTCCGCAAAATCACCCGTCACGGAAATCCCCGAGATACTGAGCGCCGCGCTGCCGGCGTCACCAATCTTCAGGATGGAAGGCGAGCTGGTGGTGTTGATTTCCTGGTTGGCGAAAATGAGAGGATTGGGCGTCGCCGTAAGCCCGGCGGCGTTCTGGGGACTGATCTTCGCAATCCAGGCGTCGTAAGAACCGCCCGTATAGCCTGTGGTCAGGGCTGAAGGCGTAACCGGGAAGTCGGGCGAAAACGTGTCGCCGGCCACATAGACGTTGCCGGAAGAGTCCAAAGCGAGGTCATTGGCGGCCTCATTGCCTGTCCCACCCAGGTAGGCGGAAAAAAGCAGAGTGGAACCCGTGGGGTTAATTTCGCTGACGATGGCGTCGTAGAGGCCACCGCTCGCCGCCTGCAGCGGAGACGCCACGGGAAACTTTCCGCCGTAGGTAAACCCGGCAATCCAGGCGTTGCCGCTGCTGTCTACGGCGATCGAGTTCGCCTGGTCAGGGTAGATATCGCCCAGATATGTCGCGTAGCTGATTGCGCCGCCCGCTGGGGCGATTTTGGCGACAAAGACCTCATTCGTGCCTCCCCAGGCCGTGTCATAAGCTCCCTGAGTAACGGGAAAGTCCCTGGAAGTCGTCCAGCCGGTCACGTAGGCCGCGCCGGAAGAATCCAGTGCGATATCAGATCCATAGCTGGCCGCTGTTCCGCCAAGATAACTGGAATAGAGCAGTGCCGTGCCGGTCGGGTTCAATTCGCTGACGAAACTTTCGAAACAGGGAATGTTGCTCAGCGCTGAACCGCACGACGCCGCCGTATATTGGGGCAGAAAACCACCCTGCACGGGGAAATTTGCGGAGTTCGTCTGCCCGGTCAAGAACGCATCGCCCGAAGAATCGAGCGCGATGCCATTCACGTGGTCTTCCTGGCTGCCGCCGAGATAAGTGGAATAGACAAGACTGCTTCCCGTCGGATTGATCTTGGCCACGAAGCCGTCAAATGGCCCCCCGCCGTAACTCGTCCGCAGCG
>OBIZ01000208.1_pt1 | contig 10353 bp, 7 predicted proteins | sample 1519801 | NCBI WGS metagenome assembly OBIZ01 (sample SAMN01911456, study PRJEB22533) | soil metagenome | biome: Soil | place: Malaysia | collected 2012-04-30 | depth DG_metagenome m | reverse complement strand
CCGGTGAAGGATTTGACCGAGGAAGAGGTGACGCATATTCGGCAGATCATCGAAGAAGAAGGCGGCGTAGAGGGTGACCTTCGAAAAGAGACCGCACTGAACATCAGGCGGCTGATTGAAATTGGTTCCTATCGCGGTATGCGGCACCGGCGTAACCTGCCAGCGCGGGGACAGCGGACCCATACAAATGCCCGGACGCGCAAAGGTCCGCGCCGGGGCACGATTGCGAATAAGAAGAAGGCGTCGGCAAAGACATAAGATTCCTGAGGTACTGCGACCTCGGCTTTTAGTTCGATAGCCGTAACAGGGTTTTGACGGAGGATTATGGCGAAGGCAGCGGCGAAAGCAGGCAAGAAAAAGACTTTTAAGAAGCGTGACAAACGTGTCGTTCCCCATGGAGTGGTGCACATCCAGGCGACGTTTAACAACACGATGGTGTGCATAACCGACCCTGACGGGAAAACCATCTGCTGGTCCAGCGCCGGCGCATTGGGTTTTCGTGGGTCGCGTAAAGGGACTCCGTTTGCCGCACAGCAGGCGGCCTCGCGGGCGGCCAGTGCCGCCCGGGACCACGGGATGCGGAGCGTCCAGGTTCGCGTGAAGGGGCCAGGTGCGGGCCGCGAGTCAGCCATCCGCGCACTCGCTGCGTCCGGGCTGGAGGTCCGGGAACTGAAGGACGTTACGCCGATTCCGCACAACGGCTGCCGCCCGCCCAAACGGCGTCGAGTGTAATTACGTGCATGTGTACGAGGATTGAAGAGGCGGCGGGGTGATGCTCGTTACGCCGGGGCAATGAAACTGGCGCTCCAGTCCGGGATGGGACGTTACAGGAGGTTTGTTTGGCAAGATATCGTGAAGCAGTATGTCGGCTTTGCCGCAGGGAAGGGCAGAAGCTCTTTTTGAAGGGCCAGCGTTGTCTGACCGACAAGTGCGCCATTGAGAAGAGGAACTTCCCTCCGGGCCAGCACGGAAAGTCGCGCCGCCCGAAGCCCCAGGGCTATGGGATTCAGCTGCGGGAAAAGCAGAAGGTGCGCCGTCTCTACCAGATTCTCGAAAACCAGTTTCGCAACTATTTTGAAAAGGCCGCAAGCCGCAAGGGCGTCACTGGCGAGACATTGCTTCTGATGCTTGAACAGCGCCTGGATAACGTTGTTTACCGGCTCGGCCTGGCCACGTCGCGAGCCGAAGCCCGCCAGTTGGTGCGCCACGGCCACATCGAGGTTTCCGGGAAGAAGGTGAACATCCCCTCGTTCCATGTGGTTCCCGGCCAGGAGGTTGCGGTTCGTGAAAAGAGCCGCAAGCTGGAAGCCATCCAGCGGTCGCTTGACCTCTCGGGGAATCGCGGCGTTCCGCCATGGCTGGCGCTCGATCGCGAAAATCTGAAGGCCCAGGTGGTTTCTGTTCCAAAGCGCGAAGACGTTAACTTCCCGATTCAGGAGCAGATGATTGTTGAGCTTTATTCGAAATAGTTAAGTTACCCAAGATGATAGCACTGGAGGCAGCGGTGACGCCTCCAGGGAGGTGAAGGCAATATGCTCTGGAAAGGTTTTCAAAAGCCCAAGCGGCTTGTCTGCAATACAAATACCCTGACCGACAAGTATGGTCAGTTCACGGCACAGCCCTTCGAACGAGGCTTCGGCACAACCATCGGGAACGCGCTGCGCCGTGTTCTTCTCTCGTCGATTGAGGGTGCGGCCATTACGGCGGTCAAAATAGAAGGGGTCATGCATGAGTTTTCTTCCATCCCCGGGGTGGTGGAAGACGCAACAGACATCATCCTCAGCCTCAAGCAGATTCCTCTGAAGATGAATGTCGAGGGCCCAAAAACTCTCACCCTGGAAGTAAGTAAGCCCGGCGAGGTGACCTCAAGCATGATCCAGGAAGACGCAGACATCGAAATCCTGGATAAGGACGCGTATATCGCCACGGTCAGCGAAGGTGGCAGCCTTCGGATCGAAATGCGTGTGAAGATTGGGAGAGGGTACGTTTCTGCGGAAAAGAATTTTGATGAAGACCTTCCGATCGGCTACATCCCCGTTGACTCCGTGCACTCTCCTATTCGCAAAGTCAACTACGCGGTGGAAGCCGCCCGGTTGGGACAGATGACGGACTACGACAAGCTTACGCTTGACGTTTGGACCAACGGCGCCGTTACCCCGCAGGATGCAATCGGCCTGGCGGCCAAACTCCTCAAAGACCATATGAGCATCTTCATCAACTTCGAGGAAGGTACGATTTCCGAGGAGATCGCCGAAGAGAAACCGGCGACCGTCTATAACGAGAATCTCGACCGTTCAGTTGAGGAGTTGGAACTTTCGGTTCGCTCCTACAACTGCCTGAAGAACGCCAACATTTCAACGATTCGAGAGCTGGTGCAAAAGTCTGAGCAGGAGATGCTGAAGACCAAGAACTTCGGCCGGAAATCTCTGAATGAGATTAAAGAAATTCTGACGGCAATGGGCCTGGGCCTGGGCATGAAATTTGACGAAAGGGGCAATCCCCTGCCTGCAGCGAGCCAGCCGGCTTCAGACCAGCCAGCCTGGGGACAGGAAAGCTAAAGATGCGGCATCGTAATTACGGAAGAAAACTTGGCAGAAACACTGAGCATCGGCGGGCCCTCTTGCGAAATCTGGTGACCTCGCTGATTCTGGAGGAGCGGATTGAAACCACTCTCCCCAAAGCCAAGGAGGCGCGGGTTGCTGCGGAGCGTATGATTACGCTTGGAAAACGAGGCGACCTTCACGCCCGTCGGCTGGCGGCAAGTTATGCGTTGAGCGCTCCGGCGGTGCAGAAGCTTTTTGGAGACATTGCGAAGCGCTACGAGTCGCGCAACGGCGGGTATACCCGCATTGTGCGGACCGGCTGGCGGAGTGGCGATGGAGCTGATACGGCTGTGTTGGAGCTGGTCGGAAACCGGATCTTGCAACAGCGCGCTGAGCTCCGGGCAAAGCGGGCCGAGCGCCGTAAAAAAGCGGCTGAGCAAGCTGCAGCCCAGCAGCCGGGCCTGCCGCCTGAGTCCGAGGAATAGCTGGAGTCAGAAACCTCCATTCGGACTGTGCGCACCGTGCCGGACGGGCAGACCCATGTCCGGACGGCACATTGGGGTTTAACATCATTACCCTCGTCCCTCGTGTTGTACTTCTCTGAAGCCGGTCCAGGCGTATATTTTCTTCTTAAATAAAGAAGGTTCCTTTCCTCTGTTAAGATTTCGTTACAACCTGTTTCGTTGGGCCCAAATTGTGAGATAATGCGCACTCTTCATAAATCAAGAGGAGTGTGGCCCAATGAAGCTGCGTACATTGCTTGTTGTCCTGGCAATCCTTGTTGTCATCGTCGTTGTTTTTGAGCTGGCGAGACGACCCGAAAAGGCCCGGCCACGCTCCATTAATCTTCCTTCCAGCAAAGCTCTGTATGTTCCGGCTCCAGGCCATCCGCAGCCTACCAACAGTTTCCCCACGGCTGTTACTCTGAGTCCGAACGGCGGGTACTTGGCGATCCTGAACAACGGCTACGGGACGGAACAATCCGATTTTCAGCAGTCGATTGCAATCCTTGATCTTTCGACTCATAAGGTCACTGATTATCCCGACTCTCGCCTGGGCCAGCGCGCGGGACAAACCTACTACCTGGGTCTGGCCTTCAGCCACGACGGTAGCAAGCTGTATGCTTCAATGTCGTCGCTTACTGATCCTCTCGGCAAGAAGCCCAACGATACCGGCAACGGCATTGCAGTCTATACATTCGAGGGAGGGAGGCTTACGCCGGACAGGTTCATCAAGATTCCCCTTGCTCCTCTTGCCCGTGACAAGAAGTCCATCGTGGACTCGGAGGCGCTGCCCAAAGGCATGGCAATTTCTTATCCGGCAGGGCTTGCGGTGCTTCCGGGCGCCGGTGGTGAAAAGCTTCTGGTAGCAGAAAACCTTGCTGACGATGCCATTGTGCTGGACACTAAGAGCGGGAAGGTTCTTCAGCGTTTTCCTCTGAGCACAGCGGCGGTGGTGCCGGCGGCTTTTCCCTACGGAGTTACCGCCATGAGTGACGGGAAGACCGGGTTTTGCTCGCTCTGGAATGCCTCGGCCATTGCCCAACTGGATCTCGAAACTGGCAAGGTCATCCGCCGCATCCCGCTTCTCGAGCCCAAGTCTCCGGTGGCGGCTGGATCGCATCCCACGGCAATGCTGCTGAGCCCTGACCAGAAATACCTCTACGTGACTCTCACCAACAGCGACCGAGTAGCAGTGGTTGACGTTGAAAAGGGCGAAGTGGCGGGCCTGCTTTCCACGGAACTGCCTGAGCAGCAGTACGGCGGCAGCTACCCTGACGCGCTTGCCCAGAGCGCAGATGGCAAGAAGCTGTATGTTGCAGGTGCTTCCACTGATGCAGTCGCTGTGTTTGATATGAGCAATCTGGGCGCCCACTCGCTGAGTATTGCGGAACCGCAAAAGGCTACGGGTTTCATCCCCACTGAGTGGTATCCCACCGCGCTTGCCACCGATGGAAACAGTTTGATGATTGTCACCGGAAAGGGGGAAGGGTCCGGGCCGAACGCCGGGCCGCTGGTCAAGGCACGGCCGAGGGGCAACCGAAAGCACCCCTACATCGCTGCACTGATGCATGGTTCTGTGGCCGTGGCGGATATCGGCGATATTCAGAACCGCCTCGCCGATTTGACGCATGAGGTTGAGCTCAGCAACCTGATGCAGGCGAAGCCGAAGGAGAGGGTCCTTTTCAACGGCGACAAGATCCCCATTCACCACGTGATTTACATCATCAAGGAGAACCGCACGTACGACCAGGTCTTTGGAGACCTGAAACCTGGAAATGCCGATCCATCGCTGGTTATGTACGGCGAGGAGATTACGCCGAACCAGCACGCGCTGGCAAGGCAGTTTGGGATCATCGACAATTTCTACTGCAGCGGCGAGGTGTCCGGGGACGGGCACGTCTGGTCGATGGCTGCTATTACCAGCGACTACAATGAACGGACCTGGCAGATTGGTTACCGCAGCGGCGAACGGACGTACGACTTTGAAGGCCAAGTGCTTGGACATAACCCGCTTGCTGAAAACATTCCGGATGTTGACGAGCCTGGCACCGGCTTCATCTGGGCAAACGTAGCCCGAAACGGCCTGACCCACCGTAACTATGGTGAATTTGTTACGACCCACTGGTGCGATGCCGGTTCCACAGGCGCTTCGCCCAAGGCCGGAACTCCCCTCGCTGCCCAGGGGGCCTGCCGCCAGAAGGCAATCCTCCCGGGCCAACCGTTGCCTTCGGATGTCGGCGATCCACGGGGTTCGGCCAGCCCCTGGCCCTGGCCCGTTCCGATGATTGCTTATGATGAGGCTACCAAGCCTGAACTGCAGGGTAACTTTGATCCGAAGTTTGCCGACTTCCGGCTGGATTATCCGGACCAGTTGCGCGCCGATGAATTCCTGAATGAACTCGGTGGATTTGTCAAAGCGCGCCAGGCCGGCCAGGGTGAAACCATGCCCCAGTTCATCATCCTCCGCCTGCCGAATGACCACACCGCAGGAACTTCTCCCGGGATGCCTACGCCTTCTGCTTCCGTTGCAGACAACGATCTGGCGGTTGGCCGTGTGGTTGAGGCCGTTTCGCAGAGTCCGTACTGGGACGACACTGCTATCTTCATTCTGGAAGATGACGCCCAGGATGGCCCCGACCATGTGGATGCTCATCGCAGCACTATGCTTGTGATCAGCAAGTACTCTCAGGGTTCGTCCAGCCAGCCCTTTGTCGATCACGATTTCTACACCACGGTCAGCACCATTCGAACCATGGAAGCCCTGTTGGCGCTGCCACCCATGAACATCAATGACGCCCAGGCCCCTGTGATGGTGCCTGAATTTGCCGGGCCGGGAAATCAGCCTGCCTTTACGGCCGACTACAGGAACCAGAAAAACGGGCTGATTTATCAAATGAACTCGCCCAAGGCGCCTGGTGCGCGAGGCTCTGCACGGATGGATTTTGTTCATGCTGATCAGGCGAATACCGCGGAACTCAACCGCATCCTGTGGCGAAATCTGAAGGGGAATGTTCCCATGCCCCAGCCCCGGCACGTGGTCTTTCGCTAGTCTGCGGAGGGGCCGATGATTGAGTGTTGATCGTAGCGCCTCTATTCTGCTGGTATCGCCCGCTAAATGCCGTCCCTACGGTGCGGTGGTTGCGGCCGATTTCCCTTCCAGTTCGTCGGCTACGGGGCCGGCGTCATAGACCTTGCGCAGCGCTTCAATGATGGCTGTGGTGGCCACGGCCACGGACCGGTTGTCCTTCTCGTTGAAGACAAAGTAGCCGACCAGGCTTTCGATGTTGCCGTCGAAGATCACTCCCACCACGCTGCCATCGCGCGTGATGACCGGTGACCCGGAGTTGCCGCCTACCACATCGCAGGTGGTTACAAAGTCCAGCGGCGTATTCAAGTCAAGTTTTCTTTCCGCCTTAAGCCAGAGGTCAGGCAGATTGAAAGGCGGCTTGAGGCCAAAGCTATGGGCGCGGTCGTAGAGGCCGTAGAAGGTCGTGTGGGGAGGCGCCTCGGTCCCGTTCATGGGATAGCCCTTCACCGTGCCATAAGCCAGGCGCAGGGTGAAGGTTGCGTCGGGGTAGGCACTCTTGCCGTACACTGCAAAGCGTGCTTTTCCGATCCTCTCCCCCGCGCGTGTTTCAACGCTCTCAACGTTGTCGTCGTACCACTTGACCATGGCCAGAATTTCGGGGCTTATCCTTCGGGCAAGCGCAATCAGCGGATCTGTGGAAGATTCGACTGTGGCTTCGCCGCCCTCGATCAGCGACTTGCGGAACGCGGCGTCGCCCACCTTCGTTCCTGCAAAAGCATCACGGGCCGCTTGCTGCGGAGATTTTCCCTGGAGGGCTGCACGCACAAACGGGTCCTCCGTTCCGAGTTCTTCGCCTGACTGCTTCAGTACGTCGGCCAGCATCGCCTGCTCCATGGGAAGGTAGAACGGCGCGGGTGAAAAAAGCCTGAACCGCAGGGAAGCAAGCTGCGAATCGTGAAAACCCGGGAGCCGCTCGCCATCAGGCTTCGCCACCTGTTGAACGTATAAAACGATGGTCAGCGCCTCATTCGCCAGCGGCGCTCCGCCGATTGACCGGAAGCGGTAAGGCTTCAGCTTCAGGGCCAGTTTCTTTTGTGCTTCCGCGATTTCATTCCAGGCGCCGCCATATTCTTTCTGCCACGCAGGATTTGCAGCAATACGCTGGCGGAATTCCTTTTCATCATTCTCTTTCTTGGCCATCAGTTCGGGGTTGCGCAGGCCGTTTTCCATGCCGGTATACGCCTTCAGAGAGTTCTGGAGGGAGAAGATGCGGCTGGAAGCCTGGCGTGCCTGCTCCGGGCCCTGGGCGGAATACCGCTGAAGCGTTTCAAGACGCCGGTTGAGGATCTGGAGTGTGAGAGGAAACATCTCGTCACGCAGGAGTTGAAGCTGAGCCAAAGTGTCCTGCCGGCTGGTGGATCCGGGATTGCCTGAGACAAAGACAAGGCTGTTGTCCTTGGGACCCTGTGGGTCCCACTTCAGATAGTTCCGGCTTTCGACGGGTTTGTCGTTTTCGTACACCCGGAAGAGCGCGAAGTCGAGGTCGTAGCGAGGGTAGGTGAAATTGTCCGGGTCACCGCCGAAGAATGCGATCTGCTGCGATGGAGCGAAGACCAGTCGCACATCGGTATACTTCTTGTACCGGTAAAGCCAGTATTCGCTTCCCTGATAGAGCTGGATTACGTCAGAGCGCAGCCCGGTAGCGTCAAGGCTCTCTTTTTGAATCTTTGCGATTTCCGCGCGCCGGGCTTTCAGGGCGTCGGCGTCGGTCATGCCGGGCTTCACAGCCGCCATCACGCGGTCTGTTACGTTTTCCATCGACATTAAAACGTTCAGTTCCAGGTCTGGGCATTTCAGCTCTTGTGCCTCGGTGCGGGCATAGAAGACCCCGCTGGCGTAGTCATGTTCAGGAGTAGATAGTTTCTGCAGCTGGCCCAGGGCCACGTGGTGATTGGTCAGCACCAGGCCGTGCGGGCTGACAAACGATCCCGAGCCGCCGTCGTTGAAGCGCACGCTGGAGAGGCGAACGTGATCGAGCCAGGCCTTGGTTGGAGTAAACCCGTAAAGCTCTTTCAGCTGCATTACCGGCGGATTGTCAAAAGTCCACATTCCTTCATCTGCATAGACACTCGCGCGCAGCGCAACCAGAGCCGCAGAGAACAACAGAACTGAAATCGCGATTTGCCACCGCTGGTGTTTGAGTTGACGCATCGTTTCTCCCGTCCTTTTCAGAGTATGCTCGCTGCAACGGTTTCCGCCGAAGGGTCTGCCTTCTGCGGCCGGCAGGGCCCAGCAGGCGCCTGCGGGAATTCGCACTGTCTGGAACCGCGCTCCTCTGGAGGATACGCAATTGGAACTCAAGCGGTTCCGTCGGGAACGTGCCGGATGGCAGGCAATGCTATTTTCCAAGAAGCTCAAAATAGCGGATGACGGCTTCAATGCCGCCGTAGAAATTGGGCAGATGGAACTTCTCATTCGGAGCGTGAAGGTTATCGTCCGGCAGGCCGAAGCCCATCATGATGCTCGGAATCTTCAAATGTTTGAGGAAAAGGCCGACAATGGGAATTGACCCTCCGGAGCGCATATACACCGTCTTCTTTTTGAACACTTTTTCCATGGCTTCCGCGGCCGCGGCAATGTAGGGGCTGTCGGTCGAGACCACTGAAGCCGGCGCCGTGCTGATAACCCGCGCGGTCGTCTTGATTCCCTTGGGAGTAAGTTTTTTCACCGCCGTGGTGAACTGTCGGAGTACCTTCTTTGGATTCATTTCCGGAACAAGGCGCATGCTTATTTTGGCCGTGCCCACCGCGGGAATCACCGTTTTTGCGCCTTCGCCGACGAAGCCACCGCGAATGCCGTGCACTTCAAATGTGGGCCGCGCCCACAGGCGCTCGAGCACTGAATAATTTTTCTCGCCGGTCAGCGCCGAGGAGCCAACTTCCTTTTTCAGAAAGGCTTTCTCTTTGAAGGGCAGCCGCTTCCATGCTTCCAGTTCTTTTCGGGTGGGCTTGCTCACGTCCTCGTAAAAGTTGGGAATGCGGATCTTGCCGTCGGGGCCCTTGAGGCGCGCGATAATTTCCGCCAGCGCCTGCATGGGATTGGGAGCGGCGCCGCCGTAGACTCCTGAATGCAGATCGTGGCTGGCTCCGCGCGCTTCCAGTTCCACGTAAACCAGGCCGCGCAGTCCCGTGGTGAGGGTTGGCAGGCCGGGCGCAAACATTTCGGTGTCACAGACGACGGCGGCGTCGGCTTTCAGCCTTTCCGGGCTGAGGGCGACATACTCCTCGATGTGCTCTCCGCCAACCTCCTCCTCGCCTTCGATCAGGAACTTGACGTTGACAGGAAGCCTGCCTTCGGTTCGCAGAAAACATTCCACGGCCTTCAGCAGAATGTAGGTTTGACCTTTGTCGTCAGAGCTTCCTCGCGCAAAAATGTCATTGCCTCGGATGGTGGGCTCGAATGGAGGCGACGTCCATTCGTCCAGGGGATCAGGTGGCTGGACGTCGTAGTGGCCGTAGAGCAGCAGCGTGGGTTTGCCCGGCGCCTCCAGCCACTCCGCGTAAATCAGAGGGTTCCGGCCTGGCTTCCCGTCGATGATTTCAACGCCGCGCATGCCCATCTCCTGGAGTTCATTGGCAATGGACTCGGCGGTCCGGCGGATGTCGGGCTTGTTTTCCGGCAGCGTACTGATGCTCGGTATTCTCAGCAAATCTTTCAGCCCGTCGAGGAATTGTTCCCGGTTGGATTGCAGGTATTCGTTGGGAGAAGTTGCCACAGTTCGCTCCTTGGTGGGACTGGAATGGCCGGAAGCGGTGAGCCTCCGCCTGTCTGGCGATTAACTGTTCAGTCTACTCTTTGACATTGTGACCGTCAATTTGCCGGGCCTCCAGCGGAGAATGGCGAAATGTAGCGGCAAGTCTGTCTCGTCATCCGGCGCGCAAAGTAGCCTCTGCCCGTCGGCAGATTTGATGTCATGTTGCACAGAGAAGTCCGGAAGAGGGATGCAGTGGCAAATTGAAGGCCCGGAACTGGCGGGATTTTTCTCGGGTTCGTTTCCGGTTCGTTTTTTCGCTACCCTTTATTTTCAACAAGATGCTCCGGTTCGTTTCCGGGTTTGTTTTTTCCACAGCTACGTATTTTCAACAACTTCCCGGCTTCGTTTTTGGGTTCGTTTGGGTTTGTTTTTCGTGGCCGAACCTTTGTTATCAACAACTTCTCGGGTTCGTTTTTCAAAATAACATCTTTTTTGTCCCACACAATTTTAGTTCCAAAATCGTAC
>OBIZ01000207.1_pt1 | contig 10377 bp, 9 predicted proteins | sample 1519801 | NCBI WGS metagenome assembly OBIZ01 (sample SAMN01911456, study PRJEB22533) | soil metagenome | biome: Soil | place: Malaysia | collected 2012-04-30 | depth DG_metagenome m | reverse complement strand
AGGGTGAAGGCCGGCTGGTTGTGACGGGGACATCGCTGCTGGGCGCCAATGCCTATCTTGGGTTCCAGGGGAACAAAGACCTGGTGATGAACATGGTCAACTGGCTCTCGGCAGAGGAGAGCCTGATTTCCATCCGGCCCAAACCCCAGGAGCAGCAGACGCTGAACATGAACCAGCGGCAAATGGGACAACTGCTTTACCTGGGTGTATTTGGCCTCCCGCTGGCAATTATTCTGGTGGGTGCGGGAGTGTGGTGGCGGCGCCGGCGATGAACAAGAAATACCTCCAAACCCTGATTGCACTGGCGGTCCTGGCAGGACTGTGGGGCATCTTCACCTACTATGGGCGCAAGAAGCCAGCAGCGAGCTCCGAGTCAAAGAGCACCGAGTCAAAAAAAATCTTCCCGGTGAAGAACAATCAGATTGTCTCCTTCACCGTGACCGCAACGGGTGAAAAGCCCGTTACGTGCACACGTGACGGCAACACGTGGGAGATTACGGAGCCTGCGAAGCTGGCTGCCGATTCTTCCACCATCGGCAGTTTCCTTACCAGCCTGACCAGCGCCGTACCGGACGAGGTGATCGACGAACAGCCGGGTGGCCTGAAGGAATTCGGCCTGGACCCTCCTGCGGCCACTATTGAAGTCAAAACGGATGCCTCGCCGAAGGAATTCACCCTGCGCCTTGGAAGCTCGACACCGACCAACAACGGCGTCTATGCGCAGGTTGCCGGCGAGCAGCGCATCATCACTCTCGCCAGCTATCTGAAGGACTCGCTTGGGAAGAAGCTGTTTGATTTCCGCAATAAGAAGGTGGTGACGCTGGCGCAGGACAGCATCCGCCGCGTGGACGTTACCTCGAACAAGGACAGTTACCGGCTTGTGAAGAATGCTGACGGCATCTGGGACCTGATGTTGCCGCCTCCTGTGCGCGCCGATCACTTTGCCGCGGAAGGCCTGGTGGATGAGCTGGGGAATGCGTCGATGCAGAGTGTGGTTGCGGAAACCAAGAAAGACCTGGGCCGTTACGGCTTCTCAAATCCCACCATGACCATACATCTTACCGGTGACACAGGCGGAGAGACGCTGGTGCTGGGCAAGAAAGACGGCTCCAATTATTACGCCATGAACTCAGCCGTGGGCCCGGTCTTCATGCTGGGGTCGGACTTCCTCACGCAGTTTCAGAAGCAGCCCTCGGATTTGCGCTCAAAAGACCTGTTCACCTTCTCCACCTTTGAGGCGAACCAGGTCACCCTGCAGGGTCCCAAAGGGCGGCAGGTGTTTGTGCACCACAAGAACGATAAATGGGAGCAAACTGAGCCGGCCAGCATGGAGGTTTCGAACGACAAGATGCAGACGCTGCTTCAGGACCTCCGCAACCTGAGCGCTCAGTCTTTCCCGAAGAAGAACCCAACCGATCTGGCCTCTTACGGGCTCACCAAGCCGGAGTACACCGTCCAGGTGCAGTTCGGCGAAAACAAGAAGACCGAGACGGTGCAGATTTCCCAGGTGGGCGGCAACGTTTACGCACGGCAGTCTACGGACTTGGTGCCCGCTGAGCTTTCGAAGGACGCCATCACCAACCTTCAAAAAAGCCTCGACGCGCTCAAGTAGCATTTCGCGTCGTCCCTTGATATCCTTTCCTGTTTCATGCAAGGCTTTTGCATGGGCACGTCCGTGCGTTAACTGTCAGGTTGCTGAAAGACTTTGGCTGACGAATGCAGCGGCGAGTTTATCTCGCCATGAAATCAGAGTGGGGGACCGTGGATGGCGGCGTAAAGCCGCCGCTACAATTCTTAGCAACTTGTCGGCGCGCAATCTGGAAATCTGAAAGGTAAGTTAACACCCTTATGCGGATCACGAAGATTGAGACTGCAGTTATTGAAGCGAATTATGACTGGACGATTGTGAAAGTCTCGACGGACAAGTCCATCACAGGATGGGGCGAGGCTTTCTTCGCTCCCGGCCTGACGGGCGTGATCCGTGAATTCAATGAATTTTTGCCGGGCGAAGACCCGCGCGACGTGGACCGCCTCACGCGCCTGATGCGCACGGCCATGGGCGCCACCGGAACGTCTGGCATGGGATACCATGCCATCAGCGGAGTGGAGACGGCCCTGTGGGATATTGTGGGCAAGGCATCCGGTCTGCCGGTCTATCAGTTTCTGGGCGGCAAATACCGCGACCGCGTCCGCATTTATGCCGACTGCCACGCGGGCAAAGGCCTTTCCAGCCTGTCGCCCGTGCTGCTGCCGCGTACACCCGGCTGGGCGCAGAAGCCTGGCAAAGCGAAACGTGAGAAAACCGAACTCAGCCCCAAGTATCACGGCGGGCAGAAATCAGAGGCCCACCAGATTCGCGCGGCTGATTACGCCCGGCACGCCGTGGCCATGAAGCGGCGCGGATTTACGGCGTTGAAGTTCGACGTGGACGTTCCCAGCGAATATTCGCTGGACGATTACAACCGATCGCTGACACGCAAGGAGATCAATTTGATGGCGGGCCTGGTGGGCTCGCTGCGCAAAGCGCTGGGCCCGGAAGTTGATCTCGCCATCGACTGCCACTGGAACTACGGCGTGAATGACGCCATCAAGCTGGCTCGCGCCTGCGAGGAGTTTGATCTGCTGTGGCTGGAGGACCGGACGCAACCTCAACTCCCATTGCCACGGGCGAGAACCATTACCAGCGGCACCATTTCCGTGAGCTGCTGGAGCGCGAAGCGGTGGACATTCTGGCACCCGACTATCAAAAAGTGGGCGGCTTGCTCGAAGGCCGCCGTATTGCCGACATGGCGGAGGTGCACTACGTGGCTGTTGCTCCCCACAACATCTCAAGTCCTATCGGCACCATGGCCGTCGCTCCGCACAACATCTCAAGCCCCATCGGCACCATGGCGTCCGCGCACCTGTGCGCCGCCACGCCCAACTTTCTGGCGCTTGAATGGCACGCCGAATCCGTTCCGTTCTTCGACGAACTCATCAAGGGCCGCAAGAAACCGCTGATCGAAAAAGGCTACGTTGAAGTGACGGAGAAGCCGGGCCTGGGCATTGAACTCGACGAACGCGCCGCCTGGAAATACCGCAAGGCCGGCGAGCCGTTCTTCAACCAGCCGGCGTGAGAGGCAGAGACCAGGGGCAGCGGGTGGCGCTACTCAATCGGAATACCTACCATTTGGATTATCTTGAGCGCGTTTCCGTGATTTAACTTTCCCTTGCGGAGACGGTGATCAAAACTCAGCCTTTCTGCGGTTGGTGTGTCGGAGAAATGCACGTTGGCTCCTGTAAGGTTGTGTTTTTCGGCGATTTCGGTCAATGCCAGGTCGTGCGAGGTCACCAGTCCGATGGCGTGGCGTTCAATGAGAAGTCTTATGACGGCTTCGGCGGCCACCCGCCGGTCGGCGGAATTGGTGCCGGCGAAAAGCTCATCGATGAGAAACAGGACGGGCGGGGCGAAGGTTGCCCGGTCCAGCATTGCTCTCAAACGCTGCACTTCGGCGTAAAAGTGTGAGAGGCCATGCAGTAGAGAGTCTTCAACGCGAATGGAAGCGCAAATCTGAAGCTGCGACAGGCGAAGGCTCGTTGCGCGCACGGGAGCTCCCATCCAGGCCAGCGTGGCATTCAGCCCCACAGCGCGAAGCAGCGTGCTCTTGCCGGACATATTCGACCCGGTGACCATCAGGAACTGCGTTTCACCGTCGAGCCTAACGTTGTTACGGACACACCTTGCCGGGTCGATGAGCGGGTGCCCCAAACCGGTCGCTTCGAAAAGGGGGCCAACCCCTTCGAAATCAGGATTGGGGTCGTCCGGACTCTCATAAGAGTAGGCTGCTATTGCCATCAGAGCTTCAAACTCACCCAGAGCGCGGAGTTGTTCCTGTAATTTGCTCCCGTGGCGTTGCCGCCACCGCTCAATCTGGATTGTCCACTGGGTGCCCCACATCAGCAGAAGGCATGCGTAAATGAACCACTCGTTTCGCAACGCATCGCGCCTGATTATAAGCCGCTGTAATTGCCCGACACATTTCGACAATCCTCGGAGTCTCTCTTGCAGTTCTACCAGCCAAGGAGTTTCAAGTTTCGAATTCTCGACGAGTTCGCAGATCTGTCGGATGGCGTTGAGTCTGCCAGCAGATAGCAGCAGTCCCTCCATGACGCGCCTGACGCGCCCGCGGAGCCATAGAGCCAACCCAGCCTCGGCTACGCCAATGATTGCCATCGCCCATAAGGCCGCGTAGGTTTGCAGGAAGGCACCCCACCAGCAAGCGCCTACGGTCACCATCGAAAGCGAAAGCACCAACGCCGCCCATGGCGCCCAGCGTGAGAGATCAATCGGGTCTGCTGTTAGCCAATTAAGGAAAGTATTCCAGGAATATTCGTTCGCCTTGCCGGCACGTACCAGCGCCAGATTTTCCCGCAAATCGATTCGGTCGCGCAGATAACGGACAGACTGTTGGCGGGATACTGCTTCCTCCATCTGGCCTGGCTCCTGGAGCCATCCCGCCAGGGCTTCGCGCCCCGCCGGGGTCTGGACGTCGCAGAGGAGTTCAAACAGAGAACCCTCACCGAACAGATCGAGATCAATGGCACTCAGGTGGCTCTCCATTTCCAGGTCTTTACCCGGATCGCCATGACCCATCCACTGGTATCGGATTCGCCTGAGCCGGTCGCGGTAGAGATCCATGAGGCAGGAGGCATCCCTGATGCGGGTCTTGCACCGTTGTCCTTCCACAAATATGAGTATCCCCGAAGCCGCGGGTAGGGCCGCTGGCCATAACGGTATTCGATGGGCACCAATTGAAAGGTAAGCGACAACACCGATTGCTAAGGCGCACGCAATGATATACCAGTAACATCTGGTGCGTTTGGCAATGGCGTCCTGCCGCCGTTGTCTGTTCTCCTTTACCTTGGCTTCGTAAGAAGAAGCGATCATGTCACGCGCAATTGCGGCGGTTGATCCCGATGTGTCCGGAGCGGAATATTCGGCTGCAGGTGGCGCTGCGGTAGCGGGGTCAAGTGCTTGTCGGATCAAGTGTCCCGCCCACCGCAATGCATCGAAACCCATGGAATCCCGCCTCCCCGAGGGTCAGTTTAATATGCACGGAATTTTACCTCTGTTCGACGGAAGGAAAGCGCGAAATCGCAAATCAAGCTGCGGGGTGGTCCTGCAAAACGTGGGGCATACCTCCGGTGCAGGGACGGCAGCGACACCCGCCCCTGCACAGAGGCTAAACGACGCAAAGGTCTACTCCGCTATGCTGTCGGTGGAACGTTCTGGTTGAGCCGGAAAAAATTGGTTGGGTCATATTTCTTCTTCAGCGCCGCCAGCCGGTCATAGACTGGTCCGTACGCCTCGCGAACCCGATCTGCGCCTTCCTGGCCCAGGTAATTCACGTAAACGCGTCCGGAGAGATGGGGTCCCATTTGCGCCCGGCGTCTTCGTCCTTCGCACTGTCCCAAATGCAGAAGGCGCCAAGGTTGAAGTGATTGAACCTATGGGTAAAGGCTGTCGCCGTCTCCGGCACGCGGCTGGCCGCGCCGTGCATGTGCTCCAGGACAAAATGGGTTTGGGGTGTTGGCCGGCGGTGAAATTGTTCAATCAGTGCATCGATGGCCTCGTCGGGCAGGGATTTCAAGAATCCCGACTTCCAGTAATGGAACTGCCCACGCGGATACGCATCATCAAACATGCTCTGGTGCTGAACGAAGGGAACCACTGCAACGGTGTCCGCCAAGGGCGGCCCAAACGCCCGGATGGGCGCCAGAGCCTTTTCGCCTTTTGCGGGATCGCCCATATAGCCTGCCACCATTGCGCTGACCACGTTGCCGTCCGGCGCGGTCAGCATGGCGGCATAAACAATCAGTTCGTCGGGCAGGTCTTGTGTGGCTTCGCGGTAGAAGCGAAGGAGATCTTTGGCTTTTTCGACGGGATGGATCAGCAGCCCGCCGAGCATGGGCTCCAGCGGATGCAGGCGATACTGGAACTTTGTGACCACTCCGAAATTTCCGCCGCCGCCGCGCAGCCCCCAAAGCAGGTCGGAGTTTTCTTCTTCGCTGGCCCGTACGGTTTTGCCGTCGGCGGTCACGACTTCCGCTCCGATCAGGTTGTCGCACGCCAGGCCGTATTTCCCCATCAGCCAGCCCATTCCGCCGCCAAGCGTCAGCCCGGCGATGCCTGTCCTGGAAACAATGCCCATCGGACTTACGAGGTTCTGTGCGTTGGTTGCCTTGTCGTAGTCGCCCAGCGTAAGTCCCGCGTCCGCAGTGGCCGTGCGGCTTGCCGCGTCGATCTGGATTCCTTTCATGGACGACATGTCGAGCATCACACCTTCATCACAAGCGGCGTTTCCGGAAACGCTGTGGCCGCCACCGCGAATCGATAAGGGCAGGCCCTGCTCGCGCGCAAACCGCACCGCCGCCACCACGTCTTCCGTCCCTGTCGGGCGCACAACCGCCACCGGGCGGCGGTCAATCATCGCGTTATAGACGCTTCGCGCTTCGTCATATCCGGCGTCACCGGGCTGCAAAACCTCTCCACGAACTTGTTTCTTCAAACCTTCAATAGCCGATGGGTTCATTGTTCCTCCGTGCGTGAAATTACCTGGTAAGGGTAGCCCCCCCAAGGTTCGGAATACCGAAAGAAGCCCCAGATGCTATGACGCGATATTGACGCCGTGCAAGAACAATCGACACTATTCTAAGGGAAAACTGTTGAAGGACGAAACCCGAATTGTCGCGCGGGGATTGAGGATTTCCTCAGCCAGGAAGGCAGACGCGCAGAAGCTCCTTAGCGGTTCTTCCAAACGGGCTTGCGTTTTTCGAGCAGGGCACGGAGGCCTTCCTGGGAATCCTCGAGCTCGAACAACTGGTTGAGGTAGATATCCTGCGCCCGTTTGAGGGCTTCGGCAAAGGGCATCCAGGTGCCCTGGAAGATCACGCGCTTCAGCAGCTGGAGAACGGGGCCGCTTTCGTCGGTAATGCGATGGACCATGGCGTTGACCGTTGCCTCGAGGTCGGCGCGCGGAACCACCCGATTGACCAATCCAATCTCAAGCGCCGTGCGGGCGTTGATGGGCTCGCCGGTCAGCAGGAACTCCATGGCGCGGCGCGGGCCGATCACTCGGGGATAAACCACTGCTCCGAGCGGAGGAAACACACCGAGCTTGATTTCAGGCTGGCGGAACTGGGCGTTTTCCGTGGCAATCACCAGATCGCAGAACGCCGCCAGTTCGCTGCCCGCTCCGGAGGCAACGCCGTCGACGACGGCAAGGACGGGCTTGGAAACGTCCATCATGGCGCGGAAAACGTTATGGAAGGCGTCCATCATCTGGAAGACCAGTTGCTCCGTGTAACCCTCCACACCCAGGCCAAGTGAGAAATGGCCTTCGCATTCGGCTGCAGACTCCAGCAGGACCATCCGCACATCTTCCCGATGGTTCAGGCCCTCGATGGCGTCGGCCATCTCTTTGAGCATATCGATGTTCATCACGTTCTGCGGAGGCCGGGCCATGGTGAGCCGCGCCACCGTTCCGGCGTCATCCCAGCGGATGAACTTGTAGCTCTTTTTTGGAGGAGTCGGGTTTGTTGTCTCGGCCATTTGCTGATTGGTTTCTTCCGGCATCGCCGCCTCCAGAGAGCGTGTCCCGTGGCATGTTCCCACTGGCTATTGATCGGCCGATTGGGTGCGTGACTTCAATACTCTTACTCGTTTGTGGTTTTTAATCTATGATTAGGGAATGGGGCGTGTAGGGGAAAGAATTATGAAAAGTTATGCAGCCACCATACTCGCGGTGTGCGGCCTGCTGATGGCAACCGCTCTGGCAAGGGCCGCCAGCCAGCCGATATATGACGAGCGGGCCGACGCACACCGGGACATTGCCGCCGCCATTTCACAAGCGTCGAAGACGGGCCGGAATATCGTGCTGATTTTCGGCGCCAACTGGTGACCGGATTGTCATGCGCTGGATGCGCAGATGCACAAGCCGGAACTGGCCAGCCTGATTGCGCACGATTTTGTGGTGGTTAAAGTTGACGTGGGACGCTACGACAAGAACCTCGACATCGCAGAGAAATTCGGCGTGCCCATCAGCAAAGGCATTCCTGCCATGTCTGTGCTGGATCCGCACGGAAAGCTGCTCTACGCCCAGAGCCAGGGCCAGTTTGCCAACGCCCGCGCCATGCCTTACCAGGATTTCACGGAGTTCTTCAGGAAGTGGAAGCCGAAGCGGTAGTGTGGGAATTTATGACCTGGAGATGAGGTTGTCATAGTCAGCGTGTGACCCAATCCAGAACCAGAAAAAATGGTCCCCGCGGCGCGTTGCGAGTGCCCGGTAGGCTCGCGAAATACGTACCGACCAGAAGGGGCCGACCGGCTTCAAACGCAGGGAGGGATGATAAGGATCACGGGTGAAAAGGTCATACTGCTTGGCAGCCTGCTCCCGGGCCCGCTGCGGCAGCCGGTCAAAAAGTGACCAGAATTCCGGGGAGGCGTGAGACGTGAAATTCAACGCTGCCCTTGCCGCGAGCGAATTCAACGCTGCCCTTGCCGCGAGCGCATGCCCTCATCGAGCGGAGTGAACTTTCCCTCTTCAATTTCCCGATCGATCTTTTCGGCGAGAGTCTGGGCTCGGCCGCCCGGAGAAAAATCCCGCTCCATCTCCGCATCCCAGGCCCGATCCTCGAGTTCCTGAAACCAGTCTGCCAATACACGGCGCTCAGACTCACTGAGTGTCTCAATTGCCGCCTTGATCGTCTCTACATCCATGTCCCAAGCGTACCTTTGTCACGACTCCAATGCAAGCGGAGATCCCCAAACCCACACCGCTTGGACGGTGAAAGTCAAGCTACAAACCACGCTACGCGTGGGTCTGTTCCGAGCCGCGGCGTTGGAAGATTTCAATATAGACGTTGACCAGCGAAACGGCCGCGGGCGTGACGCCTGGGATGCGCAGAGCCTGGCCGAGGGTGAGGGGGCGGACGCGGGTGAACTTTTCCACGACTTCGCGCGAGAGGCCGGAGACCTTGCCATAGTCAAACCATTCCGGAATGCGGCGCTGCTCGGCGCGCTTCATGTGCTCGATGTGTTTTTCCTGCTGGGCAAGGTAACCTTCATACTTGAGGTCGGTTTCAATACGGCGCGCTTCTTCACGCGCCATTAATGATGCCAGCCCGTCACCGTTGTGGGTTGCTATGGGCTCGCTGCCGGCCTGGCGCAGGCCATCATTAATCCATTCCATCAGGTCTTCGATGTTCAACTCGGGCCGCTTCAGCAGTTGGGCGCCAGTGAACGGGGCGGAGCCGTTGAACTGTCCGCCTTCCATCAGGCCGAGCCGGGTGTAAATTTCGCGGCCTGTGTTTGACTGCGGATCGAGCCTCGTCTCCAGCAGCAGGCGCGTGGCGGCGGAAATCCTCTGCTGCTTGCGGAGGAATTCATCGTAATCTTTCTGGCGGATGGTACCGGCCTTGTAGCCGATGGGCATCAGGCGTTCATCGGCATTGTCGATGCGCAGGTGCAGGCGGAACTCGGCGCGCGAAGTGAACATGCGGTAAGGTTCGTCGACGCCCTTGTTGACCAGGTCGTCGATCAGAATTCCTGTGTAGCCTTGCGTGCGCCCGATCACCAGCGGTTCGCGGCACTGGACGCGAAGTCCGGCGTTGAGGACGCGCAGCCCGGCGTTGATGCCCGCCATGATGCCCTGGCAGGCGGCTTCTTCGTAGCCGGTGGTGCCGTTGATCTGTCCGGCCAGAAACAGGTTCTGGATCTTCTTGGTTTCGAGCCAGGGGCGGAGTTCCGTGGGCTGGATCATGTCATATTCGATGGCGTAACCAGGCCGGATCATCTCGGCGTTCTCGAGGCCGGGAATCGACTTCACCATGGCTGCCTGGACGTCAATGGGCATGGAAGTCGACATGCCGTTCACGTAGTGGTGTCCAGGCCTTCGGGCTCGAGGAAAAGCTGGTGGTGCGGCTTGTCCGGAAACTTAACGATCTTGTCTTCAATCGACGGGCAGTAGCGCGGGCCGATGCCCTTGATCTGCCCGGAATAAAGCGGCGAGCGGTGAATGTTCTCGCGGATCACGCGATGCGTTTCATCATTGGTCAGGGCGATCCAGCAGACGGTCTGTTCCTGAGTGATGGCGCGCGTGCGGAAGCTGAAAGGCGTGGGCACGGGATCGCCAGGCTGCACCTTGAATTGCGAAAAGTCGATGGTGCGGCGGTCCAGGCGCGGCGGTGTTCCTGTCTTCAGACGGCCCACGTCAAAACCCATCCGGCGCAGTGCTTCGCCCAGCATCACGGCCGGCGGCTCACCCGAGCGCCCGGCGGCATACTTCTGCTCGCCGCAGTGGATGAGGCCGTTCAGAAACGTTCCTGTGGTGACCACCA
>OBIZ01000206.1_pt1 | contig 10381 bp, 9 predicted proteins | sample 1519801 | NCBI WGS metagenome assembly OBIZ01 (sample SAMN01911456, study PRJEB22533) | soil metagenome | biome: Soil | place: Malaysia | collected 2012-04-30 | depth DG_metagenome m | reverse complement strand
CGCCTTACCCGTCATGCCTTTGGCGCGCAACAAAAGGCAGTCGCGAGCTACCCCAAACACTTCGCTCAAGCTACCACGATTCAAGGGGGGTGTAAAGTGAAAAAAACGCAATATCGTGGGGCAAAATTTCACAGGATGCTAGATATTGTGGTTTGCCAGGTCTACGCAACCACTTGAGGGGTTAGGGTTTCCAGCGCAGGATGGGCTTGCGGGCGGCAGTGGCCTCGTCCAGGCGGCTGACGCGCGTCGAGTGCGGGGCTTTCAGCACAAATTCCGGGTCTTCCTCCACCTCCTCCGCCACGGCCCGCATGGCCTCAATAAACTCGTCCAGTTCTTCCTTGCTGGCGCTTTCCGTGGGCTCAATCATCATGGCGCCAGGCACAATCAGGGGAAAGGCGGTTGTGTAGGGATGAAAGCCGTAATCGATCAGCCGCTTGGCAATGTCGATGGTATGGACGCCGCGCGCGGCCTGCCGGCGGTCAGAAAGCACGCACTCGTGCATGCAGGGTTCATTGTAAGGCAGGTCGTACAGGTCCTGCAGCCGGCGCATCACGTAGTTGGCGTTAAGCACGGCGTCCCGGGTGGATTGCAGCAACCCTTCGCTTCCATTGGCTGCAATAAATGCCAGCGCGCGCACCGCCATGCCGAAATTGCCGTAGAAGGCACGCACGCGGCCAATGCTTTTCGGGCGGTTGTAATCCAGGGCATAGGACCCGTCAGGGGCCCGGACAACCATGGGCGATGGCAAATACGGTTCGAGTATTTTCCTCACAGCAACGGGTCCGGAACCCGGCCCGCCGCCGCCGTGAGGTGTTGTGAAGGTCTTGTGCAGGTTCAGGTGCATGACGTCTGCGCCAAAGTCAGCAGGGCGTGCAACACCCACCAGCGCGTTCATGTTGGCCCCGTCCATGTAAACGAGGCCCCCTTTGCGGTGAACCAGCTCACAGATTTCGCGGATGCGGACTTCAAAAATCCCCAGCGTGTTGGGATTCGTCAGCATCAGCCCGGCCACTTCTTCGGTCATGGCGCGGTCAAGTTCGGCAAGGTCAATGCAGCCGTGGGCGTCAGACTTCAGGTTCCTTACCTGGTAGCCGGAAGTCGTTACGCTGGCGGGATTGGTACCGTGCGCAGAGTCGGGAATCAGGATGTATTTTCGAGGATCGCCGCGGTCAGCCAGGCAGGCCTGAATCATCAGGATGCCGGAAAGTTCGCCCTGCGCACCCGCCGCCGGTTGCAACGACACCGCGTCCATACCTGTGATTTCGGCCAGGCAGCGCGCCGTATCGTGCAGCACTTTCAGGCAGCCTTGCGTGAGCTCAGCTGGCGCATAAGGGTGGTCCGTCGCCAAACCGTCCAGTCGGGCCACCACCTCATTGATGCGCGGATTGTACTTCATGGTGCAGGAGCCCAGCGGATAGAGCCCGGTGTCTACCCCGTAGTTCCAGGTGGAAAGGCGCGTGAAGTGCCGGATGACTTCCAGTTCCGAGACTTCGGGGAAGCCGGGGATGTCGTCCCGATAAAGGTCGCCACCCAGAAGGTCAGCCGCTGATGCTGCCGGAACTTCCGGCTCGGGAAGATCAACGCCGCACTTGCCGGGCGAGCTCCTCTCGAAGATCAGGTTTTCGTCCCGCGTGATGTGCGGCCTGGCGTGACGGGGATGTTCCTTCATGCTTTCTCCTGGCCAACGGGATGCGATGCCGCGGCTCTGGCCTGTTTTTGTCCGGAAAATTCCTTGTACACCCTGACCATCCGGTCGAGAGCAGCCTTGTTCACGGTTTCGGTAACACAAACCAGCAGATGATCCCTCAACTCAGGATAGAACCGCTCAAGATTCACTCCACCCAGAATCTTTTCCTGCCGCAGGTCACGCAGAAGGACCTCGGCGTTGCCGGGCGCCTTGACGACAAATTCATTGAAGAACGGCGAAGCAAACGGGACGCAAGCTCCTGGCACTGTTGCAAGCCGGCTGGCGGCGTAGTGGGCTTGGGCAAGGTTATGTTCAGCCAGAGTCTTCAACCCTTGCTTGCCCAGCAGGCAAAGATAGATGGTTGCGGCCAGCGCGCATAGCGACTGGTTGGTGCAGATGTTTGAAGTGGCCTTCTCACGCCGGATGTGCTGCTCGCGCGTGGCCAGAGTCAGAACAAATCCCCGTCGTCCCTGGGTGTCCACGGTCTGCCCCACCAGCCGGCCCGGCATCTGCCGCACAAACTTATCCCGCGTGGCGAGGAAGCCGACGTACGGCCCTCCAAAAGCAACGGGGACGCCGAAGGACTGGGCCTCGCCGCAGATGATGTCCGCCTCCGCCGGGGGTTTGACCACCGCCAGGGAGAGCGGCTCGGTCACCGTCACCACCAGCAGAGCGCCGCTCCGGTGAACAAGCTCAGCTACTTCGCCGAAACGTTCGATAACACCCAGAAAGTTCGGCGACTGCACAACCACGACGGCCGTTTCTGCGGTGAGAGCCTTCTTAAGCGCAGCGATGTCCAACTGCCCGGCAGGCGAGTACGGAACTTCCGTAACTTCCGTCCCCAGGTGGCGCAGATAAGTGGCCATCACCTCGCGGTATTCGGGATGCAGTGTCCTTGCCACCACCACGCGATTGCGGCGTGTCAGGCGGAGGGCCATCAGCACCGCCTCAGTCGTGGCCGTCGATCCGTCGTAAAGCGAGGCGTTCGAGACTTCCATTCCGGTCAGCTGGGCAACCAGCGTCTGGAATTCGAACATCGCCTGCAGGGTGCCCTGCGCGAGTTCGGCCTGGTAGGGAGTGTAGGCGGTAAAGAATTCGCCGCGGGAAAGCAGCGCGTCAACCGCTGCGGGGCGGAAGTGCGAGTAAGCGCCCGCGCCCAGCAGCGACGCATACTCGCTGGTGCTCTGGCTGGCAGCCTGCCTGAAAAATTCCAGAATCTCCTGTTCCGAAAGCGGACCGGGCAGGTCCAGCCGGCCTTGAAACCGAATTTGTTCAGGAATTTGCGAAAAGAGTTCTTCAATCGAACTGTGGCCGAGCGTCCGAAGCATTTCTGCCCGGCTGCGCGGGGAGTTCGGGAGATAACGCATTATTGCGACTCAGCCTCCCGGATGTACGCCTCGTATTGTTCCGACGACATCAGCTTCTCGACCTCCTGAGGCTCCGACAGATGAACACGGATGAGCCAAGCCCCTGCGTGCGGGTCGGAATTCAACAGCTCCGGGTGTTCCTGGAGCTTGTTGTTGACGGCGGTCACTTCTCCTGTGACAGGAGAATAAATCTCTGAAACGGCTTTCACGGACTCCACAGTTCCAAATGTCTCGGCAGCCGTTACTGCGTCGCCCGATTTGGGAAGTTCAACATAGACGATGTCACCCAGTTCTTTCTGGGCGTGGTCGGTTATTCCGATCGTCCCGGTATCACCATCCACTCGAATCCACTCATGATCTTTGGTGTATTGAAACTCTTCAGGGTACATGGGACCCACGCTCCCTTATGATTAGCTTTGGGGCCGGACATCATTTCGCCCCGTCTTTCCATCCTACTTTGGCCGTCTGTAAAAAGGTAGTATCACCTGCCTTGCCCTTGCCTGCCGCTGCCTGATCTCTATCATGATCTCGTAGCCGGGCTGGGCCGCCTCCGGCGGCACAAAAGCAAGCCCGATGTTTTTCTTCAGGAATGGCGCGGGAGACCCACTGGTCACCTGGCCCACTTTCTCTCCGCCAATCCAGACCGGATAGCCATCGCGCGCTATGCCGGGTTCAGCCATCTCAAAGCCCACCAGCTTCTTGCGCACGCCCTCCTCGCGTTGCTGCAACAGTGCCTCGCGGCCGAGGAACTCGCCCTTGTCAAGCTTGCAGATCCATCCGAGGTTGGCTTCCAGCAACGTGGTGTTCTCATCCAGTTCGTGGCCGTAAAGCGCGTATCCGGCCTCCAAGCGCAGCGTGTTGCGCGCACCCAATCCGGCCGGCTGCAGGCCTTCATCTTTTCCCGCTTCCAGCAACGTGCTCCACACGTGTACGGAATGTTCAGGCGAAAAGTAAAACTCAAAGCCGTCTTCGCCGGTGTATCCAGTCCTTGCCAGGATGCCTTCCACACCGCAGCATCGGGCCGGCGTAAACCAGTAGGTGCGAATGGAAGCAAGGTCAGCGTCTGTCACCTTGGTCAGAATTGCCGTGGCCCGTGGGCCCTGCAGCGCGAGCTGTGAATACTGGCGAGAAACATTTTCCAGTTCCGCGCCTGCGGAGTTGTGCTCCACCAGCCACGCGAAATCTTTATTGGTGTTGGCCGCGTTCACACAGATGAAATAATCGTTTTCGCCCATCCGATGGACCACGCAGTCATCAACCGCGCTGCCCTCGGAATACATCAGGGCGCTGTACTGGGCCTGGTGGTCGCTCAGGCGAGAAACGTCATTGCAGGTGATTGATTGAAGGAAGGCAAGCGCCTTTGGGCCGCGCACAGTAATTTCGCCCATGTGGCTGACGTCAAACAGGCCGGCCCGCGTCCGCACAGCCAGGTGCTCCTGGGTGATGCCCGTGTACTCGATGGGCATTTCCCAGCCGCCGAACTCCGTCATTCGGGCGCCCGCCGCTTTGTGGACAGAGTAGAGCGCCGTCCGCTTTGGCCCGGACTCTGCCAGCGTAGCCAAATCCAAATCCTCCCTGGTCAAGTCTTTTGACGATACTGAAAGATGGAAGGTAACACGCCCGCATGAAAAGGGTCAAGGTTGCGCATCACAAGTTCCGGTGAGCCAGGCTTCGGCGCGGCTCTGCAGGCCGGCGACATTTCAAACCGAGGCCTTCCTCAATTGCGCATCGGCATTACCTGGCCACTGTGCGCTCAAAGGGAAATTGCCGATAGGAGAATATTCAGGGCGCTGCTGGGTTGCCGCGTCGGAGGGAGAATCAACTTATGCCACGGAAGGTTTTTCAATGTTGTGTGTGCGGCCAGCCGGAAGAACGCTGCACGTGCGACAGGTACTGCGCCCTCTGCCACTCAGACTACGGCACACGGCTCACTGAAGACGGACAATACTACTGCACCGACTGCCGCGAAGCCTGCGACTACCCAACACAGGACAACGTCTAGCTGAAATCGTGCCTGCGTGCCCATGTCGTGACAGCGCCCCCCGCCGAACAGGACACGGCGTTTATTGCCGCTGGTTTGGGCCGTGTGGTAAGGTTACAGGTTGAATTTGCAGGGGGCGTTGCGGGCCGCGTGTGGCAAGCCTGCAGAGCCTTTTTGATTCCAGCCTATGGCCAGAAAAACCGAGGAACAGGAAGAGAAAGCACCGAAGGAAGCCGGCAAGCCTTCCGGCCCGAAGCCTTCCACCGGCAGCCTTCTTGGCCTGTGCCTGGCGGCGTGGCTGGTTCCCGGGCTGGGACATTTCTTGCAGGGCCGCAGGTGGCGGGCCCTGGTGCTGTTTGTGGCTATCGTGGTTATGTTTGTTTTTGGGCTGGCCATGCAGGGGCAGTTTTTTGCCACCGGCTCCGGTTCATACCTGCACACGCTCGGCTACTTTGCCGAGCTTTCCATCGGACTGCCCATGCCAGTAGCCACATTCTTTGGCTACGCGGGGGGCGACACTTATTTTGTCTGCTCGGACTACGGCACGGCGTTCCTGATCGCGGCGGGCATGCTGAACGTATTGACGATTCTTGACGCGTACGACATTGCGCTGGGGAGGAAGCCTTAGCAGATCGAGGGACCCACGTCCGGTCCCGTCATTCCGATCCCGCTGAAGCGGGAGAGGAATCTGCTTTGTTTGGTTTGACAAAGGTACAGCAGATGCTTCTCCCGCTTTGCGGGATCAGCATGACATCGCGGCTGTTTCCCCGGCAGGATAAACCAAATGGTCCTCTCTCATTTTGAAGCTTTGGTGCTTTTTTCCTTCCTCGTCTCCGTGGTGTTTGCGGTTCTCAGCAAGCAGACGCCCAGGGAGCAGCTGATTTACGGCGCCAAGGTGTTTGCCGCCTTCGTCGGCATCGCCCTTCTGCTCGGCTGGATCATGCTTCCCTTCGCCTGAGTCCGGTTTCTTCTTTTCTAAATCCGATCCTCAACGTCGCGGCGGTTTCATCTCTTGGAAACAAGATCGCCGAAAGCAGGCAGCAGCTTGTACTTGTTCTCCCAGGTGGTGTACATGATGCCGACTGCGCCGGGCGTTCGGTCAAGCGACTCGAGCCAGCCCTTCGGATTGTCCAGGTTGTCGGCATCGTAATAGGCGCCGGCAAGCGTGTGATAACCGAGCTTGGAGAAGAACGGCAGGCTCAGGTCGCGCTTATTGTAATACCAGCACGCGATAGTCAGGTTCTTCGGTAAATATTTCCATGTGTCTTCAAAGCTTCCGTCGATCAGGTAGTACTGCTTGCGGGCGTTGTGGTTGGGATCGAACATGTCTGACCACACAAAGACCTCAGCGCCGGGATTAACGGCGCGAATCATCTCCGCCTGCCTTTTGACGCAATCTGCCAGGATTTCCGCCATCGAAAGGTGGCGGTCCTTGCAGGCCTTGCAGAAGCCGCCGATGCGAACTTCATCCATGCTGAGGAAGTATCTCTTCGGCCCCAGATATTTTTCGATAAGCGGAATCTGCCTTTTCCAGATTTCGTAAACCTCCGGCTCAGACATGTCGATGGGAACCTGGTTCCGGTAGATCATCAAACTATGGAAATAATCCACGCGCAGGCGGTCACCGGGACGAATGCGGCTGCCCGCCGGCAGCTGGATTGCGGGGCCGTCGTGGTCCCATCGGAAGTTAAGCTGAGGATCGGCGATAGGAGCGTAATCGCGGCCCTCCTCATACGCCTCACCCGTCTTCTCATTCCGAACCACCACCGGCGTCCCCGGCCGCCGCAGAATGTTTGTGAGCCCGACTTCTTCGAGTTCCACATCATCCACCCAGACGTTGGTGGCTTTGCCGTCGGCAATGCCGACCCGAAAGTCCACATGGTCGGCGTCCCAGCTGTTGAAAGCCCAGTTCACCTTGCTCCAGTCGCTGGTTCCTTTCAAGGGAAGTTCCACGTAAGCCAGGTTGCGGCCGTCGGGCGCGATGGCCCAGAAATGGAAGCGCGTTTCGGGCGACACACCCTCCGTCTTTACCCAGCAACGCAGCCGATAGCAGCGGTAAGGAGTGGTGCGAATTTCCTGCGCCAGGTATGCGCCTCCCCGGACGCGGGTAAAATCCGAGAAACGGACGGAAGCCTTCCCGGAATGGAACACTGCAGTGTCAATCGAAACGTTTGCTCCGTGAACGGAAAAGCCTGTGGGCAGATCTTCTTGCCGTTCTTCAAACCCGCCATTCAAAAGCTTCGCGGGTGAATCGGGAACGAAATGCGCCTCATGTTCTGCCGCAACGAACAGCGCGCCACGAACCGGAACTCCGGCTGCAAGGTTCCTGTTGTGGGCCATTACGCCGCTGCCGTATCCTACGCTGAAACCGAGCGGGATAATTTCCACTTTCAGGCTGTCGCACGTCTTCTTCAGACCTGTGAGGCGCGCGAGATATTCCGGAGGCTTCAGGTCCAACTGATCGAAGCCCGAGGAAAGCAGCATGCCGTTCAACCCGTGGCTGGCGGCAGTCTGCGCGATGCCCTGCACACGTTCCAGTTCTTCGTCACTCTGAAGGCCTGTTGACACGTAAACCCATCGATCGGGATAAACCCTGGGGCCATCCTGCGCCAAGGCTTTCAAGGATGCTGTGGCGGCTACGCCCGCCAGCATGAATTGTCTTCGGCTGATGGGATGCATGGGAAGATTTCTCCGCAGTGGAATGTCTTTCGAGGCACAACAATATCACAGGAAAAATGGCCCGGAGGCTTAATCTCAAATTGAATTCGGCCCCTCGACCGCGGCAGAATTTTTCCGGGCTGGTGGAATTCAGCAAAGCGCGTAGCCGGAGCCGAGAGGGATAATTTTCCATCTTTTTCTTGATCTCTTCCAGAAATGCGATATTCTGCCCAAGCCCTTCCTGAAGGCTGGGAGGTCAAATGGATCCATCGAATGGAATAGCATCAGGCGCGCCCTACACCCCGGTTCCTTCCATCAGCGTCAGCAACAACCGGCGCTGGGTGGTGATGTGGCTGCTTTTCATTGCGTCGGTCATCAACTATCTCGACCGCACAACCATTTCGTTTGCGCTGCCGCTGATCTCACACGATCTCCACCTGGGCCCGGAATCAAAGGGAGTTCTGCTCTCCTCTTTCTTCTGGTCCTACACCATGATGCAGATTCCCATCGGCCTCATGGCGGACCGCATGAACCTGTTGTGGGTCTATGCGGGAGCTTTTGCATTATGGTCTGTGGCGCAGGGGCTCACGGGATTGGCCGGAAGCCTGACGATCCTCATCCTGCTTCGTGTCGTCCTGGGTTTTGGCGAATCCATCTACCTCCCGGGAGGCAATAAGATTGTAAGCCTGCTTTTCAGACGCTCGGAACGCGGCCTGCCTTCGGGGTTCTTTGATTCCGGGACCCGTTTCGGCCTGGTCATGGGAGGCCTCGCCATTCCCTGGCTGCTGGTTCGGTATGGTTGGCGGGACGCATTTGTGCTGGTGGGCGTCCTGGGCCTCGTCTGGCTGGTTCCGTGGTTTATTGCCTTCCCCGCAAAGCTGGCAAATAGAGCCGAAAAGCAGGCCCAACCCTCCAGCGCACAGACGCGCCCGCGCTTCAGGCTGGCGCATTTTGACCGCAACCTGCTGGGCGTCTGCCTGGGCTTCTTCTGCTTCGATTATTTCTGGTATCTGATGCTGACCTGGCTTCCGGACTACCTTTATGAAGCTCGTCATCTGGACATCATCAAGGCGGGATTTTTCTCAGCCATGCCCTATGCCGTTTTCGGTGTTTGCCAGCCGCTGGGGGGCTGGATTGCCGACCGCCTGATCAGCCGCGGCTGGGATGCTACCCGGACGCGGAAGGGCATTATCTCGTTCGGGTTCATGTTTGGCCTGCTGATGATACCCGCGGCGTTTGCTGAAAGCGCCAACGTGGCTGTCGCCCTGATTATCGGCGCGGGCTTCGTCGGACTCGCAACCGCCAATCTGCTGGTGATGGTGCAGCTCTGCGCGCCGCACGACGAAGTTGGAGTCTGGACCGGCTTCCTGAACTTTGCAGGAAACATCGGAGGCATTACGGCGCCGCTGGTCACCGGCTTTCTTATCGCCTGGACCGGCTCGTTTGTTGCCGGCTTCGTGCTGGGACCGGTGCTGCTGGTGAGCGGGTTGCTGGCGTACTGGTTCGTGGTGGGAAAACTCGAATCCCCGCTGGACTCGCCGGCCGGCGCTACGGCCGAATCCTGACCCAAAAGCCTGCCGCCCAGGGACCTTGTTGGCATTGCAACGAAGTGCTAGAGTGACCGTCGTCTCTGAATATTCGCTTCTGCGAGGTGGCGTTCCGATGGCCTGTGCTTTCCAGCGGGCAGGATTTCGATTCGCATCTTCACTTATTGTCCTTATCGCCTTCGGCCTGCCGCTCTGGGCGCAGGGCCGGCACAACGAATCCAGCGGGGTAATTCCACAGCACATACCGCCCAAACGCTCTTCGCAAATTCACGACGGCTTTGGCATCAACTCGGATTTGCCTCGAAAGCCCTGGCTGCCGTGGGACCGCTGGTGGTGGACGCGCATGTCCGACGCCGGAACAAAATGGATCCGAATCGGGCAATACGAAAACAGTTCCGACCTGACCAGCTGGGACTGGATTGAGCAGAAGCGTGGCGTTTACGCGGCGCCGCCCGGCCTGGACGATTATGTCAATTGGCTTGTGGACAATGGCATCGATATCCAGGTCCAGTTGTTGTATGGCAATCCGATGTACACCTCTCCGGCGGGCAAACGGCCGGATTCCATCACCCCCGAGCCGGGCAGCTTCCACAACGATGACCGCAGTCTTTATTCGCTCTTCTGGGCCCCGACCACCCCGGAGCAGATTGCCGCATTCACCCAATACGTGCAGTGGATGGTACGTCATTTTCGCGGGCGCATCCACTACTGGGCGCTGTGGAATGAAGAAGACATTGGCTACTGGAACCCCTGGGGAGACCCGGAAGAATACGGCCGCCTGCTGAAAGCCTTCGTCCCCGCCGTTCATGAGTCTGATCCCGAGGCCAAAGTAATCTACGGCGGGCAGGCGGACCCTGTTCGGGAGTTTACCAAGCGAGCGCTCGATGTCTGCCAGTGCGCCTCCGGCATCGACGTCTTCGCTTATCACACGTACCCCGGTTACGGGAGAAACGTGAACCCGGAGATGATGGATTACGGGGCGTACGGCGTTGAGTCGCCCGCCAAACTGCGAGAGTTTGTCCGGCACTATCCCGGCATCCGGCCGGACATTCCATTCTGGGACGACGAATTCAATTCCATCCCTTCCTGGACCGGGTCCGACGAATCGGTGCAGTCGAAGTACGTACCGCGCGGGATGATT
>OBIZ01000203.1_pt1 | contig 10491 bp, 7 predicted proteins | sample 1519801 | NCBI WGS metagenome assembly OBIZ01 (sample SAMN01911456, study PRJEB22533) | soil metagenome | biome: Soil | place: Malaysia | collected 2012-04-30 | depth DG_metagenome m | reverse complement strand
TGCCCAGCGAACGCTTTCGAGGCAGGCGGCGATATTGGGTTCCTCGTTGCGGGCAAGAATCAGGACGCTGACGGGTGCTTTCGTCGGGTCTGTGCTCGGGCTAGAAACGGGCCCTTCAATGTAGGCTCGTGATGTTTTCGGAGGGTTGCCGCCCGCCGCTTTCAGGATTTTCCGGGCGTGCGCGCTCCAGCGAAATCTTGCGGCAGCTTCGTTGCGCCCCCTGGACCCGAGCCGCTGGCGGAGACCACTGTCCGCCGCCAGGCTGCCGAGCTGGCGGGCCAGGTCTTGGGCGCTGAGAGGGTCGAAATAAACGGCGGCCTGGCCGCACACTTCACGATTGACGGGCGTGCCCGCGGCCACAATCGGCAACCCGTGCGACATCGCTTCGGCCATGGGAAATCCAAAAGACTCGGCCAGCGAGGGGAACACAAAGATGTCCGCCGTGGCGTAGAGGTGGGCCACTTCTTCCGCGCTTAAGGGGCCCGTGAATTCCACCCACTCGGCGATGCCGGCCCGGCGGGCCAGTCTGATATCTTCACTATGAGTAACAGTCCATGCCGCTCCGGACCAGGCGGGGTCGGCAGTGGTTATCAATTTGAATTTCGATTCATCGCCAGCGTTCAGGATTTCGAGCGCTCCAAGAAGCGTGGCGAGGTTCTTGTGCTCGCTGTAGAGCGAAACGTAAAGCAGCCGGATAACCCGGGCGTTGCCTGGGTCTGAATTCAGCGCTGTGGTTTCCCGCACCTCTTCAGGCAACTCCGGCGGTACCACGCCGAACGGGCTCACCACGGCCGTCTTCACATGAACGTGCCCGCGCAGCTCGTCCAACATGGCCTGTGTGGGCGTGATCACCACGTCCGCGGCACGGACGCTTTGGATGATCAGCCAGCGGCGCAGTGCGAATGCCAGCCGGTATCCCAACCGATGCCTCGGCAGAAACATTTCCCGGTAGGGCCGCGAAAAATAGAGCGCGTTTGCCACCAGCAGTAGCTGCCGCACCGGACAGAAAAACATGGCAAAGTTTGCGGTGGAGTAGAGCGCGTCAGCTTTCTGCTTTTTCAGGAAGCGCCGCAGCGTCACCTGCTCCCACCACATTCGACGCACGACGCCCGCGCTGCCGATTGCAACCGGCAGCGCCTGGACGTTTCGCCCGGGCCTGGCAAGCTTTGCCGCGGTTTCCGGCGGCAGGAAGACAAGGAATTGAACATTGCCTCCGGCGGCGGACAGATGCTCGAGCAGGTTTGCAATGTAGCGGACCGCTCCACCCATCTTTGCCGAAGCGGCGTTGATCACCACCTTCATGGCCGGGCAATTCCTCCGCTCACCTGCGGAACATCTTTCGGGGCAGGGATTGCAGGGTTCCTCAACTCCTCATCCGCCGCCTCGGACAGGATTTGAAAACCACAACCAGTCAGCAGGTCCTCCAGCCGCTCCCTCAGCGCGCCACACGTGAAATTCCGAAGCGCCCATCGCCGGCCTTCCTGCCCCATGCGCGCGGCCAGTCCGGAATCGCGAAGAAGCCGGGTCAGACCTCCTGCCACCTCCGAAAACGACTCCGGATCCACCAGCAGGCCGGTCTTTTCATGCAGCACGGCCTCGGCGGCCCCTCCGCCCGTACTGCCCACCACCGGTTTCCCGGCCAGCGCCGCCTCCACGTAGACCCTGCCAAAGCCCTCGCCCTGCCAGCCATTCCCGTTCTCTGACGCCGTCCGGCTGGGCAGCGCAAAAACGTCGCAGTCGCGATAACAAGCCACGAGTTCCGCATCCGTGACGCCGCCCTTGAACTCAACGTGATCCTGCACGCCGGTCTCACGTGCAAGGTGTTTCAGCCGGCCGATATCATCGCCTTCGCCCGCCACCACGTAGCGCGCATTGGGGACATCCCGCAGCACTCGCGGCAGCGCCCGGATCACCGTGTCGTAGCCCTTGTAGGCACTTTCGCGTGACACCGTCCCCACTGAAAGAATAATTTTCTCTCTTCGCCCTGAAGTCGCCGCAAAACCGTCGCTGCCGTTTGAAGCCATCAGCCGCACAGTAAAGGCGTCCGGGATGGCGTTATGGAGCACGCGCATTCTGCTTTGCGGGATGCCGTTCATCTTTGCCACTCTTTCCGCCGTAAAGTGGCTGACGGGAAGCAGCAGTTCGGCCCGCCTGGCGGCCCAGCGCACATCAGCCGGAAAGCGCCCCCACGCCTCGCACCCGTGGCAGGTAATCCAAAAGGGAGTTCCATAGAGCAGGCGCATCATCGTCGCGACCGAAGAAAGGCCGAGATGAGTCGAGACCGCGAGGTCATATCTGCGAAACCCCAGCCCCAGCGCCTTTGATGCAAACCGGAACTTGGCCGTGGCGCTAAGCCGGCGGGCGATTGGATTGAAAACACGGTATGGCGGCGATTCTTCTTCAGCACCTGTCGCACCCAGCAGCGGCAGCACGTGGACGTTTGCCGACCCGATCAGGTCTCCCAGCGCCGAGGCCAGCGTGGCCGTGTATCGCGCGATGCCGCCACGCGTGTAGATGTCCGGCGTAAGGATCAGGGCTCGCATGGTGGCTATGCCTGCGCGGTGGGCGCTTTTTCCTGCCGGCGGTGCGGGCCGTAAATCACCAGGGCGATGGCCGTGAGAATGGCAAGGCTCTTGATCAGGCTCGTCCAGAAACTGAAGGCATCAATTTCCATGTCAGTCACGCTCAGAAACAATGCGGCGTAAACAAAGAGGTGGCGCCTGTCCAGAGGGCCGGTGATGGTGTTGGTCAGCAACTGGCTCACGACTCCCAGCAGAAACATCCCCAGCACGATTCCCGCCAGGCCGTAGCTGGCATACAAATCGCCGGGATAGGTAATGGCCATCGAGGAGACACTGGTCGATCCGGTGGCGATGCTGAACCGCCTGCCCTTGTCCAGGACTGGTTTGGAATGCCAGATGAACCGAGGAACAAAAGGATAATAAAGGAGCATCCACCAGCGTTCCTTTCCTTCGAGCGCCGAGGCCCTCGGTCCAAGCCAGAGCACCTGCCCGACGTTCGGCAGCAGATCGAGACGCTTCACCGTCATGCGCCATCCGTCCCCTGCCCAGCCGGATGCGGTCCTCTGGGACGCGTGGGCCTGGGAGAAAGCTTCGAGGCCCGTTGCTGCCACGGCTGCCGGACTGGCCAGCCCTCCTTTATTCCGAACCAGCCGGCGGTAGTTGTTTGAGAGAGGATAGAGACCCACCACGCCCAGCAGCACGGCAATCACCCACCCCTTCCTGAATCTCCGTTCGATAAGCGAGGAGATCATCGCCACGATAATGAACGGCTGAAGGGCAAGGCTCTTCATTCCGGACGCCAGTCCCCATGCAACTTCCGAGATGAGGATCAGCCAGAAAAGCAGCCGGCAGGGCGCATCGGAAGGATGAAAGTATTTTTCAATCGTCACAAAGACCAGGGCTGCAACGCCCCCCACGCTGGAGACGGTTCCCAACACTTGCAGTGAACTGAGATTGGCGTAATAGGCCTTCCACGTCCCGATGTAGGCGTACAGGTGCGCGTGGAGAAGATACAGCCTGATGGAAAAAACAACCGCGTAAACCACCGCCGCCCAGGCGAGGATGGAGTAGTCAGCATGGCTATGTTTCAAGATGCGGCCCGCCGATTCCGGCCCATGCGCGACGGGTTTTCTTTCCGTCAGAACGCATCCCGCCCAGAAAGCCAGCATGCCGATGATGACGTACTCCAGCGCCCGCAGCAGAAACCCGTATTGGCCGCCAAAGTTGGGGCTCAGGTTTTTCTCATCAACAAAGCAGGCCAGCGGCGCCAGGCCGAAGCGGAGAAAAATGACAATGGTGAGAAAGACGGGAAAGTGGAAGATGCCGAGGTGGTTCCCTCTGATGCGGGAAAATATGAAGAGGGCCGAGGCCAGTCCGAAGAAACCCAGCAGCAACAGGTACTGCTCAAACTGCACCCCTCGCGTCCCCAGAACCAGGGCGGCGCCCCACAAAACAGCTCCCAGAGAAACGAACGACAGCACCACAAGGTGCGCCATCGTCACCGGCTGGTGTTCCCGTTCCGAGGATGGAATATGCAACGAAAAATTGGACATGAGTCAGGCTGTCAGGGGGGCGGAGCTTTAGCTCCGGCATATCGGTGGCCCCATATTTTCAACGGTTGAAGCCCCCGAAGAGGGCGGAAGACTTTAGCCCAGCCCGCCTCGCGGGATGGGACAACAGGCAACGACAAGTAAGCCCGGCCCCGGAGGGGCGAAAGAATTTCTGTCGTTTTGTCACCCCTGCCGGGGCTTACCGGGATTGGGCGCTGACCTGAATCCCACTGGTCACGCCGTGAGCTAAATTCTTTCGGCCCTCCGGGCCTGGAACGGGCACTTCGGTCGTGCTGCTGTGGATCCGCCCGGCCAGCCCCATCACCTCAAACATCCTTTCGAGCCGCTTCTGGTAAGTGTGGTCGCGATGGGCGCGGGCGCAGGCGCGCGCGGCAATCTCCCGGCGTTCTTCGGGGTGTGCCAGGTAATAATCGACTTTTTCTTTCAATTCCCGGCGCGTCCGGAAGGTCACGATTTCCCGCTCGGGCTCAAACAGTTCCGGCAGCGCAGGCTTCCAGTCGGCAATCTGAAAAGCCCCGCATCCCGCAGCCTCAAACAGCGTGCAATTGACCCCTTCGGTTTCACTGAAGTGCATGGTGTTGATCACAATCTTTGCCGAGAGTAGAGCTTTGGCCTTTTCGCCACCGGTGACGTAGCGATTCGTATAGTCCTTCTTCACCGGCGAATCCAGCCAGGCGGGGCAGTTCCGGCCCCAGATCTTCAGGTCATAGTCCTCAAAAATTTCCAGCATCCGCGCCCGGTAATAGTGCAGGCTGCCCTGCGCGGCCAGATCACAACCAAATCTTTTGCGATCATCGCCGGTCAGCTCGACCGGCCGGTGCCACACCGGGTTGCAGCACTCCGGCAGGTAAAAGGCGTCGAGTCCCAGGTTGTGGCGGGCCACCCGGACCAGAAAGGGTTCCTTCAGGAACATGAAGTCGAAGTCTGAGGCAAGAAGGTAGTCACGACTGAGGTTGATAGCGGAGTCTGTGTACCAGCAAACAACCTTCCCGCCGCACACCCGCTTCAATTCGCGCACAACCTGCGGCGGCATGCCGCCAAAAGTCACCAGCACCAGGTCGGGCTGCGCGGCCGCAGTTGTCTGGACGATCTCGCGATAAAGCTTCCGTTCGAGCCGTGGAAATGCTTTTGGCAGAGTGCTCCAGAACACGTTCGCCACCCTGCCGCCGTGATGGCGCGTCCGGACACCCTGAACGCTAGTCACCCGGTGGCCCATTCGTTCAAGAGTCACCACGATGTTCCGCGCAAAAGAGTCCGGAAATTGCGGACCGACGACAAGGATTTTCATATCTGGTGCTGACGCAATCCGGTCCCGTCAATTCTCGTGCCTGCAAGTCTACCCATCGCAGGAAAGACCGGGGTGGGCAAACCGGAGCGGAATATGGTGGAAATCAACTTCCGCATGGCCATCACCTCAGCACGACCTCGCCGACCCTCGGCAAGACTTCCGATCTTGACCGGATGTGCATGTTTTCAAAGTCAGCGGCATTCTTTGCCGCCCAGTCAATGGGTTGGGCCTTCCGGCACTGGATAATAGCCCCATAGTTGCCAAACCACCGAAGGACCGATTTACGCCCCTGCCCGAGCCACGAATCAAAACGGGCAATGCGCGAGTTCACAGGAAGATAGAAGGTCCTGCCACAGAGGATGGCACACAACAGGTTCGCAAAGTGGAACGCCAGGCGGAGCGGCGTCCAACCGGCCACCCCCGAAAGCCCCCGCGCTTTCTCAACGTAGCCGGCAACTTCCCACCCGGAGGCCTGCAGTAAACGCTCGACTGAAGCGGGAGAGTGAATTCGGATGTGAGTGGGCGTCGAGTCGTTGTAGTAGGGGACGGTGAGGACCAGCACTCCGTTCTCTTTCAGAATCTCGCGAATGCGTTGCAGGGCGGCAAAGTCCTCGGGCAGGTGCTCGAGGACTTCGGCCATCACCACGGCGTCGAAGGTCCCAGCGGCAAACGGTAATGGCTTGTTGGCGTCCCCGATAACCAGGTCAGGGATGACGGATTGGCGGGTCACGTCCATTGCCACAGGGCGACGGCCCAACAGTTTGAATGAGTAGTAATCCCGTCCGCCGCCGTCGCCGATAACCAGAATTCGTTCGGCGCCGCCTACAAAGGTTCGGATGCCCTGCACGTATTCAAAGGCAAACGCGTTCAAGAAACACCGCTGGGCGCAGCCGGGGATGGGGAACGGCTGTTCGGAGCAGCTGGCGTGGACCAGCCACTCATAGGTGTCATTGCAGAAAGATTTGAGCACGGATATGAATTGCCCCATGAATGCCTGAACCTATTAGCCGGAGTAGGCGTGCTGGCCGATCGGCCTGGTGTCGAGACGAAGCAGGCGCAAGGGACCTAGCTGCATCCTTGTCCGGTAAAGGATGAGCATGAAAGTCAGACTGCTGACATACGCCAGCGTGGAGGACATTGCGGCGCCAATAAATCCGAACCGGGGCAGCAGCACATAGAGGGAAACGCCTGTAACGGCGGCGGCAAAACCTTCTGTGAAGGAAGGCAGCGCCGGTTGGTCCAGCGCCCGCGCCCCGTTGAATAGAACCTGGTTGAGCCCCAGGGCGAGGCACCCCGGAAGCAGAATCCGGCAGGCCGTTACGGCAGGAGCGAAGGACGCGCCAAAGGCCATCGGGATCAGCCAGGGGCAGGCAAAATAGAGCACTCCACAGCCGGCGGCCAGAACCAGAAAGGTGGCGGAAAAAGACCTGACAATCACCCTCCTGGCCTCCTCGGGGTCGGAATTGGAACCCGTAGCCAGCGTCACGATTCCGGCGGCCTGCGGAAAAAATCCGACCGACATCGAAACCGTTACCGCGACAACATAAAATCCCAGGTCGCGCGGCGGGACAAACAGCGTGAGCAGGAGCTGGTCCATCCGTTGGTTTAAATAGGAAGCCATATCGCCCAACTGAGTCTTCCAGCCGAAGTTTACGAGTGACCTCAGAGCCTTCCAATTCAACGCCCAACGCGGCTTGAGCTTGCGAAACACCAACCAGAACCCGCAGACGTCCAGGGCAACGATGCCGAAGACCTGGAGGACAATCGCGTCTTCAAGAAATGGCCTGTGCAACATGTAAAGGGCCAGGAAGCCCGACGCATAGATGGCCGGACAGATAAGCCGCAGCAGGTTGAAATACCCCATCTCAAGGCTGCCCTGCAGGAGGCTCGTGGGAATCCCCGTCAGCCAGATCAGTGGAACAAATGTCAGAAAGAATAGCGCCAGGCGCTCTGCTTCGGGTGAATACTGCTTGAACACCACAGGGATCACCATGAAACCTGCGATCAGCGCGCAGGCCGAGAGCGCCAACCCCATCACCAGGGCGGAGGTCCAGATTTCAGAAATCTCAAAACGCCGTTTCCCAGTGTGGAATACGATGGACTGGGTGTTTCCCATTCCGAACAAGAACACCAAAAAGGTGGGCCAGAGGACGATCGCCGCCAGCTCTCCGCGTCCCTGGGGCCCCAGCAGGCGGGCCGCCAGAACGCTTGAAGCAGTGCCGAGACCCAGGACGCCTACCTGGCCTGACACAGTGGCGGCAAAGTCCCGGGAGAACCGGGACGGCTTAAGGCGAGATTTCAGTTCAGTCAGTGAAATGGTTTTCCCGTTTTAAAGGGGGGGATAGCTGAGACCTTCCCGCACTGCGGGATCTGCGGATTTTGTGCTGGTCCGCGGAAAGAGCCGCGGACCTTAAGACCCGAGGTCTGCGCTACTTACTTACTAAATGCTTCACAGCAGTGCCATATATCGCCGCGGTGTAAATGGAATCCAGGTGACTACGCGGACCGCCTTCAACCGTCTGGACGAATCGCAGGCCGGCGGCAATCGCCTTCCACAGAAGAAACCGCAGAGCGCTTTTTGCCCCGTGGATGACAGGCCCCATGGGAGCGACGCGGACCTGGCCGAATCCGGCAAGTTCAAGCGCTTGCTTCAGGCTGCTGGCGGTGAAGGGAGTCTCATGGCTGAAGTCCATGTAAAAGAGCGGCGTATAAAAGGCAGCAAGATTGGGCACCTGGCAAAGAAACGTTCCGCCGGGCAGGAGCGCCGCGTGGACGAGACCAAGATAATCGAGCACCTGCGCTTTGGGAATGTGCTCCAGAACGTCGATTGCAGAGATAAACGCGAACGATTCGGGCTTTTCAGCCAGGAACTTCCGGCCGTCGCCACAACGAAGATTCAGCACGCCCAGCGAGCTCCCGGCTTCCACCTGCCGCGCATTCAGGTCGATGCCGTACGCGTTGGAATATCCATTGGCCTGCACGAAATAAAGAAATTCTCCGTAGCCGCAGCCGACGTCAAGAATGGGCGCGTCTTTCTCCGTGGGAAGTATGGGAAGGAAAAACTTGCGGAAGGCTTCAGCCCTCCCCCGCAACATCTGTTGCGCCGAGGCGGGCGCCGCATGGTGCGGGCGCGTCTCCGCATAGCGTTCGTAAATCCGGCCCAGATGGCCGTTGGGAGTTTCAAGCGATGCGTTCATGGAAGGTGCTTGCCTGCGGATGTTCTTCCCGGCAAGAGGCTAGCAGAAGCCTGCCGCAGGGCCGGGCGTCGCAGCCAGGGGCGTTTTCCGTAATTGCCAGATACGTAGGCTATAAATAACCTCTTTAACCTTCAAAATGGGACGTATGGGATTTTTGGGACGAATTTTCATCAAAATTATATATTATTGTAAATACACAACTTAATAAATAATATGGTGATGGCAAATTCAATTTTCATGAAAAACTGTTGAATTTTGACACATCGTGTAAAATTTGCCGATCACTGGACGCTTTTCATGCGCTAGCCTTTTTGTCCGCCGCTCGCCGTGCTGTGGTTGCCAGCGCCACAGCCACTGCAAACCACATGGCGTTGGCAGGAATGTGCAGGTTGAAGTCTACGAAGCTGTGGACCAGCAGCCCGCAGCAACCGATGGCCGACCCAAGCTGGATCCATCCCACCTCGTCACGGCGCCTGGCGGCGAAGTTCTTGAACGCCAGCTTAAAGAAGAGCGCTAAAGAGTAGACGATCAGCGCAGCGCCCGCCATGCCCGTCTCCGCCAGCGCCTCCGCGTAATCATTGTGGGCGTGCGCCCATTCGAAGTCTGTAGGGAAAGTCCGGTACTGCGGAAAGACCGATTCGAAACTCCCCAGCCCGGTTCCCAGCCAGAGATGGTCGCGAAAGATCCGGAGCGAGTCTCTGGCTGCGAGCTCGCGCTGCCCGAGCGTAATCCGTGTGGTTTGGGTCAGGTTCGAAAGTCCCCCAAGGCGCCTGACCACGGTGTTCGGCGCAATCCAGAAGAACAGCAACGCCGCTGCCGCCAGCCCGATGGGAAGCATCGCACCGTAGGTTCTTTCACCATTGCTGGAGTGTCGCCACAGGACCCATCCGAGCACCAGCGCCTCAACCAGCAGGCAAACGAAGCCACCGCGTGACCCGGATAGCAGCGCCGACGCCGCCGGAACCGCGAGGCTCAAAGCCAGCAGCAGCCGGCGAGGGTCTGTGTGCGGGCGTGATAGAACATGAGCCGCGGAGACCGGGACGAGCATTTCCATGAGGCCCGCGTAGTCGTTGTGATTGACATAAGGACCAAAGGTCCAGCCGTCGCTCTTGACGCTCCAGTAGATGAGGTTATTGCTGGAGAAGAACTGCAGGATAGCAAACAGTCCAAGGGCAAAAGTGTAGAGCGTGACGGCCAAGCCCAGTTGTCTCCACGCGTACTTCGGAGCCACAGAAAAAACCTGTCCCGCAATGAAGAAGATGATGAGCACTATCACAAGCTTGAAGATCGATTCGCGAGTAGCATAGGCGTCAAGGGTTATGCCGCCGTAGAACTGCACCAACGGCAGCGCAAGAAAAAGGATAGCGGTCAGGTAGAGCGGCGATACATTGATCTTCAACACACCCTGCCGCAAGCAACCGATGGTCCAAAGCAACAGCAGGCCGAAAGAGGCGATCAGAAGCGCAGCCCATGCCCACGGATCAACAGCGCCAAACGCCAGCGGAGCGGCCAGCAAATTTGCCAACATCCCCCATCGCGTCACGAAAAACAGGGGAGAGGGAGCATGGCTGGGCGTTTCAGGCAACTCCATTGGAATTCGCAACGTTCTTGTCGTTGCTGCCGGTGTGGCCATGGTCAATTTGTTGAAGCCCTCTCTCGCGGCGCCGAATTCATTGGAGTGATGGACACGTCATCCAGCCAGAAGCTTCCGCTGATCTCCATAGGAAAGGTCCAACTGCGCGCGCGCCACACTGACAGCCGAATCATCTGTGTGTGTGGGGGCACCGTAAAATCCAGCGCCAGTTCGTGCCAGTTTGTGGTTCCAACTGTGGTCGGGGTTGATGCGTTCAGGCACGATGGACACTTCGGATCCATCACGCGCAATCGCGGGCCGCTGTCGGAGGTGATGTTCT
>OBIZ01000202.1_pt1 | contig 10521 bp, 8 predicted proteins | sample 1519801 | NCBI WGS metagenome assembly OBIZ01 (sample SAMN01911456, study PRJEB22533) | soil metagenome | biome: Soil | place: Malaysia | collected 2012-04-30 | depth DG_metagenome m | reverse complement strand
TGCTCACTTACCCGATGAGCACAGGCCGCAACTTCAACGAAGTGCTGCGCGCCCTTGATTCCATCCAGCTTACGGCCAAGCAACAGGTGGCTACTCCGGTAAACTGGCAACAGGGCGGAGAGGTCATCATTCTGCCATCGGTTTCAGACGATGAGGCGAAGAAGAAGTATCCCGGCGGCTGGAAGGCGCCGCGGCCCTATCTGCGCATCGTCCCCCAGCCCAAGTAGTTTTCACGCGAGGAAGGAGGTCTGCCGCGCTGCGAAGGTTGAACAAGAAAGCCTGGAACGCGGGAGACTTTCTCCCGCAGCATCGGCATTCCTCCCCGGAAGTTGTGCGCGGACTCACTGACGAACAGCTCCCTGGCGCAGCGCCTGTTTCGCTGGACGCGGACGGTCGGCTCACGGTGCAGTTCCTGATCGAGGACCATTCTCTCAGACATATCCGTGCCGACGGGTGAGATCAGGGTGTCTGATTCAGGCGATCCCAACTCCTGACTACGAATCCCATCGTCACTCAGAAGATAAGGGAATTAGCCAAGGAGAACAAACGATATGAGTGTACGCCCGCAAGTGGTGGTGCTCGGCGCAGGCTTCGGGGGACTCGAATTGACAACGATTCTTTCCGAGGCTTTCGGCGATGCGATTGACAGCGTGCTCATCGACAAGAGCGATGTATTTGTTATCGGCTTCTCGAAACTCGACGTGATGTTCGGACGGAAAATGCCGGCCGAGGTGCGTCATTCCTACCGTGACATTGTGAAACCGGGAGTGCGATTTCTTCAGTCTACGGTGCGATCCATCGACCCGGCCGCCCGCCGCGTGGTAACCGACGATGGGACCTTTGAGGCGGACATCCTGGTGGTAGCCCTCGGCGCCGACCTCGAGCCGGAGGCCACCCCGGGTCTCGCGGAAGGCGGCAACGAGTTCTATTCGGTTCCCGCAGCCTTCACACTGCGCGACGTGCTCCCCAGGTTTGAGCGGGGTGCTGCCATCATAGGCGTGGCCGGACCAACCTACAAGTGCCCTCCTGCTCCCAACGAAGCGGCGCTGCTGCTGCACGATTACCTCACGGCCCGTGGGCGGCGCCAGGCGACCGAAATCTCCGTGGTGCTGCCCTTCGGCACACCCATTCCCCCTTCACCCGAAACCTCGCAGGCGATTATCGCTGCCTACGCGGAGCGCGGTATCCGGCTCGTGAAGGAACGCCGGGTTCAGGCGCTTGACCCGGGCCGCAAGGTGGCCGTTCTGACCGACGGGACTGAGATGCCCTACGACCTGTTTCTGGGCGTGCCGGTGCATCGCGTACCGCCAGTCGTCGTCGAATCCGGGCTTGCCGCCGATGCCTATAGCTGGGTGCCAGTAAACAAGGAGACGCTCGAAACCAGATTTCCCGGGGTCTACGCGGTGGGCGACGTAAACGGAGTGGGCACGCCCAAGGCGGGAGTTTTTGCGGAAGCCGCGGGGCGCGTCGTGGCGGCCGCCATTATTGCCCAGTTCAGGGGAGGGCCTTCACCCGAGGCTTACAAGGGGGCAGGTTCCTGCTATCTGGAGTTTGGCCACGGCCAGGTTGGACGCGTGGATGTGGACACTTTCAGCGGCCCCAAACAGGTGGCAACGTTCCAGGAGCCATCAGAGGCGCTCGCTGCCAACAAGGCCCAGTTCGGAACCAGCCGGATCCAGCGGTGGTTCGGGCGCCCGCCTGCGAAGCGCGACTGAGCAACGACACTCCGTGGAGCGCTGGATGTCAATGCCTTTTTTCTTGTCGCCGACGACTAAGGACTAATGCTAGCCCTCAAACCATGCCGAGGTTCGTTTCAGCCGAGGGCATCCAGACACGTTCGATATTTTCCCCCGCGACGTTCTGGCTCGCATCCTGCTTCTTAACGAGTTTTCCCCCGTCATCCCATTCGCCGCTTGCTGGCGGCAAAGGCGCCTCCGGCTGGTGCCGTTTTTGCGCGTCTCTGCCTGAACCATTCCGGCCCTGACTTACGGTCTTTTTCCGTGGGACCTATCCAGCCAGAGGCGAGTCTGCCGCGCTGGCCTGCGTGGTGGCATTCTGGCGCACGACGCCAGTCTGGTCCACAAAGTAGGAATTCAGGCCGGAGGTCCCACGATTGACGGGATCGGCGTTGATTGTGAAGGAAAGAACCTGGCCGTTGATGACCACCCCCGGAGAGTACGTGAACAGGTAACCGTTTTTTGTGGACGTCATCGCGGTTGCTCCCCCCGCAGCAGTTCCGGAAAGCACATCATCCACGATCGCCGCATGAGTGACGTCATCGGAGGAGCCGGCGGGAGGAGGGCCCAGATATCCCAGCGTCGCCGTGTACCCCGCGTTATAGGTGGATGAATACGTAAACTCGGCTGTGCTGATCGCGCGGAGAGATTCCACTGCAGAAGCCTGGTTGGCCGCCACCCGCGAACGTAGAAAATTGGGAATAGCGATGGCGGCTATAACCAGGATGATGGCGACAACGATCAGCAGTTCGATCAGTGAAAAGCCGTTTGATTCGGTTCTCATCGTCATGCCTTGCGTGGCTTGATCCGTACGGCATGAAGGGATCTGAAGTCACGTTCCAACTCTGGCTTAGGGCAACTCGCTTACCATATCGGGCCGTTAAGCGAAGAACTTTACCGCCGGTCCCAGTTGCCAGATATCAGGAGAGTTGTGGCAGGTTCCATTGCGCCAAGGTGGCTAGTATGCTGCCGCGCTGGGCGTTCCGTGTCTGAATTTGTCAAGGATATGCGACAATTTGTGTCACTCGTGGGATGAGGTTGCAAACCTTCGACACATGCTGATGCAGGGCGGAGGCAGGTCGAGGGTTGCGAAGGGGGGACTGATAGAGGTGCGGAGGCCTGTCCGAGACGTGCCGGTAATCGCAGGGCAGGGCTCTAGCCCCAATGATGGTGCAAGAAAAATAACTATTGAGTGGCGGGTCGGCAGGCAGATGTGTTTTAAAGTTAAAAAACAACTTGTGCCTGACCGATCAAGACTGGAACGCCGAAATGTTCGAACGGTGATGAGATGGCGCCCCTGGGTTATTTGGAGAGTATTATGGAGTTTGTTACTCGTCAGAGAATTTTCCTGATTACCTATTTCTTCTGTTTGACATATCCCCTTGTTTGACATATCGTTGATTTGTAGTCTAGTTAGAGGCCCTGTAGTTAGGCTCGGTCCTCTGTGCAAACTACGCGGATTGCCTGAGGATATTTCAAGTGAGACGGAGGTTGACCTGATGGACCCGCGACGCAAATTTTTTCTGGCGACAGGAATCTTGCTTGCGGCTTTGTTTGCCGTTGCCGCCCCTGCGTTTTCGCAAAAGGCGAAGTTAAAGATTCATGTCAGTCCGAAGCAGGCCTTTGTTTTCGTCGATGGCGCTGCTTTAAAACAAGGCAGCTGCGCCGGGATGTTCTGCACCATCTGGGTTGATCCTGGTGAGCATACTGTTACAGTCCGTAATTACGGATATGCACCTGAATCTCAAAAAGTGACCCTTGAGGCGGGCAAGGTCACCAAGCTGGATGTCTCCCTGAAGCCCGAGGGCGGCCCAGTGTCAGGCCCGTGGGGAAGAATTCAGATTAAGGGACCATCTCATGCTGCGGTCCTGCTGAACGGCAAAAGCCCGGACTACTTTGTCGGGCACGTCGACGAGATCAACAACAGTTTTATCTGGCAGCAGGAACTGCTTGTTCACCCCGGAACCTACCAGGTGACGGTGACATGGTGGGGTAATGAAATCTGGTCCGGCCCTGTGACGGTGCAGGCCAACGAGCGCGTTATCGTGAAGGTCAACCAGAACGGCGCCATGAAGACCAAGCCGTGGACTCGCCTCGAAAAACTGACTTCGCCCATACCGCGCTTCAAGGCGGGCATCTCCACCAGCCGGGTGGCAGTGGCGCCGACAACAGGCGAGTTCTCTGTCAACCCCGCCAGCATCAAGTGCGGCCAGTCCAGTGAGCTGAGCTGGTCTTCGGCTGACTCTGTTGAGAATACCATCAGCGGAATCGGCAAGGTGGGGGCCAACGGCAACCAGACCGTTACGCCCAAACAGACAACGACCTATGACTTTACAGCCGCCGGACCTGGCGGCATCGTCAAAGACAGCAAGACTGTTGAGGTTGATTCAGCGATACAGGCTTCTCTCACCATGAGCCCCGCAGAGGTTCGCTATCACAAGGTGGGCGATCAGGTTGTCGAACAGGGGTCGGCGACCCTCTCCTGGTCCACCACCAATGCCCAAGCCGTTTCGATTGACCCTCTGGGAACGGTGGACGCCAGCGGCAGCAAAACGATTACGCCGACGCCCAAGCAGACCGGCTACGGGACCGTGGATGAAACGGACACCTACACCCTGCACGCCACCAACGAGTGCGGCGGGTCTGCGACACAGACCGCCACCTTGCACATTGTTGGGCTCATCGAACGCGCTCACGTGAAGGTTGAGCTGACCAGCGTCTTCTTCCCAACCAACTGGCCCAACCGGCACCACAAGGACAATGGCCTGCTGCGGAGCCAGAAGGATGCTCTGAATAAGCTGGCCCAGACCTTCATTGACCACCACAAGATTGAGCCTGAGTCCCGGTTGGTGCTTGAGGCTCATGCTGACCGGCGCGGCTCCACGCGCTACAACCAGTCGCTTTCTGAATGGCGCGCGGATATCGTTAAGAACTACCTGGTCAGCCAGGGCGTGCCTGCGGACCTGATTGACGTGAAGGCCCTCGGCAAGACTCAGAACCTCAGCCTGGACGAGGTGAAACAGTTGGAGGGGGACAACCCCAACAAGCCGGCCAACATTCAGCAATGGATTAACGAGGTCCTGGCGCACAACCGCCGTGTTGATACGGTCCTGATGCCGGACAACCTCCGGTCCACGCCAACCTACCCGTACAACGCGCCTGATGTGACGATTATTCACATGAGGCCAATGCCTTCGCTCAGCAAAGTTAAGAGCGCTGAATAGCGAAAGGTCAGTGTTAGAGAATCACCCGTGCCCTGCCGTTCTTATCGAGCGGCAGGGCACTTTGTTTTTCACGGGAGGCAACCTGGGTGATGCGAAACGAGGGAGATTTTTCCAGCCAAATCTAGCGACTTATGAGGTAATCCTTTTCTTGGTCAGGAGGCTAACCCTTTGATTCTGATCTTCGCCCCATCTTCCAGGCTCCACGCCGGTCAACGGACTTGTACTCCAAAACGGGGACAATCAGGACCAGAATAAAGCCTAGCGCCAGGATAAAAAACTCGGCGGTCTTCGTGGCGAGTTCCCATGGGCCCGCTTGCCGATGAATGGCTGTCCACCACTCGCGGGAGGTAATAAACACTCCAATCGCCAACATGACCGCTCCCCCCAGATAGAGCCCCAGGAAAGCGCACCAGAGAACAAGCGCCGATAGTTTCTTGCGTATACCCGCCATTGGCAAAGTGGCTTTCCATCCGTTCCCCTTGTTGCGCAACCGCCCGGGGTTGGGTCTGCGATGACCTTCCTGGAAACGCCTGATCCAGATTCCTAACCCTCTATTCGACACATCATGCCCGGAACTTGAGGAACCTTCGCGCCGCCAGGCGTGCCATCAGGAACTTTATATGGTATAGGTGTTGAAAGATTCGTCTGTCACGAATGCCCGGAATGAAAGGGGAAGAAGACGATGCGTCCTTTCCATCGAAGCCGCGCCGCTCAAGCCGTTCACAAAACATCCCGCACGGCCCGTCGCCCAAGCAGATGTGCGCCCGGTCTGCGGATCACAATATTATTCTCTCTCCTGCTGGCTATCCCTGCCGCTTGCGGAAACTCCGCGCTGAAGTCGGCGCAAAGCCCGGACCCATCCCAATCGGGATTTCGAATTGAGAGCTCAGCCTTTAAGGAAGGAGCCTTCATACCCGCCCGCTTCAGTTGCCAGGGTGAAAACGTCTCACCTTCGCTCAAGTGGACGGACCCGCCTGCCGGGACGCGCAGCCTGGCGCTGATTGTCGATGATCCTGACGCGCCGGGCGGCACATGGACGCACTGGGTGGTTTTCAACCTGCCGGCGCAAACCAGGGCGATGGATGAGAACGCTCCAAAGGGGGACGAACTGCCGAAGGGCGGCCTGCAAGGGTTGACCAGTTTCGGCAGTGTGGGCTACGGCGGCCCCTGCCCGCCGCCCGGCAAAGCACACCGCTACTTCTTCAAGCTCTACGCTGCTGACACTTCGCTCAGCCTGAAACCCGGCACCGCCAGGGAGGAGGTGGTCGCGGCGTTAAAAGGCCATACCTTGGGCGAGGCTCAGTTGATGGGGCGCTTCAAACGCTGATACCGCCTGTTTCTGGGTAAGACTCCAACTACAGTTGACCTCTAAGTGCTGGAGGCTGAGTGCAGAAGACTAAGATCACAAACCATTCTCCCCCGGCGCCTACTAGGGCGGGAATGGCGGCCCAAGGAGCCACAAAATCCTTATACTACATTTAGCGATATTGTGCTGGACAAACGCAATATTTTGTGCTCCAATGGCATTCGGGGAGAAATGCTGTGAGCAACTTCAACCTGGAACAGTGGACAAAACTTCATAATTCGATTCCGCGAGGGATCAAATTTATGGAGCACACGTTTACCGAGCCGACCTCTTTTCGTCTGAGAGTGTCGCCGGTTTCACCCGGTGTCTACGCAATCCTGGTGCCTGACCGCTCGAACGAGGCGGAATACGAAGTCATCTATTTTGGGGAATGCGATGACTTCCCCCGGCAGGTGGCCAGGACCCACGAGCATTACAGAGATTGGTTGGAGGAAGCGGGTGGGCTGGAAAACCTCTACGTGGCCTATTACGCGACGCCGTTCCTTTCCGAGGCCCAGCGCCGCGCAATGAAGAATTCCCTGATTGAACATTACCACCCGGTCTCGAATGAGAAGACGGGTAAACATTTTTCCTTCGGCGCTCTGCTCGGCATTGGCCGCTGAGTCGGGATGCCAGGCGAGGGTCAGAGTTTCTTAGTCTGCGGGTATTTTTAGGTTTCCAGCACGATGGCGCTCGGTGGTGAGTAAAGATATGAGGGGCCGGGCGGGGCGGAAAGCTGGGTCATAATAGCCGGCCGTGGGGACGCCACCACGAGCGCCATCTCCAGAAAAGCCCGGGCCTCAGCACATGAGGTTCGGGTTCCCCTGCGATTACGCAATTCCAATCCTACAATGGCTTTAAGCCCTTCCAGTGTCCCGCGCATTACTCTGCGATTTTTTCGCTGAGATTACAAGCCAGTAGTTGATGGCCTCGATGCCATCTTGGTGCGGCGAGGTACCCGCAACAGCCTGCATCAGCGCTGGGCGGTAACGGAAAGCGAGAGATTCTTGTGCAATGACCGCGCCGCACGCCGAAGTTCCACCGCCTGTTTTGCCGAAAATCGTAGTTGGCCACGGCTGGAGAGCGCCAAGTCCTGTGGCGTCCAATCAGCCTTCATGATTCCCCGGTGTGAATGCTGGGGGCCGAGCAGCAAATGGCCGAGCTCATGGGCTATGGCATTCCCCATGACCTCCCCCCGAAATAGACCCCACAACGAAGAGACGTGTTCCACCCGATCGTAGAACACGTTTGCGATCCTGCCGGGGACGGTCCACTGGGTTCCAGCCGGGGCCATAATCGATTGGCCCAGTGCATCGGTGCCGGAGATCCGCCGCGCCCGCAATATCCTGGAAACATTAAGGATTCGGACAGAAAAATCGGGAGCCGGTTCACCAGAGGAGGCCGGGAGGTGCTTGCTCGAGTATTCCAACCAGGCGATCCGCACGCCCGCTTTGGCGAAGAGTGCAGCGACCTGGTGTTCCGCGACTTGAAGTTGCAGCCGGCCGAGACCCGCGTAGTTGTAAACGCCCACACTGATGACCGGCTGGCTCTTCAGCCTGTGCGAGATGGCTGAGATGCGTCCGACCGGTACGAAGGAAGCCCACGCGAACATTACAAGACTGACAGCCCCGGCGCGATGTTTGAACGCCTGCAAAACTGTTGGTTTCACGTTGCGCTCCTTCCACGAGTGGAGCGGAGCAGGCAGCGCTGGCGAAGGACCCGGTCCCCCAAGGCAGAGTATTTAGGTGATTGCCCCTCGCGGTAGCTGCCCCAAACCACTTCGGCGATGGGGCAATCTAGTCCGACGGTTCGCTCCGGGCAATGGATGGAGGCTGATTTGTTGGATGGTTTTGACCTGATCGGCTAATATCTTGCTCCGCTGCGGGTTAGCCGACCGGATGATTGAGATCAACACCCCCTGAAACTTGCCGCACAGTTTGACGGGTGTATAATGTGGCCAACGTCCTGAGCAAGCGCCGGGGAGCCATGGACAATTCAAACCTTTCCCAAGCATCGGTTCTCGGCTTCGGTATCTTTGAACTGGATTGGCGAGCAGGTGAACTGCGCAAATCCGGGTCGCTCGTTCACCTGCCGCCCCAGCCGTTCAATGTTCTCGCCCTGCTCGCGAGTCACGCGGGCCAGGTCGTCAACCGCGAAGACATTCGCATGGAAATCTGGGGCGGCGACACTTATGTGGATTTTGAACAGGGCCTGAATCACTGCATCAGGCAGATCAGGACAGCGCTGGGTGACAATGCCGAAACTCCTCGCTACATCGAGACGTTGCCGCGGCGAGGGTATCGGTTCATCTATCCGGTCACGGCGGCCTCATTCCCGAGTGAAGCGGCTGCTTCAGCCCGCCGGCCAAAGGGCAGAGCCATCCCCTACAAGATTGTCGCCTTGGCAGCGGCCGTGGTTGCCTTTATCGTGGCAGGCGTAGCGGGTCTCAACGTCGCCGGGCTGCGCAATCGTCTGTTGGGGCGCATGACGGGTCCCCCTAGTATCTATTCCATTGCCGTCTTGCCGCTGGAAAATCTTTCAAGTGATCCCAACCAGGAATACTTTGCCGAGGGCATGACCGAGGAACTGATCACGACGTTGGGAAAGATCAGAGCCTTGCGGGTGATCTCGCGGACCTCTGTGATGCGATACAAAGGAATCAGGAAACCGTTGCCGGAAATTGGGCGCGAACTCAACGTGGACGCTGTGCTGGAGGGAGCAGTGCTGCGCTCAGGGGACAGGGTACGGATTACGGCACAGTTGATTGATGCCCGAACCGACCGCCACCTGTGGGCGCAAGATTACGAGCGCGATTTGGACAATGTGCTTTCTTTGCAGGACAATGTAGCACGAGACATTGCCAGCCAAATCAGGATCAAGCTGACACCGCAGGAAAAAGCGCTACTGGCGCAGTCCCAGCCCCTCAATCGCGAGGCCTACGAAGCCTATGCGCGGGGCCGGAACGAATATAGTCGCTGGTCCCGCCAAGGTTCCGTCAGAGCAGCCGAGTATTTCAAGAAGGCCGTTGAAAAGGATCCGAATTACGCCCTGGCGTATGGGTGGTTGGCGATGTCTTACAATGCACTCGTGGTTTTTGAATCCCTCCCTCCCGCTCAAGCGTACTCTAGCGCAAGGAAGGCAGCCGCTAAGGCCTTGGAAATCGATTCAAATGTGGTCGAAGCCCATCTGGCATTGGCTTGGATCCAGTTTGCCTTCGACTGGAATTGGAGCGCATCGGAAAGAGAATTCCAGGATGCGCTCGTCGCTAATCCAGGTTCATCCATGGCGCATTGGCTGTATGCATGGTTCTTGACTTGCATGGGCAGAGAAGATGAAGCTCGAAGTCAGATACGCCAGGCTCTCGATTCAGATCCTTTCAATCCATCCGTCAACACGTGCTTTGGAGAGGAATTGGAACTCTGGCGGCGGCCCAATGATGCCATCCAGCAGTACCGGAAGACGCTCGACCGGGTCGGGGAATCCCCGGGGCCTTACCACCTGATGGCGACTGTCTACGCCCGACAGGGGAGATATGACGAGGCGGTGGCCGCCGAGCGGCAATCCCTGGTTTTTTCGGGCCAGGGATCCCTGGCGGTCCAGTCTCTCCAGAAAGCCTATGTCAGCTCCGGCGGGAAAGGTTATTGGAACTGGCGGTTGCACAGGTTGAGGGAGCGGACTCGGCAAACCGGCAAGGTCCCCTCAGTCGGTCTTGCCCTTGTGTACGCCCAGCTTGGGGAGAAGGAGACCGCCTTTGAGTGGCTGGAGAAGGCTTATGTAGAGCACGCCGCTGGTTTGACCACGCTGAAAGTGCACCCCGCCTGGGACCCGCTCCGCGACGACCCGCGCTTTCAGGACCTCCTGCACCGCATGAACTTCCCGCCTCAAACCGACAACACCAAGCCTTAGCCTTGACCCTCCCTCACCCTTCTCTCATAATCACCTGTTAGCAATTTTCATTACCGCCAGGGAGGTTCCGTGCGGGAAATCCACAAAGTTGCCATTCTGGGAGCGGGAACCATGGGAGCACGTATCGCCGCCCACCTTGCAAATGCCTCCATCCCTTCCGTTTTGCTGGACATCGTGCCTGAGGGCGCAGCTGCCGATGACCTGAAAGCCCGCAATCGCATTGCGCAATCTGGCCTCGACGCGGCACTGAAATCACGTCCGGCAGCGTTCTTTGTTCCCGAAGCAGCCCGCCTCATCACCGTCGGAAACT
>OBIZ01000201.1_pt1 | contig 10538 bp, 3 predicted proteins | sample 1519801 | NCBI WGS metagenome assembly OBIZ01 (sample SAMN01911456, study PRJEB22533) | soil metagenome | biome: Soil | place: Malaysia | collected 2012-04-30 | depth DG_metagenome m | reverse complement strand
ATGGCATGTTGGGAAGCTCCTACCACTCGCTGCAAGTCAGCCTCAACCGGCGCCTCACAGACGGCCTGCTTCTCAAGGGCGCATACACCTACTCGCATGCCATAGACATGGCTTCCTACTCTGACTGGACCGAAACCATCTGGCCCTCGGCTTTGGCGTGGGGTCGCAACCGCGCCTCAGCGGAGTACGACATCCCCCACAACTTCGAACTTGGCTATGTGTACGAACTCCCCTTCGGCGGCGGCAAGAAGTTTGCCAAAAGCGGCGGCCCCGCAGGGGCGATCCTGGGTGGGTGGCAGATCAACGGTGTCTTCAGCGCCTTCATGGGGGGACGGGACACACTGACTGCTTCCGGTTCCTCCTTGGATATGCCGGACAACCAGCAGACACCTGACCAGGTTAGCCCGCTTGTCTATTCCGGCTGTTATGGTCCGGATCCCGGCTGCACCATGTTCGACACCTCGTCGTTCGCCCGCGTAACTGATGTGCGGTTCGGCACCGTGGGTCGGAACACCTTGCGCAGGCCCGGTGTGGTCAATATGGACATGAGCATCTACCGCACCTTTAAGATCATGGAGAAGATTGACCTGCAGTTCCGGGCGGAGGCGTTCAACGTGAGCAATACTCCGCATTTCGATCGCGCAAACCGGAATGTTAACAGCGGGAGCTTCGGGGTTGTTTCATCCACGGATTCCGGGAGCAGAACTTTTGCCGGCGGCCGCTCTCGGGAATACCGTTTTGGCTTGCGTCTGAGCTTCTAGTCCCGTTTGATTCAAGCCTTGGGCGCCCCGAATCCATCGGGGCGCCCTTTTTTTTTGCCCCCCAACTCCTCTTCCTCTGAGTTTTGTCTCTGAGGCCACCCCGGGCAAATCACACAGCAGGCAAAGTTGCGGACGGGTCGCCGCAGCAGATTGGCGCATTTCTACACTTCCTAATACAGTGTCGCGAGAAGCTTCAAGCCATGGCTGAGAACGAAGGGTTATGGAAGGGATCGGTAACCGGAGCCTTCTCTATTTTTTTAGTTCACGGTCATGGCTGCTTTCTGCTCTTGGAGAATGCGCCACAGCGTGCCGCTGAAGATGTTTTCCTGGGCCTGCTTCGGTACGCCGCAAGCGTCAAGCATCTCGCGGTAGCGTTTCAGCTCCCGGTCATACTCCTCCAGATCTCCACCAAACACGTCGGAGCCAAAGACCAGTTTTTCAAAGGCACTGTGCCCGGACTTGGGCGTATGAGGGCTCTCCACTCCTGACCACCAGAAGATGGACTTGAAGAAGGCGTAATCGTTCTGCTTTTTGATCAGAGACGATCCCGACAGATCAAAGTACAGGTTGGGGTCCCATCGGCCAACCTCAGCCGCCGCCGCATAATCGGGATTTCCCATGTGCGCTGCGATTAAGGTGAGCGTGGGAAATTTCCTCGCGATCACGTCCAGCCGGGTGGCGCGCATGCGGTCAAAACCGACGTCCTGGGGTTTTTGGGGATTCCCACGAGCGACAACGCCGGTGTGGAAGAGGAGGATCATGTGGTACCTTGCGGCGCGCTCATAAACCGGCCAATAGGCCCGGTCATCGTAGTTGTGCAATGACGAGGTGATCTCGCCAAGGCCACGAAAACCCGCTGCGTGGAAACGATCAACCTGCTCAACCACATTGGGTGCATCCAACTTAATAGACCCAAACCCGATCAGACGGTTTGGATGAGCATGGATAAAAGGGACCGCGGTATCCATATCGGCTGGGGGGACCAGCAGGAACGCCATCCCATCCACCGATTCCAGCTTGTCCAGCAGCTTCTGCAAAAAAGCCGGGTCGCCGTTATAGTGAACGTGCCCGTCAATAATTTTGGGCTGGACAGTTTGCGCCATTAGGGGGCCGCAAACAAGAACGCATGTCAGCATCATGAGAAGCAGGTTAACCTTCTTCATATTCCCTCCTGATGATTCTCACTCTACCGTGGTTGGATGGCTTAATCCCGTCGCAATCCGCGGTTAGATCTCCACCATGGTTATTTCTTCGTCTCAAATTATCCCCTGTGTTTCGCGACTGAAGTTCAGCGTATGCCTGGAACGATAGGAGGCGCTCGCCAGATGCTCCAGCGGCAGAAGCATGTCCCGGGAATTTCTATCGCGAAGCCCTCGTGTTTGTGCCGGAAAATGCCATCAACTGGGCCGTTGCACCCAGGTGGTTGATGTCCATTTTCAAGGCCTGCTGAAACTCTTCCCGCGCCTTTTCCGTTGCTCCCTTTCCAAGATTCCCCAAGCCGATCAGGTAGTGGGCGTTGGCCTTTTGATAGCGTTCCGACCGCCCGCGTCCAAACTTCGCGAAGAACCCCGACTCCGAGTTCCCAGCCAACGTCTTTTCGCCTCGTGCGATCAGACCGTCAAACAGTTGCTGTGCTTTGGTGTTCTGCCCCAGCTTCAATGCTGCCAGACCCTGGTAATATTCCATCTCGGGACTGAGGAAGCGGGAGTGAGAGGCCACGGCCTCCTGAAACAACTCCTGGGATTTTGCGCTATTCCCGACCTTCTCCTGAGCCATACCCATCAGATAGTGAACTTGCACGAGTCTCGGCTCGCGATAAGGTTGCCCGACTTCCAGGTTCGCGGGATACCGGAGCGCTGCTTCGTAGTTCTGCAGCGCCTCCTGATACCTGCCTGCCCTGAACTCCCTGTCGCCTTTCAGAAGGTAGGCGTCCATATAGACGTCATGAATATCACCCTGGCCCTCCCAATTGTGGAATTCATGGCCCTCCAGCAACCCGATGGCGCGATCATACCGGCCCAGCAGGACGTTTACCCGAACCTCCTGCGCCAGCGTGTCCGAACGCCTGGCGACTCCTGCCTGGTCAGCTTCAAGCGATGCCAGTCGTTTCTGGGGCGAGACGTTACCATCTTCGTACAGAACATCGAGTTCATACCGGTAATAGGCGTTGGTCTTGTCCATGTCCAGCGCCTTCTCCATAGCTGCAATGGCCTTTGCGGTGTTCTTTTCCGCATGCTCGTAGGCGAAGGCGAGATTGCGCCACGCCGGCGCGAACGAGCTGTCCATGTCAGCAGATTTCGTCCACATCCTGACAGCGGCTTCGGGCTGCTCAAGAAAGTACAGAGCGTTGGCGAGGTAGTAAGGCGTCCGCGCGTTCTCCGGGTCGGCCTTCATTGCTGCTTCCAGAACCTTGACGGTCTCTACCCGAAATGGAAACACATAGGTCGAGGGCATTTGCCGCGTCAAGTGGAAGTACCTGGCAGCTTCGGCCGCCTGCTTGCGCTGCTGCGTAAGAAAGCCAAGATAGTAATAGAGAAGCGGATTGACTTTTGCTGGATCAGGGCTTGCCGCAACAAGTTGCTTAATGACCGCTTGGGATTCGCCTGCGAGCCCCGCGTGGTAATAGTCGAGCGCCAGCCACAGATTCGATTGCAAGGCGTTGCCCGGGGCGATCTGTGGCTGGTTGGTGGCGTTCATCAACTTCAGTTCATTCGCGGCCCAAAGGTCAAGGGGATTGATGTCGAGAGCTTTTCGAGCGGCTTCCTCAGCTTCCTGGTTACGCCCCAATTTCCTTAGCGAGACAGCCTTCAAGTCCCAGGCCTTGGCATTCTGCATGTTGTAGTCGAGTGAGTGGTCGAGGTTGGCGGCTGCCATGGCCCAGTTGCCCTTCTGCCCTTCCAGTTCCGCAAGTTGAAAATAGCTGGCGGCCGTCCATGCCACGCTCCACGTAGCCCGGTAAAACGCGTCCTCGGCCTGCTGGTTCTGGCCGTCGCCTCTCTGCGCGACGCCCAGATAATAGTAGGCTTCCCCGTCCTTGGGACGCGTGTAGTTGTACGTTGCCCGATGAAGTGCCAGCTTCAGGTGCTTGATGGCCTCCTGCCACTGCCCGCGCTCGCAATAAATGCGGCCCAGAGCGGTGTTTACTTCGTAATTTTCAGGATCGCGGCGCAGCGCCTCTTCATAATATGGGAAGGGTGACATCGTTGCGTTGTGAAACTGCTCCAGCCTCAGCCCCGTGTGGTAGAGCTTGTCAACGGTCTTAATCTCGCTGGGCGCCTCGGGAGGAGTCACCGTGGGCGGCATGACTTCCGGCGCCAGCTTCACCGGCTGGTAGCTCACCAGTTCATTCCCTTTCGAATCCAGGAGCGCGGCCTTCAGATCGTACTCATTCATCCCGGCCGGCAAAGCGAACTCGTGAGTAAAAGGAGTTCCCGGATTAATATCAATGGTCTGCTCAAAGAGATTCTGTCCCTTTCCCGTCAGAAGCACTTTCGCGCCATCGAAAGCCTGCGTCGCGGAGAAACCGAAGAAGACCTTTCCTGAAGGTTCGATCTGTAGGTTGACGGCCCCGTTCAGATTCGCATCCTTCACGCCGCGGATGCCGCGGATAGGGTACCAATATTGGTCTGCAGCCTTCGTTTCATACGGCTGAATCCAACTGTAGTCGGGCTGGTTATCCGAGTAATTGCCCGACATCAGCTCGAGATAGGGCCCCTGGCTGTCCAGTATCTTGTCCCACAATTCCCCGGACGGCCCGTTGCCCCACTCAAAAAACTTGGCGCCGGGCGAAACATGGTGGTTCTGGACGCAGATGGTGCCCGCATTTACCCCGTGATCGTACCCACCGAAGAAGTCGCCTTTAAAATTCCAGGCGAAAAAGGACATGCTGGAAGTATTGTTCTTCCACCAGCTGATGTCCACTCCGCGCGTGTAATCCACGCCCATAAAAACTTCATGCGAGATGGGCCAGCGGGTGAAAGCTACCTTGGCGTGGTAGACGGCAAATTGCGTGTCCGAGGGGAAGATCACCTGGTAGTTCTTGTTCACGTGCATCGCAGCGTTCGTGAAATCCAGAAACGACTGCACAATGGGCGCCCCGTCCAGCAGCCTGGTCGTCACCTTCAAATAGGACTTGTGCGGATAAAGCGTGAGCCCCACCAGCCACTGCATCTTCGTCTGCAGGTCCACATCGCCAACCCAGATGGTGCTGCTGCCGTCGGCATTCTTCACCAGCCGATGCTCTACCTGAAGGTAGCTGGTTGAACGATGATGGCTTGGGATGTCCCATTCCATGCCGCCGGAAATCCAGGCCCCGATCATGCCGATCAGCGCCGGCTTGATCTCCGTCTGGCGGTAAACGTAGTCATAGCCATTCGTCTTGTCCGCCGCAGAAAAAACGCGGCCGCCTAGCTCAGGGAGAACGCTGATCTTCACGTACTGGTTCTCGAGAAAATCCGCGTGATAGGTTTTGTCGCCCCGAACGTCGAGTATCGTGTCATAAAGCGGATAAGGATAAATCTTGCCCGCGGCGCCCTGGTAGATTCGCCCCGCGAAGAACATCGGCGATTGCTTAGGGGGGCCAATCTCGTAAGTTGGCAGCGTCAGTGGCGCCTCCCAGATGTGCACCGGGGTCTGCGCTTGCGCCCATAGCATCGAGGATGGCAAGAGAAGAAATCCGACCAATAATAAATGGAGTGACTTTGAGTACTTTGACATATCATGACTCCTGTCAGGCGATTTTTCTCACCCCGCGCGAAGCCTCCGGTCAGGGTTGCCATCCCTGGTCAGCACGCCTACTTTCCAGTTCGACGTTTGTAAACCTCGGCGCTGACGGCCTTAGCCATTTCCACCATCTCGCGATAGGGCGTATCTGTGACGGATACAAATCCAATGTTATAGTTCTCACCGTCGCCGACTCTGCCGGTCAGGGGTTCATCGTAATACTCGAACCACTGGCAGCCGACAAACGCCGGAAGGTCCTCCACGTTTTCAAGATACTGTTTGTACATGGCCGCCCGCGCCTGCTGGTTGGGTGTTGAAACAAGTCCTGTGTGGAACATGCCGCGGTCTACAGCCCCAAAATGAAATTCGGCGTCCATGCAGGGCTTGTTCAGCGCCGTCGTAAAGGCCCACTCCTTCGGATCAACGTGCGATCTGTATATGTCGAAACTTACCACATCGCAGTAGCGTGCCGAGGCCTCCACGGCTTCCGGGGTTCGCCACGCAAATTTGGCGCCGAGATAAAGATGGTGCGGATCGTATTTCCTGATGGCGTCGCGGATGACCCTGAAGTACTGATTTGCGTCCAGCGTCAGAAAATCGCTGAAGTCTTTCCTCATCTTCGGATTCAGCGTATCGGGCGGTTGATAGGACTGATCCAGCAAGGCAGGCCATGAGGCAAAGTGTGTGCTCCAGGCTCTATTAAGCTGCCCGATGCTTCCATAGTGCGACTGCAATTGTTTAACGAATGCCTGCTTGGCGGGTGATGTGCCGTTAGCTGAAAGCGCCCCGTATGCAAGACCGTAATGTGTTCTGTCTGTGGCGCCCCCGCCCCACGATAACTCGTTGTCGACATAGTAGCCGATGCACCAGGGATCATCAGAATGCTTCTGGACGCCTTCACGGACACTTGTATTAGCCGCCGCAATGTATTGGGGGTCAAAAGGATCGGGCATTGGCCCCCAATAATCGTTGCCACTGGGGACATGGGCAAAGTGGCCATGGATCGAGATGGTCGCTACATAAGGGACTTTCTTGAAAGCGTAGAGAGCCGGATCGGACCAGTTGCCAATGGTATTAAATCCCCAAGACCGCAGCCGCGCGAGGGAGGTGGTTTGCCATTCCTTCAGCCAGTTGTCGCCGTACTTTCTTTCCAGATTCGCGGCGTAAAACCCAAAGGTCTGTCCTTCCTTGTTTGGACCGTAGACAACGTGGCTTGCATTGCTATAGAACTTGCTCAATGGATCATCGGATCCCGGCAGCCAGGTGAACATTTCTTTTCGGCCGGTCACAAAAGTGTAGGCGTCGCCGTTCGGGTGAACATCGATCACGTCAATCCCCATCGAAAAGAACAGGTGGCCATCCGGATCAACCAGCCACCATTTGCCGTTGCGCTTCACAGTGCTGAAGTACCCCGTCGTGGCCACATGTGGGCCCGAGGCCCAGCCTCCATACATGTCGCGATCGGGAAGCGTGGGATGCGTTTTGATTTCCGCTTCCTCCCGTTGCTTTTGGGCCAACAGACCTTGCAGGTTTTCCACCTTGTCTGGCCAGTCTGCACGAGCGTACTGACCGAAACGGTCCACGATGCCATCATAATTAAAAGGCGGCAGCAGCCGGATGTTGTCAATCACAACGCTCTTCGTACTGGCGCCGTGCTGGAATGAGAATTTCAGACCGGCAACGTTCTCACCGCTCACCGGCTTGTTCGCACCCGGAATCATGCTGAACGGGAGTATTCCCACCACCGTCGGCGGTCCACCGCGCATTCCGCGGGCAATCGGGGAACTGGGGCCAAACCCGTAGTAATAACTAACTGTCGCATGTGGCCCTGCGTTGCCGCTGTACTTGGCCGACCAGTTGCTGGAACCAGCGCCAGGCCCCGCATCGTCCAGTTGCATCCCAACCTGAATTTCCTCCTCGGATGGATTGGCCACGTCAACGGCCACAGCTCCATATTTGTTCCAATCCCAATTCCTCGCTCCGGGGCTCAGTTCAATCGTCGCTGTCTCAGGATTGTTGAATTGCACTTCAAGCGCGTGTTGCCCGTTCGTCACATGCTCTGTCGTAAGTGAAGCCTTGCAGTCCGTCACTTTTAGTTGGCGAAGATCATTTTGAGACTCAAAGGAAGTGACCGTGGCTATTTGGACCTTCGATGGCTGGGTCTCCGTGCAAGCCATTTCCATCCCGATGAGGGATACCACAAGAAATGTGCAAAAGAGTGTCAGGGGCCCGGTGCCTTGCATGACACGAATTGTAATTCTGCTCATGGCTGCCTCCGGAGTGCTCTTCGGCATATTAAGTTGCGATCGCGATTTTGGGGACGGGCGTAACCAAACGGCAGTATACTCCTACCCGGAATAAGGCCGAAAATTGTTTCGATCACAGACTTACGGCTTGGCCCGATCTTAGCATCTTCATCAGAGGCACTTTATGAAAACATGCGCGCGGACTTTTATATCAGCGACCGCTATCGGCTTTTTGCTGCTTACCCTTGCGTCATGTTCGGGCTCGGGCGGCAGTGAAATTGCCGCCTTGTTCGCTCCTGAAGCTGTCCGGGCAAACTGGAAGACGATTCATTGCGACCTGCAAGCTGGCTCATCCGGGACTCTGGAGGCGACTTTCTGGAAAGGGTATGAGGACAACGGGTTTGCAACCATGCAGCTTCCGGTGACGGACTGGAGCCGATGGAAGTCCCTGAAGTTTGAAGTTGAAAATCCTTACAAAGAGCCCTTTTCGGTCTACGTCCGGATTTCAGACAGCGCCGGCCATCCCGGGAATCAAACCTACACCGGAGGAACCTTTGACGGTTTCGTCATAGGTCCGGGCAAGAACAGCGTTGAAATAAGCCTCGAGAATATGCGATCGCCCGAAGATCAGGCTGTGAGCCCAGCGCATATCGCCTACCTGGGCATCTTCTTCAGTCCGCTTTTCCTCCGGGATGGCATGGTTCTGAGGTTCACGCAGGACAAGACTTTCAAGCTGGCGAGTCTGCGCCTGGCAACTGACCAGGCCAGGGCCCAAAAGCAGCCTTACGGAGATCTCCTGTTCAAAACCACTGCTCCACAATTGGCGGGAGAGCGCAAACAGGTCGAGGAAGCCATCCAGCAACTGAATGAGCTCATCCAGCAAGCGCACACGAAGAAGATAGACACGGCTTACCAGGAAATTTATCCGTTTATTGCCAACCTGGCTTTTCATACCCGGTTGGTAGCATTCTGGCAGGACCGCACCCAGGAGCAGCGTAAGGCCCTGGATTTCCTGCTTGCGGAGACTCGCCACGCCATTACTGACTTGCAGGAAGAGCTTGCGGGCAAGCGGCAGGCGCTCTTGGCGCCGTCGGTGCCTCCATACAGCAAGTTGACCATCCGAGACCGCTATTTTCGGGAAGGTCAAACGCCTCTGCTTCTACTCGGGATGCTCTACAACCAGAAAGGACCGCTACTGCGCTGGTTTGCCAACAGCGCCACGGATTACGGCACGCAACTGGTGGCCGGCGCCACACGCCAAAACGTGGAGCGCCAACCGATCTGGCAGGCCTATCAGAAGTATCCCGACACTCACCGCGTGGGTTGGAGCCGTGCCGACCACATCGTGCGCGATAGCAGCTCCTGGGAAGTGGTGGGCCCCGCCGTCAATGTCTGCCTTGAAAGCCCGCACAGCCGCGCGGCCATCGCCGAAATGATCGGCAAGTATGAACATGCCCACCTCGGCGATCACAGCCATCTGGTGCAGAACATGGGGTTCGAATATTTTTACGCCTGCTATTGCCGCTATACCCGGGAAATGTGGCGCGCCTGGCTCGGGCGCAAATATGGAAATATCCAGGCAGCGAACCGCGCGTGGCAGGCAACCTACGCGAACTTCAGTGATGTGCCGATGCTGCATCCTGAAGAAGCCAAATCCAATCGCGCGCTATGGTACGACTGGTCAAGCTTTAATCTTTACCGGTTCCTCCAGCAGCTTCGCTGGACACGGGATGAAATTCGCAAGACGCAGCCTTCGGCGCCTCTGACGGTCGGGTCTCCCTATTACGCTTTCAGTCCGCGTTTCTGGACAGCGATTGATGAGGAGGCCCTTGCGGACTCCGGCATCACGGCCGTGGAACTGGAAGAGAACTACCGTCTGGATACTCTGATGCCGGAGTATCTGCACGTCCTGGCCGGGTCGAAGCCTGTCGCGGATTTTGAATACCATGGTGTGGTCGACCAGCTTCTTCCCAGTTTTCTGCACGGGGATGCGGCTATTTCCATGTGGTGGTGGAACGATCATAAGCACTGGACTCCGCATGAGCCCATCAATGAGTGGCCCTCATCCTTCCCGCAGAGCTATACCATTCCTCTCAGTGACATTGCCGAGGCCATGCGGGTTGCGTTGGATGTCCGGCGCCTAAGCCCTGAAATAATCGCACTGGCAAACGCGCCCCGGCCGGTTGCCCTTCTTTACTCAAAGACCTCAATGCTTCAGCATCTTCCCGAGGAATCGAAGGAAACAGGAACCTTCCCCTATCTGTTCTCTCTTGAGGAACTCTATGACTCATCGCAATCCGCCGGGATTTACGTCGGGCTGACGACGGAGGAGAAGATTCTGCATGGCGACCTCGCCAGGCGCAAGCTACTCGTTCTGCCCACGGCCCAATTCGTGCCGCCCGCAGTTACACGCCGGATCATTTCCTGGGTTCGCGATGGCGGAACTCTGCTGGTTTGGCCGGATTCCCTGCTCGCGGACGAATATGCCAGGCCGACAAACACCATGGAATCGCTGGGCCTGAATCTCCTTCGCCGCGTGCCGCCCACCTTCAAGCGGGGCGAAACGCAGGTGACCGAATATAACCTTCCCGATTTGCCCCGCGCTCCAATCAAGCTCGAGCGGCAGGACGTTTTCTCGAAGGCAGCTCCAGATCTGGAAGCGGTCGGTGAGCGGCAAGTTATCCAGTGTGATCCGCGCTGGGTGCTCGGCAAGTTTTCTGACGGCTCTCCCGCGTTGATCCGCATCGCAATAGGGAAAGGTAATCTTTACTGGCTGGCTTCGCCCCTCGATCCGGTGAGCTGGACGCGG
>OBIZ01000200.1_pt1 | contig 10563 bp, 9 predicted proteins | sample 1519801 | NCBI WGS metagenome assembly OBIZ01 (sample SAMN01911456, study PRJEB22533) | soil metagenome | biome: Soil | place: Malaysia | collected 2012-04-30 | depth DG_metagenome m | reverse complement strand
AGCAGATACGGACCGAAATAGAGGCGACCCAGTTTGCCCCGTCCTGGCCGTTCCAGTTGTGCGCGCTTGTGGCTGGCCAGTTCCCAACGCGTCATTTGTTGCTCAACGAGCTGTTCCAGACTTGTTCCATGCTCTGGGTGTGCCATGTTAGGGATTCCCCCTTTCCGGTGCGAGGCTGGGCTCACGCTCCGCTTTCCGCTTGCGTGCCCGATGTTGGCGCCATCGCACTCGAAGCGGAGAGCCCGATATTTCTTTCACCATATATTCTATCGCCAATCCCAAGCCCGAATGCTGTGATTCGAATCACCCGGCGGCGCCTTTTGAAATGGTGACCCGCAGACTGTGACAATCCGGCAAGCGCTTCAGTTTCGTCTCGTAAACAAGCGTTGCGTCGCCGTATTTAGCCTCCAGTTCTGGGAGCCCCGGGCCGGACCATCAGGACTTTCGCATGGTCAGGTCGTCTGTCTGCCGGGTTAGGCCGCGCCACAAGGTTGCAAAAATGCTTGCCTTTTTCCTCCTGCTTCTGCAATTTTATTGGGGCAACACTTGGCACATCCGTTATTGGGGCAACACCTCGCACATCCGTTATCGGCCGCTCGCACAACGGGGAGGGGGAGGTGTGTGGCGTGAGGGCCAGCGAGAATTTATGGATAACAACATAGTCTTTTGGGTTGGGCTCTCACGGATTGAAGGTCTGGGAGTTCGCGGGATACATAAACTGGTTTCCCACTTCGGATCACCCCAGGCCGCGTACATGGCCTCGTTGACAGAACTCGAAGGTTCCGGTCTTCCTGCCGCCGTATGCCAGTCAGTTTTTTCTCAGGCTGGGCTTAAAGAAGCCGAAGAGGAAATAGAAGCTGCGGCAAAAGCCGGCTGCCAGTTGATCGATTATGAGAATCCGGCTTATCCTTCGCTGCTCAGGCAGATTGGCGATCCGCCACTCGTTCTTTACGTGAAGGGCGACGTGCAGGCGCTTTCCGGGCATTGTCTCGCCATCGTCGGCTCCCGGCGCCCCTCAGCCTACGGATTGCAGGTTGCGCGGCGGCTGGCGCGCGACATGGCGGAACGGAACCTGGTGATCGTCAGTGGCCTGGCGCGAGGAATTGATTCCGCAGCCCATCACGGCGCGCTGGAGGGCAAAGGGAAGACAATTGCAGTCCAGGGCAGAGGCATGGATGGCATCTATCCTAAAGAGAACAGTCGGCTGGCAGAAAAGATATTGGAATCCGGGGCCGTCATTTCGGAATTTCCGCTGGGTACGGGGCCGACGCCCGAGAACTTCCCCATCCGGAACCGCGTGATCAGCGGACTTTCGCTGGGTGTCATGGTAGTCGAAGCCAGCGAGTATAGCGGTTCATTAATCACGGCGAGGCTGGCTGCCGAGCACAACCGGGAGGTTTTTGCCGTGCCGGGCAATATTACGTCGGCTCAGAGCTTTGGCCCCAACCATCTGATCAAACAGGGCGCAAAGCTGGTGGGTGAGTGGATGGACGTTGTGGAGGAATTCCCGCCGGATGTCCGGATGCAACTCCTTCCGTCCGGTGAGGCATCCGATGATGGGCGGGGGATTGAAGGTTCCGGCAAGCTCTTCGAGGAGTCTCTGACCGAGGAGCAAAAGAAGGTTTTTGGAGCTCTGCGCGTTGACGAAGCGCTCTTTGTGGATGCAATCCTCGACGCGGTTCCGCTGCCTCAGACACAGGTCATGCAGGTCCTGCTGGAGCTGGAAATGAATGGCCTTGTGCGGCAGTTGCCAGGCAAGAATTTCATCCGTAAGCTATGATGGTTTGTAACAGGCTCAATTTAGAGGCATCTAAGGAAAAGCGGATCGGGCAGGAATGATCCGAGCACGGGTTGCTAAGCTATGGCTAAATCACTAGTTATCGTCGAATCACCGGCTAAGGCCAAAACCATTAACCGGTATCTGGGTTCCGGCTATACCGTCAAAGCCTCCATGGGACACGTGATGGACCTTCCCAAAAAGGAACTGGGCGTGGACCTGGAGAACAATTTCAAGCCGAATTATGAAGTGATACCCAGCAAGAAGGAAACCATCAAGTCGCTGAAGTCTGCGGCAAAGGATGCGGACACCATCTACCTTGCAGCGGACCCTGACCGCGAAGGCGAAGCGATCTGCTGGCATCTGCGCGAGTTGCTGGACTCGAAGAAGAGAAAGTTTTACCGCGTCCTCTTCAATGAAATCACCCGCGAAGCCATTCGCAAGGCTTTTGAAAATCCTCAGGAGATTGATACCCGGCTGGTTGACGCCCAGCAGGCGCGGCGCGTTCTTGACCGCCTGGTTGGCTACCAGGTGAGTCCGCTGTTGTGGGACAAAGTGAGACGAGGGATTTCCGCCGGCCGTGTGCAGACCGTGGCTCTGCGCCTGATTGTTGAGCGCGAGCGCGAGATTCAGGTCTTCAAGAAGGAAGAGTACTGGACGATTGGCGCCCGGCTGGAGGGCAAGAATCCGCCGCCGTTTGAAGCTCGGTTGCTGAAGTTCAAGGGCAAAGAACTCGAGATCCCTGACCAGGCCGCCGCCGACAAACATCGCGCAGCTCTAGAAAAGGCCAGCTACCAGGTGAGTTCGGTTGAAACGCGGGAGCGGCGCAAGTTTCCGGTGCCGCCGTTCATCACCAGCAAACTTCAGCAGGAGGCCGTCCGCAAGCTGCGGTTCACCGCCAAAAAAACCATGATGTTGGCCCAGAAACTCTATGAGGGCGTCGACCTCGGCGAAGGTCCGGTGGGCCTCATCACCTACATGCGCACGGATTCGACCCGCGTGGCAGACAGCGCTCTTGAAGCCGTGCGGGCCTACGTCAAAAAGACCTATGGCGACGAGTATCTGCCGGAACAGGCCATCCGGTACAAGAGCAAGAAGGGGGCTCAGGATGCCCACGAGGCGATCCGACCCACGGCAATGGACCGCCCGCCCGACTCGCTGCGCGGGCACCTTTCCGCCGATGAGCTCAAACTGTACCGGCTGATCTGGCAGCGGTTCGTTGCTTCGCAGATGAATCCCGCGGTATTTGACCAGACCACCATCGACATTGCCGCCGGCGATTATCTGCTGCGCGCTACAGGATCGGTGGAAAAGTTCAAAGGCTTCCGGGCCGTTTACGAAGAGGGACAGGACGACAAGGCGGCTGACGACAGCGATGAGACGGCATCACGGCTTCCGGCGGTCGAAAAGGAAGAGGTTCTGCGCCTGCTCGGCCTGCTGCCCGAACAACACTTTACGGAGCCGCCGCCGCGTTACAACGAGGCGACACTGGTGAAGGCGCTGGAAGAAAAGGGCATCGGCCGGCCTTCAACTTACGCCACCATCCTTTCGGTAATCCAGAACCGCGATTACGTGGAGAAACTCCAGGGGCGGTTCATGCCTACCGAACTCGGCATGGTCGTGAATGATTTGCTGATCAAAAGCTTCACCGACATCTTCGACATCGCCTACACGGCGCGGATGGAAGAAGAGCTGGATGAGGTTGAAGACGGCAAGCTCGCCTGGACAGGAGCGCTGGCCGAATTCTACGAAAAGTTCAAGAAGGATCTTCAGGCTGCCGAGCGCGAGATGGTGGACCTGAAAGGCGAGGGAATCCCCACCGAGATCAAGTGTGAGAAGTGCGGAAAACCGATGGTGATCCGAATGGGGCGGAGCGGCAGGTTCCTTGCCTGTACCGGTTATCCCGATTGCAAGAACACCAGCGACGTTCCGCCGGAACTGGCCGCAAAATATGGAACTCCTTCCACAGCTCCCGAAGTTCCTGAGCAGACCTGCGAAAAATGTGGCAAGCCAATGGCCTTGAAGCGGGGACGCTTTGGCTACTTCATGGCCTGCACCGGATATCCCGAGTGCCGCAATACGAAGAAAATTGTAATGAAGGAAGGTGCGGCCACTGCCGTGGGTGACGTTCCGCTGGACGAAAAGTGTCCCGAGTGCGGGAACAACCTGGCGAAGAAGCACGGGCGCTTCGGCGAATTCATCGCCTGCAGCAACTATCCCACCTGCAAGTTCGTCAAGCGGGAGACGCTGGGAATTCCGTGTCCGGAGAACGGGTGCAGTGGCGAAGTTGTGGTCCGCCGCACCAAGCGCCGTAAAATCTTTTACGGCTGCACGCGCTATCCCGACTGTAAATTCACAGTGTGGGACAAACCCGTGGCAGAACCCTGCCCGGACTGCGGGTCGCCGATCCTGCTGGAGAAGACCAGCAAGAAGACCGGCGAAATCACGCGCCACTGCCGCAATGAAAGCTGCAAGTACGAGCGCACGGCAGAGTAATTGCGGAGGAATCGGGCCGCAGTTTGCACTTCAGGCGGCCCGGATCAGCAGAATCAAAGTCAGGCTGTATCCCAGACTCACCGCAAGCAGGATGGAACCGATCACTCTCTCCTGATACAACCGGAACCACATGTAGATGCCGGTCAGTCCCAGCACGAACAGGCAGAGAGAAACCGCAACAACCCATCCGCCCCACACGTCCATGATGAAGGACGCGTTACGAAGCCCCGCTATATGGTGAATGCGATTGAGCATCCCCATGAAGGGAGCGACGGAGGTCCGAATCGCGGCCTGGTGGGTTTGGCTGGAATACTCCACTCGGTAAACCGTGCCGGGGTGGTCAATCTGGAGTTGAAATCCTGAATCGGTGGCTTTCACCTGCCGAATCTCACCGCGCAGGTGGTTCTGGTCCATCAAGATACGGGCAAGCGCGCGTCCGTCATTGACCGGCGATGAGCCCAAACATTGGGACAGTACTGAGTTGAAATCCTGAATCGGTGGCTTTCACCTGCCGAATCTCGCCGCGCAGGTGGTTCTGGTCCATCAAGATGCGGGCAAGCGCGCGTCCGTCATTGACAGGCGATGAGCCAAGAGTGACCGTGGTCTCCGTGACCGTGGGCTTCAGCGAAAACCAGCCGGCATGTGACATCTGGACGGCGCTGAGCCCGTACATCAGCACGAACGGAACCGCCAGCAGACCGGCCACCAGGTGCGTGTTGCGAAACCATTGATACATTCACTTACCTCGTCACCACGTAGAGAACCAGGAACGAAATAAAAGACAAACCAAGGAAAGATGTAGAGAACCAGAAACGAAACAAAAGACAAACCAACGGCAATTTGCGCCAGCAGGTGGCGTGGCCGCGAAGAAACCCAGAGATAGACTCCCGACAGCGCCATGGACAGCAACGCCCAGATTGCAAACTCGTTGTAATAAGCCCACAACCGGATGCGCCAGTCATACGGCCTGTCGCGCGGCGTTGTGGAATGAAGATTGTTGAAATATGCCCAGATGGTGTTTCGATGGCTCTCGATCCGCAGCTGGTTCTGCTGCTCAAGAACGGTCGCTGTGGTGGGCCCGTTTGTCGTCCAGAAAGAAACTTCCAGATTGTTCTGGCGGTCGCGACGAACAGCGTACTCCGGCGGCGGCCCGGTCAGCGGAATCTGCAACGTTCTCCACACGGCATCCGCCACCTCTTTGTCCGTCTGGTTCACCGGCGGCACAAAACTTTCCATGCGGACTTCTGAACTCTGGAAATGAGGACCAGGAGGACCGGCGCGGAAGACTGTCGCTGTCAGGCCCGCGATCCCGTAAACAAATAGGATGGACCAGCACAACAGCCCCAGATACATGTGGACCTTTTGAATCAGATCTCGCATAGGGCGCTGAGGCTACCACACAATTCCTGGAGAAGTCCAGCGGGTTGCCGCCGGCGCCGATCGAAGGTCCTGATTGCTTTCGCTCAACCGGGGGAGTAGAATCGCCCGCATGAAAACGCGTTGGATCGTCACATTATGTTGTCTGGGTCTGGTTACCGGCTGTTCTCAGCAGGAAGCTCCGAAGCAGGCGGAGCAGCCGGCCGCTTCAACAATCGGCTCGATCGCGCGTCTCGATCCGGCGATTGATGCCATCATCCCCCAGGGGGCCACAGTTGAGAAAGTTGCCAGCGGTTACGAATGGACGGAAGGCCCCGTCTGGTCTCACAGCGGCGACCTTTACTTCGCCGCAATTCACAAGAACAGCATCATCAAATGGGTTCCGGACCAGGGTGTTTCTGTTTTTCTCCATCCCAGTGGCTACCAGGGTGCCAAGACGTACCCCGGAACAGAGCCTGGCTCAAACGGCATGACGCTTGACAAGGAAGGCCGCCTCACCGTCGCGGGCCACGCGCGCCGTGAAGTTTACCGATTGGAGTCTCTCGAACCTGGCGCCAAGCTGACCGTGCTCTGCGACAGCTATCAGGGAAAGCGCTTGAGCAGTCCTAATGATCTGGTCTACAAATCCGACGGCTCGCTCTACTTTACTGATCCGCCATACGGCCTGCCCACCCAGAGCGACAAAGACCCACTCAAAGAACTTTCGTTTAATGGTGTCTACCGGTTGCCGGGAGCTGCATCGCACAAGCCGGGCGCGCCGCCGGACAACAGCCATCTTCAGCTGGTGATCAAGGACCTCACCCGCCCCAACGGCATCGCCTTTTCGCCCGATGAAAAATATCTCTACATCGGCGTTTCCGATCCCGACAACATGGTCTGGATGCGTTATGACGTGAAGCCCAATGGCATGGTGGCTAACGGCAAGGTTTTCTGCAAAGCCGATTCCAGCGAGGGCGTCGGCGGTCCGGATGGTATTAAGGTGGACGAGAAGGGGAATCTCTATGGCTCCGGCCCGGGCGGCATTTGGATTATTTCACCTGAAGGTAAACATATCGGCACCATCAATCTTCCGGAACGGGCTGCAAATTGCGCCTGGGGCGATGCTGACGGCAAGACGCTTTATATGACCGCGAGCTCAAGCGTGTATCGCATCAAACTCGAGATTCCGGGCGTTCGGCCGTAGAGAAAACAGAGGAAAGAAGCGCTTGCTCATGGCAATCAGGATTTCGCGAGCAGCCGGATGCCTGCTCATCGCCGCCGTTCTCTGCGCCTGTGGCGGGTCGCTTGTCGCCCAGCAGCTCAAGTTTGCCTCGCTCGGCGATTTTCAACTGGAAAACGGGCAGGTCATTCGTGGCCTTAGGATCGGTTACCGCACGATTGGCACTCTGAACACCCAAAAATCCAATGTCGTCGTTGTCCCCACGGCCTTTATGGGCAAGACAGCTGGAATGCTGGGTGCAGTCGGACCTGGAAAGCTTGTTGACAGTTCCAGGTACTACGTCATTCTGATTGACGCACTCGGCAACGGAGTATCATCCTCGCCCTCCAACAGCAAAGCCCAGCCGCGCATGCAGTTTCCCAGGTTCAATATTCGCGACATGGTGAAATCGCAGCATGCTTTGCTGACAAGCGTACTGAAGATTTCCCATGTCCGCGCGGTTGTCGGAGTTTCAATGGGTGGGCACCAGACTTTTCAATGGATGGTCTCATATCCCGGTTTCATGGATGAGGCCATTCCCATTGTCGGCTCCCCGCGCCCGACCTCTTACGATTCGCTGATGCATACGGCGGAACTCGAAGCGATCACTCTTTCCACGGCGGAACTCGAAGCGATCACTCTTTCCAGGGACTGGAATGACGGGAACTACGCGTCAGAGCCTGTCGCCGCCCTGTCCATGGTTGCCGATATTCTTGCCCTGAATGGATCCACACCGGAATACCGCGCTACTCACACCACGCTGGCGGAGCTTCCGGGATTCCTTGCCGGCACCCGGAAGTCACTGGTGAAATCGTTTGACGCCAACGACTGTGTGCGTCAATTGCAGGCTATGCTTGACCACGATGTATCCAAACCCTTCGGCGGCTCAATGGAAAAGGCTGCCTCGGTAGTGCGCGCCCGCGTGCTGGTGGTTCCAAGCATGCAGGATCACGTTGTCAATCCACAGCCTGCACTCGACTTTGCAAAGTTGATTCACGCCCGCGTCTTCAAGCTCACATCAAATTGCGGCCATGGCGCCCCCGGTTGCGAAGCCGGCAGATTGAACCAGGCCGTCAACGCGTTCCTCGCACAATAGCGGAACATGCGCGGCATGGTTTTCCCGATTCTTCTCTGTGCCCTCTGTGTTAAATCTTTTCCCGCTCAACGAAAATTGTGGATGCCCGGACACAACTAAAATGTTCCCTATCGCCCTGCGAACGGCTTCGGGCATTGGTTGCTATAATCATTCAAGCGACCGATGGCGGAACAAGTCCTCATTGCGGGAGGCGGTCTTGCGGGCAGCGAAGCGGCCTGGCAGCTTGCCAGCCGAGGTGTGCGCGTCACGCTTTGCGAAATGCGCCCGCAACGTCCTACGCCCGCCCACAAGACGGACAAGTTTGCAGAACTGGTTTGCAGCAATTCGCTCAAGTCCAACGCTCCCGGAGCGGCTTCCTGGCTGCTCAAAGAAGAGATGCGCCGCGCTGGTTCCCTGCTGCTGCGCCTGGCCGATGAATGCGCCGTCCCGGGCGGGAGCGCGCTGGCCGTCGATCGTGAGCGTTTTGCAACGTCTGTTACACAAGCTTACACAAGCCATTGAACAGCATCCGCTCATCGACTTGCGGCGCGACGAAGTAACCAACATACCCGACGATCGCCTGACGCTCATCGCTACCGGCCCGCTCACTTCCGACGCGCTCGCTCGAAGCCTTCAGCGCCTGACCGGAACCGAAAGCCTGGCTTTTTACGATTCCATCAGCCCCATTGTTGATGCTGACACGTTGAACATGGACCGTGTTTTCCGCGCCTCGCGTTACGGGAAAGGCGGCGACGATTATCTGAACTGCGCGATGACTGCAGATGAGTACCGCGCCTTCTATGACGCCTTGATCGCGGCTGAAAGCGTCCAGGCGCACGAATTCGAAGATGTGAAATATTTCGAGGCATGCCTCCCGATCGAAGAGTTGGCGCGGCGTGGTGTTGACACGCTGCGCTTTGGCCCCATGCGTCCGGTGGGCTTTGTCGATCCCCGAACGGGCAAGCGTCCTTACGCCCTGGTGCAGCTCCGCGCGGAAAATCTGCGCTATTCCAGCTTCAATTTGGTAGGTTTTCAAAATCACCTGAGATTTCCTGAACAGAAACGGATTCTGCGCATGATACCGGGCCTTGAGAATGCAGAATTCCTTCGCTACGGGCAGATCCACCGCAACACTTACATCAACGCGCCGCGACTCCTCAACCCTGATCTAAGCTTTCGTGCCAGCCCGCAGATTTTCATTGCCGGGCAGCTTTCAGGCGTGGAGGGTTACGTGGAATGCATCGCGACCGGCATGCTGGCCGGCATGGCGCTGGCTCATCGCGTCCGGCAGCAACCCTTTGCTCCGCCACCACGCACCACGGCGCTGGGCTCGCTGGTCCACTACATCACGCACGCCAGCCCGCAGAACTATCAGCCCGCAAACATTGCTTTTGATCTTCTGCCGCCCCTCGAGGGCCTGCCCAGAGAGGTGGCACGTGACCGCCGTGCGCGCCGCGAAAAACAGTGCGAGCGGGCGCTCCAGGATTTGGAGCCCTGGCTTAACGGAGTGGCGCGGGTGTCCCCGCCGACGGATGTTGCCACGAAAGGGGAGAAAGGGCACGACTTCAGTCGTGCCGAAGAGGCGGTTCGAAGCAAGCGGCTTTAGCCGCTGTAAATTCCGGCGCCCTGGGAGTTCCCTTCAGGGGCTGAAGCCCTGATAGGAGCTTTTGTGGTGTTCCAAAGACACGAACGGCACGACTGAAGTCGTGCCCTTTCACGCAGCCCTGCTGTGTCATGGATGATTCGGGCTGGGAAGTTAAGACGGCACAGTCCTATGGACGACCTGATCGAGCGTTACATCCACTATTTGAAGTACGAGCGGAACGCTTCGCCGCATACCGTCCGCAATTACCAAAGCGACCTTGTCCAGTTCCGCGATTTTCTGGTAGGGAAGGATAAGGGCGCAGCGGTTGATGTGAAAGCAGTGAATGCGCTCAGGATCCGCGCCTTTCTGTCGCACCTGTTTCAGATGCAGGAGAAGAAGGCGTCCATTGCGCGCAAGCTGGCGGCCATCCGGGCGTTCTTCAAGTTCCTCGCCAGGGAGCGCCTGATTGCTGAGAATCCCGCGGCCGGCGTTTCAACCCCCAAGCTCGAAAAGAAGCTTCCCCGAATCATGACCGAGGAGGAAATGAACACATTCCTCGACCGCGTTGCCGAGGCGGCCCAAAGCGGCGAGCCTGCCATCCTGCGCGACCGGGCCATCCTGGAACTGCTCTTTATGCCTCGGGCCTGCGGGTCAGCGAGCTTGCAGGGCTCGACCTGAGGAACGTCAACTTTGGCGATGCATTCGTTCTGGTTCGCGGCAAGGGCGACAAGGAGAGGATTGTTCCTTTCGGCTCAAAAGCCAAAGGGGCGCTGGAGGCGTACCTGCCCGCGCGCGAAAGGCTGCTGCAAGAAACCCGCACTGGCTGCACCGCGCTGTTCCTCAATGTGTACGGCCAGCGGCTCACCACGCGTTCCGTGGACCGTATTCTCAAGCGTTACGTGCGAACCTACGTCCCCGGTGTGAATGTGAAAGTCAGCCCGCACTCGCTGCGCCATGCCTTCGCCTCGCACCTGCTGGCCGAAGGCGCCGACCTGCGCGCCATCCAGGAAATGCTGGGCCACAAAAGCCTCGCCACCACGCAGCGTTACACCCAG
>OBIZ01000195.1_pt1 | contig 10738 bp, 9 predicted proteins | sample 1519801 | NCBI WGS metagenome assembly OBIZ01 (sample SAMN01911456, study PRJEB22533) | soil metagenome | biome: Soil | place: Malaysia | collected 2012-04-30 | depth DG_metagenome m | reverse complement strand
CGTCTGCCAGTTCCGCCACTCCAGCAAAATTGAGCAAGTGATTATCCCACGGCCATTTGCAGGGAGTCAAACCGGCCATCGCCGGTAGCCGCAACCGTGCCGCCGGTCCTGGCAGGGGTGTTACAATGGGCGATACCGCTGTCAGGGTGATTGTAATCTAGAGGGCGTGTGAGTACGCCCTATCTTAAGCAGCACCCGGAGATTTTCATGAAATTAGCCAACCGTATTTGCAAGCTGATCCTGGTGATGTCTGTGCTGGGTATATTGTTGCAGGCCGCACAGTCAGCAGGTCAGGATTCCCAGAAGCCTTCGCCATCTGCAGGCCTACCAAGCGAAATGCCCGACAGTTTCACGCCTGTCACCACCAGTTTCGATTACACCCGGCGCGACGTGATGATTCCCATGCGTGACGGTGTGAAGCTGCACACGGTGATTCTTATACCGAAGGGCGCCAGGAATGCTCCGATTCTGCTGACGCGCACGCCTTATGACGCCAGCAGGCTCACCAGCCACAACTCAAGCGCGCACCTCGGCCCCACACTCGGAGACTACAGCAATGAAAACAATGTGATTCTGGAGGACGGTTATATCCGTGTGGAACAGGACATTCGCGGGAAGCACGGCTCCGAGGGCGACTTCGTCATGAATCGTCCCCTGCACGGACCTCTGAACCCGACGCCCGTCGATGAATCAACTGATACCTACGACACTATCGATTGGCTGGTGAAGAACATTCCGGAGAGCAACGGCAAGGTTGGCATCCTGGGGGTTTCCTACAACGGCTTTCTGACCTTAATGGCGCTGGTGAATCCACACCCGGCGTTGAAGGTGGCCGTGCCCATGAATCCCATGGTGGACGGCTGGATGGGAGATGACTGGTTCCATAATGGCGCTTTTCGTGAGCAGATGATGCCTTACATTTACGACCAGGAGGCATCGCGAGATACCGACATCAAGTGGTGGTCAGATCACTATGACGACTATGACACCTACCTCCAGGCCGTTTCCGCGGGCCGCCTTGGCCAGGCCAGAGGAATGGAACAACTCGGATTCTGGCGGAAGATCCTCGAGCACCCGAGCTATGACTCCTTCTGGAGCGAACAGGCCGTAGACAAAGTGCTGGCAACCCAACCTCTGAAAGTACCCACGATGCTCGTTGACAGCCTTTGGGACCAGGAGGACATCTACGGGGCCATCGCTGTCTACAGGGCCATCAAGCCCAAGGACACCGATAACGACAAGGTCTTTCTGGTGATGGGCCCCTGGCATCACGGTCAGGAAACCGGGGAAGGCAGCAGCCTGGGCGCCTTGAAATTCAACAGCGACACCAGCTTCTACTTCTGCCAAAAAATCCTGCGGCCATTCCTGGTGCAATACTTGAAGGATGGCGCGCCCAAGGCCGACATTGCGTCCGTCACAGCGTTTGAAACCGGCACGAACAAATGGCGGCATCTGCCCGCATGGCCCGCCGGCTGCGCCAGCGGTTGCACCGTCCAGCCGACTCCGTTTTACCTTGAGCAGGGGCTGAAACTTGGCTTCGCTCCGCCAAAGTCAGGCACCGCCGCGTTCGACGAATACGTTTCCGACCCCGCCAAGCCGGTGCCCTTTCAGGCAAGGCCCATTCTGCCGATTGGCTACAGCAGCCCTCAGACCTGGCCCCAATGGCTGGTGGACGACCAGCGTGAAGCATCCGGTCGGCCGGATGTCCTGGTATATCTCTCTGAGGCCTTGAAAGCTCCGGTGAAGATAAGCGGACAACCGGTCGCGCGCCTGGTCGCGTCAACCAGCGGTACCGACTCGGATTGGGTGGTCAAACTGATTGACGTATACCCCGATGAAGTGGCATTCGATCCCGCGATGGGCGGGTATCAACTAATGGTTTCGGCGGACATTTTCCGGGGCCGTTATCGAGAGAGCCTTGCAAAGCCTGAGGCGATCACGTCCGACAAGCCCTTGCTCTACCGGTTTAACCTGCCCACGGCAAACCATGTTTTTCTGCCGGGCCACCGGATTATGGTGCAAATCCAGTCAAGCTGGTTCCCGCTCTACGACCGCAATCCCCAGACATTTGTCCCCAACATCTTCTGGGCAAAGCCGGAGGATTATCGAAAGGCGGTGCAGCGCGTCTACCATGCGCCCGGCGAGGAAAGCTTTGTCGAACTGCCTCTGGTGAAGACGCCCTGAGGCATTTTCACAGTGTGCCAAGGTTCTATTCCGCCGTGCGAAGTCGAAGCTTGCGAGCCATCGCGATCATCAGCACGACGGCAATAATATTCAGGACCAACTTCCCGATCCAGTCGACTAACAGAGCGCCGCCGGCAAATATCATAAATCCTGACGACATGCTGCCCAGCAGCGCTCCAAAGACCAGAGCAAAGCGGTGCATTACCGACCAGGCGGGGCTGGAAGCCCACCGCCGCAACAGCATCAGGCTGAGGACCGCCCAGGCAATTCCTCCAACCATGGGAATCCAGAAGGGAAGGCGCGGCGCCGCTCCGTAGCTGATGCCGGTGAGAAGAAAACAAGGCACGGCCAGAAGGAAGGCGGCCAACCCCACCAGCCATGGGCGGGGCGCTGTCCTGGCAATTTTCGGACTGGCCAGACGGAACCCGCGCAGGCGGAACGCAGCAACGGCCAGCAGCAGGATGACGCCCAGCGCAATCAGAATGTCCAGCAAAGGCGGATTGTAGATGGGTACGTGGAAGACGCTCGGGCGGGCATGCTGCGTCCAGGCATACCAGGCGATGTATGAACCGATGAGGAAAACAATTCCGTAAGCCACAATGCCGCGCTTGCGCACCCAGGGCTGGCGCCGCCAGGCGGGGAAAAGCAGTTCGGTGAGTTCCACCGGGACCAGGACCACCCAAACACATTCATAGACCAGAAGCGCAAGCAGGTAAACCCAGTTCACACCAAAAAAGCGCCCGTACACGTGCGCTGCTCCCACCAGGGGGGCGAGCGAAGTCTGCTGGATTATGCATTCCTCGGCCATGGCCAGGGCAAGGCCCAGCAGAATCATGCTGGCCCATCCGGCATGCCATCGCCGCACGGCTTCGCGAATCATGAGTGCGCCGCCGCCCCAGACCATAATTTCCGGGACGAGAACGAAGATGACACTGATGCGGGTAGCGCCGAGAAGGACCTCGGCGATGATGGGAGCGAGGACCAACAACGTGACGGCTGGCGCCCAATGGGATTTCACAGCAGGGGCCATGGAACCGGCCATTGGATTTGGGGGCTGAGAACCTTGTGAGAAAGTCATGACAATTCCTTTCTGCTACAATAAAGCTTGAAGTTGAGTATCTCACTTGTGAGTATCTCATATCTAAGACAATATGCCAAGGGATAAATCCAGTCGCTCTCCATCCGCTGAAAACATGAATTACGGCCGCGTGCTGGGCCAGGAGCTCAGTACTGCGATCGTGCTTTTTCATGAAGCGGTGGCCTCGCGGCTGGGCATGAACGCCGCCGAGTGGCGATGTCTGGGCCTTCTGGACCTCCACGGGCCCACAACGGCGGGAGGATTGGCGAAGCTGACGGGTTATACCACCGGTGCCATTACCGGGGTTGTTGACCGCTTGGAGAAAGCGGGTTACGCCCGGAGGGAGCCGCACCCAAAGGACCGTCGCAGCGTGATTATTCATCCGCTGCGTTTGCCCGAATTGCGAAGGCAGGTAGGTCCGATATTCGCTTCGCTGGGGCAGGCGATGACGGAAGCTGCCAGCCACTATACGCCGCAGGAGCAGGCGGCCATTGGCACATATCTGGAACGGACTATCCAGGTGCTTCGGGGTGAGACTGCGAAACTCTCAAAACAACGGCGGGTTACCAGGGGCCGCAAAGGGTAGACACGACGATTTCCGGGCCCGGTTTGATAACAGAGGTGGAACCGTCTACCGGTCGCCAGTGCAGCCGTTTCATGTTCGCACACGACCGATTCCTGGGGTAGAATTTGACTTCTACCGGAGGATGGTTCATCCTCATTTCATCCGCATTTTACGGGCATTTATAAGACGATGAGAAAAATTCAGATTTACGATACGACGCTGCGGGACGGCTCGCAGGGCGAAAACATCTCCTTTTCGCTGGAAGACAAGCTTCACATCGTGCGGAAGCTGGACGGAATGGGTGTGGATTACATTGAGGGCGGCTGGCCCGGTTCAAACCACAAGGACCTGGAACTTTTCCGCCGCGCGCAGGCTGTGACGCTGCGACACGCCAAAATGGCGGCCTTTGGCAGCACGCGTCACCCTCGTTACCCGGCGGACCGCGACCCTAACCTGAAGGCGCTGGTGGAAGCCGGGACTCCCGTCGTGACCATTTTCGGCAAGAGCTGGGACCTGCACGTCAGGACGGCGCTGGGCATCACGATGGAAGAGAACCTCGACCTGATTCGCGAGTCGGTGGCCTACCTGAAGTCCTGCGGGAAGGAAGTGATTTACGACGCGGAGCATTTTTTTGACGGGTTCAAGGCCGACGCTGAATACGCCCTGGCTACGCTGAAGGCGGCCGAAGGGTCGGGCGCCGATACGATTGTGCTGTGTGACACCAACGGCGGCACGCTGCCCTCAGACATTCGCGATCGTTTCGCGCGCGCTGCAAAGCACGTCAAGACTCCCCTGGGCATCCATACTCACAATGACGGCGAGATGGCGGTTGCCAATTCCATTGTGGCGGTGCAGGCAGGAGCGATGCAGGTGCAGGGCACCATCAACGGTTACGGCGAGCGCTGCGGCAACGCCAACCTCTGTTCCGTGATTGCCAACATCGAGCTGAAGCTTGGCATGAGCTCGATTGGAAAGGAAAACCTGAAGCGCCTGACGGAGGTTTCGCATTACGTCAGCGAACTGGCCAACCTGCTGCCGCGCACCGACCAGGCGTACGTTGGCAAGAGCGCCTTTGCCCACAAGGGAGGCATTCACGTGAGCGCGGTGATGAAGGAAGCTGCCGCTTATGAACACATCGATCCGGCGCTGGTGGGGAACGCCCGACGCGTGCTGGTCTCGGAACTGTCGGGGAAGAGCAACATTCTTTATAAGGCCGCCGAACGGGGATTGAAAATTGACAAGTCCAGCGCCGCCGCCAAAGTTGTGGTGGACAAGCTGAAGGAAATGGAGCATTTCGGTTACCAGTTTGAAGGCGCCGAGGCCTCGTTCGAAGTGCTGTTTGACAAGCTGGTGCACGAAACCAAAGACCTTTTTGAGCTCGATGGCTTCCGCGTGATAACGGAAAAAAAAGGCGCGGGCGAGCCCTATTCCGAGGCCGTGATCAAGCTGCGCGTGGACGGCACGGAAGAGCACACAGCGGCGGAAGGTTCTGGGCCGGTGAGCGCTCTGGACCACGCCTTGAGAAAATCGCTGACTACTTTCTTCCCCTGTATCCGGGATGTTCGCCTCACGGACTACAAGGTGCGCGTGCTGAATTCTGAAGGCGGGACCGACGCCAAGGTGCGCGTGCTGATCGAATCGAGCGACGGGCAGGAAAGCTGGGGGACGGTAGGCGTCTCAGAGAACCTGATTGAAGCCAGCTGGCAGGCCCTGGTAGACAGCATTACCTACAAGCTGAAGAAGGAATACGGCTCCAGAAAGAAGGTAAGCAGCGCGGATGCCGCCGCGGAAGGCGAGCCGGCACCTCACCGCAAAGAAGCAGTCGGCTCGAAACATTCGTAGCTCGTCGGCACTTGCGTCAACAACCCGCCTGTTTAGGTTCCGACCTCTGCTTCTATCAACCACCCCGTAACCGAGGCAATGCCCATTGCTTTGAATCGCCCACAATCTTAAACTGAAAGAAACACCAAAGTCCCTCTGAAAGGAGAATCGTCATGAAATGGACGGAGCTCTTGAAGAGCGAAATCGAGACCAGCTACCGAACCACCGCAAAACTTCTGGATAAAGTAGATCCGGGAAATCTGGCATGGAAGCCGGGGAGTGGCAGTAACTGGATGACCATGGGCCAGCTGCTGTTGCACATTTCGAACGGCTGCGGGGCTGGATGCAAGGGATTTGTGACGGGTGACTGGGGCCTGCCGGAGGGCAAGAAAATTGAAGATCTGCCTCCGCAGGAAATGATGCCGCCCGCGGAGAAGCTGCCAGCCGTCAAGAGTGTGGAGGAGGCGAAGAAACTGCTGGGGGAAGACAAAGCGCTTGCGCTTGAGATGATTGACCGCGCGGGAGAAAGCGATCTGGAAAATCGCAAGTTCGCGGCCCCATGGGAACCATCGAACTCAATGCCCCTGGGCCGGCACCTGCTGATGATGATTCAGCACCTGGAGCGGCACAAAGGCCAGCTGTTCTATTACCTGAAGCTGCAGGGAAAAACAGTCAATACATTGGACCTGTGGGGTTAGAAATCCCAGGGGTTTCTAAAGGTTGAAAGTTAGGAGAGCCCCGGGCCGGATCTCGCATCAGGGCCTGCAGCGTCCCTGATGTGCAAGAATTTTCACTTCTATTGACTGAAAATAAGCCCCTTGGAGTCTGAGTTCATTGTGTCTGAGGTGAGCTTTCCTGAGTGCCCTAAGGAGAATTCGCAAGCTCTATAGAGGATATAGCCGATTGAAGAGCTTCTGGTTGACTTATAGAATATTGCAAACGTAGTTCTGCGGCGATCAAAGTGGTGGAGGTCGGTTTTGGAAACTCTGCCCGGGGCCCGACGAATTAATTCTTCCAGGCTAAACGCCGATGCAGCGTTTGCGCGCGTTAATTCGTGTCTTCCCGCTGAAAGGCGCCTTGGTGACTCCACCACAGTAATCGTCAGAGTGTCGCTGAACTCATTCCTCGATGGTCTTAATGAACTCAATGGTCGCATTGAAAATTCTAGTCACATGGGCGGACGGGACGGCCTGCTGAACCATACCCCATTCAAAATCTCAATTGCAAGAAGTGGTCCCGACAAGAGTGGCTGCGACCTTGTCACGTTCTCCGATTGCCTGCACATCACGCGCTGCGGGGTGGGAGGCCCCGGGCACGTTTTTTCCCCTCTGAAAGCTCACGAAACGTGGATGAATGTCGAGCCGTTTGCCTGCAACCGGCCTGAGAGGCCTGCAGTCTTCTAGGCCGGATTTACAATTGTGCGCCAGCGATTTTTGGCTCAAGACGATTGCTGGCGTAGGAAACGGGTGCTGCGCCCGGCCTGGAGGCGGGTCAGCAGCGCACTTTAGCCTGGCAAGGTCTGCCGGATTCACTTGCACCCAGTGAGCTGTGCAGACCCGCGTGAGCATGATACTTGAGGCCCGACCATAAACTTGCAGGGAGGTGTGATGCGCGGGATGGCATTGTTGAAAACAATAAGTGAGGATTACAAATCGATTACACATCTGAGGTTCCCCGGGGCTAAGGAGCAGGTTCCATCGGTCCTGGAGGAGGAAGCCCGCCTGGTCAAGATCCCCGCCTGCTACTATGTGGCGACCAGCATAGATGGATTGATCGCAGACAGATCTGGCAATGTCGACTGGCTAGGCCGCTTCTTTGATGTGGATTACGGCTTCCATGGCTTTCTGGACTCCGTCGACACCGTTGTGATGGGCAGGCGCACCTACGAACGCATCCTGAAGAACGCGAGAACGAACCCCTATGAGGGAAAACTGTTCGTGGTCCTCTCTCGCACGTGGAAAACCGGGCCTTACGCCCACCTTTTCTGGCACGGTCCCCTGGAGGACCTGATGCGCCGGCTTGAGGGGTTCGGATCAAAATCACTGTGGATTGTAGGCGGCGGATCAGTGGCCGGAACATTTCTTGAAGCCGGATTGCTTGACGAAGTACGGCAATTCGTGATGCCGCTGGTGCTCGGATCGGGAACTCCACTCTTTGGCCCGCTTCGGGAGCACGCTTCTCTGCGGCTCAAAGATAGCCAGTCCTTTGCGAATGGCGTCCTGCAACTGACGTACGCCCCCGGAAGTTAGCCCGACGAGTGGTTGCGAGATGCTGCGCGGCCGGGCTCATGTCAGTTACGGCGGAAGACGCCCGGTTTTCAATCCGGCGTGGGGCAGACGCTGAAGCCTTTACTTTATCACCGCCCATGCCAGGCCATCAGGGCCCCGGTCCGTGTTGATGCGGCCGATCTCTTTGAGAGTCTTCAGGTCAATCACGGCCACGAAGTTTTCCGGGCTGCAGGAAACGTAGGCCCGCGAACCATCAGGCTGCATCAAGATGCCTCCGGCGCCGCGCCCAAGGTTCAGGCGCTTGACCTCGCGCCGTGTGGCGGCATCGAAGATAGCTATGTTGCCGCCGTTGCTGACCAGCATGGAGACGAAGACATATTTCCCGTCGGGCGTAAACTTCAACCGATTCGCGCGGGTGACATGGGCGTCAAGCGTCTGAACCAATTTTTTTGTCGTAAGATCGATGATGGAGACCGTGCCGCCCTCCGCAGCTGCAGACCAGAGTTCCCGCCCGTTGGGAGCGACATCAAATCCTTCAGTGCCCACACCAGTCGGGACAACCGTTTCCTCCCATCCCTGAGCTCCGCGCGGCGGGCCGGGAGCGCCAGATTCAGCGACCTTTTCAATAATGCTGATGGTGCCGGAGTTGACGTTTGAAGTGTAGATGCGCGTGAGGTCACTTGAAACCACAATCATGTGGGTGCGGTCCTGCCCGGTGCCGAGTATCCAGTCGATTTTCCGTGTGGCGGGGTTGATACGTCCAACGACCTTGTTGACCTCCGCCGTGAAGTAAAGTTCTCCGCCTGCAAAGTCCAGCCCGTGCGGCCCGCGCAGCCCGCCGAGATCAATCAGCGGAAGCGCCTTCTGCGCCACCAGGTCTGCTACAGAGATGGTATTGAAGGCCCCGGAGCCGTAGTTGGAGATGTATGCCAGTTTTCGATCAGATGATGCGACCACTTCATGAGGATCATTTCCGGCTGGAATTTTGGCCACTACTTTGAGTGTTGCCGGGTCCACGATCTCGAGAGTGTGGTCCTGCTTGGCAAGCACCAGCAAGGCGGGCGACGGCGTGCTCCCGGCCCAAAGCGTTACGCTGCCCAGACACGTCAGCAGGAAGGCAAGAATCAATCGCGGTTTCATCAGCCTTTCACTCCTTCATCAAATTGTTTCCAAGCCCCGCCATCGCCGGTTGAAGCAGACACCGCCATGCAAGACCAGGCCAACCGGCGGCTGCGATTGATTCTACATCCAACAGTTCCGGCTGGCGATCCCTTAATTCCCGGTGGCCATCGCGGTTTCTAATCAGTCCGGGTAGTTTCAGTTGACGAGTTGCCGAAATCAGAATCAGGAAACATGGGCAGGGTGTTCAGCAGGAGCTTTTTTCGGTGCGCGGACTGCCACCATCAGGGCGAAACCCACGACTGCTGCAATCATCAGAGTAATCATCATTCCCGTGTCAGCAGTGGCGTGCGCAAACGCCCCGGCGATGGAACCTCCGGCAAAACTGCCGAGGAACTGCATGCTGTTGTAGACGCCCAGCGCGCTGCCCTGGGCGGTCTCCGGCCCGGAGTTGCTGACCATGCTTGGAAGCATGGGTTCGAGCCCGGTAAACCCGATATAGAAAAGCGTCCCGCCGGCCAGGACCGAAGTCAGGTGGATTGGATTGAATCCGAGCAATCCAGGACGAAACAGAAGAATAGCGCTGGGTATGAAGACAAGAAAGGCCACGGCAGCGAGCGGCCTGGCCAGCCCATGGTCTGCCCCGCGCGTGAAGGCGAACATGGTGACAGCGCTGATGAAAATCATCGGCAGCAATACTTCGTAATACTGGGTCATCTTCAAATGGTAGCGGCCGGTGACGATGAGCGGGAAGTAGAAGAAGAACGTGCTCATGAAGAAGTTCATCAGAAATCCGCCCGCATCAAGAGCCAGCAACGCTGGTGTGCGAATGATGTCTCGCAGCGGGGCGGGCGCAATGCCGGAGGGTGGCGTTTCCGGAAGGTAATGCACCAGGAGCATGTCGGTGCCGATGCCGAGAATTCCGGTGATCCAGAAGAGCGACGCAGTCCCAAATATTCCCGCGACAATGGGCCCGGCTATCACACCGATAATGAATGCGGCACCGATCGGGATGCCGAGGATGGCCATGGCAGTGGAACGCCGCTCAGCCTGAATATGGTCGGCAACCGTGGCAAAGGCCACAGAAATGATGGCGCCGCCACCCTGTACCAGCCGGCCCACGATCAGGACACCGATCTGCATAGCAGAGGGGAACCAGTGCGGAACCGCGCAGATAAAAGACCCAAGGCTGAAAAGCGCCATACCCAGGATCAATACTCTCCGCCGGCCAATACGGTCTGAAAGGCGCCCGAGCGGAATTTGAAGGATGGCCATGGTGAGGCCGTAGCAGCCGAAGGCAAATCCCACCAGAAAACGTGAATGTGTGAACCGCAGACCGTAAAGCGTAAAGACCGGAAGGACAAGAAACAGACCCAGCATCCGAAGGCCGACCACGCTGGCCAGCGTCAACAGGATCTTCTTTTGGAGACTGGTGAAGGGTACGCGATCGGTTTTTGGTTTTCTTGCCATTTCAGAGCAGGGAAATCAAACAGCTGAAGAGCCTGCCGGATTCTCCGCGGCCCCCAACCGGGAAAGCACGCTGCGTATCAGTTGAATGGAGTGCCGATTACTGCCCAACGAACTCCGCTTTGACAGCCTGAGGGATGATGCCGGCCTCGAAGCCGCGGTCGAGCAAGGTTTGCACGGCGCGGCGGCCCTGTTCGCCGTAATCGAGTGTCCATTGGTTAACGTACATTGAAACAAAGTGTTCAGCCGTTGCCGGTTCAAGTCCGCGGGCAAAGT
>OBIZ01000193.1_pt1 | contig 10807 bp, 10 predicted proteins | sample 1519801 | NCBI WGS metagenome assembly OBIZ01 (sample SAMN01911456, study PRJEB22533) | soil metagenome | biome: Soil | place: Malaysia | collected 2012-04-30 | depth DG_metagenome m | reverse complement strand
CGAAAAATAGGTGAAGTATTCAATGCCGCGCCCGCCGTAGGCGATGGTGCTGTAGGCCTGCAGGCGGAGGGTGGCGTCGGTTGGTTCCATGTAACTGAAATGGCTGTTGGCTAGAACCACGTTCCAGAACGGGATGGCGGCCTTTTGCGATGCGCTTCGAACGGCCGCCAGGTTGGTAAAAAAGCGGCCCAGCATCTCGCCGTTAAACAGCGAATAGTTGTCGTAACTCAGCAGCGGCGGATGCATCTCATCCACAAACTCTTGCACATAAGCTTCGTAGGTTGGCGCTCCCAGCTGCTCGGCCGTTGCGTAATTGGGCAGCAGGTTGACATAAACCCAGGCTTCCGGCATCGCCTGCCGCAGCTTCGACGCGACTCTCGCCAAACCCGGCATCATCTGCGTGCGCGGCTCATCGTAGAGGAAAAATCCCAATGCTGCCGGATGGTTCCGCACTTCTTTGACGAGTGCATTGATGTTTTCCTGAAGTTCCTTGTCGTCCGGCATCTGCACCCAGTCATAGCCGTTCACGCGCTCGTCGGCTACAAAGCAGGCCAACTTTGCGGCCTTCACCTGGTCAAGCTCGCCCGGGGCGCAGAAACCCGAAATGTTCAGCCCCGCCTGCCGCATCAGGTCAAGCTGGTGCGGATCAGAGGGTGACTGGTCCCAGGCCATCAAGGCAAAATCCCGGGGAGAGACCTCGGGCGGCTCGGCAAAAATCTGCGTCCGGGCCGGGATAGCCGCTCCCGCCAACAGCAACACACTCAAAACAACGCTATACCGCAGCTTCATAAACTCCCCCGGTGGAACAAGACATGAGAAATCAAAGTCTGTATTATACCTACTCCTATAGACCAGGACCGCGCAGAGGGAGGCTATCATGGCATGGATCAAAATGGTTGAGCCCGGGGACGCAACCGGAGAGTTGAAACGGGAATACACGAGGGCCGTCAAGCGAGCCGGAAAAATCTTCAACATCCTCAAGATCCAGAGCCTGAACCCTGAAACCCTCCACGCGTCGATGGGTCTTTACCTCGCCACCATGCACGCGCCCTCAGGACTGTCGCGCACCGAGCGCGAGTTGCTGGCCGTCGTGGTTTCCTGGGCCAACAACTGCTTCTATTGAATTGAGGCTCACGGGGAGGATCTCCGTGTAGAATGCGGCGACGAGAAGCTGGCCGAACACGTGAAGCACAACTATCTCCAGGCCATACTTCCGCCACGCAGCAAAGCCCTGGCAAAATTTGCCGAACTCGTCACTCGGACGCCTGCCGCTGTCCGCGAGCAGCACGTTGATACCCTTCGCAAGCACGGCCTCAGCGACCGCGACATCCTGGACGCCGTTGAAGTTATCGCCTATTTCAATTACATCAACCGCGTCGCGGACGCCCTGGGCATCGACCTCGAGCCCGAAATGCGTGCGGCGCTGGGCCGGAAACGGGAGTAGGGCCGCGTCCCGATTTCCCTGAGGCGGATTCTCGTGTAGCCGCAGGAGCCAGGAGGCTCGGCAGCTGTTTTTCTCTGTGTACTCTGTGGCAGGAAAAGGCCCATCACCGATGACGCTGAGATGCTCTGTGAACTCTGTGTTAAGGCTTTGGGTGCGAAGCGGGTACAGTGGCCCCTGCAGAGTCTACCCCAGGCGGAGATTGCCCAATGTCGAAAAAAAAGGCCGGCTGATGATCAACCGGCCTCCTGAATGTTCCGTTCTATTCTGCGGGTTGCCTCCGAAGGCCCAAACAGCACCCTCGGGAAACCCTGCAGGATTCTAGTCGTCGAAATGCCCGCTCACGCCGCGGAACCCGCGAAACGCCTGCTTGATGCCCCAGCGGATTACGCGCGAGCTGTCATAGCAGTGCGACAGGATGTAGTTGCAGGTGGAGAGGCACGTTGTGGAGCAGGTCTTCTTCATCTCGTCGAGTTGGGCCACGTCGAACTTGTGGTTCCCCACTGTACCCCAGTCATAGGTGGCGGAATACATGGGGAAGCACGGAGCCAGCGTTCCCTCGGGACGGATGATCAGGTTGTTCTGGCCCGCCCGGCACGGCCAGGCTTTCACCTTGCCGCGCATCAGCTTTTTCATGCCAAGCATGTGCTGCTGTGGGTTGGCCATCTTGTAGCCCTGGCGGCTTTTATCGATCAGGTAATCGAGCAGCGCCTCCACCTTCGGGAAATCGTCCGGAGTCAGGTAAGTGGTGTTGTCATCCAGGTGCTTGAAGTGTTCCTGCTCAAGCATCGGAGCTTCGTTCAGGTGGTAATCGGTGGCGATGCCGTTATCGCGCGCAATCTCGGTGAGTTCTTTCACATCGTCCTGATTGATGTGAGTGATGTTGATGTTCATCATCACCGTATAGCCGTAATGTCGCTGCCGCTTGATCAGATAGTCAAAGTAGGGCCGGATCTGGTTCAGCGCCTTGGGTAGCCCGGGTTTCTCTTCCACGCAATCGATGGCCAGATTGACGATTCCGATTCCGGCGTCGCCGATGCGGTCAATCACCTCAGGGCGCATCAGCCGGCCGTTGGTGGGCAGGTAGACGTAGTAGTCTTTCTTGGCGGCGTAGTAGGTCACCTTGTGCACAAATCCAGGCCGCAGGAGAGGTTCGCCGCCCATAAGAGCAAGAACGCGGCAGCCCGTGTCGTGCAGCCAGTCAATCGACCGGCGGGCAACGTCCTCGGTCATGCCCTTCACATCGTTGTTGTAAGACCAGCAGTAGTGGCAATCGACGTTGCACTTGAACTCGGTGAAAAGGTAGGCAATGATCGGCCGCAGCTCGGACGCCTTGAACCGGGATTTCACAAAGGGCAGAGCCCAGCACCTCAAGGCCCGCATGGTGTTGATCTTGTGGTACTGCTTCTCGGTGTAATCCACGCCTTCGGGAAGCAGACTCTGCGGGTAAACGGGCTCGGGCAGTGTCAGGCCCGGCGACTCCGGTGAAGGTTTCGGCTGCAGAGGCGGCGCTGTGCCTGTTCCCGGCTTCATCAACAGGTCGTGCAATTGGACATCCACCCGAACCGGGGTCGAAGCGCCAGCAGTGCGCTCCAAATTCTGAACATCTGCCATCGAATCTCCTTTCGTCACTCTCAGTTAGAATTCCGTCGGTAGGCGCTCTTGGTCCCGCACCTGCAATCTAAAACACTAATATGCCATCTTAGGCGAATCAGTCAGGCTTGCAACCGGGTATATGACAAAACTGACACGATTTCCCAATATACACCGGAAAACGGCCTTTGGCACTCGATTTTAGGCCTTTTTTGAAACAAGCCTTTCCGGCCCTGGCGCTTGACTGCCCCGGGTGTGGCATTCTGGCCGACTTTCTTTTGTTCTAGAGGCCCGGGCTGGCCGCAGAACTTGCTGGCCGCTCGTAGACGGTTTCACCGTTCAGGATTGTCTTTTCAATCTCCAGCCTGTCGCCTCCCACACGGAACAGCGTCAGGTTGGCGGGCTGGCCTTCCCGGACCTCACCGCAGGTTTCATAGCGGCCGAGCAAACGGGAGGGATTGGCGGTAGCCGCCTGGATCGCCTCCCCCAGCGTTACACCGGCGTAATCCATAAAGACCTTGACGGCTCGATTCATGCTCACTGCTGATCCCGCCATGCTGTGCCGGTCCGCCATCACCACCTGGCCGGTGGGAAGAAGCTCTATGTCCAGGTCCACCAGCTTGTAGCGTCCCGGCTGGAGCCCGGCTACGTGGACTGCGTCCGTTATCAGCACGCAGCCATCGATTCCTTTTGAACGATGGATCACCTGCACCAGGTCCGGTGGCAGATGGAAACCGTCACAGATCATGCTGGCCGCCAGTTTGTTGATCGCAAGCTGGGCCCACAGCGGGGTCCGATGGCGGTCAATCATCTGCGGGCAGCCGTTCCCCAGGTGGGTGTTTAACCGGGCGCCCGCCTCGGCGCCCTGGTGGATCTGGTCAGGCGTTGCATCCGTGTGGCCCATGGCGACCACCAAGCCTGCATCGCGCGCACGGCGGATGAAATCGAGCGCGCCCGGCAGTTCGGGAGCCAGCGTTACGATCCCAATCCGCCCGCCGGCCGACTCCTGCAACTCCATGAATTCTTTCCAGTCGGGTGGTCGCATTACCTTGGGATTGTGCGCGCCGCGCGAACCGCCCGGAGAGATGTATGGCCCCTCCAGATGGTAGCAGGGAGCGCACCGGGCAAAGCGCGGATCGAGGCGCCGGGCCGCTTCGAGCGCCCGGAAGCATTGCAACAAACCTTCCTGTGTATTGGTGATGACGGTGGGGCAAAAAGTGGTGACGCCCGTCTTCCACAGCGCGGGCAGGATATCCGGCACTTTCGTCGCATCCAGGCCGGCGTCGCAGAAGTCAACTCCGGCAAAGCCGTTCAACTGGATATCGATCAACCCCGGGCTGACGTAAGGCATCTCGCCATCCGGCGGCCCCACAATTTGGACTGAGGCAATCCGCCCGCTTTCGATCTCGATCCGGGCCAACCCTCGTTCTGGAAAATTGGCAACGAAACCCATGATTCTCCCCCATCACAGCGTTCTCGTCCCGGCGGACCGGCAGGCTTCTCCCTCCACGAGGCCATGCAGATGCGCCCAGGACGCCACACTGTTGAATCCGCAACCGATTCTATCCTATTCTGCAATCCGAGGCGAAACAGGAGAATGTTGGAAAAATCACACGGAGATGTGATTCAACTCACAGATTCTCACCCGCAAAGACCTATGATCACGGTGTGGGAAGACATGCGGCGACGTCTGAGGTGAACGGCGCTGGCGCAATGGTTTGATTCGAGGAGGCATTCATGATGAATTTTCAGCTCATCCCGGTGTTTGTTTCTGGCGGGAAGAACAACACGGAGATCCCGGCCGGTAAACCACGCAAGTTGACAGAGATTTTGATGGACGTGGTCGTGGTCCTCTTCTTCAGCCTGGGTCCGGTCCTGGGGGCGGCAATCTTCCTGATGTGGTTTGGGGGGCTGGCCTGGGGCGTGCTGTCGTCGCTGTTCCGTTAACAACCGTTACGCATCATCCCTGTAATTTTGTCTGATTTTCCGTGGACTTCTGGGAGTTCTGGCGTGTTAGGTAGGGTATCGCACGGTTTGATGGAATTCTACCCGCCCCTCCCCGCACGCCTTCGCCGCGCTAACCAATCGCCGCGCGGGTTTCCTGGGGCATCTAACTGGACTTCTTCTCCGTGTCCTTGGTCTCTTCCTTCAGGCCATTGATGGCCCCCTTGAACTCGCGGATCCCTTTCCCAAGCGACCGGCCAAGTTCAGGCAATTTTCCGGGGCCAAAAATAATCAGCACAATGAGCAGAATGAAGAAGAGATGGGTGGGTTGAAACAATCCTTCCATTGTGGTCCTCCCGCGGGCAAGATCCTAAAAGCTGTCATTCTCATTATATCGCCGCGCAAGGCAAAAGCGCAGAAGGGCCGGATTATTTTCGCAGCCGCCGCAAAATGCTTTCAGGACGTTTCGAAGCTGCCCTAGCTGGTGTAAGATTCCATTCGATTGGAATCATAGGATGGCTTTCCCCTCCTTGCGAAAAATTCTGCTGCCGCTGTTGCTAATCAGCCTGACATGGCCTGCGGCAAAACATCCGGTGGCCGGACCCGGCCCTGCTCAGCTGGCGGGGGACTCTCAACTGCCGCCCGGTTGGAAAACCTATCGCCATGCAGGAGTCCCGTTTGAGTTCAGCTATCCGGACGGCTTCGTGCTGGAGGCCCATGTTAATCCCGGGCTGGGCTTTATTTTTGCATTGATGAAGAAGCCCGGCACTTCCTGGCTGGTCGATATCAATTTTGAAGACCGCGCGGAATACTCCATGGACCCCTACAACAAGATGTCGCTGGAGGAATTTGCCATCGCAAGGGCCAAGGTCAGTTGTGACGCCGACGGCCCGGGCGGGAAAGTTTCCTGCCCGGATGTCGCACGCAAGCAGAAATTCAGGAACCGGAATGGCCTCGATGTTGTGGAGCTTTATCTCAACCAGGAGAATGAAGGCTACGACCCGCCCAAAATCGAGAAAAGCGTCATCGGCCCGATTGAGGCGGTGTTGCTCCATACCGGAAAGTCCGGCCAGGTGCTCACCTTCAAGCGCACAGACAAAGACGCGTCCGGACTGGTAAGCGATGATCTATTGAGACGGATTGCCGATCTGGTGAGTGTCCCTCAATGGCCTGGCCCATAGGCGGGACTGACCGTCTTAATCGTCGGCCACTTCGTACCCGGCGTCCTTCCATCCGCGCCAGCCGCCGGCCATGGAGGCAACATCGGCGTAGCCCATTTTCTGGAGGCTCTCGGCCGCCAGCGCCGAGCGGTAACCGCCGCCGCAATAGAGCACCAGGGTTGTGTTCTTGTCGGGAATGGTCAGTTCGATATCCCGCTCAATGATTCCCTTCCCGATGTGGATGGAGCATGGGAGGCGGCCGGCGGCCCATTCACTCTCCTCGCGAACGTCAATCAGGCAGAACCTCTTATCAGAGTCGAGCCATTGCTTGACCATGTGGATGTCCACTTCCTTGATTCGGGTCTTCGCGTCATCAACAATCTTCAAGAATCCCGGTGAGTGCTTCACAGTTCCTCCAAAGCCTCCATCATACCGAACGTCGGCGGCCGGCGGCCAGGCACACGCCGCCAGCTGCCCGGTCGCCCGACCCTTTCCGCCCTAAATGCGTCCGAATTTCTTGATGGCTTCCTGAACGGACTTGTACTTGAAGATGAACGGATACATCGAGTGCTCTGTGAAGTCCATCTCCTGTGCTCTCTTCAGCACCTCTTCCGCCTTGTCGCGCGGCACCACCACCACGCCGTCGTTGTCCGCGGCGATGATATCCCCCGCCGCAACCGGGACGCCGTCGCAGTCAATCTGGATGTTCGAACCGCCGAAAACGTAGTGGTTGACCGAAGTGGAGGGAACAATTCCTTTGGCGTAAACCGGAAACTGGATCTTCTGCAGGTAGGCCGTGTCTCGCGCTCCGCCGTCGATGACTGCGCCGACATAACCGCGGGCCGCCATGGCCGTGCCCATGATGCCTCCCATCCCCGCGATGTCGACTCCGTCTTCAACCTTCATCACGTAAACGTCATTGGGGCCGCCATTGTCAATGGCCGCCAGCATGCCGCTGAGTGCCGCGCCGCCTTCGTGGTTTTCCTGCTTCTTCAGCAGCACAGTCACGGCGTAACCCACGAACTTCGTGCGAAAGATGGGCCGCATCTGGTGGCTCATGTACATCCTGCGGCCATAAAGTTGTTCCTCGGCGTCAGAAATCGACGCAACCTCCACCTGGCGGTAATCCTGCAGCATAACCTGCTGGGCACTCGTGTCTGCCGGAGCTGCGGCGGCGCCTGATTGTCCCTGTTCTCCCTTGCCGCCGCCGGCCATCCAGAGCAGGGCAACACAGCCCAGCAGCGCGAACAACGCTAATTTCTTCCAAAGGTGACGGTGATTTTTCATTTTCTTCTCCTGTTCAGATTTCTATCGGTTGTCAAACTGCAAGTGCCTGGTGCCGTATCACCGAGAAAAGTAATCCTTAGTGACCCGTCACCCTGAGCGCAAGCGAAGGGTCTCGGCATTTCGTTTCAGCGAAATGCGGGGATTCTTCGCTTCGCTCAGCATGACGGCCGGCATCTTATGTGCTTTACCAATTTGCGTAACCCTGGCTCTTACCCGAATTCCGGGCCGAGGATGGCGCAGAGCAGGTCCGGGCGGCCGGGATAAGGGTTAGGCCCGCGCACCATGCGCGTCAAGGGACGCGAAACCTTGAATCCCCGGGCCAGCAGCTCTCGAGACACAAACCGGCGTTCCTTGAGCGCGTCGACAAAAACGGTTTCGCGGCTGGAGCGCCCCAGGAATTTGTCCAAAAGTTGCGTGGCTGTCTCTTCATCGCGTGCCATCCACGGCCCCAGATGGTCGGCCAGGGTTCCGCGCCGCCCGAAGGTGTAACCCGCGATCTCTCCCTCGCGCTCTATGGCCCTGGCAAAGTCCGGATTTTCCGAAGCCAGCGACCTCAGCAGGCTTCCGCGGTCGCCCCCGAAAATTTCACGGTCGAGTTGCAGCACCGCATCAGACACCGGATGTGGCCGGGGGGCTTGGGCTGCTTGCGGCATGGACCTCTTCAGCAGCCAGCGCTCGATTTCGTATTCGTCCTCGAATCCGAGCTTCTGATAAATGGGCCGGCCCGCCGGCGTGGCATCGAGCTTCATGGTTCGGATGCCGATGCCGTCCAGGTGTTCGATGGTTTTTTCCAGCAGGCGCGTCCCGATTCCTCGTCCGCGAAATTCCGGATCGACCAGCACCATTCCGATCCAGGCAAAACGCTCTTCGTATACAATCGTGGCCGCTGTGCCCACTACCTTGCCCTCGACTTCCGCGGCAAAGCAACCCCGCGGGCTGCCCTCCAGGAAACACCGCCAGTCGGCCGGAGTCTGGTTCCATCCTGCCAGGTCTTTCAGCCTCATCCCGGCAGGGATGTCGTCGGTTGTCATTGTGCGAAGGTTCATGGGTTGCGTGTGTGCGGGCATTGGTAGCGCCCGCCTTCAGGCGGGCAACCTGCTCTGCCTGGAGTGCCGGGCTGAAGCCCGGCGCTACGAGCCATCTTACGCCGTCTTGCTGCTGAGGTAATAGTAGAGAACCGGCGTCACCAGCAGCGACAGAACGATGGCGATCAGGATACCGCCGATCACGCCGATGGCCAGCGGCTGCAGCATCTGCGAGCCTGCGCCGAGCGCCAGTGCCAAGGGCAGGAACCCGAGCGCAGCCGCCAGCGCTGTCATCACGATGGGCCGCAACCGCCGCCGGCCCGCCTGTACAATAGCTTCCCGCGGACTGTAGCCCGCCGCGCGGAACTTCCCTTCCGCATCCAGAATCAGGATGCCATTCTTGGCCACGATGCCGATCACCATGATGAGGCCCATGAACGACGACAGGTTGAATGTCATGCCAGTGACAAGAAGCGCCAGCAGCACTCCGGAGGTGGACAACGTGGCGGAGGCTAGAATTGCTACCGGCGCGGAAAAGCTCTTGAACTCGAACAGCAGCACGAGGAAAACGAAGACCACCGCCAGAAACAGCACCATGGCCAGGTCGCGAAACGACTGCTGTTGCGTCTTGTAAAGCCCGCCGTATTCCACCCGGATGGAAGGGGGCATGTGCAGGTCCGCCAGCGCCCGCCTGACCGCGGAGATCCCATGGCCCAGGTCGAGCCCCTCCAGGCGCGCAGTGACGGCCACGTAACGCTGCTGGTGGTCCTGCAGGATTTCCGTCTGGCCGGGAAGTTCCGTCATCGACGCCAGGCCACCCAGACTGGCCAGTTGGCCCGTGGGGCTGATCATCAGCGTATTATTCATCGCGCTCAGCGACGAGCGATCCTCCCGGGAAAAGCGGATGCGCACCGTGTAAGGTCGGTCATTCACCACGGCGGGTTGCGCCGCGGGAACGCCGTCCAGCATGGCTTCGGCTTCCGTGGCAACGTCCTGTGGCGTAAAGCCCGCGTGCGCAGCCTTTGCCGCGTTCACCTGGTACACAATGGCCGGACCGCTTGTAGTGGAGTCAATCCCGTTGTCAATATCCACTACGGGATGCCGGCCGCCCACCTGGATGTTGCCGATGGCGTCCGCCACCTTCGGGGCCCACGAATTGATCAGCTGGGCGTCAGGAGAAAACAGCTCAATGAAGATCGGCTGCGGGGCGTTGCTGAGGTCGCCGATCATGTCCTGGAGTTCCTGGACAAAGTCGATGGTCACGGCGGGCACCTCGCGGGCGGCCCTCAGGCGAATTTCGTCCATGATCTCATACACATCGCGTTTCCGGTCCGGCTTGAGCTTGATTGAGATGTCGCCTGTGTTCGCCTCCGTTACGGTCGCCAGGCCCAGCTGGAGGCCGGTGCGCCGGGAGGTGCTTTCGACTTCCGGAAGCGACCGGACGATCTTCAGGATATCGTTCAGCATGCGGTTGGTTTCCGTGAGCGAGCTGCCGGGCGGCGCCACGTAATCGATGATAAAACCTCCTTCGTCCATCATGGGAAGCAGGTCGGAGCCAATATGCCGGTAGCAGACAAAAGACACTATGATGAGCACCGCTGCCAACGCCGCCAGCAGCCATGGCCGATCGAGCGCCCGCCGGAACCAGTGATCGTAAAAATCAATCACCCGCTTGATTGTCTTCCCCATGGAGCGCTCTTCCAGCTCCATCATGCGCCGCATCTCGATCTGCTCGGGCGCCAGACCAGTGGAAGTTTCTGCGGAGTCACCTTCGCCCGGTGCAGACCAATTCGCACTACCAGCACTCCCGCCGGGCAGGTCTGCTTCGGGCGCTGGTTTGTGGCGCAGCAGGTAGAGGCAAAGGTTGGGAGTCCAGGTCAGCGCCAGGGTCAGCGAGCACAGGAGGGCCACGCCCACCGTGACAGCCAGCGCGCGGAAGAAGACACCGGTGACTCCGGTAATAGCGATCAGCGGCACAAAGACGACGATAGGCGTCAGCGTCGAACCGATCAGTGGCACGGTCAATTCTTCCAGCGACCGCGCCACGGCCTCAAAACGGCCCTGCCCCGCCTCGCGGCGCAGCACGGTGTTCTCCACCACCACAATGGCGTCGTCGATAATCAGTCCCACGGCAGCCGCCAGGCCTCCGAGCGACATCAGGTTGAAGCTCTCGCCCAGAAATTTCAGCGCGACAAAGGTCATCAGGATGCTGATGGGAATCACCATGCCGGCGATAAAGGATGATCCCCAGTCGCGCAGAAAGAACACCAGCACCGCAGACGCCAGGATGATGCCAATGAGGATGGCGTCGCGCACGCTTTTGATCGACTCCCCCACAATCCACGACTGGTCGTAAA
>OBIZ01000188.1_pt1 | contig 11034 bp, 7 predicted proteins | sample 1519801 | NCBI WGS metagenome assembly OBIZ01 (sample SAMN01911456, study PRJEB22533) | soil metagenome | biome: Soil | place: Malaysia | collected 2012-04-30 | depth DG_metagenome m | reverse complement strand
CTCCTGGGCGTCTTTGAACAAAGCGCGAAGCCGCTCCGTCTGCGCCTTGCTATCTTGTGAGGGAAGAAAGTTTCCGGCGTTGGGCCGAAACAAAAAGTCCAGCTTGTACGTCTGAACCGGTTGATGCGAAGTGTCCGCACTGCAAGAGCCGCCGACGCCCGGAAAAGTACCTTGGCCCACGGTAACCCAAAGGGACAAGTCCGCCATCCCATCCCCATTCTGGTCACCCAACTCCGCTTTGTTGATAGAACTCCACACAGCGCTGCGCCCACAGGCAACTCGCGTATCGAGTACGCCAAACACACTCTCGCACTGAGCCGTCTTTTGCCTCGTAAAATCACAAGCAGATATCCATTGTGAAGCTCCATCCATGTGCTGGTCTCGAACCTCACAAACCAGAAGCTCGCGCCCCGATTTGAGGCCATATGTCCGGCAAGCCGAAGTGATCAGCCCGGGAGCATAATCCACCATGGCCCAACGGCTGTGAAGTTTTCTTAGCAAAATGCTGCCACCGAAACCCGAAGCATGCGGTTCGCATCCTTTGAAGTCCGCCATCACCTCATCGACGCCGGCCGCGGTGAAACTGCCATAGACAACCGACCGGAGATGGAACGTTTCTTTCGCCGCCATGCCGGGCCGCGAGTTCCCGATGGTTGTGTACCCCGGACACGGCCTGCAACCGAGCAGGGTTGCGGAATTATTGGGAGCCAGCTGAATGCTCCTGGGACAAACAGCACGCAGCAGTGCGGCTGTTTCCGCCGAAGTCGGCGATGGGGACTGCCACATCAGACTTTGACCGGTGCAGAAGGAGCAGCAGAACACGAGGCCGACCACTAGAGATTGTGCCTGAACCCATCCACGCAACACTCACCTCGTTTTGCCACCCTCGGCGCCTTACATCATAACGGAAAAACGTGTACCGCAATCCGCTGTACTTGCGATCTGTGGCACCTGTGTGAATAACGAAGAGCCGCGGACCCCAAGACCGGGGGACAGCGCTACCTGTTGCGGGCGGGCGGTTTTGAGTCAGCATGGCCCTTTACTGTTTGTGTCCGATACCCGGCAGTAAACTAGGGCTTGCAGCCGGGCCGGGAGTTATGATAAAACGCTAATGATGTGGGGATAAGGGACGACGGGCGCCAGGGTAACTTTAGTCAGCGAGGACGACGCGAGTGGGAGCGAGACTGGCGCTTGGAAAGCCCTTAGACCGTCAAAGCATTTCTTCCTATGGGCCGCCCCAAAATGGCGGCAATTTCAACAAAAGACAATCTTTAGAGAAGCAGCCAGGTCCACATTTTGGCCTGCTGGGTCCTTCTGAAGAAGACCGCAAACGCCGATGGTTCGTGCTGGTCATCAGCCCGTTCCTGGAAGCGCTGGCCGTTGGCATCATGTTCTGGGCACTGATGAGCCTTCCGCCCAGTCCTCTAATGGAAACGGTAAAGCATCAAGTCCTGTATTTCCATCCGGTTTCGCCGGCTGACATTGTCAAACAGCCACCCAGGCTGTTGAAGCAGCCGGTCTTGCCGAAGCTGCAACGGGAGGCAATCCAGAAGCCGCCTGAGATGGCGCGCCTCAAAATGCCTGAAATTTCGCAGCCCAAAATTGAGCTGCCCCAGACGCCGCCCGCGCCAAAACCTGTTGAGCACTTCAGTTCCCCTGAAGTTCCGCGGCCGGCGCCGCGACAGGTTGCAATGCCCCGCGTGGGCACGTTCAATCCCGGCAGCATGGCCAAAGGAACCGTCAAGCGTCCGTTGCACGAAGTCCAGACGGGAGGCTTTGGAGCGGCCGACGGCATTCCCAATGATCCCGCGGCCGACAGCCACAACCACCTTGCGCAGCTTGGATCGTTCGATCTGCCTTCCGGCCCCGGCCAGGGGAACGGAACCGGCGGAGCGCACGGCATTCGAGGCACAGTGGCCAGCGCAGGATTCGGCAATGGCATTGGCTCCGGCAGGGGCTCCAGGGTGAACAGCGCTCCTGAAGCCGTGCAGCAGAGCGGCTTTGGCAGCGTGGTTGCCGGCAAGGCTGACCGGACTGAAACCACCGCCCAAGCGGCCCCCCTCACGCCGGTGGTTATCCTTTCAAAACCTGATCCTGTTTATCCGCCTGAGGCGCGCCGGCTGCGCATCGAAGGTGAAGTCATCTTAAGTGTTCTTTTCGGGTCCTCCGGGAATCTGCGCGTGCTGAAAGTTGTGCAAGGCCTCGGTCACGGTATGGATCAGGCTGCGGTGGAGGCGGCGGAGCGCATCAGGTTCAAACCTGCTGAGCGCGAAGGCCGTCCAGTCGATTCCACAGCCCTGGTTCACATCATCTTCCAGCTCGCCTATTAGAAGAGGGGTAAGAGAATGAAGCTATTCAGGCATGTCTCGTTGGCCGTGTTAATGGCGGCCCTGGCAGCAGTTGTACCGGTTTCCGCACAGGAGCCGGGAGAGCAATCGAGCATTGTCCGGCAGGCGCTCGAAAAAATCATCAAGCAGGAAAACGAACTGGTGAAGGCGTACGTCAGTTACAGCCCGCGCGTCGAAACCTACATCCAGGAAATCCATACGGAAAAAGACGGCAGCAAACGGTTTGTGGGCGACGATTACTTCCTGGGCCGGCTTGAGGTCGAGGGTGGCGTAAATGAGCGCACCTTCATCCCTTCCAAGGGTCTGACGCTGAAGAGCGTGGTGGGCAACGTACTTCTTTACCGGCCCTTCCTTCGTATCTTTTCTTTCCAGTTCATGCCACAATCTTTTGCCTATCCCATGTTTATTGACCCCCAGAATTTTGACCTGGCGCACTACCAGTTTGAATTTGTCAGGCGCGAATTTCTGGGCCAGGTCCGTTGCCTGGTGTTCAACGTGAAGCCCCGCTATCACGCCGGAGACGGACTATTCGAAGGCCGCATCTGGGTGGAAGACCAGGGCTACCACATTGTCCGCTTCAACGGGAGTTATCCAAACAGCAAGGCCTTTTTGTTCCACTTTGACAGTTGGAGAGAAAACCTCCGGCCGGGCCTCTGGCTGCCCGTCTACGTCTACAGCGAGGAAAGCGACCTTTCTCAGTATGGCGTTCCCAACCTGGGATTTCGGGCCCAGACGCGGATGTGGGGCTACGTTTTGAAGGCCGCCACGCCCGATCAGGAATTAACCCAGATCCTTGTGGACTCCAATTCGCAGGTTGACGACGCCAGCGCCGAGTCGCATGACAACTCTCCCCTGGAGAGCGAGCGCGACTGGAGGCGCGAGGCGGAAACCAACGCGCTGACCCGCCTGCAAAAGGGGGGCTTTATAGCGCCGCCCGGACCCGTGGATAAGGTGCTGGAAACCGTGGTGAACAACCTGATCGTGACCAACCACCTGGACAACCTGCCCGCGATCCACTGCCGGGTCATGATGACCTATCCCCTGGAATCATTTAACGTGGGCGACACCATCGTCATGAGCCGCGGCCTGATTGACGTGCTGCCGGATGAAGCCAGCCTGGCCATGGTGCTGGGTCACGAACTGGCCCACATCGTCCTGGGCGACACCGTTGACACCAAGTACGCTTTTTACGACCGCATGATGATCACGGATGAGCAGCTCCTGAAGAAGTTTGACTTTGCCCACACCCCGCAGAGCGAGGAAGCTGCGGACCAGGAAGCCGTCAAGCTGCTGGAAAACTCTCCATACAAGGACAAGCTTGGGAAGGCCGGACTGTTCCTGAAAGCCCTGAGTGGGATCGCACCGCTCACGCCCAATCTGTTTGGCGCCCACCTGGGCACCCGCATGATTGACAAGAACCAGCAGCTCAGGATGGCCCAGCTGATCCCGGGGGCGCCGGAACTTCAACCGAACTCCATTGACCAGATCGCCGCATTGCCGCTCGGGGCACGCATCAAGGTGGACTCGTGGGATGACACTATCCGCCTGATGAAGTCGAAGCCAGTCAACCTGGTCTCTGCCAAGGACAAAATGCCCTTTGAGGTGACTCCGCTGATCCCTTACCTCACCCGCTACAACGACAACCCGGTGCAGCAGCAGGCGCAGCGATAGCCTCCTGTTCCACAAAAAATCCGCTGTTGTAAAGGACTACCCTCAGCTTGACCGTTGACTACAGGCCAGGCTGCGGGTAGTCTACGAGTCTGTGGACGTTCGATTGCGAAGCCAATGTCACAGGGTCGGACGTCCGGGTGGAAGGGCGTGCCGTAATTGCCTGGCGAAGCCTGGTGGTATCGATCGCCTGGGGTATCAACAAAAGACTGGCAGCAAAAACGATCCTGCAGCGAGGCCCCGTAACCGGGAACACCTTGCCCCACGCCGCGCCTTCACACAAGCGTGAATTAGCACGGTCCAATGTCAATCAATAAGCCTCCTTCGACAGCACAAGTTCGGACCGCTCTTGGACTCACTGCACTGTTGCTTCTGGGCATAGTTCTTTCTAACACGGTTCTCAATGACCCGCTCGGCTTCGATTTTTCTATCATCTATGCAGCAGGCACGATCCTACGCAAGGGAGATGCTTCCAAGCTTTATGACCTCGGGGTACAAGCACAGGTCGAAAGAAGTTTTGGAAGAAGAAAACTCCTCATCTACGATCACCCGCCTTTCGAAGCCATTCTTTTCGAACCGATAACAAACCTCAGTTACACCACAGCTTACATTCTGTGGGGCCTGATCAACGTTTTACTTTGGCTGCTCTTTCAGGCCGTGTTTCGACCGTTTGCGCCTGTCCCCAAGAACGACCTCCATTATTTCCTGCTCTGTTCCCTGTTTTTCCCGCTATGGTCGGGCCTGATGCAGGGACAGATGTCAATGCTCCTCCTGTTGGTTTTTTCACTGACCTTTGTGCATCTTGAACGCCGTCAGGACTACCGGGCCGGAGTCTTCCTCGGCCTGGGTTTGTTTAAATTCCCTGTTGTAATCCCTTTTGCGCTTATCTGTTTCCTGCGGAGCAAGTGGAAGATGATGATGGGTTTCGCAACCGCGGCCGTCCTGCTTACAGCCCTATCTCTCCTGGTAGTCGGGCCAGTCGGAGCCATCTCCTATGTCAGGATGCTGGCCGCCGCGACGGCAAGATCAGGTGCGCCGGCCTACACCACCTTGCCGTGGGACATGCCCTCGCTGACGGGTTTCCTGATGACCTTCCTCGTTTCTCGCATAAGCCCAAGATCGATCGAAGCCACAGCCGCAATTCTTGGAGGAATCCTCCTGCTGGCAACTGCAAGGGTCTGGCGGCGCCACGATAAGCTTGCGGATGGTGATTCGTCCGGCCTAATGTTTGCAGCTGCGCTGACTCTTTCGCTGGTGACTGCCCCCTACCTGAATCTGCACGACTTGAGTCTGATGCTGCTTGCAGTTTTCCTGGTGCTCGGGTCATCACAATGGGCATCTGGGTCACGTTGGACCGTCGTTCTGAAAACCTGCATTTGGATTCTTTACATTCCTCCGGTGTACGTCCTTTTGCTCAGACACAGCAAAATGTCACTGCTCTTCCCGGTCCTTCTGTGCTTTGCGCTTGCTGCACTCCTTTTGGCCGTCAATTCTTTACCTCGCACTTCATCACCAGAAGCCGGGGGAGCAGCAGGAGCGGTGATAGCCTCCGGCTCCGCAAGAAACTGTGACACGTGCTAAAGGTGACTCGCGCTGCTCTCCGGTTGACAAAAGGTCAGGCAGGCTGCGGGCGGTCTATGCATCTGCAGACGGTTGCGACGAGCGGGTGGTCCCTACCCTCCCGTTGCAGACTCGCTGCTCTGTGCTTCGGGGTAAGGCAAGAGTTGTGGAGGGTTGCTGTCGGCATCAACCAGCCACACGTTGCGGCCTTTGAAATAATCGATGAGTTCTTTATTCTTCGCTGGCCCCATGTCGTGCGCCCATATGACCTTTGCAGACTCCAGATCAGCCCGGTTGTAGACCCACCCGTCGAAGCCGTAATCATTGTCTGCACTGTGGTGAACAATGGCAAGCTGGGGGCCGGGGTACCGTCTAAGCTCGAGAAGAACTTCTGCTCGTCTGAAATCAGAGGCCGTCAGATAACACCAGTCAGGTATTTTGTTGTTCGCCCAGGCAGGTTCGGCCGCCCGCAGAAGCAGCAGGAGAACGCAGATTGAAGGGATAATCCTCACGATGAACAGCCCTGAGGGCTTCCCGCGCCATTCGAACGATTGAACGCGGCGCATGGCAATCAGCACGAGGGCAAGAAAAGCACAGGTAACCGGCGAAGTGTAATGAGGGAGGTACACAATGGGAAGCAGGTTCGACAGGATCACGATCGCCGAAACTGATATCAGGAGACGCGTGCTCGGGCTCAATTCCTTCCAGGAAGCTCCATAAGGGAGAATCCCAACTGCCAGTATGAGCGGAAGTATGAAGACGGCCCCAAAGTAAAAACTCGCAATGATTCCGAGTCTCGTCAGCGTCCCCGCAACCAGGCCTGTAAACGTCCGCGTTGGCTTGTAAAATCCGTCCAGTGTTTCAAGAACAACACGTTTGATCTGAGGATAATGATAAACAGGCATTGGCCGCACGGGTTGCCAGGGAAAATACGGAACTGGATTGTAAGTATGGTTATAAACGAAGTACGGCGTGTTGAAGGGGGATCCCGTGGTACGCCAGAAGTAGTAGCCCATCCCGACCATGGTCAGGGCCAGCACGGCGAGCAGCGGGACAACGGAGCACCTGAGCGCATGACCAAGTTGAGGCCGTTTCAGTTTCCACAGCCAGACCAGCAATGCTGCAGCCACGGGGATGGCGAAGAATAGGCCCTCATAGGGCCGGCTTGTGGCCAGGATGGCAAAACCGAGGCCCATCAACAGAGCGTTCCTCACAGGATGCTGCTGTTTCATCCTTGGCAGCGCTCCCAGTACCAGCGCCCCGCCCAATGCTGAAACTGCTCCGCCCCAGTAGCTGTTGGCCCAGTAGTTGAAAGTTCCAAAGCGAATCAGCGCCAGGAAACCGCCCAGCAGCGCCCAGCGCTCGCCCACCCAGGCCTGCAGCATCCAGGTGATGGCGGCGCACATCAGACCGATGCTCAGCCAGACGCCCCAGAAGGGATCTCCCATTAATGCCTGCCCCACCGCCATGATCATGCCTTGGGCTGGCCAATACTTGGAAGTGTAAGTCGGATGCCAGAGGATGGCAGAGTTTTCGAAATGCACCCACATGGGGCTCGTGGGATTGGTCAGTCGACCGTGGGCAAAAGTGTCCGAAAGAAGCAGGTATCCGAACTCATCGCTAACGCCCGGCACAGGGATCGGCAGAATTGGAAGCAGCGCCGCCCGCAGGGACAGAGCCGTGAGCCCAACAGTAATGATCGATAATCCACGCTGCCGCGCCAGATTGCCAAAGGTCCGCTCGAAAGCTTGAAACCAGTGCCTTCCCAGGTTTGGAGCTTTGAGAGCCAGTATCAACGCAAGCAATGTCAGCCCGGCCTCGATCGCAAGAACCATTTTCCTCTCCAAACAAGTTGTGAATGTCCCCCATTTCGCCGGTTGTGTCAAGCCACGCCTGACAAATGCTCTGTGATGAATCCGGGGGCCGAAAACATGAGGCAGCAAAGTTTATGGGGTAAAACACAAATTCAGTATTGGCCCATCAAGGGTAGGGTCATGCAAAGCCCCAAGGGCCGGCCGTTGGAAAATTCTGCAACGCCCTGGGGAAAGGTGACTTCAACTAGCCATGCATTCTGCCCGAGCTGTCTTGCCGCAGGATTCCGTTTCCTTATACTTCCTTCAGGTGGTCTTCCTTTGAGGTCGGGAAAAGTGTGGAGCAAAGATAGCTGAGGAGGATTCGAACGCCTTCGACAGGCGTGAAGCCCAAAAGCGCATCCTCCGCCACGAGCGGATAGAGAAAGAACTTTCTGCGGTAGTAGATTCGCGACAGGCGCGGCCGCAGCAGGAACTTGTCACCAATGATTTGCTGCCAAACCTGGATGACCACAGACTTCCCTTTCGCCGGACAATTTGTGCCACTGCATCCCCTCGTCAAAAAAAGTGGCTACCGGAAGAGCGTGAGCTTTCGCGCCCCGAAATTCCACACGAAAACTGTAACGCCGCTCACCCCTTTGGCAAAAAGATAGTAAATTCCCAGCCTCGACTGGAAGAACCACAGTATCAGCTCATTGAGGCCCAAACCGACAACGCCGATCAGGACGAAGATTGTCAATTCAGCAGAAGTATTCTTGAGTGTTCGCCGCTGGAACACCCAGGTCCTGCTGAGCACGTAGGTTACTGTCGTGCCCACCAGGAATCCGATGGGCGCCGAAACGAGATAATTGACTTTGACGAAATGCGTCAGAGAAAAGAGGGTGAATGTGTCGCAGACGAACGCGAATCCACCAACGAACAAGTAACGAAAAATTTCGCTCCGGACGCCGCCTGGTTCCCGACCTGCGCCCATCCCCGGGCAGGTGGCACCATCGATGATTTGACTCGCGTTCATAGAAGGGCCGGGAAAATAGATCACATGCTCCCAGCACGGGCTAACCCCCTATTCCGGCACTGCACGCCTCCCTCCCTTGGCGCAAGCACAGTCACTACTTATCCCCCATTTCGCCTTCCAGCACAACAGAATTCTAATGTCCATCTGCTTTCGCCAGCCATTCCGTTCGTGCTGCTAAGGATTGCCCTGAGGCGTCGGAACCTGTTTGCGGATGTCCTCCGTGGAGATTCCCGCCTCCGGATTAATGACATGGGTATAAAGAACGCTGACCTGGTCACGATAAGCAACTTTCCAATCGGGCATGACGGCGAGCAGGGTTACCAGCGGAGAGTCGGGTGGCATCAGGCATGAGTCAATATGATATTTGCGCATCAGAAAAAACGTCTGGGGTTGAGGGTAATAGATGTGGAGGTAGTCAAGCAGCACGCCGCCCGGCTCGTAGATGTCCGCCCTGCCGTCGATGAAGACTTTCTGCCCCAGGTTTTCGATCAGATAGCCGCCCCAATCGTCGAAGTTGAGCATGTGCCCGTTCGCCGGATGTTCGCGCAGGTAACGGACCGCGCCCGTAGGGTTCCACAAATCCACGGCCTTTTGCAGCCTGGCGCGTGACGGAAACAGAAACACGATAGCCCCGCAGGCCGCAGCCATCACCGCGGCGTTCAGCGCGTATCGTTCTCTTCCCGCGGGCTTCCTGTCCACCCACTCAGCCAGCACCAGCGCAAGCATCGGCGCAAACACCGGAACCCACAGCAGCATGAACCGGGCGTGAAGAATGGTCTCACCGGTGGCAAAAAGCAGCAGGAGCAGTTCTGCAATCTGGAGCTTCTTGCGCGTGATCAATTGCCCCGTCACAAACACCAGCAAGAGGACAAGAAACCACTGGCCGTAAAGCCGGCTGAAGTCCAGCGTATGCCACTCCGGCACCACCTGCGGAATCATCGGCAGAAAGATGGTCATCTGGATGGGATAGGCCGCCATGTGCGTGCCGTAGGGCGTGATGATGCACGCCACCAGGCAGAGCAGGAAGATGGTTGCCAGCCGGCGGCGCTGGTCCGGCTTCCAGGCCGCAGTCTCCAGGTACTCAAGCCGGAATTCCCGCAAGCCTGCCACCCAATACACACCCATGGCCACAAAGCCCAGCACAAAGGTTCCGTGCGTGTTCACCCACAACAGGAATAGCGGAGGAAGAATCCAGAGCGCCCGTTGATGCCCCTGCCGGAACCGCTCCAGGCTGATCAGTGCAACCACCAGAAATGCCGAGCCCAGAATCTGCGGCCTCATGCTGAAAGGCAAAGACGCCAGCGGCAGCAGCAACGCGCAGGCAAGGAACGCGGCCTTCACGCTTCCGCTTCTCAGCCAGGCGTAGTAATAAAGCAGCAGCAGAATCCCGCCGGCCAGCACAGCCAGCAGAACCATGAGGGCGTGCATTCTTCCCAGCCCCCAGAAGATGGCGATCACCACATCGCCCAGCCACTGGTCGGCAATCCAGGGATTGCCGAACGCCGTGAACGAATAGAAATCATGAGTAGGCCAGGCGTGGTTCGCCAAAATCCACTTGCCCACCGCCAGGTGCCACCACATGTCGCCTTCAAAGCAGTAAGCGGAATAGACATGCTGGTGCAGCGAGGCGTTCATCAGGTTCCAATAGCGGTCCAGGCACGCCCCGGCCACCAGCAAAACGCCCAGCAGCACCGGAAGAGAAAATATCCTTCGGGTAAGCGTGGATGCCATCGGCTGCCGTGCTGTTTCAGTGGATTTCGCGGTCTGCATGGTCGAGATCGCGGCATTCAGGAAAGGAACCAATGCCCGCGACATTATATAACGAGCCGCGCGCCAGGTGGTAGACGCCGCCGCGCCCAATAATGTCCCAATTCGTAGCCGCGAGTTTACCTCGCCAGCGGAGGCTTGCGGGACAACGGCCTGCAAATAAACAAGTTATGGCTCACTCCGTTCCTGCCTTGCATGTCGCGTGCTATACTACTCCGCCGTGAGGCCTTTCGGGCCTGCTGGCGTTCCGGGCCCGATTCTCCGGCTCGTTCGTTTGTCACAGAGCGGCCTGCCCCAAAGTGGGCCCCGGTCAACAGGATGGAATTAGAACTCAGCATCATCATGCCCTGCCTGAACGAGGCCCAGACCCTCGCAAGCTGCATCCGCAAGGCACAGGGCTACCTCCAGCGCTCCGGCGTAAGCGGCGAGGTTGTGATTGGCGATAACGGGTCAACCGACGGTTCCCAGGAAATTGCCAGGAACCTCGGGGCGCGCGTTATTGACATTCCTGTCCGCGGCTATGGCGCGGCGCTGCTGGGGGCCACCGTCGCGGCGCGCGGCCGCTATTGCATCATGGGCGATTCCGATGACAGTTACGACTTTGAAAATCTCGATGGCTTTGTCCAGCACCTCCGCGAGGGCAATGACCTCGTCATGGGCAACCGCTTCAAAGGCGGCATCATGAAGGGCGCCATGCCGTGGAAGCACCGCTACATCGGCACGCCCATTCTTTCGGCTATCGGAAGGAACTTTTTCCACGCCAAGGTGGGTGATTTCAACTGCGGCCTGCGCGGATTCTCAAAAGACGCCTTCGAACGCATGGACCTGCGCACCACCGGGATGGAATTCGCCAGCGAGATGGTGG